>Ga0070741_10001826_pt1 | contig 61100 bp, 75 predicted proteins | sample Coa_R1_4_FD_66440 | JGI IMG/M metagenome (GOLD analysis project Ga0070741, IMG submission 66440) | Surface soil microbial communities from Centralia Pennsylvania, which are recovering from an underground coalmine fire - Coalmine... | ecosystem: Environmental > Terrestrial > Soil > Unclassified ...
CCGCGACTGTGAAGGAGCGGCTGGCTTCGTTCCGCAATCCGATCAGAACCCCGACTGTCAAGGAGGGGTCAAGCTGACCGCTGAACGCTGTGAGCTGCCCGCTGGTTCTGGCTTCGTTCCTCCACCTTGCCCGAAAGACGTAGACATCGATCCGGCCGATTGGGCCCGCGCCCTCGAAGCCCGTCACCGAGTCCACGCAAAAGTAAGCTCGTAGTGGCGTAATGGGGCAGGCGTTTTCGCCTGCCGGCGGCTCTTAATTTTTCATTTTATTTCTGGTGCGGAGAGGGGGACTTGAACCCCCACGGTGTTACCCGCTAGCACCTCAAGCTAGTGCGTCTGCCAATTCCGCCATCTCCGCGATTGAGAAAACTACTTCTTTGCAGGTTGGGCTGGTTTGTTTTTCTGGACAATCGGGGCAGAGGTGTGCCGGTGCTCCAGAACGCTGCCGGTGCTCGGGGTCCGGTTATTGGACATAATGACCAGCACCAGGGACGTAACCATAAATAAAGTTGCAGCGATTGTCGTAGCCTTCGACAACATCGTCGATGCGCCGCGCGGGCCAAACACGGTCTGTGAACCCATTCCGCCGAACGCCCCCGCCAGGTCGGCGGCCTTGCCGCTCTGCAGAAGAACCACAATAATCAGAAAAAAACAAAGAATGACGTGCAGAGCCGTCACCAGATACACCATGCCAGACATGAGTATAGCAGGATGTAAGACTGGGGCGATGGCCGATTTTGCGAAACGAACCCATCGGATGTCGCTCGCCGGCTGGCGCGAGAACTACCGGCGGGGTGAGCTGGACGAGGCGGATTTCGGAACGAACCCAATCGTGCAGTTCGAAGGCTGGATGAGGGATGCCCAAGCTGCTCATCTGAAAGAACCAAATGCCATGACGCTTGCCACCGCGACCCCCGATGGACGGCCTTCCGCCCGGATCGTATTATTAAAGGAAGTCAGCGATGTTGGGTTCGTTTTTTACACCAACTACACCAGCCGCAAGGCCCGGGAATTAGAAGCAAACCCATTCGCGGCCCTGACCTTCTATTGGGCCGAGCTAGAGCGGCAGGTCCGGGTAGAAGGCCGGGTCGAGCGCGTCCCCCGCGAACAAAGCGAGAGATATTACCGGAGTCGTCCGAGGGGTAGTCGGCTCGGCGCATGGGCCTCCGAGCAGAGCGCTGTCATTCCCGGGCGGGCGATCCTCGAAAACCGTTTGGCCGCCCTGGAAGCGCAGTATGCCGGATCGGAGGATATTCCGGTACCTGAGTTTTGGGGAGGATATTGCTTGGTTCCGGAGAGTATCGAGTTCTGGCAAGGGCGTCCCAACCGGATGCACGACCGGCTGCGGTATCGAACAAATGGAGAAGAAGGTTGGCTCCTGGAACGTCTATCACCTTGACTAAACGAAGAGGTTTGCTGGTGCGTCTTACCCTATTCCTGCTGCTATCGCTTTGCATTTGGGCGGATTCGGCCACCGACCGGTTGATCCAGCGAGTGCAGGATCGATACAACGGAGCCCATACTCTCTCGGTTGACTTTGTGGAGAACTACAGCATTCAAGGCCATCCCCGTCCACCCGAGGCGGGCAAGCTCATCTTACGGAAACAAGGAAAGATGCGCTGGGACTACACCCAACCGGAGGGAAAGTTGTTCATCTCCGATGGAAAGAACGTATACCTATATACCTCGCAGGATAATAGGGTAGAGAAAGTCCCCCTCAAAGACACTGAGGATATGAGAGCTCCCCTTGCGTTTCTCTTGGGCCGCTTGGATATGAAGAAGGATTTCGGCAATTTTGAAACACATCCGGGGAACGGCGGAACTTGGCTAGACGCGTCCGCAAAGAGCGATCGCGCGCCCTATGAAAAGGTCGACATGCTGGTGGCTCCGGATGGCGCAATTCACGAATTGAAAGTGGCGGGCCGGGATGGATCGCTGCTCTCGTTCACGTTTACGAACGAGAAGCTGAATCCGCCGGCTCCGGATAAATTGTTCCATTTCACGATCCCACCCGGCGCGGAAGTGGTGAATTCGGTCGACTACGGGCCGCAGGGGAAGTAAGCAAAGTGGCGGAATTTGTTCTCCGGTACGCCGACCCGCGCGGCCAGATGCACGAGCAGGTGGCAGACGCGCGCAGCGAAGTGGAAGCGCGCGAGCGGCTGACGCAGCAAGGCTATCTGGTCTATTCGGTCCGGGCAAAGGATCTCGGCGCGCGGCTGGGTCGCACCGCCGTCCGGCACAAGACCGTCAATCTCGAAAAGTTCCTGATCTTCAACCAGCAGTTTGTGACGCTGGTGCGCGCCGGTCTGCCGATTCTGAAGAGCCTCGATCTATTAGCCGACCGGCTGACTGACGAAAAGCTGGGGCGTCACATCAAAGCGGTTCGCGATGAAGTCAGAACCGGGACGGTGTTGTCGGACGCCTTTGCGCGGCAGAACGTATTTCCGGCGATCTATGTGACCTCTATTTTGGCCGGTGAGAAAAGCGGTTCGCTGGTCGAAGTCCTGGAACGCTACATCGCCTACCAGAAACTCACGCTTGCGGTGCGCAAGAAATTACTGGTCTCTTTGCTCTATCCGTGCGTGCTGATCTGCCTGGTGATCGCGCTGATCGTCTTTCTGGTGACGTACGTGGTGCCGAACTTCGCCGCGCTGTACAACAGCATGGATGCGAGGCTGCCGGCCGCCACGCAGATTTTGATTGCGATCGGCACCACCGCCCGGAACTACGTGCTGGCGGGCGCGGCGGCGCTCGTGTTGGCGGGTCTCGGCGTGTATTGGTGGTCGAAACGCGAGAGCTCGCGCGAGACCCTGGACAAAATCAAGATGCGTACGCCCGTTCTCGGTGAGGTTTGGACTAAGTATCAGGTTGGGCAGTTATCGCGCATTTTGAGCACTTTGTTGATCGGCGGCATTCCGCTGGTTTCCGCTTTAGAAACGTCCGGGCGCTCGCTCGGGACCGTTCTTTTGAAAAAAGCGATGGATAAAACGGCCGTGCTGGTCAGGGAAGGGAAGTCGCTCTCGGCGGCGCTTGAGCTGACCGGGATCGTGCCGGATCTGGCAATTGACATGATGGAAGTGGGCGAATCGACGGGCGCGCTCCCCCAAATGCTGACCAGTGTGGCCGAGTTTTACGAAGAAGACGTTTCCACCCGGATGACCGCGCTGCTTTCGCTGATCGAGCCGGCCATCATGATCTCCATGGGTATGTTTGTGGCCTTCGTTCTGGTTGCGCTCTATCTGCCCATTTTCTCGCTAGCGGACACAATCAGGTAAATGGCAACAGAAACAATCAGACTGAAAGATATGACCGGAGAGGCGGAACAGGCGCAGACGATCGCGCGGCGGTATTGTTGCGATTTCGTTGATCTGAAGACCGCAAAGATCGACCACGAATTGTTTCGCACCATTCCCGTCGACCTCATGTTCCGTTATCATTTTGTGCCGCTCGAAGCGCACAACGGAACGTTGGACATCGCATTATCGGATCCCAGGCAGATCGTGCTCATTGACGAGTTGTCGGTTCTGCTCTCTAAGAAGCTGCGGGTCAAAGTAGCCACTTACTCGCAGATTTCCGATCTGCTCAAGAAGACCGAGCAGTCGCAGCGCGTTCTCGAAGAAGTGACCGAAGGGTTCACGCTCGATGTCGTCGGTGATGAAGAAAATGCCGACGAGAACCTTTCCATTGATCGTCTGACTTCGGACGAAAGCAACATTGCGCCGGTCATCAAACTGGTGGACACCACGATCTTCAACGCGCTTGAACGGCGGGCGAGCGATATCCACATTGAAACGCGCGATCAGGAACTGGCGATCAAATATCGTATTGATGGCGTGTTGCAGTATGCGATGAGCCCCATCGCCAAGGAATGGTATTCGGCGGTGATTTCGCGCATCAAAGTCATGAGCGAACTCGATATCGCCGAGCGGCGCGTTCCGCAGGACGGACGCTTCCGCGTGCGGTACAAGGGACGTCTAATCGATTTCCGTGTCTCGATCATGCCCACGATCTACGGCGAAGACGCGGTGCTCCGCGTTCTCGACAAAGAGTCGATGAGCGAGAAGTTCTCGAAACTCACGCTCGATGTCGTGGGATTTTCCGATCAGGATTTGACCAAGTTCCGGCGCTTCATCAAAGAGCCGTACGGGATGGTGCTGGTGACCGGACCGACCGGATCAGGCAAAACGACCACCCTGTACGCCGCGCTCAGCGAGATCAAGAACGACGAAGACAAGATCATCACGATTGAAGATCCAGTCGAATATCAGATCAAGGGCATCACGCAAATTCCGGTAAACGAGAAAAAAGGGCTGACATTTGCGCGTGGCCTGCGGTCCATTTTGCGCCACGATCCGGATAAAATTCTGGTCGGCGAAATTCGTGACCAGGAAACCGCGCAAATCGCCATCAATGCAGCACTGACTGGACATTTGGTATTCACCACGGTGCACGCCAACAACGTACTCGATGTGCTGGGGCGCTTTTTAAACATGGGTGTAGAGCCATACAACTTTGTATCTTCGCTGAACTGCATCCTGGCCCAGCGTCTCGTTCGCGTGATCTGTCCGCATTGCCGCCAGCGTGTGACCTATGATGACGCTTATCTCGAAGAGAGTGGTTTGCCGCTGGATCAGTGGCGCGGGTTTCCCTTCTATGAAGGACGCGGATGTATGGAGTGCAGCGGAACCGGGTTTCGCGGGCGTACTGCCATTCACGAACTGCTGGATTTGACAGAGGAGATCCGCGAAATGATTTTGGATCGGCGGGCAACGTCGGAGATCAAACGCGTGGCTCGCGAAAAAGGCATGACCTTCTTGCGGGAGTCGGCGCTCGACCGGGTCCGGCAGGGAATCACCACCCTCCGCGAAGCGAATAAAGTGACGTTCATCGAATGATTAGGTAGAGGTCTGTCGTCTTGAGTGTTATCCAACGCGTCCTGGCCGAGCCGCCTCCCGAATACGTTTTCGAAATCACGGAGGCGGCGATCAGCGCAGCATCTTCACGCCGCCCGGCGCAGCCGTCTGTCGAGATACTCGAAGAGCGCGGCTTAAGTCCGTCTCCCAGCACGCCCAATCTTCTGAAACCGCAGCTTTATCGGGATGCTCTCGCGCGAATCTCCGCCGCGGCCCGGCCGAAACGGGCGCGGACGGCGCTTGTGATTCCGGATTATGCGGTGCGCATGGCGATTCTCGATTTCGAAGAGTTTCCAACGAGCGAAGACGAGCGCGCCGCGTTGCTGCGGTTCCGGCTTCGCAAGAGCGTGCCGTTTCCTATAGACGAAGCGCAGCTTTCTTATGCGGTGCAGTTGAATGAGCCGCGGCGGATCGAGGTGCTGGCAGTTGCGATTGCGCGGCCGATCCTGCACGAGTACGAATCGATTTTCACGGACGCCGGTTTCCGCGTCGGGATGGTTACCCCGTCTTCGATCGCAGCGCTGCCGCTTTGTATGAAACCCGAAAAAGGGTTGACGCTGCTTGCAAAAGCGGCGGGTCCGATTTTGTCGGTATTTCTGCTCGAATCTTCGCGGGTGCGGCTGGTTCGCTGCCTGGATATGGGCGATGTAGAAGGCGGCGCGCTCGAAGCGTATTTTGTTCCGGTACTGCACCAGACGCTGGCGTTCGCGGAGGACCAGATTGGAACTCCGGTGGGACGAGTGCTGTTGTGCGGGTTCGGCCCGAAAACGGAGGCGATCGGAAGAAATGCCGAGCAGGAGTTTGGGATTCCGTACACTCCGGTAGGGTCCCGATTCGGCGCGGCGTCCCCAGAGAGTGCCGGGCTGTTAGGTTTGTTGGAGCAGTACGCCGCATGAACACGTTTCCTTCGGCCCAAATCAATATTGCGTCGCAACCGTTCCGCCGCGAGCGAGCGCAAAACGCTGCACTGGCGGCGGTGTGCGCGGCGCTGGTCTGTTCGCTCCTGTTGCTCGTGGTTCTGATTCTTCACAGCCGCGCACAAGCCGCGGACATTCGCGCCGTGATTAACTCCGAGAATGGGACCCTGAAGCGGCTGCAAACGGAGCAGGCGCGCTATTCGACCGTTCTGGCGCAGCCGCAGAACGCCGATGTCTTTGCCTGGAGCGTTTTCCTGAACGAGTTAATCGCGCGGCGTGGCGTGAGTTGGACGCGCGTTTTCGAGGATCTGGGCACCGTGATGCCCCCCAATATGCGTCTGATGGGCATCCGGCTGCCGCAAGTGGCGGCAGAGGAGGGAAGCGGAATCAATCGCATACAGCTTGATATGGTGGTGGCAACCGACCAGGCAAGTACGATTGGAGACCTTTTGAAGAAGTTGGAGCAATCGAGCCTGTTTGGCCCGGCGACGGTAATGACGCAAACACCGCCGACGCAAAACGATCCGATGTACAAATTTAGAGTTCTGGTGGCCTATGACCAGAAGCTTTGAGTGGAATTCGCTGCGCGCGAACGGGACGAGCCGCGGAATTGGTCTCTGGCTGAAGGCAATCGCCGGAACACTGGCAGTGCTGAATGCGGCCGCGCTGTTTCTCTATATATTTCCGCCCGGGGGAACGCGTCGCCAGTTGGCGGAGGAAAGTCTCCAGATACGAAATCGAATTGCCGCCGCACGCGCGCAGACGGTTCGCCTGAAGACTGTTTCGGGAAAGGTGCAGACGGGAAGTGCCGAAACTTCGCAGTTTGAAGGAAAGTATATTCTGCCGAAGCGCGTTGCCTACGAAGAGGTGATTGCGGAAATTCAGCGCATGGCGAAAGCGGCGGGTTTACAGGAGCGCGACGCCGTGTTTACCGAGGAACCCATCGAAGGCACGGCGGATCTGTCGTTGCTGAACATCACCGCCAATTATCAGGGCTCGTACGATAACCTGATGCACTTCTTGCATGAGGCGGACCGGTCTCCCATGCTGCTGATTCTGGATAATGTTCAGGCCGCGCCCCAGCAGAAAGGCGGGCAGATTAATACATCGATCCGTTTTCAGGCGGTGATCCGCGAGAATCCCAGCGGGACTGTGGGAGGCCAGCCATGAGCACGTCCGCGCAGACCAAGATTTTCGGCATGCGGCTGGGGATCGATCCCAAACTGCTTGTAGCCGGCTTGCTGGTGGTAGCGGGGGTACTGTTTTGGTATAACTCGCACGGGGAGGACGAAGGCCCCAGCACGCCAACTCGACCCGCTGCTCGTACGGAGAGTTCTGCGACGCCTTCGACTATAGCGAAGTCGCGTGGTCTGGTGCAGCGCAGAGGCGGAACGGCGGCCGGTGAACGCGGCACGCTGCGCTTGCGCGCGATCGATGCCACCCGAGGCGACATCGATCCGACCTTGCGATTAGATTTGCTGGCGCGCTTGCAGAATGTGACGGAGCCGGCCAATCCCCGCAATGTGTTTGAGATGGGGCCGAGCCCCCAGGCCGCAGCGCTGCTGAAGCAGCAGATGCACGGTCCGACCATTGTGCCGAAACCACTGCCTCCAGTAATGTCCCCGGCACAGATGGCTAATGCCAAACCCACGGTTGCGATTCCGCTGAAGTATTACGGCTTTGTCAAGCCGGTCGAGAATGGGAAGAGTAATCAGGGGTTCTTCTTGGATGGAGACAACGTACTGGTTGCTTCCGAAGGCGAGGTGCTGAAACAGCAGTATCTAGTGGTCGCTTTGACGCCGAATTCGGCGCGTTTGGAGGACATACGACTGAAGCAGGGACAAACGCTGGCGGTGGTTCCGGAGGCCTTGCCGTGAGGCTGGATAGACATAACAGAACTCGCGAGCGCGGATCGGCGCTACTGATTGTGTTTGTGTTCGCGGCCATGGTCGCAATCATGCTGTACGAGGAAATGCCCGTCGCCGCGTTTGAAGCCAGGCGTCAGAAGGAGCAGCTTCTGGTAGATCGCGGCAACGAATATGCGCATGCCGTGAAGCTGTTTGTGCGCAAGACGGGCACCTATCCGGCTTCGCTGGATGCGCTGGAGAACACGAATCGTATGCGTTTTCTTCGGCATCGTTTCGTGGATCCGTTCACTGGGAAGGATGATTGGCGGATACTGCATGCCGGACCAGGCGGCGTGCTGATTGACTCCAAAGTGAATCCGCTCAACTCCAACTCCAATGCAAACGGCGCCAACGGAAAAAACGGCTCACAAGGGAACAGCAGTTTCTCGAACACTGGCACGAGTTTTTCGAATAGCGGTGCCACTACCTTTGCGAGCTCTGCTTCGAATACCGAGCCGACCACAGTAAAAGCAGTGCGGCAACGTCCGCCCGCGATTTCGGCTAACGGAGCAGCGAGTGCGCAGACTGCGAACCCGGATCAGGATCCAAGTGCGCCTTTGCTAGCCCCCGGCGAAGCGGAACAGTTGACGAATAATTCTCCCGCGACGCTGGACGCACAAGCGGGAACGCCTGCGAACAGCCAGCCGGCCGCTGCTACGGATCAGCCTGGCGCGGCGCCGAGTGATAACGATATGATGCGGAACCTGGCGAGCAATCCGAATCCCCAAACGCCCCGACACAATAGTCCTACTGCAACGAGCGGACGGATGATGGGGGGCGGAATCGCCGGCGTGGCGAGCAATGCGAAGGGGGAAAGCATCAAGTCAATTAACGATCAGACAGACTATTCGATGTGGGAGTTTTACTACGATCCGAGCAAGGATCTGGCGCCAGGGATGAACGGTGCGATGCAAAGAGGAGCCCAGCAGAATGGTCAAAATTCGGCGACTCAGAATGGGTTTGGATCCAGCTTTTTTTCGCCGGCTTCCAGCAGTTCGACGAGCGACAGCACAAACATTCCAGCCATGATGGCGCCTCGCCGGATGACGAGTTCCACTCCGCAGCAGTAGAGCCGTCCCCCATGAAAAGCCGTTAGGAAGCGCTATGAGTACCCGCCGAGACCTCTTAAGAATCCTTACCGTTACATCTGCCGCCCTGCCCGCCTTCGGAGAAGCAGGGCAAGAGAACAAAGAAGTGGAGACGCAGCCCGGACATCTCCACACCGGACCGGCAATCAAAATTCCGGAGCCGTCCAAACCGGCCTTTTTTCAGCCTTCGGAGTTCCGCACCATGGAAGCGTTAACCGAGCGGATCATTCCCGAATCGGATACACCGGGAGCAAAGAGCGCCGGTGTGGCGCTTCTGATTGATAAAGCAATCGTAGCGGACCCGACCTTAGAAGAGCCGTTCCGCGCAGGGCTTGCCGACCTGAATGCTGTTTCCATCAGCGGCTATGGCAAGGAATTTGTAGAGTTGATTGAGCACCAGCAGATCGAGGTGCTGACGCCAATGAGTTTGCAGCCGGACTCACCCATGGGCAAGTTCTTTGCGATGGTGAAGGACATGACGGTCGACGCGTATTACAGGACCGAAGCTGGTCTGAAACACGAGCTGGGCTGGCATGGCAACACCTATCTCCCGGCTTTCCCGGGCTGTCAACATCCGGAGCACGAAAGCTGATATGCAAGTTCAATCGAGTCCTGAAGTCCACGAAGTCATTGTTATCGGGAGCGGCGCTGCAGGCGGGATGGCCGCGTGGAACCTGACGCGTCAAGGCGTGAATGTCCTCATGCTGGATGCCGGACGCAAATTTAATCGAAGCGAATTCTGGACACACGTGAAGCCCTGGGAGTGGCAGCAGCGATTAGATGCAGGACATAAGCCGCCGCAGATTGTTTTAGATACGGCGGAGCAACCGTACATCACGCCGCTAGGTCAAAATTTTTCGCTGACCCGTGTTTGGGGACGGGGAGGAAAGACGAATATTTGGGGCCGGGTGAGCTTGCGCTACTCCGATATTGACTTCGCCGGACCGGAGCGCGACGGCTGGGAGATTCCATGGCCCATCCGCTATAAGGATATTGCTCCTTACTACGATCGCGTCGATCAGTTAATCGGCGTGTGCGGTGGCGATGAAGACTTGGATGTTCTTCCAGGCAGTAAGTATTTCCTTCCGCCGCCACCGCTTCGCTGCGGTGAATATCTTATTAAGCGCGCTGCCAAGAAGATTGGGATTGATACCGTGGCAATCCGCCGTGCTGTCCTGACCGAGGAACATAACGGCCATCCCAAGTGTCATTATTGCGGCGCCTGCGGCAGCGGATGCGACGTAGGAGCCTTCTTCAATTCCTCTGATTACTTAATCGAGCCGGCGCTCCAGACGGGCCGGCTGAAGATTCTCGATAACGCGGTCGTTGCACGTATTCTCGTCGGAGAGGATGGACTGGCAAACGGAGTGCAGTACTTCGATCGCTACTCGAAACAAGAGCGCCGGGTTTATGCCAAGCGGGTGGTAGTTGGTGCATCGTGTGTGGATTCGACACGCATCTTACTCAATTCGACTTCGACGAAGTATCCGAACGGCATCGGAAACTCATCCGATGTGATTGGGCGCTATCTATCGGAGCAGATCCGGTTTACCATTCGCGGCTTCGCACCGGAATTGGTTGGGACCCAGGTTTATAACGATGACGGGATTGGGGGCGCGCACATTTACCTGCCGCGCTTTAACCATCGCGATGGACGCCGTCGCGACTACATCCGCGGGTTTGGCTGCCAGTTCTGGTACACCGGGGCACAAACGGACCTTTCATACGCGAAAACCCTTCCGGGCTTCGGACTGGAGTTCAAGAAGGCAGTGAAGGAGCGCTACCCGGCGTTGCTCAATCTGCACCCGTTTGGCGAAACGATCCCGAAGGCGGAGAATCGAATTACAGTTAAGGGGTCGCCTGTGGATCAGTACGGCGTACCCATTGCACGCATCAGCTACGGGATCGGGGAAAACGAGCGCCGCATGTCAAAGGACATGTATGACACGATGCTCGAGATTCTGCACGCGGCAAAAGCAGAAATTGTGCCTTATCAACCTGGCTATTTGGAGCCTAACGGCAGCGCCATTCATGAGCATGGTACGTGCCGGATGGGAGCAGACCCGAAGCGCTCGGCTTTGAACTCCTTCAACCAAATGCACGAGGTAAAGAATGTGTTCGTTGTGGACGGGTCTGCCTTTACGACTGCATCGGAAAAGAATCCGACTCTGACCATCCTCGCGCTGGCCTGGCGCGCGACGGATTATATGGCGGCTGAGATGAAGCGCGGAAACATTTAGCGTTCGATTTGGCTTGCGCCGAAGCGGGTGCGCGTTCTTCCCGTTTATAGAGTGGTTGGCACTTGCACGAAGAACCAGTGGTGCGTCCGGCCTCGCTACGGCGCGCTCCGCAACAGGATTTGGCAGGGCGCTTCACGGACCGGATCAATCGTTGCTGCCGTTTGATTCCCCAACGCGCCGGGGTTCCATGGTATATTGTGCCTGAAAACGGTTGGACGCCACGGCAAATCAAGGCAGGCAGGTCAGCCTCCACGATTCTCACGCCGGATTTGGTGTTTGCTCGGTGTCCATTTTAATGCACCGGATTGGAAACCGGTAAGTCTCATGGAGTGAGTTAAATAGCTGCATCGGAAGAAAGCGGGAGTAATTCAGCGGTAGAATGCCAGCTTCCCAAGCTGGACGTCGCGGGTTCGATCCCCGTCTCCCGCTCCAATCTTTTGAATCACTTGCACGATTTCGTTCCGCCCTGTGCTCCGTTTGTGCTCCGATTACATCACCTGCAGGCGTTGCTCTAACTGCTTGAGCGCCGCCTGCCGCAGCTCCACCGAAGTCTGCGTATAGACGTTCTGATTCACATCGAGCGTATGGCCGAGCTGGTCCGCTACCAGCTTCGGGTCCACACCCAGCTCCTTCATCAAGGTTGAGTGCGTCCGCCGCATGACCAGGAAATTGGCCCATTCCAGCCCGAGCTTCGCGAGCGCCGGTTGCATGCACCGCCGCCAGCAATTGTCTTTGGATAAAGGCGTCATCCGCTCGGAAGGAAAGACCCAGGCATCGTCTCGCGTATCGACCGCGAGCATCCGCCAGGCTTCGATTTCGGCCAGCAGCCCCTCGGACAGCGCCGCTTTGCGCATCGAGTTTTCGGTCTTGGGCGTGTCTATCGTGCCTTTGTAGACCCGCTGCCGAATCTCCGCGTACGTGGCCGTCATCCGGCCCCAAGTCAGGGCGAAAATCTCACCGGGACGCATCCCGGCGATGACGGCCAGTTTTGCAATCAGCCGCTCGCGCTGAGACAGCACGCTGAAATGCTTTTGCACGTCCGGCAAGGTCATGACCCGCCGAACGGGTTTCTTTGCTTCCTTCGGCGTGAACAAGAGCAGGGCCGGATTACGTACGATATGACCTTCCGCAATCGCCATATCGAAAATCTGCTTCATGTCCCACCGCAAATGGTCCACCACCGAGAATGACAGGCCGCTTGCCACCTTCGCGTCAAGCACGTCCTGAAGTTCGTCCCGCTTGAACGTGGACAGTTCCCGATGCCGGAACGGTTGCACCAGATGCACGGACACCCGGCTCACATTGTTCTCCCGCGTCGAGTTCTTCCATTTCCTTGTGTAGTACGGAAAATAGACCTGTTCCACGAACTCGCCAAACTGCCAGTTATGGTTTTCCCGGCGCTTGGCGTTCTCAGCGGTAACGATGGCGCTGACCGCTTCCCTGGCTTGTGACTTCGACATGGATTTGACGAGCCCAAGCACGCGGCTTCGCCGCTTGCCATCGACCCACCACATGCCGACCCATCGGCCACGTTGTTTCTTGACACCTCCCGTCTGGTGCCGTCTGCTGCGCATTGGTTTTCTCCTTATGCGCGCTTCGCGGCATCCCGCACTGGCGATGATCGGATCTTAGCAGGGATCGCCGCGTTTTCGTTACGCTCCAGCCAGGCGCGCAGGGCTTGCCGCCGAACCAACTTGCGGCGGCCCAGCCGCACGGCGGGAATGGGAGGACAGCCAGGTACGCGGCCCGCGATAATTTTCGAGATATGCGCCTTCGAGCAGTGGAGCAGGTCCGCAACTGCCGTCAAGGTCAGCAGGTCGAAATCCTCCAGGTGATCCATGGAAATTCTCTTTTCCGCTCACCGGCTGAAGAATTTTCCGAAGGTCACAATGGCGGAAGGGAACGGCGCGCTGTTAGCGGCCGCGCCGAACTTCAGGCGTCCCCGCAGAAAATAGACGTGCCCTTTCTTGGCGTATTCATGCCACCAGCGCGTATCGACCCGCGCGGGCAAGAGGCAGACGACCAGCACGCCGCACTGCGATTCGGCCCGAGCTTTCTTCACCCAACTGCCGATTTCCCGGCCGTAGGGCGGGTTCATGAAGACCTTGCCGCTCCAGGGCTGGGTAAGGCCATTGTCCTCCCGCGTGAAATAGCGCGCGCATTTGGCGTTCTCGGAGGTAGCGCAGGGATCGAGCGTGAAGCCGCCGAAGATGCGGTTCAGCTCCTCGAAGAGTGCCTGGGGCGTTTCCCATTCGCAGCTCGCGCTGGAGAAATGGACGCTGCGCAGCGCCGATTGCCGCGCCGCGAGCGGCAGAGAAAGTTTCTTAAGTGCATGTCTCACATACTCAAATGCTCTTCGCGGCCCGCTAGAACACCGTGCCGGAAAAGATTGTCCGAAGCATGATCGTGCCGCGCATATAACCAGAGCGCTTCAGGCTCGCAGGCCAGTTGCAATCCGAAAGGCGGGCCGCCACAGTGCCAGCGAATGAGGACAGCACGGGTTGTCTGGCGAAGGCGTTTACGGCGAATATACCTAAACCGTTCGGCTTTGAAACTTCCGCTTCCCTCAACCGCTCATCTGGCGTAATTTGCCGTTGCACCTCAACCGAAGCGGGTTAAGCCATGTCGCATTACCACTATGCGAGGCCGCAAGAGCAAGGCGGCTCCTGGACTGAGCGCACCGCGCCCGACAGGCCGGATTACGCCCCCGCCATGGATGACATTGAAAGCCACGCGCGCCGCCAGGGCTTTCACAACGCGCATACATCTCTGGGGGTGGCCGGGCATCTCGTGCATATGGGTGCGATGCTGTTCCCGGTACTGGCAGCGGAATTGATTACCGACGCCACCAAATACAAGAAAGCCGTGCGTATCGGCGCAGTCGCAACGACCGTGCTCTACGAGGGGCTTTACACGATGCGCGAAGCAAAGCGGCGCGAGCGGCAGGAAGAGAAACTCGCGCATTGCCGCAGCCATGATTGAGGCGCATCTTGATTTCTGTTGCAGGAATCAAGTTCCGATTTATGCTCGCCCCATGGCGAATTGGAACAGCAATGGTTTTCTCGGCCTCTACGCCGATTATCTGGAGAAGCACGAGACGCCCAAGGAGGACAAGCTGGAAACGCTGAAGCAGCTTCGCATTCGGCGTTACGAGGAACGCCAGGCGAAGCGAAAGAAGCACGGCGGGGAGAATGACGGGGTGTGACGATGAACGCCAGCGCATCGCCCGCGAGATTCAGGCCCGCGTCATCCGTTTTGAACCGACGCCGGAGAGGCGAACTCAGGACGACGCCAAGCAAGAGGCATACCGGCAGCGCCGCCGCGCATGGCGTGAAGCACGTCCCCCCTACGAATCGTCGCGCGACAGCCGCGCAGAGGAAGCCCCTGGAGAAGCGAAACCCGTAACCCCGCTAATCCTCTAGCGCAAACACGACAACATTGCTGTGCAGGCTTCTAAATGGCAAATGGCGCGATACTGAACACGTGACCCGCCGCGCACTGTTTTCCGCCATCGCCAGCGTTGCCGGTCTATCGCTCTGCCCGCGCCTCATTACCGCATGGAAGCAGCGGCGGGAGCGCGCGAGGTTTGCACGCCTATGCGCCTACGGCCAGGCCCGGATGCGCGACCGCCTGCGCTCGCAAGGCTTGGACATCGACCGCATGACCGACGACGAAAAAATGGATTACGTGGACCGCGTGATTCATGAATACCGCCAGGAGCAGCGCGCGAAAGCAGCGCTTCAAAGAAGCTAACGGGAAAGGCACTGCACGTCCTTTCCCGTTCAGCCCCGGCCTCCAGCTCGGCGCTTAGGGCTTGCATCCCTGCATTGCCCTATCCTCCGGCTGGCCCGGCCTGACTGTATCCGCCTTTCCCGGTTTGACAATCTTCCTGGACAGAAGACCAGTCCAGGCGAATCTCAGCGCGTTTTTCCGACAGCGGCGCTCGGCGTCTTGAGCCTTTCCAGGTTCGAATCCAGCTTGCTTTTCCCCATCTCCGCAAAATCCGCCTTGGCTCTGGATTTCAGTAAGCGGAACCGCGTTTCGGCCTGTTCCTCCGATTCGCCGTCCTTGCGCAGGCCCATTTCGCGGATGATTTGCTCCTTCGGTTGCTCTTCGATGTAAAAGCGCGTCAGAATCTCCCGCTTATCCTCACGGAGCTTGTCCAAAATCGCTTCGGTGATTTCCTGTTTCTCGGTCTGGGCCAGCGCCTGCTCCGGGTTGGTCCGCTTGTCCGGCGCGATGGCCGCATAGCCCGCGTCCATCTCCGCATTGCGGCGGGCATGCACGCGCTTTTCGATTTCGCCCGCCACCTGTCTGCGGGCCACCGTCCGCATGAAGCCCATCAGGCGCTCCGGCTCGCGCAAGTCGCCGCGCTGAATCGCGTTCACGGCGACCAGGAAATTATCGTGTACCTTGTCCTCCAGCTCCTGCGTCCCGAGCTGTCTTGCCAGGTAATAGCGTGTGCCTTTGTTGAAAAGCGCATAAAGCTTTGCCATCGCCGCATCGTCGCCCGCCTTGATTCCGGCCACCAGCTCCCGCCACTCGATTCCCTGCGGAACAGGCGGCGCAAGCGCACCGGCGGGAGGAGCAAGGCCGGGTTCGGGGTGAATCGGCGGCTGATGCGAAGCGGACATGGACGGCTCATGCGCAAAGGGTGAGATGCCCGCATAGCGTATGGCCGCCGAAGCGTTAACTCAAATTAAGTTTTTGTGACTGGCAGAGCCAAGCCGCCGGTGCCCTCGGGGCGCGTCACCGTCCCCGCTTTTCCACTGGACGGGAATCCCTGAGTTTATAAAGCGATTCCAGCCACTTCACATCCGGCTCCTGTTTCACCGGCTTACGCGTATGCGCTTCGCGTGCCTTCGCTTCGGCCTCCGTGATTCCCCGGATGACGCAGAAGCGCAAAAAGCTTTCCTGGTCCACATCCATGGCGGCGCAGGCCCTTTCCAGGCGCTTCACATCCCTGCCGCTTAGGCTGAAGCCAAGCGTCCAGCGGCCCGCAAAATCGCTGTCGCCCTCGGCCATAGAATGTTTCCCATAGGTCGGTTGATGATGCCGAAGCCTAGGGCCGGAGCCGATTTAACGCAAATGAAGATTGTGTGAACACCACGCCGCCGGAAGCCGAACCGAAGAGAAGCCAACGGGGAAAGCACTGCACGTTCTTTCCCCGTTCAGCCCCGGCCTCCAGCGCGGCGCTCGGGTTGCATCCCTGCATTGCCCTATCCTCCGGCTGGCCCGATTGCAACCTACCGCCTTTTGAGCGTTGACACAACCGGCGCGCGTTCTATCCTGACGCCGCATCAACGAAAGAGGCGCTTATGATTGACGAGCCGACGCAGGCCCACCGGAAACCAGCATGGTCGAGAAATACGCCAGACCCTCCGCACGCTCGCGCGAGCTGGGTGCGGCGTTTGCCGAAGGGTACGGCGAGATGATGACCGGCTTTGCGGATAAGCTGCGCGCGCAGGGCAGGGGCGAGATGCCGGACCAGAACTATGCGGCGCGCGAGCTGGCGAAGCTTCAGGGCGAGCTTATCCGCAATGAATTGCAGCCAGCCCCCGGAGGCATGCTTGCCGGTGACGCCGTGCGCAAGGTGCAGGAGGAAGAGAAACAGGGCGGGATGAGCCGCTGAATGTTCGTGCTGGGTCTGTTTTTATTCATGGCGACGGCTTCCTTTGGTTTTCTGGTCTACTGCTATGTCTGGCATCGCGCCGAGTGCCGGAAGATAAGGCAGCAAGAGCGGAAACCGTTTGACGAAGGACATGGAAGCGGGATTTTATGACGAACCCGGCAGGGACCGGGGAACCGGATTATATCTTCGAGCAGTTGCAAGACAAAGCCATCAGCTTTCGGCGCGCGGATATGGACAATCCCGATGCGCGCGAGGCACTGCGCGCGCTGTTTGGGTTGCTTTACAGTCTTACTCTTTCGGAGCGCGACATCGATTACATCCTGGCGCGTGCGCCCGCCGAATGGCCCTATATCGCCGTGAAACCGGTTGCCGTGGACCCTACGGGCAGCGGCATGCGCATCGAGGTAAAGAAGGCCGAGCGGGAGCCGGGCAGAGACTCAGGGAGCAACGCCGTCATCACCAGCATCGAAGCTTACGCAGTGCACTAGCGCTGCTAAAGGAGTGTCAATGAATAGAGAACGCGAATTGTTGTATGCGGCCTTGATTCTCGCCGTCATCGAGAGCCTGTTGATGCTGGCGGCCTATGTGGAATACAGAACCTTGCCCTCGGTGGAAAGCGCCATACACCAAACGCGCGAATGTCAGGATAAGCTTGACCGAATTTATACGGACTGGTTCACGAAGCACGGTCACAGCGCCGAACGGCGCATTTGAAGTGGCCGGAGAGCGCGCGGAGCGGAGGTACTTTCCCAACGGATACGCACCGAACGCGAGCCATCCAAAAAGCGGACCGGCATCGAGACTCCTGGAAAAGAGGGTCATCGCTACCGGTCCAGTTCGGACAATCACCAACCGTCCGTAGTACGGGAGCGGGCAAAATCCAGCTATGCCATGCCCCGCTTTCCTACACCATCCAGCATTCGCGCGCAATAATCCGGCAGCGCGCCTTCCGCCATGGCACGCGAGGGTGAGACGGAGGCAGCGGGCAGCAGCCAGGAAACGGCTATCGCGGTTCGCGGCTTATCCTCCTGTTTCGTACGATACACGCGTGCTTCCACGGGATGCCGCTTGCCGCTCCAACGAAGGCCGAAGCGGTACACCAGGTAAAGACAAGCGAGCAACCACACCCAAGTGAGCGTCACACTATGCGTGCCGGTTCCGCAGAACGGCAGCACCGCGACGAGCAGCGCTGCCGCGCAGAGTGTGAACCTGTCCCCGAACGTCCTTGCTTCTTTCGCCCTCGCTGGCGCTGCCGGCGACGGCTGCTCGTTCTGCGGCGCGGGCGAATTCCCCTGCCAGATGGCCTTTTCCTTTGGGGACAGGGATTCCCATGCCTTAACCCAGGACAAATATTCGCGCCGCCTGGCGAACAGGACCAGCGTTTGCCGCGCTGTGATGACCGCCAGGATGGCGAGCAGGCCCGGCACCGCCCCGCGATACCAGCCATAGACCAGAAGACCGCACAGCGGCAGGAGACAGCAGGCGACCAGCGGATGACCAGCCAGCCGCACGGAGGAAGGAGGCTTAATCATAAGCGTTTAACACGGCGGAATGCTATCAGCATGAGGCCAGCGGCGAGGAGCAGCCCGGCCAGGAAGGGGAGCGACCATTGATAGGCGACCCCGCCCGCTACACACAGCGCCAGCGCCGCCAGGCGCATCGCGATTGCAGAAAAGTTATTCATTGCTGGAAATGTCCTAACAGTGTGTTCGTGCCCGTAGCCTTGAACGTGCGCCCGCTCTGGAACCACACGCCCGTCACTAACTTTCCGTTCTCTCTTCCGCCGGTTTTCAAAATGCGGGCGAATGCCCCCGGCTCCACGGCATACTCCATGCTTTCGCTGTAGCTGCGGCTTTCGTTGTTGCTGGTGCCGCGGCCGCGATTGACGCCCCAATTGTCGCTCGACCCGCTGGACGAGCCGGAGCCGGAGTTGTGGCCGTAAGTGCTCGCCCCGCCCGCGCTGCTGGCCGAGTCGGACGAGCCGTGATTGTGCGACGTTCCTTTGGTTTCGCTCCTGCCTTCGGACATGCCGGTGTTGAAGCTCTCGGATGTGCCGCTGTTATAGTTGCCGTGCCGCATCATCACCTTGCCGATGGTGCGGGAGGCATATTCGTTCGTCTCCGGGCAGGCATTCGCGTGATAGATGTGCGTCATGTATTTACCCACCAGCCCAAGCGCCGTTTCTCTCGGTGTGTCGCCGCCGATTTTAGAGAAGTAGGTAGGCAGCGATTGCGAGAGTCCGACCGGGCAGCATTTTGAGCCGCGCGCCATGCCGATGAACTCCCCGTCATAGCTCGAAACCGTCTCCTGCGCTTCATCGCTCCAGAGGAACACCGGGCGGTCCCGGTGTGGCTCAGGTAGCGCGTTGCGCGCCAGCATACTGCGTTGCCAGAGATATTTGAAAAGCACCTGCGCAATCACCCCGTCTTCATTCCAAGTAAGCGTAGGCATTGCCAAAACGATGACCGCTCCATGAAGGCTTAATTCCGGGACCAGGCTTGTCTTCTGGCAGAAGGCCCGCGCGAGCCGCCCATGCTTGAAGCGGTCGAGCGTGGCCGTCACGGTGATGGCGATATTGCCGCGCGTCTTGTCGGGAATATCGCAATAGCGCTCCGACCAGAAGTGAATGGCATCCTGCAACGCCTCTTTCGCCATGGGGACCTTGGGCCGCCGCGCGGCCCGGTCCATCACTTCAAAAAGAAACGAGCGCTTCTGCCAGCGCTCATCGGTGACATCCTGCAAGGACTGCGGAGCGCAGCTGATGAAGCGGATAATGTCGCCCACGGCAAGCGCCCCGTTTGCCGCGTAGAGCGGCGGAATCGCATAGCGCAGGACCGTGCGCGTCGCATCCTCCCAGAACGGCTCGCCGCCTTTCTGGCTTGCCGTGGGGCTGGCCCGCTTCGCGGCCTCCAGGATACGCATGAGGCATTCCGTCACCGTACCGATGCCGTCCATGCCTTGCCGCGCCAGCTCGTAGGACAGGAAATTAAAGCCCTCGTTCTCATCGAAGAGGACCAGGGACGATTCCCGCCCATGCTCGCGCGCATAGCGCCGCCACAGCTCGACCTCTTCCGGCTTCACTGCGGTTACACAGCCGCCAAACCCCGCGCGCAAAAAGGCACCGGCCAGCATCCGGCCCGAGCCGGAAGTTTTGCCCGAGCCGATGCCGCCGAATATATGCACCCCCGCGCAGGCATCACGCAGGGAAAAATTGTCCCAGGGCGTGAGCCGGAGCAGGGGTGTGTCTAAATTAGTGACGAACGACATTAGCGCTCCATGTCCTGTTCCTGGCTGGGGTCCCGGTTTTGCTCCGCACTCTGCCAACTCCGCGCTTCCGGCCAGTGCTCGAGCTGGCCCTGTTCCTCTGTGCCGGGTTGGCTGGCCTGGCCCTCGATGACCGTGCCGTGCTCAAGGCGCATCTGCGCCGATGCGTCCGGCGAGGGTTCCGGTCCCGGCGACAGGATTTCACCGTGCATGGCTTCCGGCTGCTGATGCTGTTCCGCCTGCGGCCATGCCAGGGGTTCGCCGCGCTCTGTCACCGCGCGGCCAAACCAAGGCTCTTCCACTGCTTTCTCGCGGACATCGGCCAGTGCGTCCCCGATGCCGTTGAAGACTTGTTCTGCGAAGGATTGCTTTGCCATGGGTTATTTCCTCCGCAAGGTATGAAACGCACCCACCACACCGGCGGGCACATAGACGAAGCCGGGCAGGGGCGTCGGGATAGCCGTCAGAAAGGCCAGGATGCAGGCTTTGAGCAGCGCGGATTCGTTATCGTCGTCAAACCATTTGATTTGTGCGCGGTAGGTGATGACGCCCAGCACGACGCTCGCAGCCAGGGAGATAACGAACGTCGCGCCCAGGCTGCCCGCTTCCGCGCCGAACAGCATCGTATCGACAATGAGCGTCAGGAACGCCATGGCCGGATGCAGGCCGAACATCTGGGCGAACCCCTTTGCCGCTATGTGATGATTGCTGTTTTGCAGCTCCGCGTCGTGGGACGATGGAGCAGGAGGCTCCGGCGCAAACGCTTCTGCCGTTGCGTCGAATTTAGTGGTTCTCATGGTGTGTTTTTTCTCGTTTCCGAAGGGATGCACCATCCCCTCAACCTCTATGCCGGGCAGACCCGCGAGGCCGGACAGCGCGAAAAACATTGTCCGAAAGCGCCCGCTGAGGCGTATGACTCCTTATGGGGTTTTCGTGCAAGGGGTGCCTCCATGCCCAAGGGGGTGCGATTGAGGTCCGAATATCACGACGACGATGAGGTTCTGGAAGCGCTTCGTTCGCTTACCGATGCGGACCTTACGAGGCTTGAGAACTTTGCGCGCCTGCGGCTTGAGCGCTACGGCGCGCGATGCGGGGATACGGACCCGGCAGACCTGGTCCAGGACGCCGTAGTGAGGACCTGCTACGGACAACGGCGATGGAGGCGGGGCGTTTCCATCCTGAATCACCTCGCCTCCGTCATCAGTAGCCAGGCATCGAATCGCTTGCATCAGGCGAGCCGACAGGTTGAGCTGACCGACACGCATTCCGCGCCAACATCTGAACCGGAAGCGGCACTGGATGCAGCGGCGGAAGTCGAACGGCTGAACCAGCGGCTTGACCCTCTTGCGCGGGCCGTAATGCAGTCGGTGAGATATGGCTATACACCAGCCGAAGCAAAGGCGCGGTTGAACATCACGGACGATGTGTATTGGGCGGCGCGCAAACGCATTCGCAGGGAAGCCGACCGGGGCCTACTTGAAGAGCCGGGAGTGACACATGGATAATCCGCAATTTTCAAAGAAAGGGCCGCTCACCGCCCAGGAGGAGTGGGAAAACCTTTGTGACGCATTGGCCGAAGATGCGCTGGAGGAGGAGTCTCCCGCCTTGAGTCCGAATATCAAGAGGCTGCGGGAGCAGTTTGACAGCAACCTGCGCGCATGGGAAATGAGCCGAAGCAAAGAATCTCAGGATTCGGCCAGCGTTGAACCTGGTCGTATTGCCGAAGACGTTTCCAGTCCGGAAACGGCGGCGGGCGACGAACAGGGGCAGGGGCCGAGCGAAGGCGAGCCGCGTAAAGACGGGTCCTATAATCCCCCAGCCGATAAATACCATTGACCGACGCGGTAGGTTTTAAGTCTTACTCCTGCCTTTCGGGTCCGCCTGTTTCGCATCCAGGCGCGCTGCGTGGCCTTCCTGGTGCTCATCAATGACTTTGAGAAGACGTTCTTTCATGCGCGCAGCCCTCTCCTGTTCTTCTTTGGTGAGCGGTGTCGTATCGTGCAAGGCATCTTCAGCGAGCGCGTCACAGATATTGCGCCACTGCTCGCTCGGGGTAAGCGGTTTTTTCGGCGGGAACGGTTCCTTTGCCATAGCGATATTGCCCTCGTTCAAAATTCACTAGGGCAAAATCCTACCCGGTGACAGCGCTTGCCGCAAATGACGTTTTGATGACCGTTCAAATCAGCGGGCGTTGCCACCCCGGTGATGCCGGTTATAAGCGGTGAACCCTTCGACATCACGCGAGGGCATACGCTATTTCATGATGGCCTTAACCCAATCACCACCGGAGGCCATGAGGGCGTCGGAACCTTTTTCGCCTATCACCGTGTCCATCTGTTCCGGCAGGGTTTGCTGAATCAGCGGCTTTGTTTCGCTCACGCGGTCATCTCCGTTGTCTGGTGAATGCAGACACTCACCTTAGCGCAATTCATCGTCCCGGCAAAGCGAAATCAGCGGCTCCGAAGCTCCGGCCCTGTACTACATCAAGTAGGGCGGTTCTCGCAGGCTTTCCAGGATGAGCGCCTTATCCTTTTTCTTCAGAGACGAATTGCGTATCAACCCCCGTAGCACGGCGGCAAACTCCGGGTTTGTGTTGGCAAGACGCTCCGCCATTTCGCCCATAATCAGGCAGCGCCGATGATGACTCTCACGTTCTCGGCGCTTTTTCTCCTTTGTGAAATCCAGCAGCATCAAGACCTCCTTTTCAGCCCCGGCACGAAAGCGTTAAATCCAACGCCGCGTCCGCTCCTCAATGGAGCGGCGCGGCGTCATGCCTTTTCTTTTTCCGGCAGCTTCTTCAGCCCGAACAGCTCCCGGTCGATATTGCGCGTGCAGAAGGCGTCTATCTCCGCGTGGTAGATAGCGGCATTTGCATTACTGCGCCGCGCCCATAGCGCCATCGCTTTTCCGGCAATAATCATGCGCCGGTCTTCCAACTTCTTGTCCCTCTGAGTTTGCTGATTCTGTATCGCGTTGATGCGCGCGTCCAGCGCCCTGCGTTTCGCGTCAATCGCCTTGCGCTTCTCCAGCAGCTTCTTCAGCCGTTCGTCTTTGGTTTCGTCATAGGCCATGTTCTTCCCCTTGCCTATACATGCTCGCCAGCGCGTGCGTTCAGACAGAATTCTTCCGCCGCCTCTGTCTTAATGTGCGTTTTCACGAGCATTCATTGGTGAGGCAGCAGTTTCTTGTTGAACCAAATTGGACGCCACTATAGCGAGTACAGAGCAAAACGCACCTCTATTTTTCGGGTTCCCATGGCAGCATCTCGCGTGTGGGCAGGAAGCACGAAGTGCGCACTTACGCAAACTTCGTTTGCCGTGCGGCAGGGACTTTGCCCCTACGACCCCACGAGGAGAGGCGACCCCTTCCCCTCGACCCCTGCCCAACCCTGCGCGGGTTGGATGCCGGGAACCTTTCGCGGTTCCATCACGCCAAGGGAGTGCGACCCCACCCCCTTGACCCCTCCCAACCGTGCGCCGGTTGGATGCCGGGAACGTCTCGCCGTTCCATCGCGGATGAGGACTTGAGGTATGGCAGCCGTCGCCACCTGGTATCACTGCAGTCTCAAGGCCCTGAGCCGAAGCGATGGCCGCTCCGCTGTCGCCTCGGCAGCGTACCGCTTGGGCGAAAAGCTCATGGATGAACGCTATGCGAAGGTGCAGGACTACTCGCGGCGCAAGGGCATCGAATTTGCTTTCAGCGTTGCGCCTGCGGATGCACCGGCATGGGCCTTCAATCCCGAACGGCTCTGGAACGAAGCCGAGCTAGCCGAGACGCGAATAAACAGCCGTCTGGCGCGCGAGGTGGAGCTTGCCTTGCCATCGTTTTTAAGCACCGATGAGCGCCGCGCCATCGTGCGGGAATTTGCGCAAGCCTTGGTGGACCGCTACGGCGTGGCCGTGACCGCCGCAGGGCACGAACCGGGCAAGGGCGACGACCGCAATTATCACGCGCATATTTTATTCACCACGCGCGAGATGACGGCGGAGGGGCTTGGCAAGAAAACGCGCATCCTTGATGACAAGAAGACCGGCCCGCAGGAAGTCGAATCCCTCCGCCAGCTCGCCGCCGAAGTCATCAACCGGCATTTGAGCGCGGCGCATTCCGACATACGGGTGGACCATCGTTCGTTTGAGGTGCGGGGCATTGAGCGCGAGCCGACCACGCATCTAGGACCGGCAGCAAGCGAGATGGAGCGCCGCGACATTCCCACCGAGCGCGGCGAGAGGAACCGACAGGCGCAGGAAATCAACGCGCTTGTCGAAGAGAGCAAGGCGCTCGATGAAGCCATTGAGCAGCGCCGCGAGTTTCTGTCTTCACCGCCCAGGACCGCCGAAGAAGCACACGAAAAGATGCAGCTCGATATACAGGCGCAGAAAGAGGCCGTAAGCCGCAATGGAAGACAAGGAAGCACGGGGCGGGATGGCCTGCGCTGGTGGCAGCGCACCGCCTTGCAGATTGCCTGGAAAGCGCATAACGTGGCGCGGGCATTGGCCGCGAGCGCCAAAGATTATTGGCAGGAGATGATACGGGACAGCCGCCGCGACCGCAGCCCCGACGATGGAGGAATGGACCGATGAGCAGGGACAACGAAAACGACTGGTTCAAGAACAATTGGGGACGAGCTAAGGACCGTGAACCGGAGAGTCCCGAACCGCAGCAACGCCACTTCCGGCAGGCGGAAGAGAAAGTAGTACCGCTGAATCCTCCGCGCGAGCGCAGCGAGGAAGGAAGCGCGGTGTTTCCGCCCAACCGCGTTTATGCCGCTTTCGACACGAGCGACCGCGCCGAACGGTTGCACATCGTGCGCGCAAACGATATGGCGCGGCGGCCCGCTTATTACCAGTTGGCCGATATGAGCGAGGACGTGTTCAAACAATCCTGCTTCACGCTCTTTTATCCGTTTCTGATAGTGGAGGTCTACGGCTCAAACCTTGGGCCGGTCATGCATGCCATCGGCATGGGCAAGTGTCACCGCATCCGGGAATACAGCCCGAAGCTTTACGAACGCCCGCCGAAGGGCGAGCCGCTTATTGAGAGGATTGAAATCACGGACGGCAGCCAAAAGCAGTAAGCGGTGAACTGGCGAGAGAAAGGGTGCGATTCCCTCACCGCTCAAACCGCTGCCCCTGTCTCGGTTTCGGCGGCAGCGGTATTTCGATAAAACGATAGCTTCCCGGCATGGCCGCATCCACGGATTGCGCTATCTCGTCCCCATGTTGCCGTACCAGCGGCAAGATATTGGAGCCGAGCACAATAAGGGCGAGTTTCCGGCCTGCGAGATTCTGCTGGAAAGGGATGTTCTGGTCGCACGTCACCAGCATGTCGAAGCCGGATTCTTCCGCCCGCTTCAGGAGCTCGCCGTTTTCCAGCCGCTCCGGCCACTGCATTTGAACGACCGAGCGAACCTCATGCTTGGGCAGAAAACGACGCACTCCGTCCGGGACGTTCTTATCCAACAAAATGCGCAAGCCGCTGGCTTTTCACGTATGCCAGAACCGCTTCGACGCGCTCCAGCGGGGTTTCGAATTGTTCCGCGATTTCCTGCGCGCTCACCCCGTAGTCAAAATTATCGACAATCGCACTGACCGGCATGCGCGTGCCGCGCAGCACGGGAGCGCCGCTTTGGATTTTAGGGTCTATTTCCACCAGCGGACATTTCGACCAGTCGATGCTGTCTTTTCTGCGGCTCCAGCCACGCGTGTGCAGGTTCTGTCTCGGGTCTGTCGCCATACTTCCACGGTAAGCTAAAGCCCGCCCCGGCGCTTGTCAACCCTCCAGAGCTGTAGCAGCTCCGGCACGAAGGCCATAAATCCCGCGCGCCAGCGCGGTTGTTCATGCCATTATCAGGAATGGACGCCAAGCCCTTGAGAATCGCGCCGGGCCTGATGCTTGCGGCGCTCCTTTGCCTGTTCCTGCCTTTCGCCCAGCAGCGCCTTACGCCACGGAGCAGCGAAGCCGAGCCGCTTACACCGCTCGATTTCGTGCGCGGGCCTACCCTGCATGGGCTTTACCATCAAACCGCCAATCCCGGCCCTAATGCCTTCGCTACCGTGGCCGTGCTTTGCATCATTGCGGGCTTTGTCATAGCGCTTTACCCAGGACAGAAGAACCAGACCGCCAGCAGCATCCTTGCCGCTGCCGCCTGGGTATCTCTCGTGACAATGCCCTACGGCATTGACGTGGCGGCGCAGCAGATGCGGTTTTCATACACCATTGTTGAGTATCAGCCCGCCTTCTACCTGTTGCTGTGTTTCCTTGGCCTCACGGCGCTTTCAGCGCTGCCTTTTGCCACGCTGGCGCACGGCCTGCGTTTTTCCATTAGCCGCATGCCCCGCCTGACGTTTCGGCGCGCGTCTGCAAACGGCTAGTAACCTCTCTGCTTGTCGCCAATCAAGGATTATGCACAATGAGCTACTGAAACCGAAAAGATAGCGCAGTTCGCCCCGGCGCAGCCGTTTGAGTAAGGGAATAGTGCTGCGTGGCTCCGGCGCTGTTGCCGGTGTCGCAGCAGGCAGTGGAAAAGCCGCTCGTTGCCGACCTATCAGTTGTCCCGACCAAAAACCGTGTAACTGTCGTTGCTCACATATTGCACTGTGACGCCCGACTGCGGATTGCCATCGTCAAGTTTCTTGTCGATGCCATAAGTGGAACGGAACAGATAACCTCTCAAATCCCCGTTTTGTAAATGACAATGCAGACCTTTCCACGCTTGGATAAATCGTAAGTTGCGGTGGCGGGGTTCGTCGTAGTGGAACAGCCCGCCGTCGAGTCAAATTGCATCAGTCTGCCCGCGCCAGGAAGGCCATCATCAATCTTCGTGTCTAGAGCCAGGGCCTCCGCTTCGGTGAACGCCGCGCCATCCGTTTCCCAGGCAGTGGTCTGCGCGCCTACGAAAATCAGGTGACCGTAATAGGACACGAACCAGGGAGACGTCGAATACCCGCCTCCATAGATGAGCGAATAGCCAACGCCGCTCACGCGCGATGCAGGGACATTGCTGCCGATGACCGAGTTTAACTGTCCACCCGGCCCCGTGACGCCGGTATAGGTGCCGGGTATGAGTTGCGCATTACCCAGATGTTGCCAGATGCGGAATGACTCGTACCACGTCAGCGTGTTGACTCCACTCGCGTCAGCAATGATGCCGTCGCCATTCCCGTTGCAGGTCTGCGTACCCGAGCCCGTTCCGGTCGGACAACCTCCCGAAGCTGTGCCCCAGAGTCCCGTCGCGTTCGGCATGTCACCCGGCAAGGCGTTGTACTTGCCACGAAATGTCTGAATGGCCGTCGTGATTTTGTTCAAGTCCGTCACAATGCTTTGGACTTCACTTGCCCGAATAAGGCTCTGCCCTGTTAAGACGGCACCGACGATAAGTCCGATGACGACGAGTACTACGGCCAGCTCGATAAGCGTGAATCCGGCGCGCGCGCCCACCATGCAATCTCCCCATTCACCGAGAACTTGCCACTAGTGGTGATTAGGCGTCAAGAAAGCATTTCAACTTACATGCTCTCTAGATTTGTAGAAATACAATGCTGCAACGCTCGCGCACAGGCACGAGTCGAAGAACACTCTGCGCCAGGACTGAAAATTCTCATATTCCTGCGCCGAGTGAGGCAATTCCGTGCGGCCGCAGAAATACCCTAAGCGGCATTCGTGATAGGGTGCATCGGGGAACACTGCGAGGCCATAGAGAAGCCATACAATGCACCATCCAAACGCCCCGTAGGCAAGCGTGCGAGGGTGCAGGAAAAACATGAAGGGAGAAAGCTCAGCCTGGTCCGCCGCGCCCGCTCGCTCTAATCGGACCCTTGGCATCGGGCGTTGTGGCTTGAGCAGCGGGCGTATCTACGTTTAAGCTATGAACAATACCGAACTTGGAAAGGTCCACGTTGTGTTTGACAAGCTCCTTCAAATCGCGAGTGATTGACGCTTCGTCCCCGCCATAAGCTTCTATCGCACCATTGATGGTGTTAACCTCTCCCGCCTTCACGTGATTCGAGGCATCTGTAAGCTCACGAATCCAAGCTAACGCCTGCATAGTATCCCGGCCGATAACGCCACTCATCTTTGGAGACTTGTCCTCAATCCCTATGGAGGTCTGAAACTGTTTGATAGCCGCGTCAAGTTCTGGCGTAGGCACGGTAGTGTCAGGACCTTGGTAGAGCGGCTTGCCGTTTAACTCCACGTGCCTGAGGTCATCTTCCGTGCCCCGCGTCCAGGACTTAGCGCTTTCGGCGTAATCCTTCTGACGACGGGAAACATCTTCTTTTGTTAAAGGGGCGGCGTGCTCAGCCATAAGCAGGACTCCTAGAAGAAATATTTTTGTATTCAACCGGAACACCTTATCGGGTTCGCACACCTTAACGCAAGTTAAATATTTGTGACGGGCGGCCCCACGCGCTCTGAGTTACTGCGTTCAATCTACATCGTGTCGTTCCTATTGAAATTTGAAGGCAAGTTGGCACGCCGGAGTTGTTCCACTGGTACCAAGATTGTTGTACGTATTTACGAACGGGCCAGCCGGGTTGCTGATGCAGTTTGCCGCGCTCGTGCCGGTGCTTGGCGTAAAGGAACCGGACAACCAGTTGGAGCCGCCGCAACTGGCGCAAATATCCGCAGCCTGGACATTCCCGGTTAACGGCACACCATCGTCCATCTTTGTATCTATGCTCTGGGCAACCAACGGCGTGAGGTTTCCCTGTGCTCCGTAAACACCGTTCAAAGAGGTAATCTGAGCAAGGGCGAAGTAATTCGAGCCCTTCCCTGAAATCACCGCAATGTAGTTGCCAGTTCCCATCTTTGCTGAAGGCAGATATGGCGCGATAGACGAGCCTGCCCACGTATCCGTGTTGTTGTTCATGGAATAGCTTGCCTGCGATGTGTTGAAGCTTCCTTCTATCAACCCCGCCCCCGCCAGGTCCACCCAGAACATTTCTGTTTCGCATCCGAAGTAAAACCCTATATTGCTGTTTGAGCCGCACACTTGCAGAATGCCGTTTCCGTCTCCCGCCCCCACGGTGCCCGGCCTTGTGAGGAAGCCGAAGCTGGCCGCGTCCGCCGCCGACATGTCGCCGGGTAGATTGTCTTTGTATTTGTCACGAAAGACGTTCACCGCGACGTTCAGTTTATCGATTTGAGAGATGGTCGCCCTGACCGATGCCGCGCGGATGAGGTCTTGTCCGGCCAGCACGCCCCCGACGATGAGCCCGATGACGACCAGCACCACCGAAAGCTCGATGAGCGTAAAGCCCGCGCGGTTTGTGGTCCATGCTCGCATGGGCCAAACCTGGCAGAAAAAATTTAAGGAATCATTAACGGACATGCCAGATTCGTGACAGTGAACGCGCTTGTCCTTGGTGGAAATAAGAATTCGTACGCCACAAGTCGCGGGTTATCCTGTGAGCCGTCGGATAGCTTTACGGTAGCCACCGTTTGTGCTAAGCCTTTTTCGGCGCTGCGAATTCTCAGTCTATGCTTTCGCCCGGCCTTGCCCTTTGTGCGAATCCAGTAGATTTCGATAAAGTTCTTCAGGCGACAAATTCCAGAGACGAGCAAATACCAAGCCTTCATCCTCGATAGCTTTTCCACGCCATGTAGGATGAGGGGTAACTTCCGTTTCAAGGTCAGCGCTTCCCTTGGAACCCATCAACGGAAGCAAGTCCTTTACGAACGCTCCCATTTGAGCATCATCCGGCAGCTTTTGCGGCGGCATACCGATTTTCATCACCATCTGTTCAGGAATTGGGTCCCTTCCATTGGGAACGGCCGGAACCAGAAAAACAGAGGAGAGCCGGGCATCAGGAAAATGCTTTCGAGCAATAGTTTTCGCGAATCGTATGACTTCCTGCGCTTGAAACCCTGAAGGATTGCGCAATTCCCCGCGCACACTATCATCCTGCAATTCCTTCTCAATATCCGCGTACCGTACCTGTTCGTTGTCGCTCACAGATGCCTTCTCCTTTGCGTTCTGGCCAGCTACTTTAAGCAAGGCACTAATTAAGGCAAGCTAAATATTTATGACCGTCCGTTCGGTAATCGCTTAGTGCCGCCCTTGCTGATTTTCCGAGAACATCGCGGCGCGCCGGGTTGCTGACCAGTTGGAGGCGCTCGTGCCGCGCGGGGGTATTGAAAGCCTCTCCAACGGCGGGTTTCGTGACACCGTTAAAGCTTTACGATACGCCCCTTTATGTGCTAAGCCTTATTCGGTTCTTAAGGCTGGGAGGCCCTGCGATGATATTCCTGCGATTGGCTGCATCATTTCCCTTGTTCTTTTTGCTTGTGTCCGGGGCTATGGGTCAGGATGCCGCTACGAAACAACCTCAGCCCGCTCCCGCCGTGGTCTGTCCCATGCTTGCGAAAGTGTGCCCCGATGGCAGTTATGTGATGCCGAGCGGCCCACACTGCGAGGTTCCCGCCTGTCCCACGGCAACGAGCCAGCCTGGAGCCGAGCGCCCGCCTGCGCAGCCAGGTCAATTAGCCGTCGCTCCGTCAAGTCCGAAAACATGTTCGAAAGATGGTGGTAACTCTTATCGGGCGTGGCCGTTCTTTTTGTCACCTTTGCCGTGCAGGCTCTCCTGCACCCAGCTCGTTGACTCCCGAGAGCGACTTCCTCGATAAGCGGACCTTTCGTTAGTGATTTCTTGGGCGCGTTCTTTCAGGAAGCGTTCTTGTATTTCGGGTGAATCTGCTATTCCAGACCACTTGCGGATCTCCTCCTCTGCCTGGGCCCGTGGTATGCCGCCAAGAGCGGCGTACATCTTTGCCGGTTCAGGATGTTGATACAGGCTCATAAATGCTTTCAGTTCTTGCTCTGCCTGTTGAATAGGCGTCTCTCGGCTTTTAATGACGATGGCAGTGCCAGGCTGTTCGACCATAAATGTCCCACTACGGTTGTTAAGGTGTGCGCGTAATGACGTTACGCTCGCACCCGAAGCTCTGAGTAAATATGCTGCGCACACTACGGGGTCTGGACTCTTGCCACAAATTAAGATTTGATGAAGACACGCAACTCAAGTGATGTGGTCAGGGAATTGTCCCGCGTGCGATGGGCTCTCCCCCTGCAAAATAGGGTGTTCTCTTTTTGTGCCGTGTGAACGCGGCGCAAACCGGCCCTCTCTTTCGCCGTGGACACCATGCAATTTAGGGTGTGCTCTAACTTGTGATGAAAAACGGGCGGGGCTGCAATGACTCTATTGCGCTGGAGGAATGGGGTGCTCACTGCGGAACTTATTAAGTTCGTCCGAAAAAAGAATGTCATGCAACAAGTAAGCCGGTGTGACCGCAGCTATCCCAATATTTTGGCTTGAGATTGGAATCGGAGCTGCCGCAGAAGGCTGTACAAAACTGATTGCACGGTTCTCATTGAAACTGCCTCTCATAATTCCCGCAAGCTTAATTTCTGGTTGACCGATAGCAATCATGCCCGCGTTTCTATCCGCGCCTAAATAAAAAAATACTGGTGAGCCGCTATTCCCACCGTAGGACTGTGTTTCGAGCAAATATAGCTCCACATGGTGAGGTTCTTTCCCATTTTCCTGCCAAAGGAGAGGGTCTTCTGGCACCATCGCCACCCGCCCAAATCTAACGATAGGATTGTTGCGTCGGTCACCGACATAAGTAGCAAAGAGGCCCGTGAAGAACACATCAGTTCCTTCGCTGATGTTCAATTCATCAAGCTTTTTACCCGTAATCATGTCCTCCCCTATGGTTTTGAAGTCGAAAGTGGAAGGGTCCGGAAAAACAGGAATAACTGCAACATCTACCGTTGGGTCGGAGTGAGTGTACACGACAGAATGCCCGTGCTGCGTCAAATCAAGACCTACATACTGTGACTTTCCATCTCGGGTATTCAGTCGCAGGTAAATTTTAGTGAAGTCAGAGCCATCTTGTGCCTTCAGCACATGCTTTGCAGTAACTAAATATCCATAGCCTCTGCCTGGTGCAGGCTTTGTCTTGTCGGGAAGGAATACAAAGAATCCAGTCCCATATGGCACTGGCAGCCCAGTTTTAGGGTCCTTTAGAATGTTTCCTTGCGCATTGGCAGGAAAAATAAACGTGACGGTCTTCTTTATGTCGGCGGGAATCGGAGCAGCCATAACAGGCTGAGTGGCATTGAATACGGTTAGACAGAAGAACACCGTAATATGCCAGAAGTGCTTTCTGATGTACATTTTCAAATCCCCACCTTTTCGTATTCCCCGAGCGAGGCGGTATCGCCGCGCCGGTCATAGAGCTGCGTGGTGCGCGTGTCGGCATGATTCGCCATCTTGCGGGCTTCGGCCAGCGAGCCGTCGCTTTTCAGGTAATCGGTGATGCCGGTGGCGCGCAGGCTGTGGTTGCCGATTTTGGTTTTGATGCCCGCTTGGCGCGCGCGCCGCTCGATTATCAAATACGCGTCTGACTGCGCCAGGCGGTGCGGAACGCCCGTCTTACGGCCCGTGGTGCGCCAGAGCGGCCCTTCCTTATCGTCGGCAATGCCCGCCGCCGATATGTATTCATCCAGGTAGGTTTCGAGCTTGTGGTGACAGGGCGCTTCCTGCTCCTTGCCGCCTTTCTCGTGCAGCCGCACCCATCCGCGCCGCCCTTGCGTGAAGTAGTCGCCCACGTTCATGTTCAGCACGGCGCTGATGCGGGCGAAGGTGTAAATCATCGTGGCAATCAATGCGCGGTCGCGCAGGCCCGTGAGCGTGCCGATATTGATGCCATCCAGGAGGGCGCGCGCTTCGTCGCGGTCGAGCACCGGCGTCTTACCTTTCTTCTGGGAGTATTTCGGCCCGCGCACGGCATGGGCCGGGTTGTGCTCCATGACATGGCCGACCACCAGCCAGTCAAACAGCATCCGCAGAGCGGCCAGGTGTTGCTTCACCGAAGGCTTGGAGAGCCCCGCACCTTCCGGCGCGCGGCGTCCCAGCATTTCGATATAGGCGGCTATATGCGGCGGCTTGACATCGGCGGCCAGGTTCGTAAGCCCCCTGCCCTCGCACCAATCCGAGAACCGGCAGGCGGCCTTGAAGTACGCGCGGCGGGTATTGGGATTCTGGATATGCGCGGTGAAGAAGCCAAAGAAGCGCTCCGCCGCCTTTTTGTCGGGGAGAAAAACGGCGGGGGAGTTTACCGCCAGGCCCACGAGCGAAGGCGGCTCCTTGTAGGGGATGATTTCGGCGTGCATCGGTTGCCTCACGGTTGTTTGCGGGTGAGATAAGTAGACACCGCAGCGGAAAGGCCCACCAGCAGCTCGGCCTCTTCGCGACTGGTTTCGCGGCCTTCCTGAACGTGCCGCGCCTCGTTTGACGCAAAGCCCCAAATCTTCGATAACGCCTCATCCAGGGGCTTGGGTAACAGGCCGGGATAGCGCTTCAGGATTTCGCCCAGCGTGGCCTTCGCATCGCCGCTCACGTCCCGCGCCACGCATTCCAGGCTGCCCATCGCGTGATAGACGGCTCCCGGTAAGTCCGCTTGCGGTCGGCGCGACAAATCCTGCAGCGCTTCGTGCAGATGGTTCGCCGCCGTGGGCCGCTCCGTCTCCTGCAGCGCCGAGGTGGCCTGTGTTACCACAGCTTCAAATGCCTCCGTTCCACGGGTGACGATTTCGCCATTGACGAGTTGCCAGCCGATGCCTTCCTCCACAAAAAACTCGTTCAGGGCTTGGGCAAGCTGAGGCGCATTCGTCTCCCGGCGTTCAAAGTCGTTCTTTGCCATGGCGGCGTGGAGCGCTTCGATAATGTCGTACACGCGGAACCAGTCGCAGCCGTAGGTCAGGCTTTCCACTTCATCGCGGATATTCGGAACATCGCTCCAGTTAGAGCGGTCGGGAGGCACCCGCAGCACGCGGCACACCACCGAACGGAGGGAAGAATTGCTCCACCCGAGCGACCGGGCCGTATCCAGGACGAAGTAGCGCAACGGTTCCGGCGCATCCTCCCGGATGGTGATTTCTTTCGCCGCGCCGCTATAGCGGTTGCGTTTCGAGAACGGTTGTTGCAGTGGCATCCCCAATATCTATGATAATGTCCTTTATCATAGAGTCCGACAAAACAGGAGGGAAATGTTTTTCGGTCCCGATGCTTCGCTCACCGAGCTATCGGCACCAGCGCGAGGAAGTACGCCTCGAACACACGCGGCAAGACGAGCGCGAACACCCCGACAATCAAGGTGAGGATGACGATAGCTTTTAATTGGCTGCGCACCGCTCGCACGCGGATTTCTTTATTGCTCATCCGCCCACCAGCCCGCTTTTGCGCAGCGCCGAAGTGAACGTGCCGAGCTTGCGAAGCTCCTCCGCATTGTGAGTTTCCGGCTTCGCTCGCGCTATTGCCCGGTCGAAGCCTTCCGCGAACGCGAGCGCTTCCCGCAGCCCCCTTGCGATGAAGATAAAGCCCTCACTAAATGCATCCGCTCCGGCATAGTCGAAGTAATAGGAATCTTTTCCTTGGATGCGGCATGCAAGGCCATGCCGCAAAGTAAGGTCGTTCAACCGGAGAAGGTCGGTTTCGTTCTCTGCATTGTTCGCATTCTTCGGCATAAATGCGCCTCTTGCTTTGTCCAACGGGCACCCTACCCTTCATTCGCTGTTGTGTCAAAGAAGCTAAGGGGCGCTTGCCCCTCGCGCGTCAAGGGCGCGGGCTAAAGCCTTTTGGCTCCCCCACGAATTTCCGCGAAGCGGAAACCGGCGCTTGAAGCGCCTTTCGCGGTCCCCCCCCAAAATTCTTGGCACAGCCAAGAACGCTAACCCTTGCCTTTGCTACCCCCAGACCTCGCCGGTCAGGCAGGGGTTGATTTTCATCAACCCCAATCCCAAAAGAAAGGCAACCCCTATGGCTACCGAACTCAAGAAGGCCCTCTTTCCTCTCGGCCAGGTCGTAAGCACCCCCGGCGCTATTGAAGCGTTCATGGAGGAAGGCACCGGCATGACGGAGCTTCTTTTTCGTCACGTCACCGGCGATTGGGGCGACCTCTGCGATAGCGACAAGCGCGAGAACGATTTCGCGGTGACGCGCGAGCTGCGCATATTGTCGGCCTACACCCTGCCCCGCACGAAAGTCAAAATCTGGGTCATCACCGAAGCCGACCGCAGCGCGACCACCTTCCTGCTACCCAGCGAATATTGACGGCACCGCCTGGGGCTGTTGGCGCAACCAGCAGCACAACCTTTCAATATCCTCAACCCGGCATTTCACAGGAGAGCATTCATGTCCCTTGACCGAACCCAGATTGTTTCGTACGAAACAACGATGCACGACACCATCACGCAGGCCGAATACAAAGCGTTTCAGCACGCATACGATTTCTTCAATGTGGAACTGTTCGCCGGGACGCTCCCTAATGTCCTGGTGACGTTGCAGCGCCATGCGAAGGCATACGGCTATTTCTCGCCGGAGCGCTTTGTGGGACGCGCGGACAAGGAAGCCGCGCACGAGCTGGCGATGAACCCTGACCATTTCGGGCGCACGGACGAGCTGATATTGTCCACCCTCGTTCACGAGATGGCCCACGTCTGGCAGAAGGCGCACGGGAAGATGCCGCGCCGGGGCTATCACGATAAGCAATGGGCGGCCAAGATGAAGGAAATTGGCCTTTATCCATCGGACAGCGGAGCGCCGGGCGGGAAGGAAACCGGCCAGAATATGAGCCACTACATCATCGAGGGCGGAGCCTTTGCGCTTGCTTTCGCGAAGCTCCAGGCGACCGGCTTCAAACTGCGCTGGCGCTCCCTCACCGCGACCGACGACCCGACCCGCAAGAAGAAGAAAGCGAGCAAAACGAAATATACCTGTCCGAGCTGCGGCGCGAACGCATGGGCGAAGCCACTCACGGCGCTTATCTGCGGCGAATGCTACGAAGACGACGAAGGCGAAATCTGCGTGATGGAAGCGGAGGAGCCGGAGGAGACAGAGCAGGCGGCATAATGTCGCGCCTTTCACGTGTTGGCCCATGTGCCGCCGTCTGCGCTGCATATGGGCATTCCCCACTCTCCGCCTCCCCGCACGCACGTTTTGACCGTCCCGCACAAAAGCACTTACACCCGCTGATCAAGAAGGCACTCCGCAGCGTATTATGTTTATGTCGGGCGGAGTTCTCGAACTCACCGGGCCTCAAAAAACGGGGTCCATGGGCAAAGGTCGAAAACCAGCCAGAGGAGATCTTCCCCGAACATTTTTGATTGGGAGATTTCCATGGCCGTTGAACCGCTTGGCCCTGCCGAACCGGCAGGCAATTCTCGCTCGCTCGGCATTATCGCCGACTTCGAGCCTCTGATTACATCTTCTGCCCGCCGTGTATCCTTCTACCTGACAGGCTCTCCCGCGTTGACGGAAGACTTAGCCCAGGACGTGCGTTGTCACCTCCTGCGAGTGCTGAACCCGAACGTCACGGCCGGACCGGCCCTTATCCGGCGGTTCATCACGAACGCTCTCCGGGACCGCATCCGGTCCGAGAAACGGCGTTTGCGGCTCGCGTCGAAGGAGGCTTGCGGATTGGACGAGCGCCGACCGCAACTCATGTTGGAAGATGGCGCATGCCGCCCGGAGATCCTCTCCGTCGCGAGATGGATCGCCGCGCTACCGGCTCACCTGCGCTGCGTTTTCGAGTTGCTGTATCGCCGTGGCTGCACGCAACGCGAGGCATCCTCATTCCTTGGTTTAAGCCAACCACGCATCGCGCAATTGCACCGCGAACTCCTGGAACTGGGACGGTTTCATCTCTCAGCTCTAGCCGTCTGACACTCTGGCGGCAATGCCGCGCGCTGGCGGGACCTGGCAGGCCCCTTGACACGTCAGCGCTGGCCACGAGGGGCCTTCCATTATCACCCGGCTTCGAAAAAAGAGGCTGGTCAAGAGGAGAATCAATGGCACCAGTAGCAGAAATGATGACGATAGACTCTATCGACCGCCAACGCGAGTACGTGAAGGCGCAGAGACAAAAGGGCAAAGGACTCGGCGTCGTGTTCGCCGATGCTTTCCTTCGCGGCATGCGGGATCTCGGATATAAAAGTCCCGCATGGGCCATGGCCGAGCAAATCGACAATGCCATCCAGGCGGGAGCCGAGACGGTTTCGGTCCACTTCGGCTTCAGGGACGACAACAAGAGCAAAGCCAAGCCGGACATGGTGGCGCTGATTGACAACGGGAACGGGATGATTCCCGAGATGATCGGCTATGCCGTTCGCTGGGGCGGTACGGATCGGGAAGGCGATAGGACAGGCTTCGGGCGGTACGGCTACGGGTTGCCCAGTTCGGCCGTCAGCATGGCGAAACGCTACACGGTCTACTCAAAGGCATCCGGCGCGGACTGGCACGCCGTCACCGTAGACATTGATGAACTGTCGGAGCACGCGGGCGATCTGGAGGCCACTGAAAAGCTTCTCACAGCCAAGCGCGCGAAGCTGCCCAAATGGGTCCAGGAGATAGGAAAACCGCTTAAAGTAGGGAATCTCGATTCCGGCACGGTGATCGTGCTCGAAGATCTTGATCGGCTACGAAGTCTGCCGGGATGGATTAAGGCGGAAACCCTCAGGGCGAAGCTGCTGCAGTATTTCGGGGTGATTTACCGACACTGGGTGCCCGAGCATCGCATTTTCGTGGATGGAACGGAGGTCCAGGCCGTTGATCCGCTGTTCCTGATGGAGCATGGCCGTTTTTACAACGAAACCTCAGTGCGCGCCGAGCGAATTGATACGCGAACCTTCGAGATTGAGACCTCTTCCGGCGTAAAGGGCAAAATTTCCATCCGGGCCTCCCTTCTGCCTCCGAACTTCCAGTCGGCCGACCCCAGTGAACTGGTGGAGGACCGGCGCGGAGCGAAGACGAACAAACGCTGGGAAACCATGCGCGACTTCAACGGCCTGCTGATCTGCAGGCAAGGCCGACAAATCGACTGCGTGTCTCCGTACTGGACTAAGTTTCAGACCTACGACGCCAACATCAAAATCGAGATCGACTTTGATCCCGCCCTGGACGAGTATTTCGGCATAACCACTGCAAAACAGCAGATCGTGATTGCGGAGGAGATGTGGGACAGGCTTCGCCAGAACGGCAAATCGTGTGGCGATCTCGGGTTACTCATCCGCAGCATGCGCGAGCGCCGCGAGGAATTGCGCGCGGAACTGAAGGCCAGGGCGGAGAACCGCGAGACCGAAGAAGCGCCCAGACGCAGCGTTGCCGCCATGGAGGAAACGGAAAAATTCAAGGGGCCGGTCCCGGAGCCGACCTCGGCGCAAAAGGCCGAAGCCGAGAAGAACCTCCAGGAAGCCGCGCGGCAGCGCGCCCAAACAACCGGCGAGGCACCGGAGAAAGCGCTAGAGCACATTGCCGAAAAGGCGCATGCAAAGCGGTGGGAGATTGACTTCGCCGGGATCCCGGAGGGTCCTTTCTATCGCCCGATGCGCTTAGGCGAACAGAAACGGCTAATCATCAATACCGAACATCCTTTCTATAGCAAGGTCTACAATGCCGCCGTGGGTCCCGATGCGCGCGCCGCACTCGAGGTTTTGCTCTTCGTCCTTGCCGAGCGCGAACTGGAGACCAGAGGAGAGGCTGAAACCTTCTACAAGTCGGAGCGTAATAAGTGGTCGGAGCGCCTGCGCCAAGCGCTGGACGTGCTCCTCCCTAACGACAGCGTCATCAACCGCGCTTCTTCCGTAGCCGAACACCTCTATATGGCCTCGGAGGAGAGCGGCGACGGGATGCGGTAGCCCGTACTCATATCTGCTTGCAGTGCCGCAGCGCATCCCGCGAGGGATGCGCTTGCACGTGCGTCGCGGCCTGCGCAGCGAGATAACTATGTACAGAGATACTTCATCCGAGAAACGGCTCTCCTCACGTGCGCGAATAGAGGCGCAGGCACCCCTCGTTCGCTTCGACACGTTCATCCAGGCAATACGGGATTCCGGCTATAAGGGACCCGCCTCCGCGCTGGCCGAACTTGTGGACAACGCTATTGAGGCGGGTGCAAAGCATGTCGCCATCGATCTAATCACTGGGCCGGAGTTAGATGCCGTCTCGCTTATCCGCGTCATTGATGACGGCGTCGGCATGTCGCCCGACAATCTCCAGACCGCGCTGCAATTCGGCGGTTCATCGCGCTTCAATTCACGGGAAAGCCTGGGCCGTTACGGTATGGGCCTACCCTGCAGCGCGCTTAGCCTCGCCGAGCGTGTTGATATCTGGACATGGCGATCTGCGCGCACACTGTGGCGCAGCTATCTCGATGTGGCGGAGATATCGGCGCGCGGCATCAATGCCGTGCCGCAACCGGCGCGTGTTTCCCGCCCGGCGGCTTATCCGGGAACGCCCTCCGGCACGATGGTTGAACTCAGCCGTTGCGACCGGCTGGACCCGTGTAAACTCGCTGCGCTTTCGAGGCTCTTGCCTGTCGAACTCGGGCGCATATTCCGGCATCGTCTTGTTCAGGGCATCGCGCTTAGTATCAACGGCAAAGCCGTCGAGCCGATCGACCCTTTGTTCCTGACAGGTGAAAGTAAGTGGGCGAAGGGCGTCCCTTTCGGCCCGCCGCTTCGGTTCCCAATCAAAGTGCCCAACTCGCGCCGAACCAGCGAGGTCATTGTCGCTTTTTCCGAGCTACCGGTGACGAAGTGGTTCAATTTGGCCAATAAAACGAAACGGCAACTGGGCATCGCCAATGGCGCGGGGGTTTCCATTGTCCGATTGGGCCGTGAGGTGGATTATGGCTGGCTCTTCATGGGCAGGAAGCGCCGCGAAAACTACGACGACTGGTGGCGATGCGAGATACGTTACGAGCCGACGCTTGATGAGTTGTTCGGCCTCACGCATACGAAGCAGCGTATCCGGCCGACGCAATCGCTCGAAGCGATAATCACCCCGGAGACGGAGGCGGTTGCCCGAACCCTCAACGCACGCGTGCGCGCCGCGTTCCTCAACCTTAAGACCGACTCACGCATACTGCCTTCGGAGCGCCGAGCCGGAGCGGGAGACCTGTTGCTTGATCCTCCTACCCTTTTTCTGGACCGTCTGAATGCCCGGCCGACACAGAATTCCTCATCCAAAGATCTGGTCGCGGGGCTTCACTATGATCTGACGCTAAAACCTCTGAAGACCGGCGCGATGTTCGAGGCGGCCTTGCGCGGCAGCACGGTCGAGGTGAAGCTCAACACGCGGCATGTCTTTTATGAGCAAGTCTATGAACGCATCAAGAAGCAGCACGCATTGCGCTCGTGCGACGCGATCACGCTTCTGGAGCTGCTCATGCTGGCGTACGGCCGGGCCGAACTTTCCGCAACCAGCGGGGTCGCGGCGCGACACGCGGCTAAGCTGCGCTCCGCCTGGAGCGATGTCCTCACCTCGTTTCTCGGATAGCCATGGCGAAAATCGTTTTTTCACCGGAACTGCCGGAGCCTTCCCTCAAAACCCTGCGGGCCAGGTGCTCCCGCCTCGCCAGGGCGCTGAAAGAATGCGCTAGCGATGGTAAAACGACCCAGCAGGAGATCGCCCGTTTCCGAGAGGATCTTCGAAGCATCGGAGCCCATGCCAGCATTGACGAGCTTAAACTGTTGGTCTCGCTCAACGTCATCGCCGACCTGGTGGCGAGTGGCTGGACCCTAGGCATCGTCAGAAGCGGTATCCGCTTGAGTTTCGACGATTCGAAAGAAATGCGCTCGAAAGACTATGTGCGCGAACGCCATTTGCTCGAACGCGACGCCCAGTTGCAGGAGGCTTCCGTCCGGGAATTTATCTGCGGCATGGAGAGGCGCAGGCTTACCCCGCGCGGATGGCATTCTATCTTCTCCGTCATGCGGGACGGGCGAGCGCTCGCCAATGAATTGAGTTGCATCAGTAAGTTGGATGATTCCGCCGCGCGCAGCGCCCGTCTTGCCGAGGTCATTCAACCTTATCTGCAATTTGTGCGGACAGACGAACTCTGTCCCCACACCGGTCTGTTGCTTTCGGATATCTGGCGATATTTCCGGCATACCTGGGTCACCGCCTACCGCTCCGTTCCGGGCCGCTCAATGATGATTCTGGTGCGCGATGCCGCTGCTCCCAATCATCCCGTCATCGGCATAGCGGCGCTTGGCAGCGCGGTCGTTCAGCAGAGCGTCAGGGATGCATGGATAGGGTGGGATTCGAGCGGCGCGCTGCAGCGTTTGCTGCTTCTCTCCCCTCAGCGGCTCACCAAGTGGACCTTCCAGCAAGTTGAGGAATATGTCGGCGGCATTTACACACGTGATCTTATTCGCAGAGGATTGCTTGCTCGGCGCGAAATTACGACCCCCACGCCCGACACCGTCAAGCGCCTGCGTGATGCGTCTATCGAGGCCATGGCGGAACACCGTAACCATCCGGAGAAGTCCGTCCACAAGACCGTCAAGGATGAGTCGCGCATGTCGCTGGCCGACTGGCAGACCCGTGCAGAGACCAGTCTGTTTAGAGCCAAGCGCTGCAAACTGCTGGGCGACCTGCTTGAAATCCGGCATATCCTCAACGAGGCTTTCGCAGGGGCTTGCACCCACCGCGATCACGAGAACGTCTTGGCTCGGCGGGACGTTCAGGCCGCCATTTCTCGCCTATGCCGTCTGGCCAAAGGCGAACGGGTCGGCATCAATATCATGGATGTTACCGTCTGCGGCGCAGTGGCTCCCTACAATGCCTTGCTCGGAGGCAAACTGGCCTGCCTTCTCCTGTGCAGCCCGGAAGTAGGCAAGGAGTATGCCGATCGCTACGGCAGCCAGCCGAGTTTGATTGCCTCTTGCATGAAGGGCGCGCCGGTCATACGGCAGCCGCGCCTACTCGTGCTCGGAACCACCAGCCTTTACGGGCAGAATTCCAGCCAATATAACCGTCTGAAAATACCGGCAGATCTGGTCGGAGGGAAAGCGGGCGATACTGTAGCCTACCGTGAACTGGGCTTAAGCGTCGGCTATGGCTCATTCCACTTGAGCACCGAGACGGTGGACGTGATGAGCGTCCTTTTAGGACGTGTAAGCGGCGGCCGACGCGTCAACAGCATCTTCGGAGAAGGTGTGAACCCGCTGATGCGCAAAATCCGCGAAGCGTTGGATTTTGTCGGAATGCCGAGCGAGGACATTCTGCGCCACGGCAATCAGCGGATTGTATATGGGGTAGCGCTGGCGTCCAACATCCAGGATGTTTTTCTCGGCCTGGATAAGAACCCCAAATACCTGCTTCCCCAGGCTGACGCCCGCGAAATGACGCAGCGAATCGCAAGCTTCTGGCGTGAGCGCTGGCTGAGCCCGCGTATCCTCCGGCCCGACATCACTGAACAGGTAGCCGCTCACACTTTGGATTTTCCGGTGACGCACGGTGCGCGCGTCACCCTGCCCCTCGATGACTTTGATGAGCAATTCAGTTTATTTCACTAAAGTGTGCCGATGATCGCAGTCGCGTACGGCAGTTAGGAGCACCAGCAATGTTGAAAGCACAGAACGACGAGAAGCGCGACGTCCTTCTTATAAGCCATGCCAATCCAGAAGATAACGAGTTCACGCAGTGGCTCGCGCTTCAGCTCGCGCGGGAGGGATATAACATCTGGTGCGATCTGACCAAGCTGCTTGGCGGTGAGGTTTTCTGGGACGACATCGAAGAAGTATTGAGGCGAAGCGCCGCCAAGGTTCTTTTCGTCCTGTCGCGCACCTCCAATAATCGGGACGGCGCTCTGCGGGAAATCCACTTGGCACAGGCCCTCGCGCGCCGCGAGAAATTAACTGACTTCATCATCCCGCTTCATATCGATGATCTTTCCTACGGCGATATCACGATAGAACTCACTCGGGTGAACGCGATGTCGTTCGAGAAATCCTGGGCGGCCGGGCTCGCCACACTCCTTGAGAAGCTTGAGCAGGACGGCGTACCGAAAAATCCGCGCTTTACTCCAAGTGCCGTCAACGAATGGTGGAGAACGAAATTCAGCGCAGAGACAGGCATCCGGCATGAGCCGGAGACCTATCTATCGAACTGGTTTGCCGTATCGCTACCCGAGCACGCCTACTATCACACGCTGGCAAGACGAACAATCGGCAAGATTGAAGTCACGGCTGCGTTGCCCTATCCCGCCGTTCAGGACGGAATCTCTCTTATCAGCTTCGCCAAAGCAGCGGATCTGGCGGGAAGCCTGGATGCGGATCTCTATATCACCGACGACTCGAAGCCTCTGAACACGGCGCGCCTGCTGGAGACGACGGATTTCGGAAAGCATGCATTCCGGCTGTTGCGGCTCGCATGGGAACGGATGCTGGCGCAGCGGCGATTGCCGATATATGAACTTGCGAACCAGGTGAAGAGTTTCTACTTCCCCAAGGACTTACTTCCCAACGACAAGGCATTTTTCACCGGTATCGACGGGCAGCGCACCTATCGGGCGATGGTCGGCTATAGCAGCCGCACTAATCCTAAAACCGGCGTGACGAAAAAACGCTACTGGCATTTCGGTTTGGAAGCCCGCCCGATGGTGCATCCCACGCCTGCCTTCGTGATGAAGCCCCACGTTGCATTCACCAGCGACGGATCAACCCTATGGACCAGCAAGAAAATGCTTCAATCGGCGCGCCGCAGCCAATGCAAGGGCTGGTGGAACAACAAATGGCGAGACCAGATTCTGGCGGCGATGGCCTATCTTGCCGACGAGGACGGCGTTATCCGTCTGAGTGTCGGAGAAAATACCTCGCTGGATCTGTGCAAAACACCCATCACCTTTACCAGCCCGGTTGCGTACACCGATCCGCAGATTCTGCGGGAGGAGGAGTTGGAGCAACTACCCGAAGATTACGGCCGCGAGGATGACGAGGACGACGCCTACGCCGACGATGGGGAGGACGAGCAATGAGGGACCTAATCGCCATTCCAGAGCCGTGCCTCCTATTCGGGCATGGGCAAGCGACCGAGGACCCGAGAGACGGGCTGACCCTTTTCGGTCCTCTCGACAAAGGCAAGCCCTACGGCGTGAGGGCGGGCGTTATCGGGACTAAGCGGGGAATTGAACAATTCCACCGCTGGGTCGAGTGGGTCCAGAGGCCGGTGCTTACCGTTCCGCCAACACTCGGCCGCCCGCCCTTTCCTGGGTTTGAGACGGTTTTCTGCACGCCCTGGAGCACGCGCCCTCTCCTGACCATCGAAGTGGGAGACGAGGAAATAGACCAGTCACTTTACCTCGATGAGCCCCATGAGCGTGTTTACGGCACCGTGAGCGTGTACGCCGAGCGCCTTCTCAGGGCGAAACGCGAGGAAGAAGAGCAACCGGAACTGTGGTTCGTCGTCGTCCCTGATCGCGTCTGGAAATACTGCCGTCCTAGTTCCGTCATCGAACCGGAGCTTCGTCAGCAAGCTGTACGAGGATTCAGAAAAGCGAGCCAAGCGAAGAGTTTCTGGGCGACAAGGTCCCTGTTTCCTCAGATGGAGGAGGATGCGACTCCATACGTCTATGAAGAACAGTTCCACAATCAGCTCAAAGCGCGGCTGCTAAAGGATATGCTGCTCACGCAGATAGTGAAGGAAAGCACGATCGCAAATATCAGCGCACTTGGCGCTGAGGGTAGCGACCCTCGCCAGATCGCTCGCCAATCCGAGATCGCGTGGAACCTTTGCACGGCGGTGTTCTACAAAGTCGGCGGACGGCCTTGGAAAGTCGCAGGCGTGCGCGCGGGAGTGTGCTATCTCGGGCTGGTGTTCAAACGGGACGAGACGGGCAACAGCGTCAAGAACGCCTGCTGCGCCGCGCAAATGTTCCTCGACTCCGGCGACGGCGTCGTTTTCAAGGGTGCAGTGGGGCCGTGGTACTCACCCGATACCGGAGACTTCCATCTCACCTACGCAGCGGCTAAAGAACTGGGCGAACTTGCCATCGATTCCTACAGGCGTCGCGTCGGCGTGGCTCCGAAAGAATTATTTATCCACGGCAGGGTCCGGTTTGAAGATGACGAGTGGTTTGGGTTTCGCGACGCTGCAGGATCGTCAACCAATATGGTCGGTGTGCGCATTCGGCCGGATACGAACTTGAAGCTTTACCGGAAAGGCCAAAACCCCGTGCTTCGAGGGCTCGCCCATGTGATCAGTGCGCGGAAAGCTTATCTCTGGACCAAGGGCTGGACTCCCCGACTGCAAACCTATCCCGGCAGGGAGGTGCCAAACCCGCTCTCGGTGGAGATAAGTAGAGGAGACGCTCAGATAGGGGTTGTGCTTCAAGACATCGTTTCGCTGACGAAGCTGAACTATAACACCTGCATCTTTGGCGACGGTGCGCCAATAACTCTGAAATTTGCAAATGCCGTCGGCGAAATACTGACCGCCGGACCTATGGTCGGTATACCGCCGTTGCCTTTCAGCCACTATATTTGAGACCGGAAATGTGATCGGCAGATATCGGCATTGCTTCTTGATGCTGCTTGGGTGCGCTCCGCCTTCCCGGCTATTTCCTCTTCGTCCCGCCTGATGCGGGCGGTGGCGCAAGTTTTCGGACCCGCACCCCAGGGCTGCCATCATTCAAGAACTCGATGCCCGCCTTTTCCATCGCGCTGACGACAGCGCCGAGCGTATCCGTCCGCGCCCCTACGGGTCCGTCGAACTCCTCCATGCGGCGAATCGTGCCAAGCGCCACTTTCGCGCGTTTCGAGAGTTCCCTCTGGGTCCAGCCCAGCAAGCCACGACCTCCCCGTAAATGTCTTCCGGTGATGCGGATCAACTCGCAGTTTAAGAGAGTCGGCGCATAACTCCAATGAATTGAGCAATATACGTAACTAGTTGTTCTTTTTGCGCAACTTATGGCATGATCCAGCCATGCCCCCGCGAATCCTCGTTCTTCTCGGGATAGCCTTTGCTATCCGATCCCCCGCCGCAGCGCAATCCGCGTCCGCATCCGCCTCGCCCAAGACCCAGACCATGGAAGAGGTCCAGCGGATCGCGGCCGCCGCGCTTCAGAAAGCGCAAGCGAATGGCGATGACGCCGCCGCCAGTTTCCTTCGTATCAGCAAGACCCTGTACGCTCTGAATGCACTCATCGCCCAAGGCGCTCCCCATACCGGCAACGCCGCCGCCGACGCGGATCTGGAGGGAAAGCGGCGAACCGCCCTGGATCGCCACATCAAACTCCTAATCAATCAGTTGCTTAAGGAAAGGCAAACCCCGATGGAGCCGCAGGCGCTTGACATCGTTCGCGCTATTGGTGGCGAGGATGCCATAAACAACTACCAAGCCGCAAACGGTATTCACGGCCAGGTTCCCAGTGGGCCACCCGTGCGCACCCCGGCGGGTGGCGCGGCTCAAGCCAGGCTAGTGCAAAATCTTACTTCAGGTGTTTTGGAGATCACTCCCGCGAGGATTTCCAGCCTGCCGGAACACAATCCGTCGCTAAAGCTTCCGTCCGGTCCGATGCCGCCCTTTGAAGACCAGTACAGAGCGATAGAAGCCGTAAGCACCAGTGCAGCCGCGACCCTGCTTGCGGTGCAGTCGGTCGCCAGTGAGCCCGCCGAGAAAAACAACTGGGACGGAAACATGATAATTGCCGCCCAGAACGCCGCGCTGGAATGGGGTAGGATGCTTTTTTCGATGCAAATCGCAATCGATCTCATCAAGCTCCACGATGAGAATCCGACCGCCGCCAATGCCGCCGTCGATCAGCTTCTTAACGTCAAGAACGGCAATCCGGGAAATGCGAACGCCGCCGCTAAAGTCAAATTGCGTCTCACACAGACGACACTAGGCACTGCGGTATTAGGCAGCATTGCCGCAACCGGCGAGATCGGCGGAGCGATTGCGGGAATGACGGCGGCAACCTTGGATAACAGCGGCAATGTTCTCGCTCCCGTCGCCGCCCTCTTCCCGCTTGCCACGCCCGAAAGCGTATTCAGTCGCAGCGAACCGCCCGCGCCTGTTCCTCCACCCCTCACAGCCGCCGCCTTCGTCCCCTACCCCAGGCCCTTGCGTTCCGATCCGCCACACCCTTTCCTCCACCGCGTCCGGCGATTCCTGCACCGGATGTTTGCCTCCCGCACGGCCGCTCCGCTTCTCTCCGCGTCCGTTTAGCAGGCGGCTTCCGCCGTCCATGCGGTCACGCACCGTTGTTCACCGCTATTCATCGGCGATCCGGATTGCGCATCCATCTTTAGGGCTCTCCTGGTCCCCATTTGAGCGGGGAAAGCCTTCCCCTCGCTGCAAGCCTTGGGCTTTCCGCTACCCCTTCCAGCGGGAAAACCCGCAACGCCCAGGGGCTGCACCCTTCTGCCGTCAAGCGGCCCGCCACAAGGGTTTTCGGTCCCCCCAATTTTCGCTGGTAGGCGGAAAATCGGCTCCCCCAAAAAATCTTGCAAGCAAGATCAGGCCGCTTGACGCCAACACCCGCCTTTCAAACCGCTTCCATCGGTTTTATGAGCGCGCCGCTTCAGCAAGCGCTTGAACCGAACGCTCAGAAAACCGTTAACCACTTTTGGAAAGGACAACACCATGACGCATCTCAACACCATCCTTAATGACGACTGCCTTAAGGTTCTGCCGCAACTTGCAGCAGAGAGCGTCAATTTCATCCTCACTGACCCGCCGTATATTACTCGCTACAAGGCCCGAGACGGCCGCACGGTTCCCAACGACGATAACGCAGCCTGGTTGAAACCCGCCTTTGCGGAGATGTTCAGGGTATTAGCCCCGGACAGCTTCGCCGTGAGCTTCTACGGTTGGCCGCAGGCCGACCGATTCATGAGGGCGTATCGTGACGCCGGTTTCCGTATTGTCGGACATTTCGTCTTCCCGAAGCGGTACACGTCAGCCAGTAAGTTTGTTCGTTATCAGCTTGAATGCGCGCATTTGTTGGCTAAGGGCAACCCGAAGCAGCCCACCTATCCCATAGGGGATGTTATCGACTGGGCGTACAGCGGCAACAAGCTGCATCCGACCCAGAAGCCCCTCTCGGTACTTCTGCCATTGGTCCAAACCTTCTCGCCCACGCAAGGCACGGTGCTTGATCCCTTTGCGGGTTCCGGTTCCACGCTGATAGCAGCCAGGGCCTTGGGCCGTGATTATCTCGGCATCGAGCTTGACCCTAAATATCACGCCATTGCCAGCCAGAGGCTTGAGAGCCGGAATTGAAGGTCTATGGGGCTGCCGCTCGGCGGCAGCCCCAACAGCAACCGCGTGCGTATTCTGCTTGTATATCGCTTCGCATTCGTTTATCAAGCGTATGAATACCGCAACGACAACGGAGCGCAGCGCATGATTTATACCTTCGGAAACGTCAAGGGAGGCGTTGGAAAGAGCACTCTCGCCGTCAACTTCGCCATCGGCAGGGCGCGCGCCAAGCGGGACGTTTTGCTCATTGACGGGGACGAGCAGAAGACTGCGCTGGCTTTCTACGACCTGCGAACTGAGCAGAAAGGCGATAACGGGGCCGGTTACACTTGCGTCGCATTGCAGGGCGCAAGCATACGGAGCCAGGTGCGCCAGAAGTTCGCCCCCAAATACGATGACATCATCATCGACGTGGGCGGGCGTGATACCGGCAGTTTCCGCGCTGCGCTCACCGTCACCAACGTCGTTGTTATTCCCGTGCAGCCTCGCAGCTTCGATCTATGGAGCATAGACCAAACTGCGGATCTGCTGATCGAGGCGCGCGAGGTGAACGACCAGCTACGCGCCATCGCCGTTGTGAATGAAGCCGACCCGTTGGGCAAGGACAATCAAAAGGCTCTCGATTATATTCGCGAAATCGAAGGGCTGGAACTTGCCCCGGTGCTCATCGTGCGCCGCAAGGCATTTCCGAACGCAGCGGCAGCCGGTTTGTCGGTTCTCGAATACGACGACCCGAAAGCGTCTGAAGAACTGACGCGACTCATGGACTTCATCCTTGTAAATACAACCGCTATCAGAGAGCTATCGTATGGCAATCGCTAAGAATCCGAGGCGCAATCGACCTGCAAATGTGGAAACCGCCGCAGAAAGCTTCATTGCCGGTGCAGGACAGGGGCCAGCCGCCGAAAAACCGCGTGACGGCAACAGGGTTCCGATTATGATTCGCATCGACCCGAACTTGCTGGAGCGCATCGACAAGGGCGCAAAGCGGCTTGGCCTCACGCGCAGCGCATTCATAGTGTCCAGCGCGGCGGAAAAACTGGAGCTGATGGAATAACCTCTATGGGAAAAGCCGGGCGCAGCGAATGAAGAGGCCAGAAAACGGAACCACTCGCGCGCCGGACGCCGCGAACAAGGTCAAGGCCGAGGCTTCGGTTTCGCGCCAAGCCAAGAAGACCCCGAAGCTCCCGCCGCCTGACAAGTCCCACTTCGACAACCGCCAGCTCAGCCTATTTCAGACATTCCTCTGCAACACCGACGAAGAGGAAGATCACCTCTCCAACGCCATTGACCTGTGGGACAGCGTGCCCCGGTACTCCGTCAGCCGACAAGCCATGACGAAGAGCCGCATTAACGGCCGGTTTCTGGAGGAGCACGAGGCGACATTCCAGCACCGAGGCCGCACCTATACGCGCACTATTCATCCAGCCTTGGTCGCCGATTTAGACGGGAAGAAGCGCTATTTCTATCCGAGCGACACAGAGGAACTGGTCGAACACGCGCTGCGCAAACTGGCGATTGAGCAGCAGGCCGGATATTTCGACAAGCCTAATTACCGCAGCGGCGTCGTCTTCACGCTCTACGCCTTGCGTGAGGAAATGCAGAAACGCGGCCATACGCGCTCTTACCAGCAGCTCGTGCAGGCCCTTGACATTCTCTCTCACGCCATCATCGATATTGCTCCACATGCGGAAGGCGAGGCGAAAATGGTTTCTCCCTACCTCCCTTCGCTTGTCGTCGTGTCGCGCGCTAAGCTGCGCGAAGACCCGAAAGCGAAATGGGCCGTTCAGTTTCATCCGCTGGTCACCGGCAGCATTGACAAGGTGACGTACCGCCAGTTCAATTACCACCTGATGGTGAGCCACAGCACCCAGCTTGCCCGCTGGCTGCACCAGCAGCTCGTTATCAAGTACACCTTCGCCAATCACCACGCACCCTTTGAAATGCGCTACAGCACCGTCAAGCGCGACAGCGGCTTGCTCGATTTTTACGGGCGCGACCGTGACGCGGTGGTGGCGCTGCAAGAAGCATTCACCGAAATCAAGGAGCGCCAGGTTATTCTCGGCTACGACCGCAAGGATGTGACCGGCCCGCGCAAGAAACTGGTGGACGTAGTGTTTACCATCCAACCGTCAGTCGATTTCATCCGCGCGACGAAGGCGGCCAACAAACGGCAATCGGCCGCACAAGGGAACGCACCGTCAAGCCGGTAGTTTTAGGTCGCGGGTGGGATGGAATTTCGGTAGTTTTAGGTCGCGGGTCGCGGTAGCTATGGGTCGCGCGTGGCATTTATGCAACAGAAAAATCGGTAGCTATGAGTCGCAGGTTGGAAAAAAACCAGTAGCTATAGGTCGCAGGTCGTCGGTTATCCACAAGGGAGTCGTCTCTGATGCGGTAGCTATAGGTCGCGGGTCACGCAAAAAGCGGTAGTTATAGGTCGCGGGACATGCCGATTCGGTAGTTATAAGTCGCGGGTCGAGGTTCAAAGCAAGGCATCTTCAATGGCTTGCACGCGCTTACTCTTATATCCTTAAACTTACTCTTCTTCTAACCATTCATCCTGCTATACATTCGCTATCGTCTGGATATCTGTACGAAACGGTATGCCTGTAGGCTTTGGCGACCTCGGCCCATCGAGGGCCTGCGGTCGCCTGGATTTAACGCCTGGTGCCGGGGCTGATATGCGCTCGATACACCCGACCCGAAATCAAAAAGGTGCGCCTGCGGCGGATCGAAACATCTGATTCGCCCCCTTTCTCATTCCCCCCTCCGGGAGGACGCTGGGGCGGGACGGTTCCCCCCACGCTGGCGAAAGCGGCCAGCTCCCCCCACAAGAGGGTTTTCAAAGCGCTCCGCTGAAAACCCCCTTGTGCATCCCCCGTTTGCCGCACGCCACCATTCGACAGCTAACCCGCTCATTCGGGTGAATCGCCGCACGGATATTGACTCCGACGACCGCCGCGCCTATCGTAAGGCCCAGAACTGCGACAATATAACCGGAAGAGGCCGGACGCGATGAAACCCACGCCCAATGACAACGATGTTGTCCATATGCCGCCGGACTTGCTCGCCGAGGCCCGCAAAGCGGCAAGCGAAGAACACCGCCCCGCCGACGAGCTGGTGAGCGATGCGGTGCGCCGCTATTTAAAGCAGCGTGAGCAGAACGAAGTTGCCTCGGAGCGCCGCCAGCAAGGGGAGGGGCCTCAGCCCAGCACGCCCGACAGCAAACGCACTTTGCTTGATTTCTTCAAACCGCTACGCGGCCTCGATGTGGAATTCACCCGAAATCCCTCTACCGGCCGACCCGTGGATCTGTGAGCGGATTTCTTCTCGATACCAACATTCCATCGGAAATCACTAAACCTATCCCCGCACCGAGCGTGCTGCGATGGCTGGGGACGGTCGCGGAAGCGCAGACCTTCCTGAGTGTCGTTTCCTTGGGCGAGATGCGCAAAGGGTGTGAATTGCTGGAGCCGGGCAGCAAACGACGCATTCAGTTGGAGCGCTGGCTTGACGAAGACGTGCACAAATGGCTTGCCGGGCGCATCTTGCCGGTGACGGAAGCAGTCGCGCAGCGATGGGGCAAACTGGAGGCCACACGTCAGCGCCTCGGTCTGCCGCTCAATACCGCAGACGGCCAGATTGCCGCGACCGCTCTGGAACACGGCCTTACCCTGGTGACACGCAACGTGAAGGACTTCTCCGATCTTGGCGTTAGCATTCTCAATCCATGGGAGGACGCATGACCTTCGAGCTGGAGCCCATCGTGCTGGCCTTTTCCGATGGACGCCGCGACACGCTGAGCCCCGACCTCACGCGGCGCATTTGGGAATCGGTGCGGCGCGGCGACTACGCCAGCCCCCAGGAGTTTATGGACCGGGCGCTGGATGCTTTCTTCCAGGCGGAGGACGAAAAGTTACTTCGGACCCCGCCCGCGCGTGAAACATGACCGGCTGTGATGAGGAACGCGAGTGCATCAGAGTTGAAGGAAGGCGGAAGGGCATGTTTCCACGCCCTTACCAGCCCCGGCCTCCAGCGCGGCGCTCGGGTTGCATCCCTGCATTGCCCTATCCTCCGGCTGGCCCGATTGCATCCTAACGCACCCAGCCCTGGCATGAAAGCGAAAAATCCCGGGGGATATACAAGGGGGCAGCGCCCCCTTGTTCCTTTTCAAAAACGGGTAGGGAGCCGCAGCGCGCGTGCTCCGTTTGTGCTCCGATTAGCACGGCCCGGAGGCACAGGGGCGAAAACAGCCCTATTCTCTATCGCCAGAACGAGATGCCGGAAACGCAATGTTCTTTGTTTCCAATTGACCGTACGATTCCCAAGCTGGACGTCGCGGGTTCGATCCCCGTCTCCCGCTCCATGTTTTAAATGACTTGGGAATGACTGATCATCTCAGGTTTAGTTCGCTTAGTTCGTTAACGCTTTTGCTCCCGATTCACCTCGCGGAGCCCGCTAGGAGAGCGTGCCAGCGCTCTCCTAGCAAATCCTAGATTCCTTCGCCAGTTTCAGTTCGAAGAGCCTCATGGAGTACTCCCCGCGCCATCACTGAAGGATGGCTGTTTCCATCAAACGAACGGCTGCGAGCTTCTTGTCGAAAGTCGCGACCGCATATTCATTTTCGTTCACATCGACCGTGTTACCCATCTGTGCCGACCGGGTGTGTGCATCGACAGCCACCTTCTTCGACCAGGTTGCATGCGACCGGCGCATCACTTGGAAAGTTGCCCAACCGAGGCCAATCGGCTCCAGCTTGGGCCGTATGTTGCGGGTCCATACGTTGTCACGACGGAGCGGCTTGCCATTCTCCGATGAAAAGACCCAAGCGTCAGGATTACGGCTGCACGCTTGTTCCATCCACATCTGAAGAATCATCATGGTCCCTTTCGTGAGCGCGAGCTGGCGCTTCGAGCGATCACTCTTCGGATCCCCCAATCTGCCCCTGTACACTCGCTGACGAACATAGACGCACTCCTCAACCAGGTCCACATCCCGAACTCGAAGCGCAAGAATCTCGCCGGGACGGCCTTCGGCAAGGGCGAGCTGGAAAATAGCCCTTAACCGAAACCGGAGATGATCCACGACGCTGCGACCGACGCTCTTCGCTTTTTCGTCGAGGAAATCCCGAAGCATCTCCCGCGTGACGTTTCGCAGCAATTCGCCGCTGAACGCCCCGATCAAGTGGTATCTGATCTGGGGAACCTCGGTATCTGCCGTTGAATCCTTCCACTTGCGTTAGCATACCGGGATGTAGACGTTCTCCACAAATTGCCCGAAGGTTGTGTTCAGCTTGTCCTTGCGCTTCGGCTCCCTGATTGATCGGCTTCAAGATTTCTTGCAGCAAAGACTCGGCTGCAAGCCTTGTGATTTTCGAGCACAGGCCGAGCTCTTTTGTTCGATGCCCTCCTTCCTCTCGCCACTGGGCGAGCCAATACTTCTTTCCATTCCGTTTGCGGGTCGTAAGGCTACCTCGCTGGAATCGCTTTCGACGCATCAAATGCCTCTTTCCTGCGTCTGTGGCGACCACTCCTGACGTGTGCGATCTTAGCATTTGCTTCGATGCGATTGCAGCCACTCGGAAAGCCACTCCCGCCGGACGAGCTTCCGGCGGCCCATAACGAAATGCGGCAGCGCCGGAAGCCCTGGAACCGTTCCGTTCATCGCGTTCGAAACGTGGTTGCGGGAACAGCGTAAAATTTCAGCTACTTCGGGAATAGTGAGCACGTCTGAGAGCACACCGCCTACGCCACTGCCAGATGGCGCGGGAGCTACTGCTGCGTGCATGGGTCGTTGCTCGTAAGAACTGGTTTGCACTTTGATTTCGCCTCGCGGAACTGAGCACATATGCGCTCTGCCGATACAGAGGAGATCTCAAACGCGATTTCCGGGGAGGAACTCGCCTCGCAAGTTTTCGAGCACGGGACTTTAGGTGCCCCCTCCGGCGATCGGAGCACAAACCGACTGTGGAAGTTATGCCGACTCGGAATAATTCAACGGGACTTTAGGTGCAGTTTTCGAGCGTCTGTCCGGGACTTTGGGTGCTCAGCACACGGGACTTTAGGTGCGGTTCCTTATTCTTTATTCCTGTAGTATTCAGGTACATATCCAGTAGTAGGCCCGCCGCTGTCTGTGGAAATGTGGATTTCCGCGGAAAACAGCCAGTCCTGTAGGATTTGCACAGGTGTGATGCGCTAGCGGCTGCCCGCAGCTGAAGCGCTGCTCTTCAAAGAAGTCAGCGCAGCTTTAGCCTGTAAGTCTATACCGTGCACGACCGCATCCCGGGACCAGTCAGCCGGAATGTCCGGCTGAATACCAGTCCCATCCAGACGAGTACCTTCCCAGCTAACGTACGCCCCGGTCGGGATCACGAGCGTGAAGCCGTGGCCGATGTTGAAGCCGCGATGGGATACCAGGCGACCTGGGGTCGGCACGCCGACAACTGTCGCCAATCCCCTCTCAACTGAGAACGATTTCGGCCTGACGATTTACAGTAGCGATCCGCTGCAATCAACCGCAATGTGGAATCGGCAGGTTGCGACACCAAAATAAAAAGGTACGCCCTGTCCGCCAAGCGCCCAAGCGGACGACCCCTAAATCGGGATCACTCTAACCTTGATGAATACCCGCGAGTGATCGCGCGTTGCGAGGCAGAGATGTCGGCTCCGATGATGGATTCTTCCCGCAAAGGACTGGCCACTTAGCTGTCATGGTGATGATCGGAGATCAGGAACCGAATGCTCCAAAGCAGACGCGCCAACGTCGGATTTAATTCAACGATCCCGCTTGTAGCGGCCACTACGGTGCCGCAAACGGTTTTGCCACGCACGCTCGCGTAAACGGTGTCGAGGACACTCAGCGTGTTTATATTCGCCACCCTACCAACAACCATCGCCGAGGCATAGGACCTTGCTATCGCCGTCGGTGAACATCGGCCACCGAGCAAAGCCCGCGCAGTTCGGATTGCCCGACCTCGCAACGTTAACCCAGTAGCTGGATACTTCCTCAAAGCTGTAAAGACTCAATGCCAAAGCAGTGCACGCCGAGGATTTCGCGTCTTAAACTACGCTACATCGCATCAATTTGTTCAGATTGTCATTAGGCTATCCCATTGGGACCGCCAGAACATATGTCCCGTAAATTCTTGCCGAAATCGCGATTAGCTCGTCCACGCATCTGCAGATGTCGAACGTCTGCCGGGTTCAACGGGCTTTAATCACAATTACGGTTGCGTGATCATAGAGACGGGCGTCTAACTGCATCTCAGCGATACCCGTACATAGCAATGACCTGGAGCGAATATCACGAATCTACCAAGCACAGCCTTGAATGGCTGAAACCAGTGCCGCATCTCCTCGACTGGGCCAACATGCCCGACCCATTCCGCCATTATGAGGGCGTGCCGGTGCTAGACCTCCCAGCCGAACCGCCCGCCCCTGAAGTGCCCGCTCTTACAGTGCTTAATGGTGTTTCGGGCGCCACTTCGGCCAGTGATGGTGCGGCCTTTCTTTCCCAACTGCTGTTTTATTCGGCTGCGATCAGCGCGTCCAAGCGCGTTCCGTCCACCGGAGATCGGTACGCTTTGCGGGTGAATCCATCCTCCGGTAATCTGCATCCCACTGAGTTTCACTTCCTCACACGGGGCCTGAGCGCGTGGCCCGACGGGCTGTATCATTACCGACCCTCCTCGCACATGGCTGAGCAGCGTGCGCTGGGTAATCTCAACTTTAATTCGGCCGACAGCGACAGCTCTGCGCCGGTCGTGTTTGTGCTCACCAGCATTGCGTGGCGCGAGGCGTGGAAGTACCGCGACCGGGCATATCGTTACTGCCTACACGATATTGGACATGCCTGGCAGGCGCTCGCATTAGCCGCGCAAGCCATCGGATGCGATACCTTTGCGTTCGGCCATTTTCGCGACGATGAAGTCTCTCAGTCCTGCGGCCTCGAACCGGACGAGTGGCCGATGCTCATTGTCGAGCTGCGCGGCAGGTCCATTCCAGTCGGCGAACGACAAGCCTGTCAGCCCGTTTGGTACGGGGGCCACGCGAACCAGACTTCGACAGAGAGAATCCCTTACCCATGCATCGAAGAGATTCACACCGCGACGAAACTCAACCGGCACGCGCAGTGCAGTATTTCCGCCGCCGAGCCTTCTCCCACTGGCTCGGGAGAAATTAAGCTGCCATTTGCCGCTTCATCTCGAAGGGCGTTCGGCGAAGTAGCCCGAAGGCGGCGTTCGGCGCTCAACTTCCAGGGCGGAATGCACTCGATGTCATTGGCGCAACTCTCGGCTATCCTCTCCGTAGCAAGCCGGCCATTCGCTTCTGATTTCGCCCATGCACGCTGGATCCAGCTCTATCTGTACGCCCATCGTATCGATGGGCTGCAACCTGGTGTATACCGGCTGTGGCCTGATCGATCTGAGTTGGAGCAGATCAGGAGTGGCGACCAGCGCGTCCCTGCCGCCGGTCTGAGCCTTGGGCAGGATCTAGCCGGTAACGCGTGCGTCGCCTTCTCGATGTTTGGCGATCTCGAGCGTGCCGTTCGCGCGCATGGCGATCGTGGTTACCGTTATGTGCACTTTGAAGCAGGCGCTACCGGTCACCGGCTCTATCTCGCGGCAGAAGCATTCGGGCTGGCGGCAACCGGCATTGGCGCGTTTTACGATGAAGAGGTGCACCGCTATCTCAACATCACCTCCAAGCAGGGACAGGTGGTGTACCATTTCGCTATCGGTTATCCGGTTCCCGATTCCCGGCTTTCGGCATAAGATCGCGATGGTGGGCATCCTGGTAGGTGGCGACAATCACTTTATCGTTCGCGGTCTATTGCCTGACGGCGAGCTTGCACTCGCACGCATTCGGCACTGGTTCCTCATTCAAATTGGAGCCACAATACCGGCTCCTGTCGGCCGGCGGGAGATCATCGGGCGAACTCAGGGGAATCGCTCAGGATAACGGCCCTGTGCCGGAACTTGAACCAGGATGTTGGTAATGTGGCCAAGTTGACGGAAGACTACGATGTCGGTGGCCGGCCAGCAACGATGATGTCGGCCAGACGCAGCGACGGTGGCGGAGTGAGACATGAATCAAGAGGCGTATTGCGATAATGGTGGGCTTCGCCAACAGAAACGTCAGAAAATCGCGACAACGCTTGTGGGGATTTTCGCATAGCTGCTAGCCGCGAGTTGTTGCGCAGGCGCTCAGAGCGGGAAGGTTTCAGCCGAAAAGCAAGCCAAGATTGAAAGCACTATTTCCAACTTCATGGCGACCAGCAAGGCGGCGGGCATCTCTGCGGCTATTGTACAGGAAGGAGAATTCGTGTGGTCAGCGGGCTCCGGCCATGGAAAATGGAATCGAAGCCGGCCTGAAGTTTTTCGCGGAAGATCCGCTGGTGGCGCAGCCTGGAACACACTTTAACTATTCCACGCAACGCTACACGCTGGTGGGATGCGCAATTGAAGGGGCGCCCGGCGAGAGATACGAGAACTACGTGGGCGCGAGCATGTTCTGGTTCCAGCAGGCATGCTGCAAACGCGTCTGAACAATCGCTTCGCCATCATCCCGCTGCGCACGCGCTTCTACTCAAAGGACAAATCCGGCGCTGTGGTGAATGCGGAATTTCTCGATTCAAGCTACAAAGTCCCAGGCGGGGGCTGGCTTTCCTCCGGAACAGACATGGCGCGATTCGAGGTGGCGATCCTGACTGATCGTCTGATCAAACGCGCCACGCGAGACATCATGTGGGCACCGCAATGCCGTCGGATGGGCTCGGACGCATGGTTTACGGGCTTGGGTGGCAAGCTGGAACAACGGAAGGCGTGGGAGATGTGGGCCACGGCGGGTCCCAACAGGGAAGCAACACGATGATCCTGATTGCACCGGATGCGCGGGCCCGGCGTGGTCGTGCTGATCAATTCCGACGCCGCTGGCGCGTCCGAATTGGTGTCACAACTCCTGAAGGTTGTGCTGGGACTTCCTCTCGGCGATCACAAAGAGATCACCCTCGATCCGAAGTTGTACGACAGTTACTCGGAAGTTACGACGTGAGTTCTACCATGATGGACATTGTCCGGGAGGGTAATCATCTGTTCGCTCAGATACTTCGCCAAAAGTATGAAATCCTTCCGGAGAGCGTTCGCGATTGTTTCTTTAATGCCTTTGACGCTCAGATCACCTTTGTGACGACGGCAACGGCCGGGCGACGGAACTGATTCTGCATGAAGGAGGCACAGATCTGCACCCGAATCGGATCAAATAATCCCCCATCCGATTCAGGCGCGATGCTTGGGTCCCGCGGGTAATCGCCGTGAATCCTAAATTCGCTTCTATAAAGTTGACCCAGTAGTGCTGACTTACGGCGATGTATTTGGTAATCGCCCTAGCTGCGGCCCGCGATATTTCGTCGCTAGCCGGACGTATTCCCGTCACGGTTCATAGTGGAACTTGTGCTCGCCGCAATAGACTGCAAGAGCTGTACGTCACGCTCTGGGGTTAGGAATACCAGGTAGCGCCACCGCAAGAGCAAATCACACCTGATCTTCCCGAGTTTGCATTTCAGACCACCTCAGGCCGCCAGGGCTTCGTTCGTTCTTTCTGTTCGATGTCGATTCGGCCTCACAAATCGATCTTGCTATCCGGAAGAACTTCAGGATCCTGATCTGAATCCACGACGGGTCGAATTCGTACCATGTGAGACCATGCCGCGCCGAACTCGGATGTGCGTGGTGGTTATTGTGCCAACCTTCACCGAAGGTGAGAAGCGCGACCCACCAGTTGTTGCGAGAATCATCATGGGTCGCGAACCGGCGGACACCCCACATGTGAGTGGCAGAATTTACCAGCCACGTCGTATGGAGGCCGAAGACAACGCGCAGACAGATGCCCCAGAGGATTAAAGAGAATCCGCCAATTGCGTAGAGCAGCACAGCCAGCACAATCATGGGAACCCAATGATAATTGTTGAGCCAGATGTAAAACCGGTGCCTTGCTAAATCCGGTGCATATTTCGACATCTTGCGGGTGTTACTGTGATTCGCCTCTCCGAAAAGGAGCCAGCCAACGTGCGCCCAAAAACCACCATCGCGAGGCGAGTGCGGGTCCCCCTCCCGATCGGATTTCTGATGATGGATGCGATGGGTCGCAACCCAGGAGATCGGGCCGCCTTCGAGGGTCAGAGTGCCGCAAACAGCAAAGAAATACTCGAGAAGCAAAGGGACCTTGTACGACCGGTGTGTAAGCAAGCGATGATAACCCATGCTGATGCCGAGACCAGTCGCCAGCCAGTACAGAGCAATTGCAGCGGCAAAAACGTGCCAGCTAAGCATGAACAGCGCCGAAACAGCTCCTAAATGGAACAGCGCCATAACGGCGCTGACCGGCCAGTTGACTCTTTGGCCATTAGACATTCTGATGATCATTCTGCTCACTTTGCTCTCCCCGATTTTGACGCGATCAGAAGCGTACTGCTTGTAAGACTTTTGTAATGTGAGATCTGAGCGATCGGGCTGATTGGCGCCAATCCCAAATTCCTCTACTCTCTAAATTTAGATGATTTGAGCGAGTTCTCTATTCACCTTTCACCGTGGTGAGTAGAATTACTCATCGCAATCGCTACAGTTGCTTTGCCGGGGCTACTGGAAACCAGCGTTCCGGGCAAGCACGTAAGAGCAAGAAAGTCTTGCACCGTGCCGCGCCATGGCTTTTGTCCGCTGCCAGATGTGACGGTGTTCTGAATCCTTGGCCGGATTTGGTTAACTTATCGTCAAAAGCGTCAATTTACTGTATTCTTAGTAGTGTTTGAGCCAACCCGCGCACTCTGCAGATTGTCTGAGCTAAGCCAGATTCTCTGACACATCCAACGCCTTAGTCGGCCGCCGGTGGCTCGTGCCGGTCAGTTGCCGTCTTCATCGTCGCTTCGTACTTTCGGCGAAGTAGTCGAATGCGGCGTTCGACATTGAGCTTCCGCCGGTGGATCGGGTGCGGACTCGAGCCCGGAAGAACGCCCTCGGGAACCGTTCGACGACTGGCCCGGATCTCATGAGAGCTGCGCGATGCGGCGTGGTGCTTTCTTGAGCGGAACCGGCGCAAGGCGCTTCCAGGCTGCCCCTTGCCCGGGATGATACCAGCTTCGAAGATCCATTCCGCTCCACTCGAAATTGCAGACCTGACTGACACGCACAACTCGGAACATCATTGTCCGTGTTACTACTAAAAGTATAGTAGTTGGCTGGTTTCTCGTCGTTTCGAGACTGCCGCAACAAGAGCGCGATGGCCAAAAAGCAAAATTTGTTCGACCCGGAGGCTTTCCTGGCCAAAGTCGGTCCAGGCAGAACCATCACCCAGTACCGAAAGAAACAAGTCATCTTTTCGCAAGGCGATAGCGCAGACGCGGTGTTTTACATCCAGAAAGGGCGCGTGAAGCTCACCGTTGTCTCAAAACAAGGGAGGGAGGCCGTCGTCGGGATTCTTGGAGTGAGGAACTTCTTTGGCGAAGGCTGCCTATCAGCTCAGCCTGTGCGAATGGCAAGCGCCACTGCGATGATTGACTGCTCGATTGTCCGACTAGAGAAACGGGAAATTATTCGGTTGCTCCACTCAGAGCCGAGCTTCTCAGCCCTATTCCTTGCATATGTGCTCTCCCGCAATATTCGGATTGAAGAGGATCTGGTTGATCAGCTCTTCAACTCCAGCGAAAAGCGACTTGCACGTATTCTCTTGCTCCTAGCGAACTTCGGCAAGGAGGGGAAACCGGAACCGATGCTTCCAAAGATAAGCCAAGAAACACTCGCCGAAATAGTCGGCACCACACGTCCCCGTGTAAGCTTCTTTATGAACAAATTTCGGAAACTGGGCTTCATCTCCTATAACGGCGGCCTTGAGGTTCATAGTTCTCTCTTGAACGTGATTCTGCACGATTAAGCCTAGATATCCCTCCTCGATTGAATAGGATTCGTTTGCCGCGCAGGATTTGTTCGTGTAAACTTCTTTCTGTAAATTAGCTCCGAAGCAATTCGGGACTGTTTTGTTCTGGGCCGTAGCGGAGGCGAGCGTAGCGAGCCGCAGCGGAGGGCCAGAACAAAACAAGGGCG
>Ga0070741_10001828_pt1 | contig 61085 bp, 59 predicted proteins | sample Coa_R1_4_FD_66440 | JGI IMG/M metagenome (GOLD analysis project Ga0070741, IMG submission 66440) | Surface soil microbial communities from Centralia Pennsylvania, which are recovering from an underground coalmine fire - Coalmine... | ecosystem: Environmental > Terrestrial > Soil > Unclassified ...
TACCGCGAGGCCATGCGCATCCCGTCCTCGGTGCAGCGCCGGCGCGAGAAGCAGGCGGCCGGCTGACACGTTCCAAGCATTGACCTTTGGCGCGACGATTTTAGACTTGGCGGGCCGGGACGGTCGGTGGCGCAGCCAGATGCGCCCGACAGGAGGCTGTTCATGCCGTTACGGGTTTCGGGCAAGAACATCAGCGTCGGCGCCGCCTTGCGCGAGCGGATCAGCGGGCGCATCGCGGAAGCGGCGGCGAAATATTTCCGCGGCGGCTATTCCGGCCACGCCACCATCGGCCGGGACGGTTTCGGCTTTCGCACCGAGTGCGTGCTGCATCTCGACTCCGGAGCGCTGCTCGAGGCCGAAGGCATGGCGCCCGACGCTTATGACAGCGCCGACCAGGCCGCGCTGCACATCGAAAAGCGGCTGCGCCGCTACAAGCGCCGCCGCAAAGGCCATCAGGCGCAGCGCGGCCGTTGAAATTGCTTTGAAAAACGGCCGGCCGACGGCGCCCGGCGGCCATTGACGAGCGGCGGCCGTCTCAATATGGTCCGCCGCCTTCAGCACCCCATTCAACTCGGCGCCTTCAGTTCCGATCCCCGGACACGTCCATGACTCTTACCGATCTCGTCGCGCCGAACGCGATCTTGCCCGCGCTCAAGGTCAACACCAAGAAACAGGTGATCCAGGAACTCGCGGCGCGCGCGGCCCAGCTCGCGGGCCAGAATGAGCGGGCAATTCTCGAAATCCTGACGCAGCGCGAGAAGCTCGGTTCCACCGCGGTGGGCAACGGCGTCGCCATTCCGCACGGCAAGCTGCCCAAGCTCGGCCGGCTGTTCGGGCTGTTCGCGCGGCTGTCGCGGCCCGTCGATTTCGAGGCGCTCGACGGCCAGCCGGTCGACCTCATCTTCCTGCTGCTCGCGCCTGAATCGGCCGGCGCCGACCATCTGAAGGCGCTGGCGCGCGTCGCCCGTCAGCTGCGCGACCCCGAGGTGGCGCGCCGCCTGCGTGAATCGCAGGACGCCGACGCGCTCTATGCCGTGCTGGCGATGCCGCCGGCGTCGAGCGCCGCATAATTTTGAAGGGTCATTCCGGGGCGCACGCATAAGCGTGCGAACCCGGAATCCAGAACGAGATTCCGGGTTTGCATCTGGATTCCGGGTGCGCGCCTTTGGCGCGCCCCGGAATGGCTGATTGAGATACTATGGCCTGTGCCTGATCGATTTCAGTGCACGCTCACCGCCTCGAGCTCCTGGCTCCAGGCATTGGCGATCGCGGCTTCCCGCGTGTCGGTCAGCATGATCGGCGTGCCGTCGGCGGCATGCAGCGCGAACAGCATGAGGCCCGGCGCCAGCTGCGGCGCCTGCGGAAATTGTTTGGCGACATCCTCGGAGCGGATCGCCTTGACGTAGGCGATCTCGCCGTCGCCCAGATGCGCGAGCGCCTCCTGGGTGATCACGGGATGGGTCGCAGCCGCTTCGGTCGTTTTGCCGTTGGTCATTTTGTCGGTCATGGCCCTCGACTCCTTTCATATCAACGCTTGACGCGGTCGAGTCCTGGTTTCACGAGTTCGTTAGTCGTCCAGTTCCTTGATGGCGATGGTCTTCACGATCCTTTCCGGCTGCGGCCGAACCAGATCGATCGACAACAGGCCGTTCTTCAGATCGGCACCCTGCACCTCCATGCCGTCGGCCAGCACGAAGGTGCGCTGGAACTGACGCGCGGCGATGCCGCGATGGATGAATTGCCGAGCCTTGTCATCGTGCTGCCGCCCGCGGATCACCAGTTGATTTTCCTCAACCGAGACGTCGAGTTGATCGCGGGTGAAACCGGCGACCGCCAGCGTGATGCGCAAGCGCTCGGGGTTGTCGGCGTCGCGCGCCAGCCGCTCGATGTTGTAGGGCGGGTAGCCGTCCGCGCCCTTGGTGACGCGGTCGAGCAGCCGCTCGATCTCGTCGAAGCCCAACAGGAACGGGCTGGAGAGTGACGGAACTCGTGACATGGGTCTCAAAGTCCTCGAGACAAGCGACTTTGACTTGGGGCCCTTCACGGCGCCCCCGCTGCCGGACACCGTGTCCGCCAGCCCCGCTAATATGGGCGGCGGCGGTTAAAGGTTCAAGAACAAGGGGTTCGCGGCCAAAGGCGCGCTATAATACCGGGCCGCCGGGGACTTCCGATGCCTAACAAACCCGCAATGCCGGCCCTCAAAGTGAGGGCAATCCGCGCCACGCCGGTCGAGGTGCCGCCGAATTTCATCCTCGGCACCTCGATGGGCGCGATCCGGCAGGTGCCGCTGCTGCTGGTCGACGTCGAGACGGAAGAGGGCATCACCGGACGCGCCTACATGTTCTGCCATCTGCGCTCGGTCGCCCTGTCGGTTGCGCTGCTGCTCGGCGACGTCGAGCGCGTCGTCAAGGGCGACAAGGCGGATCCTCCTGCGCTGTGGGCAAAGCTGATGCGGCGCTTCACGCTGATCGGCGTGCAGGGCGTCCTGCGCATGGCGATTTCGAGCTTCGACGTGGCGTTCTGGGATGCCGCCGCGCAGGCCGCCAAGCAGCCGCTTTGCCGCCTGCTCGGCGCCGAGCCGCGGCCGATCCCGGCCTACAACAGCTGCGGTCTCGGCCCCATGGCCGATCTCGGCGCGCTCGCCGACGAGGCCGAGACGCTGCTGGCGGCCGGCAGTTTCCGCGCGATCAAGCTGCGCCTCGGCTATCCGACGGTCGAAGCCGACATCGCCGCCGTGCGCGCGGTGCGCAAGCGCGTCGGCGACGAGGTGGCGCTGATGGTCGACTACAATCAGGCTTTGTCGGTCGACGAAGCGCTCGAGCGCGGGCGGGCGCTCGACCGCGAAAACATCTACTGGCTGGAGGAGCCGATCCGTCACGACGATTATGCGGGCGCGGCGCGGCTGGTGCGCGAGCTCAAGACGCCGCTGCAGATCGGCGAGAATTTCTCGCTGCCGACCGGCATGGCCGCGGCGCTTAAGGAGGCCAAGCCGCAATACGTCATGCCGGACCTCGAGCGCATCGGCGGCGTCACCGGCTGGCGCGAGGCGGCAAGGCTTGCCGCCGACAGGCGGGTGCCGATGTCGTCGCACCTGTTCCCGGAGGTCAGCGCCCATCTGCTCGCCGCCACGCCGACCCGCCACTACCTCGAATACGTCGATTGGGCCGACGTTCTGCTCGAGCAGCCGCTCAGAATTGCCGACGGCCACGCCGTGGTGCCGGATCGCCCCGGCAACGGCCTGGCGTGGAACAAGGATGCGGTTGCGCGCTATCGCTTCGATGCGGCGCGTTAACGACAATTCTCCGACGGCAGGCGCACACGCATGGTTAAAATTAAGCATGCGTGTTTGCCTTGTTTGGTCAAAAATCCCCTAACGCCTGAAACATCGATGGGCCCGCCCGATATGATCGCCGCGCGCTGAGACATTTCACGCGGCGCATAGCGGGGGAGCTTCAGTTGCTGACGCGTAGCATCGACCTCGACGAGCAGTTCGATCCGTCGTTCGAAGAGAAGCTGTTCTACAACGCCAAGCGTCTCTGCGTGGGCTTTGCGGTCGCCGCGTTGTCGATCAGCGGTCTCGATCTGATGAACATCCGGCCGCTCGAAAACGCGGCGGAGTACATTCACCTGCATCGCCACACCAGCGTCGCCGAATGGCCGCAGCTCATCCGCTCCGGCATCCAGCAGATCTCGTTCGCGGTGCCGTCGGCGACCGCGGCGATCCCCAGCGATTTCGCGATCGCGCGGCCGACGGCGGCCGTCGCCGGCCTCGCCCGCGATACCTCGCCGGTCGCCGAGCTTGCCGCCGCGCGTGAGCAGGACGCCGTCGAACTGGCGATGGAGCAGCCGCCGGTCATGGCCAAGGCCAGCACCAGCGATCTGGCGCGCCAGGCGCAGGACATGTTGCAGCGTTCGCGCGACGAACTCGCCGCCAATCCGCCGCCGGCGAATTCCGGCGCCATTCAGCTTGCCAGCGTCGATCCCAACGTGATGCCGCAGAGCGCCGCGGCGCAGCCGGCGGTGATGCAGGTTTCGCTGCCGGCGCATATCGCCGTGCTGCCGCCACCGGCGCCCGGCGTGCCGCCGCCGTCGCCGGCGCAGCGCCTGCACCTCGAGGGCAAGGAGCGCGCCAAGGCCGAGCTCTGCCTCTCCAACGCCATCTATTTCGAGGCGCGCGACCAACCCTATATCGGCCAGGTCGCGGTGGCGCAGGTGGTGATGAACCGCGTGTTCTCCGGCGTCTATCCGCGCGACGTCTGCGGCGTCATCTACCAGAACGCCAACCGCCATCTCGCCTGCCAGTTCACCTTCGCCTGCGACGGCAAGCGCAAGACTATCAACGAATTCGGCTCCTGGGCGCGCGCCCGCCGCATCGCCCGCGAGACGCTCGACGGCCAGCTCTACGTGCAGGCGGTCGGCACCTCGACGCATTATCACGCGACCTACGTGCATCCGAACTGGGTGCACGAGATGCGCCGCTTCGCGCGCGAGGGCATCCACCTGTTCTATCGGCCGATCGCCTGGGGCAACGGCTCCGACGAGCCGATCTGGTCGCGCGCGCAATTGGCGTCGAACAAGCAGGCCGCGGCGACGACGACGACGGCCAAGAAGCGCACCGCCAACTAAAGTTTCAGCTTGAACAGCTTGATGGCGTTGTCGCGGCCGATCCTGGCGCGCTCGGCTTCGCTGATGGCGGCCTTGTCGAACCAGGCGCAGCCCTCCTCGACCGCCTCGAACGGCCAGTCGATCGAGAACATCACCCGGTCCGGGCCCATCTCGGTGACGGCGTTGACGAGCGCCGGCGTCGAGAAATTGCCCGACGTGGTGAGATAGAAGTGCTTGCGGAAATAGTGGCCGACGCCGTGCTTGGCCGGATAGTTATGGCGCGCCTTCATCCAGCCGTTACGGCCGTCGATGCGCCAGATGTAGATCGGGATGCCTTCGCCGATATGGCCGAGCACGATCTTGAGGTTGGGGCACTCGTCGAACAGGCCTGAGCCGATCAGCCGCAGCGCGTGCACCGAAGTTTCGGCGTGAAACGCCCAGTTCGGTCCGAGCAGCCAGTTGTGGCCCTCGTACTGACGGGTCCAGCTCGGCAACGGATTGCGCGGATGCAGGTAGAACGGCACGTCGAGCGCCTCGACCGTGCGCCAGAACGGCCGGTACTGCGGCAGGTCGTAATAGGTGACGTTGTCGGGCGTCCCGATTTGCGAGAAGCCGTTGACCAGCGCGCCGACGAAGCCGAGTTCCTTGACGCAGCGCGTGAGCTCGGCCGCCGCGGCCTCCGGGTCCTGCATCGCCAGCGCGGCAAAAGCGGCAAAGCGCCTGGGACGCTTGGCACATTCGGCGGCGAGCACGTCGTTGGCTTCGCGGGCGACCGCGATGGCGCGCTTGACGTCATGGATCGCCTGCACCGCCGGCGCGTTGAGCGACAGGATCATCATTTCGACGCCGTGCTTGTCCATCTCCTTGAGCCGCATGTCCTGGATGTCGATGAGGCGCGGCCCGAGCTTTTCCCAGACGTGGCTGCCGAACACCTGCGAGTCGCCGAGCGTGGCCTCAATGGCGAAGTGTTCCTCGAGCGCGATCTTGCCTTGCATTTCCGTTCCTCCCGGCGTTGCCCGGCATCATGCAATGGCGCCGCGGTGGTTGTCAGCAGGCGGGGCCGCAGCAAAAAGCCGCCCCGATGGGGCGGCTTGCCTCGGTCCGCCTTCGCTCCTGCGGAGCTCCGGCGAGCTTGCTTCGCGATGATCGCCTATGCGTGCTTGCCGAGCCGTCGCTCGCGAAGCGAGCGAAGGCTGGTGGACCAAACGGAATACATTTGGGCACTGGAAAATCAAACGAAATTTGCTACCCAAACCATCTCCTGGAAGTGCGGTCTGTTCGCCTCGACGCCGACGGATGCGGACGCGCCTTAAGCCGTAAAGCCTGCAGCGCGTACGTCTTTGCGGGGAGACAAGCAGCGGCCATCGTGCGAAATACCGCGGGTGTTAGCGACAGGCCGTTGAGCGATCGTCGACGGCCAGGCGATATCCGCCTAGCCCTCGGAAAGCCGTCATACTTCCATCCTCCGCCCTCTGCGGCGGCTATTTCGATACGCCGGCATCCTCGCCCTTCGCGCTATATTTGAGGTAGCGTGTGTGTTACAATGCGATTTTAACAACATAAAGCCCTCAAAGCTCGACTCAAAGCTCGAAACGTGGAAATGATCCGTCCGTGTTGTAAAAAAGCCCATAATACTCCTATTCAAATATCAAAACATCATAAATTTAGTAAAGCCAAATTAACCACATTGTGATAATAGCATTGCTGCTGCTTACGCCGGCTGCCAATAATGCGTGGTATGAAAGCAGCTCGTCACCAACGTCTGATCGTCGATTCCAAACCGCGGGTTGCGGCAGATTCGCGCGAGCGAGTTGAAAAACCCGAGTCCGCGACGCATGCCAGCCGCTCGGCAAAATCGCCGGCAAAGTTCCGTCTCAACAAGTTACCCCAGAATGCCCGCCCGGCGGCCGCCCTTCGAGAGCTGCCAGTAGGAAAAGCAGAAATCACGGTAATAGGCATGTTTTTCGGTGCAGTGGCGCGCGAGACTTTAGGCAAGCCCGGTCTAGGAGAACGGTGATGTCCAAGAAAGCGGAGGAGCCGCGCGGTACAGCAAAGGGGCGGCGGCAGTGTGTCGTGGTGTACCACCGTATGAGTGCGACGTCTCAAACGAAACAAAATTGGCGACGGCAAAAGAGGCAGGCTCGTCAATATTTGAAGAAGGGCCTAGTTGATTGACGTTATTTGAATTGGCGATTGAGACGAAACAGGTCCTACCCGGTTGACCTGAACGCAACCTATGTCGAAGCGATCGAACAAACCACTCAAGCCGGTAGACGAACCCGGACAGCGGGTGATGTGCTACTATCGCGTGAGCACGCGAGGTCAGGCGGAGCGCGATCTCTCGATTCCCGACCAGCGGAGACACGCTCGGGAGTTCTGCACGAATAAGTCTTGGTCCATTATCGCCGAGTTCGAAGATCCCGGACGTTCGGGTCGGACTGCGCAGCGCCCCGAGCTCACGCGGATGATGGAATCGATCTTCGATCAGGGTGTTGAGATCGACGTGATCCTAATCCACTCCTTTTCTCGTTTCTTCCGCGATGCTGTGGAGAGCGAGCTCTACATTCGAAAGCTGGCCAAGCGCGGCATACGGCTGTTGAGCATAACTCAGGACTTTGGCGACGGTCCTATGGGCGAACTCATTAGGCGCATTTTTCAGCTTATCGATGAATACCAGAGCCAAGAAACCGCGAAGCACGTGAAGCGTACAATGCTTGAAAATGCGCGGAATGGCTTCCTAAATGGTTCGCGTCCACCATTTGGCTATTGGGCCGAGCCGGCCAAAAACACGGCGCATCTGACGCGGACCGGTCAGCCGAAAAAGAGGCTGGCAGTCCACAACGAGGAGGCCGAGCTCGTCAAGAAAATCTTTGAACTCTATCTCATTGGCGATGCCGAGACTGGCTCAGGCCCTCTTGGTATCAAGGCAATCGTCAGTCTGCTGAACACTAAGCGAAGCCTCCACCGCGGCGCTAAATGGTCTATTCGAGCGCTTCATGATCTCCTTCGCGATCCGGTCTACGCTGGTCAATACTGGTACAATTGGAAAACACACCGCGGAAGCGCAGACGAGAGCACAGAAGAGATTGTCAAAATCTCCTGTCCGAACATCGTTTCCTACGAAATCTGGAAGGAAACGCGGGCCAAGCTCGAAACTTATCGGCCGCGGAAAAATGGTCCCGGCAACGGCAATGTTGGGACGTACATTCTCCGACAGATGATCAAGTGCCCCCACTGCAGCGGGGCGATGATGTCGTCAACGGGTAAGGGCGGTCGATACCGCTACTATGCGTGTGCGGAAAACGCCAAGAAGGGGACAAGCGCCTGCCAGGGTTTTCGCATCAACGCCGACCAAGTCGAACACATGGTGCTCTCAGCTGTTCAGGAAGACTTACTTACGCCGACCCGTATCAAGCAGATTCTTTTAGGGTTCGCCGAACAGGAAGCCAAGCAGGAGGCTAAACAGACGCAGAAGATCGCTGTTCTGCAGCAGCGCTTAGACAATGCGCAGAGGGAGATCGACAACCTGTTCGCGGCCGTGAAGGCCGGCCTCGTCCAGCCGGACGATTCGGACCTGAAGAAGAACCTCGCGGCCGCTCAGAACACCCGCGACGAGGCAAAAACTGCAATTGATCGCGAGGCCGTCATCATGCAGCCGCGCGTTGTTACCCCCGCCAAGATCGACGCCTTCGTCGCCACCATGAGACGAGAGTTGGGCCCGAGTGATCGTTCCAAAAATCCGCAGGCGAAGCACGCATATCTACGAGCCACCTTGGACGCCATCGTGGTCAAGGGTGACGCGGTCACGCTTTATGGAAAAAATGACTCCGTCCGGATCCTCGCGAATGCTGCGTGAAAACAAGCATGCTGTGGATCAGTTACCGAGAGCGGGCACTTTATGATTTTTCTTCGGCGTGATCACCCCGCCGCCTAATCGCATTGCGATTCACAATTGTTAATGATATTTCGATTATCGCATTGCGATTATCTCATTTCCGCGCGATGCTGTTTGGGGCCAGCTAGGCGGAAGGTAACAGTTGGCCCGTTACGTAACGTTACATGAGGACGCCATGACCGAAGAGGAAGTCCGTAAAGCCGTTGAGGAGCTGTTGGCGAAGGGCGAAAAGCCGTCCGTGCGCAAGGTGCGGACCGCATTGGGTGAACGCGGATCGCACACCGATCTCAGCGCAATCCTGCGCAAGGTTCTTGAACAGCGCGACCGTTTGAACACGGCGCGGAGCGAGATGCCCCAAGAAGTCCGTGACCGGCTCGACCTCTTGGCCGCCGATTTTTGGCAGGCTGCTCAGCAGAAGGCCAATCAGGCGGTCGAGGACGCCGAGCGCGGCGCTGCCACCAGGGTGGCAACGGCTGAAGATCAAACCCGTGAAATGGCCGAACACGCGGACCTGCTCGAAGCCACCGTTAAGGAAACGGACAAGCTTATCTCGCTCCTGAAGCAGTCCGAAGAAAAGGCAAATAAGCGGGCCAAGGACGCGGAGTCCAAAGCGGCGACCTTGCAAGCAAAACTGAGGGTCGCCAATGAGAACAGCAAGAAGCGCGATGCGGAATTCGATGAACTCTATCGGCGTCTCGATACCGTGCTGAAAAAAGCGTCGTAAGCTTTGTCGACAACGCTGGGCCGCCGGGGGTGACCACATCGACACGCGCCGCGCCCGACCGAGCTTCTGAACGAAAGGCTGCTCGCGCATGGAGCACCGTGCGTCGCTTAGCAGCAGGATCTTATAAGTCAATGAGTCTTCCGGAGGGGTTTTACGCTGAACCACGATTCCGCAGGTCGAGCCCCGACTTCGAGAAGCTGAAGGGCGTGGTCAACCTCACCCTGGACACGCCGGGGATCGGCCTCGCGCTGGCCATCGATTATTATCGGGTCGAGGTATTCGCCCACCAGCTCGACCGCGACAAGGCTTGCGGGCCAACGGCGCATCCGGACGTGCACTACTTTCCGATCACACGCGAGGCGCTTATTCTGAGACGCACTTCTCTGGACGATATCGCATGCGGTTGCCCCGTCGACCATCCGGATTGCGACACGGTCCTGAATCCGCTTTTTGATCAAATGCTATTGCGCTTGTTCGAAGACGCGGCCAAAGCAAAGAAGGGAACCGTTGCATCGACAACCCTCACCATCGCTCGGGCCCGATATACGATATCGGCTAAACGAAAGATCGATTGGTTGAATTTCGCCGTCGATGCGTTTTCAGCGTTCGAACAGGTCGGCGCCGATGTTATGGACCGTACTGTGCGGCATTTGAATGATAGGTTGGCGCTTCAGCTCTCGCCCAGACGCGTTGGCGCCAAAATGAACTGATGGCTGCCTCCGACCTTCGGTTTAGGAAGCTGTCTCGTGTATCGATTTGTCAGTCACGTACAGCCGGATGTTGCAAATGTGTTGCATCCATTTCCGTGCCGCGAAATTCTGTTTAGGTGTGCCCCAGATTCGTAGTCTGGGGTCAACCATTGAAATCATTGAAGTTCGTTACCGTAAGCGGGGCGTCTTTCGGCGTTTTTTGCATTTTCAGAACACTACAGTCCGCCATTCATTCGATCACCTCGTCCGCGTGCAGCAGAAAGGATTCGGAGATCGTCAGGCCAAGCGCCTTTACGGTTTTCAGTTGATCGCAGCTCAAACTTAGTCGGCCGATCGTCAGGTCCCTTTGAGAATTTTATCGACCAATAGCGCCTTGCGCCGATATATATCGGGCGGCCTCGTTCCATATGACATTGCCCGCCGGCGGCGACGAACTCACGGATGCCAGAGAGCATTCGCTGTACAGTTTGCGTCAATCACGGAGGCGCCCAGCGAATACCGTCTCATCACGGTTTCGGGGGTACTGCCTTGGGCCCTCGCAGGTAAATGAACCAGTAGGTAATGCCGACCAGCATTCCGCCGATCATGTTGCCGAGTGTTACCCAGAACAGATTGGAGAGGGTTGCCAGCATTGTCAGATGCGGGAAAGCGGCTGGCGTCCGGCCAATCACGTCCCAGAAAGCGCCGGGCCCGACAAATTTGGTCAGGAGCGCAAATGAAAACAGATACATGTTCGCGATGGAGTGCTCGAAGCCCATAGCTACGAACCCCGCAATCGGCGGCACAATGGCCAGAATCTTATCTGTTGTCGTACGCGCGCTGTAACACAGCCAAGTGGCGAGACAAACAAGGATGTTGGCGAGAACGCCGTGGACGAGCGCCTGCGCGGCGGAGAAAGAGGCTTTGGCGTCGGCGCTTGCCAGCGCCACAATGCCCACAGCCCCCCCACTGTGACTATACCCTGCGGCCAGAAAGACAAGCAACGCAATCCCGACACTGCCGACGAAATTCCCGACGTACACGAGGCCCCAGGCACGCAGGACCTCTCGCATATGGACCCGCCCACTCGCGCAGGCCATGACCATTAGGTTGTTGCCCGTAAAGAGTTCAGCTCCGCCGACGATGACGAGGATCAGACCCAAGGAAAAGACCAAGCCGCTCAAAAGGCGTGTCACACCATAGGGTAAGCCTTCGGCACCAGTTGTGACCACGATGGAGAACATCGATCCGAAGGCGATGAATGCACCAGCGAGGGCGCCCAAGACCATTAGGCTTGTAGAATCGAGGCGGGTCTTTTCCACGCCGATACGCTCGGCCTTCTCCGCCATTTGCCGCGGTAGCAGAGCGTCAATGGAGCCGAGGTTTCCTGATTCCAACGTTGCGCTCCCAATAGGCCAGGATCGATGTAGAGATTAAGCGGTGCACGCCGCAACCCGCAGCAACAACGATTTCTTAGCGGCGTGTTGCAATTGTGTTGTAACCCTTTCTGCCTCGGAATTTAAGTGTCAGCGCTGTACATGCTGTACATGTCCGCTTTGCTCCCAAAATCGGACTCCCGAAATCGGTTGGGGGGTATGCCGGCTAGGTGCCATTAGCGCCGACGATATCAAGTTGGTAGGGGTTGGGGCGACCGATTCGTTCGCTACGCAACCTTATTATGCGGTATTATGTAGTCGTGGCTCACTTTGAGTGCTTGCTCATGACCACAGTTTACACAGACAAAAATCTCGCATTCCAAATCAGGTCTGCGATCGACAGCTTCAATCCGCTTGAGCCGTAGCTCGCCACCGCATAGTTCGCAATGCGACGATATTGGCGGTTGGGTGAGGGTGCGCATCTAATGTCCTTTCGCCCCGACATGCTTCTGACGCTTCTCAATAAAAACACCAAAATCGCACTATGCAATGATGCAGATCAATAGGTCAGGGGGGTGCTGATAGAATTGTGCCACCCGGGAGATTGCTCGGGAATTTACTAACTCGGCCAACCCAACCCGGGTGCGGAGATTGGCTCCAATAAACAGTTGGCATCGCAGGGAATCGCTACACTGTCGCTCGTGTTGCAAAATGCCGATAAAGCCTGCACAAACCGATCTCTGATAAAAAACTGCCTTATTTCGATTTGTTCAGAGGACGGACCGACATGGCCATACCGATAGCGCGCATTCGTGGCGTTGTTGCTGCCACGCTCCTTGGGCTCACAGTTGCCGGTTGTGGTTACAACACCATCCCCACTTACGAGGAGCAGGCCAAGGCGAAATGGGCGGATGTGCAAAACAATTACCAGCGCCGTGCTGATCTTATCCCAAATCTGGTCGCTACCGTTCAGGGCTTCGCCAAACAGGAAAGAGAAGTTCTGACCGCGGTCGTGGAGGCGCGCGCCAAAGCAACACAAGTGAAGCTGGATGTTTCGCAGCTTACCGATCCCGACAAGGTCAAGCAGTTTCAGGACGCGCAAAACCAGCTTTCCGGTGCGCTCGGCCGGTTACTTGCCGTTAGCGAAAACTACCCCGAACTCAAGTCTAATCAGAACTTCCTAGCGCTCCAGTCGCAGCTCGAGGGCACCGAAAACCGCATTACGGTAGCTCGACGCGATTACATCGAAGCGGTGCGCGCCTACAACACCGAGCTCAGGACGTTCCCTGGCGTGCTATGGGCGGCTACCTTCTTCCGTTCCAATAAGCCGATGGCGGAGTTCACAGCGAGCGAGGGTGCGGCCAAGCCGCCGCAAGTAAAATTCTGAAGCGCCGCCGCAACCGAAAAGTACCAAAATGAAACTAGGCCGCATCCCTTCTGCCATCGGCAGAAAAGGATTGCGTCTGACGGTCGTCTTTACGGCGTTGCTTTGCACGCTTGCAACGGCCTTTGCGCTCACGTTTCCATCGCTAACAGGCCGCGTCGTCGATCAGGCAAATATCATTCAAACCGCGACGCGTACTGCCATTGAGCAGAGGCTCGCCGACCTCGAAGCAAAATCCGGCATCCAACTTGTCGTTGCCACTGTCACCTCGTTAGAAGGCCAAGACATCGAACCGTACGCTAACGAACTGTTCCGAAGCTGGAAGCTTGGCGAAAAGACGAAAAACAATGGCGTGCTGTTGCTTGTTGCCCCTAACGAACGGCGGGTTCGCGTCGAAGTCGGCTATGGACTTGAGGCTACACTCACCGACGCACTGTCGAAAGTAATTATCGCCAATGCCATAACGCCGCGTTTCAAGGCGGGCGATTTCAGCGGCGGCATCTCCCGGGGCGTCGATGACATCATCACTGTCTTAACGACCGATGCTTCCGAATGGCAGCAGCGGCCATCACTGCGGCTCGATGCTCAACAGACTGTCGATCCAGCGAGCTGGCTTCTGATCGTCGCGTTGATCATTCTTATCGCTCTACTCATCATTTTTCCCGGCTTTGGCTGGCTATTTTTAAACATTGTGCTGAATATCCTTGTCAGTTCGGGGAGATCGCGCAGCGGAGGGGGATTTTCGGGAGGCGGCGGTTCGTCGGGCGGCGGCGGTGCTTCGGGGAGCTGGTGATGAGCATTTCGAAAGAAGATCATAAGCGCATCGCGGGTGCCATTCGTTCTGCCGAAGCAAAGACTTCCGGCGAAATCGTTTGCGTGCTGGCGCAGACATCGACGCACACCACGGCATTGCCAGTTTTTATTGCCGCGGTAACCGCGCTCGCGACGCCATGGTTGCTTATGGCCTTCACCGCGATGACGGTTCAGCGAATTCTCTCACTTCAGTTTGTCGTATTTTTAGTGCTATTGGTGTTTCTTCGTTTGCCGCACGTCCGGGTTGCCCTTATGCCGCGGAAGGCACGCCGCGCCATCGCTCATCGAGTGGCAATGGAACAGTTCATCAGCCGTGGTATCGCGGGAAATAAAGATCGCGCCGGAATTCTGCTTTTCGTTTCGCTCGCGGAGCGTTATGCGCGTATCATTGCCGATGATGAAATTGCCGCTCGTGTCCCCCAATCGGAATGGCAGGGGGCAGTTGATGCACTGGTTGCGCACATGCGCGACGGTCGCATCGCCGATGGTTTCATTGCCGCGATTGAAGTGTGCGGAAATGAGCTGGCGAGACACTTTCCTCGCGCGGGCGCGAGCCGCATTGAGTTGCCGGGTCGGATTTATTTGATCTGAGGCCAGAGCTTATGCGCAGTGATTTTGAATCCGATCACAAGGGCTATCATCAGCAAGCGTCGTCCTATAGATCCGGCCCGTCTTGCCAAATGAGTCAATCGCGGATGTGACGACGTCTAACTGTGATGTGTGAGACCGACGGTCGGCCGCATCCCCACGACGTTAGGCGTCAAGAGTAAGGACGATCGAGGACATAGTGAAGTTCGGGGTTGAGCCCGTAAATGGCCAAATTCATGGCTCCAAGTCGATTGTTGGCCTTTGGACTTAATTTCCGCGTTGGGTCACGATCTTGATTTATCGCAATGCGCATCCATATGAATTGGTGAAGATACATAACAGTCTAAACATTGGAGGTCGATCATGTCTGGTTCATGTTGTGGCGGCGCTTCCAAAGTTGAGTCCGTCGAGGTTGCGGTGACATCCGCACCGCAGATGACTAAGGCGGCTACTGAACAAACGGCCGCGAAGTCTAATAAGAGCGAATGCTGCAATGACAACCCAGCAAAGAGTGAAAAGCACGGCTGCGGTTGTTAGATTTGCGCCGCACATTTACTGTGAGAAGCCGCCGCCATCGGCAGCTTTTTGCTTTGCCGCCTATGGGTAACTCAAAAATCCAACTTTCGTCCCGATCACTACAAATAATATTAGACTAAACAGATCCTGATCAGCACCAACTGGCTTGGTCGCCAACGGGCGCCCGCAATAATTCTTTAATATTTGCTTCGATGATCCGGAAGCCAACATTCCCATATAGCTTCTGGCGTCCATCATTCAATACGAAGCTTGGACTGCCTTCGATACGCATCTTGTCGGCGTCTTGGTAGTCTGTCGATAGTCTAGCAAATGCGGTTCCCTCGTGAATGCTTTTTTCAATCGCGCCTATATCGACGCCGAGAGCCTCAGCCAGTTCGCATTGAACATCCCAACGGGCGATGTCGCGGCAGTCTCGAAAAAACGCGCAACGAAATGTCCACATCACCTTATCGAAGATTGACGTCGCTAATCCACTTTGGCCTTCTCTTGCTCGTTCTTGCTGCCAATGTTGGACCGCCGTCATAAACAAATGCGCGCTTGCCGACGTCGGTGGGCGCGTTTTCAGCCAGATGTCCGGATGGACTTCGATATGCGGAAACTGTAGGGCGATCGCTCGTAAATGCGCATTGAACCCAACATATTCACCCTTGTCTCTCCAAGTCAAAGTGATCTTGCGGGCCGTATCGCCAAAGACAGAGCAGAACCGATGGTCCACTCGAACCGTGTCGCTGAATTTCTCTTTGACCGTATCGATACGCGCCTGCGCAGTATATGCCCAAATGCATAATACGTCCGAGAAATAGGAAATCTGCGCGACGGTCATCTGATCGGCTCCCTCTGATCGACATTCCTAAGATGGCTTAGATCCCCGATTGCCGTTACTGGCAGTTCCATTCGTATCAATGAACGAATCGCTCGATCTGTGTAGCGCTAGCCGTCAGTGGAAGGCGACAGCGTGTCATCCCCGGCTGTGATGATCGTAGACATACGCCCATCCCACTGATCCTTTATGATCATCCCGGTGGCCATCGCCAGCACGAACACCGTCACCCTTGGCATCAGGCTCGCGAGGTTCAAGAGCGCAGGGCCCGGGCAAAGGCCGACTAGGCCCCAGCCGATGCCGAACAACATCGATCCAACGACGAGCCGCCGGTCGATGTCAGTACGTGTCGGCCAAAGGTACTGGGCGGCTAGCACCGGTCGCCTCGGCCGTCGCATGAGCGCGAAGCTAGTGCCCGAGACCACGAGCGCGGCAGCCATGACAAAGGCCAAGGTAGGGTCCCAGCGGCCGAAGATGTCCAGAAATCCCAACACTTTTGCCGGCTGCGTCATGCCTGAGATCAGCAACCCGAAGCCGAATATCAGTCCGCACAAGAAACTTGCGAGCGCCACCAAGATCAGCCTCCAAAGCCATGACGCATGATGGCAACGACAATGATGGCGGTGGCCATAAAGATAGCGGTGGCCACTATCGAGCGCGCCGAGAGCCGCGCAATGCCACAGATGCCGTGGCCCGACGTGCACCCGCCGCCAAGCCGGGTGAATGAGCCCCAGGATGAAAGCGAACCGCCAGACCTTGTCGCCAGTCGCGAAGGTGAGGCACCCGCCGAAAATGCCGCTAATGCCGGCTATGCGTCCAGTGAGCATCATCAATAGTGCCGAAGCAAATCCGACAAGCGCACCACCGAGTAAAGCCGAGATCGGATCGAATGAAGCCAAGTTTTAGATTCCCATTAGACCCGAGTTTCCTACGCCTATTGTTGCCGCCTACGCATTACAATCGTAACGGTCAATAGACCATATGCGCACATGATGAACCGCCCTGCGTGATATTGCAGCGGCCGGATCGCTTAGTCACCGCGAACAATCCCGAAGAAGTTTGCGATTGGCGCGAACACTAATCCCGTAGCAAGACCGATGGCGAAGCTATCGATGAGACCAATTAATATCCCGAGCGGCGTCCAAGCAAAACCAGCGAGCAATTGCAGCCAGGCCTGATGCATGCCGCGATCGGGAACAACAAGCGCAAGCGCAAGGCAAGCGAGATACCCGACGACGAGAAATGTTCCCAAGCTGAGGCCAAGTTGCAGTGGCCGAAGAAAAAAGGAATGTTCATTCATTTTGTCCCCACCTTCATTCAGGGTATTCGGATCGACATCATCATCTTAGCGTAGTCTCTTGCTCCAGAATTCCGACGCGATTCCTTAGAGTGCTCCGAGTACAAAGCCAGCGACGGTGAACGACGCTAATCCAATCAAGAAACCGAGCGGGCTGCCGGAAAGGGGCCACGGGCTGGCAGGGGCAAGAGCAGCAAGCAACCCGAAGGGTGGAAACAGCGCATCGAAAATGGCGCACAAAATGTATGCCACACCCACAGTGGTCGCCAGCGCAAACGAGTGAAGCTTCCACGAGTCAGTCATGACAACCCCTCCGTTGATGCAGTAAGAAGCGCGGTACCTATTAGTTAGATAACGTCACATTTGACTTACGCTCGATATACGGCCTCCACTCAACGTGAGTACTAGGCTCCATAGCCCGTAGGCGGACACATCTGTGTGCATGGCGCTATCCTTTCGCAAGCTTGTTGATCTGTCCCGCGTTGTCACTGTGCCCGCCGTGGTCATCATGTCCGTGATGCATGAACATGTGCATGAGCGGACAGGCGAGAAGTGGGAGCCATATAAGAATCCCGAAGGCATGCGCACGGTGCTCGGTAAAGAGCAGCGCGCCGCCGATGATGAGGAATCCAAGCATCACGAATCCTGCTCGCGACGTCAGGAAGTTGTCCCGACTTTGACCTTCGTGTTCGGAGTGGCCATGCATCGACATCGAACTCTCCTATTCGACAATCAAGCGTCCGCGGAACATGCCCATCGGACAGGCAAATCCGAATTCCCCCGGTTCTTTCGGCAGCAGCTCCACGGCGACGGTCTGGCCGGTGGGCAGGTCGGCGCTCTTCTGGAAGTCGGCGAATATCACCTTGTCCGAGCAGGAAGCCGTCTCTTCTCGTCTGAAATTCAGCCGTACCGGGCGACCGCTGCGCACGATGATCGTGTCGGGCGTATAGCCGCCCTTCACCAGGATCATCGCCTCCTGGTAGCCGCCGCTGGTCTCCGTGGCGCGGAAGCCTGTCGAGCGCTTCAGCCAGAAGAACCAGACAATGAACGCGATCAGCGCAAGACCAGTACCGGTGACGATCCAACGATCGGGAGTCATGAGCCGCCCCTCCTTGATTTGAAGAAGCGAAGGCGATTGGCGTTGGTGACGACCGTTACTGAACTAAAGGCCATGGCCGCCGCGGCAATCAGGGGAGACAGCAGAAGCCCGATGAAGGGGTAGAGCACGCCCATTGCTACCGGGATGCCGAGCGAGTTGTAGCCGAAAGCGCCGACGAGATTCTGACGGACATTCCGCATCGTCGCGCGGCTGATTTCGATTGCGGTCACGACGCCGATCAGGCTGCCCTTAATCAGCGTTACATCGCTTGCCTCGATGGCGACATCGGTTCCGGTGCCAATGGCAAAGCCAACATCGGCTTGCGCAAGCGCCGGCGCATCGTTGACGCCGTCGCCGACCATGCCAACGGACTTGCCTTCGAGCTGCAGCTTCTGCACCTCGTGTGCCTTGTCATTCGGTAGCACTTCGGCAAGCACGCGATCGATTCCAACCTCGCGTGCGATGGCGCGGCCCGTTCTTTCGTTGTCGCCCGTCAGCATGACGACCTCGATGCCGAGGCCTTTGAGAACTGCAATGGCTGCCTTGGAGTCGGGCTTTACCGTATCGGCAACTGCCACCAGGCCGCCCGCTTTGCCATCGATGGCGACGTACATTGGCGTCTTGCCTTCGCTGGCGAGACGCTCCCAGTCTGCCTGCAGCATGTCGATCGCCACGGCCCGGTCGCGCATAAGCTTGGCGTTGCCAAATAGCACATCGTGACCATCGATCCGGCCACTCACGCCCAGGCCCGGAATCGCAGCAAAGGCCTCGGCATCCGCCAAGGTCAAATTCCGCACCGCAGCGCCCTTCACGATCGCCTCACCCAGTGGGTGCTCGGAGCCGCGCTCTAGCGATGCCGTAAGACGCAGGACATTCGCCTCGTCGTTACCTGGCGTGACCACGACATCGGTAAGCGCCGGTTCACCCTTGGTAATCGTGCCCGTCTTGTCGAGAATGATGGTGTCGAGCCTTTCTGAGGCCTGTAGGGCGTCGCCGGAGCGGATCAAAATGCCGTTTTCGGCCCCTTTACCGATCCCGACCGTGAGCGATGTCGGAGTCGCAAGGCCCAGCGCGCATGGGCACGCAATGATCAAAGTCGTGACAAAGACAACAGTCGCGTAGATGGCTCGCGGCTCAGGTCCGAAATTGTACCAAGCGATAAAAGCAAGAACCGCCAGGATCATCACTGCCGGGACGAAGTAACCTGACACGGTATCGACCACGCGCTGAATTGGCGCCTTGGAGCCCTGCGCGTCCTTCACCATTCGGATGATCGTCGCGAGCGCGGTATCCTTGCCAACCTTGGTGGCCGTGAAGCGGAAGCTGCCGGTTTTATTCAACGTCCCACCGATGACTTCGTCGCCGACCTGCTTTTCAATCGGCATCGATTCACCGGTAATCATTGACTCATCGACGGCACTTGACCCAGCAATGACCCTTCCGTCGACTGGGATCTTCTCGCCGGGCCGCACGACGACGACATCGTTGACCAGAACTTCCTCGACCGGAATGTCGCTCTCTTTCCCGTCGCGAACCACGCGAGCGGTCTTTGCCTGCAGCCCGATCAGCTTCTTGATCGCCTGCGAGGTTCGCCCCTTCGCCTTGATCTCCAGGGCGAGGCCAAGAACGACAAGCGCGACAACGACGTCAGTCACGTCCCAGAACACCTCGGCGAGCGCCATATTGGGGAAAAGCCCAGGCCATGCGACGGCGACGACAGAATAGACGTAGGCTGCACTGATGCCGATGGCGATCAGCGTATGCATGTTGGCCGCGCGATGTCTCAACGCGTCCCACATGCCGGTGAAGAACTGCGAACCGGACCAGACCATTACCGGCAAGCTCAAAACGCCGAGCAGGGACCACACGATCCGGCGCGTGTCGCTTCCCATCGGCATCCAGTCGCGCAGACCGGGGATCAGGTCAGGATAGCTCAATGCCATCACCGGAATCGATATAGCCGCCGCAAACCAGAATTTTAGCATCAAGGCGCGGTACTCTGCTTCATTCGCTGCTTCAGCCGGATCGAGGTCTTCGGCGGTCGCATCGACCTTCGGCTCGGCGACGCGATAGCCAGCAGATACAATCGCGTTACGGATCGCATCGAAATCGACTTTCTCCGGCTGGTATTCAATATCGACGGCATTTGGACCGAGATTTGCTCGCGCCGAAACAACACCCGGCGTCAGCTGCAACGCCAGCTCGACGCGAATGACGCACGAACTGCAATGCATGCCCTTGATGGGGATGCGTGTGGTGGCGGTGCCTACGCTATAGCCAACCGATCGGATGGCCTGGAGGATGTCTGTAACCTTAGCGCGGTTCGGATCGTAAATGATCCTCGCTAGTTTGTTGACTAGATTGACGTGCGCGGATGTGACCCCTTCAATCGAGCTAATGGCTTTCTCAACGGCTGGGGGACAATGGGGACAAGTCATTCCCCCTACCCGCAGATCAATCTGCTGGCTGGTGATGGCGTGCATTTCTGTCCTGGCCAACATTGCTCAGCTCCAATGAAACGCGACATGTGATCTGCGCTTCAACTTCAGGACACGTACATACCCCATCGATCATCTGTTGAAAGCGCCAGCACGGCCGGGGCGTATACACGCAACGAAACCAGTGGCGTTGCCCCCACGGATATTCAGATTGGGTCCCAACTGATTTGGCTTCCAGGCGATTATCGTCCGAAAGGCCTTCCTGCTCGGCAAGGAGCCCTGATGGGTAGACAGCCGGAACATTGAGCGGCCCAACTGACTAATGATCCTTGGCAGAACTCCAACCTTTCCCGACGAGATTATGGCCATTCTCCTCATGGGGAAACCGCACGTTTGTCGGAACGGTGAACGCTTGATCCGCAGTCTGCTGCCAGTATTCGTCGACTACATACATCGCTCCGACAGAGACGACGATCGCAGCAACAATTGACGCCAGAAAGACACGCATTGGCACTCTCCCATATTTAGAAAAAATTTTACCTTCGCGAATTGTGCTGACATTGATCCTTATCAAAACGATTTCCAGTCATTTGCAGCTATAAGAACGTTATGGAATGCTAACAGATCGGTTGACTCCAGTGCGCGAAGCAATAGGGCCGGTGGCAGGGGGCGCGTCCGCATTCGCTGCTTTGCTCGGTATTTACTTTGGTGCGCTCACTCTGGTTTCGGGCTGGAGCTTCACCGTGTCCCAGTTTGCCGAGCTATGGCCCTCCGTCGTTACGTTGGCGCTTGGGTTCGGGACACAGGTCGGCCTATATTTTTATCTGAAGCAGTTGAGTGAAAATCATCATCATGCGCACCATGTGGTGGTCGCTTCCGGCACGACATCAAGCGCCGCGATGCTCGCGTGTTGCGCGCATTATCTAACTAACGTCCTTCCAGTGCTCGGCGTAGTGGGCGCGGCAGCACTCGTCGCCCAATATCAAACACAGCTGTTCTGGGCCAGCTTGGCGTTCAACGCTGCCGGTCTTGCGTACATCGGTCGTCAGGTTTTCTTAGCCAGAAGAGCCTTCATCGGGAGCCCTGCATGCTGAAACTGTTCTCGCCTGTCCTCCTTGTTGCATTTGTTTTCGCTGCAGTCCCCGAGATCGACCCGGCATGGAGCGCGCCCGCACTTACAGCCCAAACCAGCGATCAGGCGGGCGTTCGCGTGGTCGTGACCCCAAAAACGCTCGGAGCGGGCGTCAAGGTTTGGGAATTCGATATCGTCATGGATACTCACACCAAGACGCTAAACGAAAATCTCGTTCAAGTCGCTGCCTTAGTAGACGACGCTGGCCGTCGTTACGCGCCGATCGCTTGGCAAGGCGACGCGCCAGGAGGCCATCATCGCAAAGGGATTCTGCAGTTTTCGGCGCCGGCAGAGATGCCGAAGTCAGTCGAATTGCAAATCAGTGGCGTTGCCGGGGTGGAGAGCAGAGCTTTTCGATGGGACCTAAATTAGCCGGTCGCGCATAAGCACGCGTCCACCAGGAAGATGCCATGAATCTGAATCTTTCATTCCTCGGCGGCGTTGGTACGGTCACCGGATCTAAGTACCTGGTCGAACATGAGAAGCATCGCATTCTCGTCGACTGCGGATTGTTTCAAGGCTTCAAGGCGCTGCGTCTGAAAAACTGGGCGCCGTTTCCGGTCGAGCCACAAAGCATTGAATCCGTCATTCTGACGCACGCGCACATCGACCATTCGGGCTATCTCCCGCTGCTGGTCAAACGCGGATTCGCAGGGCCCATCCTCTGCTCCCAGGCAACTGCCGATCTCTGCCAAATCCTTCTGCCCGATGCTGGTCACTTGCAGGAGAAGGATGCCGAGTTCGCCAATCGCCACGGCTTTTCAAAACACAAGCCCGCGCTACCGCTGTATACGCTGGCGGATGCACAGAGAGTTCTGGAGCAATTGACTCCCGTACCCTTCGATGAAGATCGAAAGCTCTTGGGTGGAGGCCGCCTCCGCCTGCGGCATGCGGGCCACATTCTCGGAGCTGCCACGGTCCAGCTGGACTGGGCAGGGACCACGATTGTCTTTTCCGGTGACCTCGGACGATATGTGGATCCTATCATGCTCGATCCGGTATCGATCGAGCGGACCGATTACCTCCTGGTCGAATCGACTTACGGTGACCGCCACCACGACGCGCGCGATCCGGCCGATGCCCTGGCCGAAATTGTAGAAGCTACAGTCGCGCGCGGCGGCACGGTAGTTATCCCGGCCTTTGCTGTCGGGCGAGCACAGAGCTTGATGTTTCACCTCCAGCGTTTGAAATCGCAAGGCCGGCTGTCGAATGTTCCGATCTTCCTCGACAGCCCCATGGCGGAAGATGCCAGCGAGATCTTCTGTCGCAATATCAAAGACCATAGGCTTCCGGAAGCGGAGTGCCGCCGGTCCTGCGCCGTCGCGCACTATGTCCGTAGTGTCGAGGAATCAAAAAATCTCACCGCAAATCCTATGCCAAAAGTGATCATCTCCGCGAGCGGAATGGCGACCGGTGGACGTGTCCTGCATCATCTCAAGCGGTATGCCCCCGACCCCAAAAATAGCATCCTGTTTGCTGGATTTCAGGCCGGTGGCACCCGCGGCGCAGCGATGATGGCGGGGGCGACCAGCATCAAGATACACGGCGAATATGTGCCGGTTCGTGCGCAAGTACATAACCTCGATATGCTGTCGGCCCACGCCGATGCCGACGAGATCCTTCGCTGGTTGCGCGGCTTCAAGGCGCCGCCACGGATGACTTTCATCACCCATGGCGAGCCTGCGGCATCCGACGCTTTGCGCCACCGAATCGAAGAAGAGCTTGGCTGGCCGTGCATGGTTCCGGACCAGGGTCAAAGGGTCGAACTCACATGAGCGGTAACAAGCCAATGCTATCGTCCCAAGCAGCGGCTACGAACACCGTTCGCGCGCGCCGGCTCGGCCTTGACACACAATTCGAAGCCGTCGTGTTCATGCACAAAGAGTGTCACATCTGCCGATCCGAAGGGTTCAGTGCGCATACGCGAGTGTTGCTATGCCATAACGGTCGGCAAGTGATCGCCACTCTGTATCAGGTCACTGGTAACCTCATAGCGCATAACGAAGCGGCGCTGTCAGAGTCCGCGTGGAAGCGGCTTGGCCTGAAGGATGGCGATCACATCGTTGTCACACATCCCGATCCGCTCGACTCCCTAAGTCACGTGCGCAGCCGTATTTATGGAAACGATCTTGGCGAGTCTTCCTTTCACGCGATCATCGAGGATATCGTTGGCGGGAAATACTCCGATATCCACCTGTCATCCTTTATTACCGCCTGTGCGGCGCGCCCTCTCGATCACAAGGAAACCCTCGCGCTGACTCATGCAATGGTAGAGGCCGGCGAGAGATTGCGGTGGCCGGCCGGTATCGTCGTCGACAAGCACAGTGTTGGCGGGCTTCCTGGAAATCGTACGACGCCCATCATTGTGGCGATCGCGGCCTCGCTCGGCCTCATGATGCCGAAGACCTCCTCGAGGGCGATCACATCGCCATCAGGAACGGCCGACACCATGGAGACCATGGCGCCTGTCGATCTCGACACCACGGCCATTCGGCGCGTGGTTGAACATGAGGGCGGATGCGTCGTATGGGGCGGCGCGGTCAGGCTGAGCCCCGCGGACGACATTCTGATCCGGGTAGAGCGGGCACTTGACCTCGACAGCGAAGGCCAGATGATTGCCTCGGTGCTGTCGAAAAAGATCGCCGCTGGTTCGACCCATCTGGTGATCGATCTCCCCGTAGGCCCAACCGCGAAGGTGCGGAGTCCCGAAGTTGGCCAAATTCTTTCTCAAGGCCTGTCAAGCATTGGCGAGACATTTGGACTGCACACGAGAGTTGTCGCAACCGATGGCTTACAGCCCGTCGGTCGCGGCATGGGCCCCGCGCTCGAAGCCCGCGATGTCTTGTCCGTATTGAAGGGCGAACCGGGTAGCCCGGACGACTTGCGACAGAAAGCCATCGCGCTCACAGGCGCGCTGCTCGAACTCGCCGGCAGCGCGCCAGCGGGCAAAGGAGATGCAATGGCGAGAAGGGCGCTCGACGACGGCCGCGCATGGGCGAAATTCCAGCGCATTTGCGAAGCCCAAGGCGGAATGCGGGTGCCGCCGCAATCGCGTCAGCAACGGCCGATCATGGCGGAGCGCCCTGGAAAAGTGCACTCAATCGACAACCGCAGGATTGCGCGGCTGGCCAAATTAGCCGGCGCGCCGGACGATAAAGCGGCCGGCCTCGATCTGCATGTCAGGATTGGAGATCCCGTAACATCTGGGCAACCCTTGTGCACTGTCCATGCCGATAGCCCTGGGGAACTGGCTTACGCGTTCGACTATGCCGCGTTAAACCCGGACATCATCGTAATCCGCGAATCATGACGGCGCCCCTTTTCATCCCGATGCCGGGCAACGAGGCGGCCGCACGCGCGCTCGCGACGACGCTTGGCATAGCCCTCGGCCAACTCGAATTGCGCGCTTTTCCGGATGGCGAAACCTATATGCGATTTGACAGCGACCTCTTGGGACGCTCACTCGCAATCGTCTGCACACTCGACCGGCCAAACGACAAGATCCTGCCATTACTGTTTGCGGCGGCGGCGGCGAAAGATCTTAGTGCCACTAAAGTCGGGTTGGTCGCACCATATCTCGCCTATATGCGGCAGGATCGGCGATTCAAGCCAGGCGAAGCGGTCACCTCGCGTGAGATGGCCCAACTCCTGTCAGACGCATTCGACTGGATGGTGACCGTCGATCCGCACCTCCATCGCTATAGTTCTTTAAGCGAAATCTACCGCATCCCGACCCGTGTCGTTCATGCGGCTTCTCTAATGGCGGAATGGATCAAGGCGAACGTTCCTAAGGCGCTCATCATCGGGCCTGACAGCGAGAGCGAACAGTGGGTTTCGCTCGTCGCGAAGGATGCCGGCGTGCCCTACACCGTGCTCGAAAAGGTTCGCCGTGGCGATCGAGATGTCGAGATATCCATCTCGAAACTGGTTGACCTCGGCGACCGAACGCCAGTTTTCGTCGATGACATCATTTCGACCGGGAGGACAATGCGCGAAGCAATTCGCCAGATCAAAGCACGTGGGCATGCCGCTCCGGTTTGTGTCGCTGTCCATGGCCTTTTCACTGCTGACGCTTATGAAGCACTGATCCGCGACGGTGCTCGCGTCGTCACATGTAATACGGTGCCTCATCCTAGCAATGCGATCGATGTGCAGTGCGCCGTGGGCGCGGCCGTGCGCAGGCTTTTGAGTTAAATTCCTTTGCGCCTGCACTAATCCACGATAGAGAATAAAATATGTGTTTCTGCGAACCCGTCAGTTTTGCTGCCGGCGGCGTCCTGCTTGTTGGCGGTGCGTTTGCGGGCTGGAAAGCATTCAAGATAAACAAACGGTACTTTCCCGTTTCTCAAATGCCAACGCTGGCTGGCCTTCAGCAACTCACAGAGGGTCACGTCTGGATGGGATTGAATAACTCCGATCCATCCATGATCTGGTGGGCCGCCATGGGCTTTATCTTTTTCTCGTGGCTGATTTGGCCGGTCTGGATTCCGTTCAGCATCTACTTTCTGGAACCTCCAGCCAGTCGGCGCAAATTGCCGTTATTGGGCTTTGCTGTGGCGGGACTTGCTTTCGGGCTGATCCTTTTTGTGCCGCATCTTTTTCATCCAGATTGGGTGATTGTAAAGATCAATCACGGGTCCCTGGCTTATGAAGACACAATGTTTCTCGATTACCTGATCCCGCGTTGGTTGACTTATTTGATCTACGTTTTCCTGATCGTTATGCCGACCATGATTTCCACCTACTTGCACATCCGCTTGTTTGGATTGACGCTGATTGTCATCGTGGCCGTCGTCTACGCTTTTCTGACCTTTGCCTATATATCACTCTTCTGTTTTTTCGCTGGGCTAGGAACCATCCATCTGATCTATGTGATCGTGTGGAACAAATGTTGTCGCGAATGCCCGGAGTTATTCAGATAGGCGACCGTTTTTGATGACGACCGATGGTCGGAGCTGCTAGGGGCGAGATCATTCGCATTCGGCGGCAATGAACGAGCTGATCTCGCTCGGCTCAGCAAAGATCACGTCCGCGCGGTCGCCCATCATGCCAGCTCCGATCAACGCCGGCGCTTTCTTTTCTGGGCCATCGCTGCTCGCGTCAGTCTTTAAGCGGAGATTGCGTTCCCAATACTTGTGCGCCTCTCCGTTGGCGGTCGTGACGGTGTAAGTGTCTTTGCAGTAGGTGATCGTCTGTACGCGGTCTGATGGATCAAGCTTCTTGAGGTTAGGAGCTTGTCCGCCGCCCCTCATGCCTCCCATACCGCCCATTGGTCCGCCTTGCTGAGCAGCCTGTGAGCCGCCGCGCTGTGTTGCTTCCTTTAGAAACGCCAGCAAGTCGGCCCGTTGTCGTGCATCTTTGATGCCGGGAAAACTCATTTGATTGCCGGGTACGACATGCTGTGGATCAGTGATCCACTCATCGAGCGTTTTGTCGTTCCAAACAATGTTGGCGGATTTGAGCGCCGGCGAGTAGCGGCTGAAGCTCTCTAGAGTTCCTGCTTTGCGGTCCCATACACTCGCTAGACTTGGACCCGTCATGTTTTGATCGCGGCGCAAAGAATGGCAGGCCGCGCACGCACCGAACACGCGCTGGCCTCGGGCCGGGTTACCTTCCGCAGCATAGCTTTGTGACGCGATTGCAAAAGAAGCCAAAACCGCAAGAGCGGTTGCGTGAGAGCCGTTCATGATCGTTCTCCGATATGACGAGAATGAGCGCGCGACCATAGAAAGTTCCGCGCCACGGTGTTGCATGGCGCGGAATCTCAGTGGTTACGACGGATTGCGGCGCATCTTGAGCGCTTTTTCCCGCCTGCGTTGCTTCTTGGCACCACGAGGCGCTGCCGGATTTTGGAGGCTTTGCTCGACGCGCGTCGTCGCCGACGCCCGGGAGGAACCAGCCTCATTCGGCCAATACCTCTTGTCTGAGATCATTGCGCCGGCGTGAGCCGTGCTTCCGAACACCACCGTACTGACTGCCAGAACGACTCCAGCGAGGGTAATTTTGCGTTTCATCAGTTAATCTCCTGTTGACTTGGTGTCCATCGATGCACTCAAGCCCTAGAGCTGACATCGCTGAACACTACTCCGCGCGAGCACCCGGCTTACGCGTTGCGAGAGAATCGTCAGCAAGAGGTGGCGTCGGTGGAGGCCGAAAAGGGGAACTAGCTTGATTTGGAAATTTGACGTCGTCGGGTGGCAAAAGAAGTCTCTTTCCGACGCTTGGCGCAGCAAGGTCATCAGACCAATCTGCCGCCAAAATTTTGATGCAAACAAACCCGCAGGCTTCGCAAGTCCAACATATATCCGCGCCTTTATTCGTGACATCGCAAGCGGTCCGACATTCACCATAACAAACACATGCCGGCTGCGCGACGACTTCGAGGGATGACGTTGCATTCGACATGGCGTGACCGCCTGTCTGCGGCAACGTAAGCGCGACGATTATCGTCAAAATAAATTGCATACGCTTCATGACTCGGCGTCCGCAGATGGGGTTGCAATAACTGCCAAGTCTCGCTCTCGTGACCGCTCAAACCGCCAGGATCGAAACGCTGATCCTTTGACCACCGCATAGATTGCCGGAATAACGATCAGCGTGAGCGCGGTTGACGACACCATGCCGCCAATCATGGGAACCGCAATTCGCTGCATGACTTCCGCGCCGGTGCCGTGACTCCACATGATGGGAAGAAGCCCCGCCATGATGGCGACGACCGTCATCATTTTCGGTCGCACGCGATCGACCGCACCGCTCATGATGGCGGCGTACAGATCGTCGCGCGTGAACGGATGATTTTCGGCTCTGCGGCTCGTTTGCAATTCGGTGAGCGCGTTATCAAGATAGATCAGCATCACCACGCCGGTTTCGGCGGCGACGCCCGCCAGCGCGATAAAACCGACAGCGACGGCAACGGATAGATTGAAGCCGAGCCACCACATCAGCCAAAGTCCGCCAACAAGTGCGAACGGTACGGAAAGCATCACGATCAGTGTCTCGGCAATTCGTCGAAAATTCAGATAGAGCAGAAGGAAGATGATCAGCAGCGTGACGGGCACGACGACCTGAAGGCGAGCCTTCGCGCGTTCGAGATACTCGAACTGTCCGCTCCACGTTACGTAGTAGCCGGGCGGGAATTCGACCTGCGCCGCAACAGCTTTTTGAGCATCGGCGACATAGCCGCCGAGATCGCGGTCGTGGAGATCGACATAGATATATTCAGCGAGCTGTGCATTCTCGGTACGAATGCTGGAAGGGCCTTGCCCCAGACTGACCTTGGCGACCTGGCCGAGAGGTACAGTCCCGCCATCTGCCAGCGGGATTAACACCTGCGTTCCGATCGCTTGCGGATCGCTCCGGTAGTCCCGTGGATAGCGAATACTCACCGTATAGCGTTCGCGGCCTTCGACGGTCGTGGTCACCGGCGCGGCGCCAAGTGCCATCGAAATGAGGTTCTGAAGGTCTCCAACCATCAACCCGTATCGTGCAAGCTGCATGCGGTCTGGATCGATATTGAGGTAATAGCCACCCAAAGTGCGCTCGGCATAAGCACTCGTTGTTCCCGGTACCTTCCGAACGACCGCTTCAATCTGGCGCGCGAGCTTTTCCATCTCCGCCAGATCAGTGCCGAATACCTTGATGCCTACGGGGGTGCGGATTCCGGTCGAGAGCATGTCGGTGCGCGCCTTGATCGGCATCGTCCACGCATTCGAAACACCGGGAAATTGCAGCGCCTTATCCATCTCGGCAATGAGGCCGTCGACGGTCATTCCCGGTCGCCATTCTGTCTCCGGTTTGAGATTGATGACAGTTTCAAACATCTCCGTCGGAGCAGGATCGGTCGCGGTCGATGCCCGGCCAGCCTTGCCCCAGACGGAAGCCACCTCCGGAAACGATTTGATGATCTTGTCCTGGGTCTGCAGGAGTTCGGCCGCCTTGGTGATCGACACCCCAGGGAGTGTCGTCGGCATATAAAACAACGTCCCTTCATTGAGCGTCGGCATGAACTCGCTGCCGAGCTTCATCGCCGGATAGAGGCTGATGAGAAGGACCGCGATGGCTCCCAAAATGGTTGCTGCCTTGAACCTGAGCGCGAGTGTGATGAGCGGACGATAAACCCAGATCAGGAATCGATTCACCGGATTTCGGTGTTCGGCGATGATCCGGCCACGTACAAACAAAACCATCAGCGCCGGCACGATCGTGACCGACAGTAATGCCGCGGCTGCCATCGAAAACGTCTTGGTAAAGGCGAGCGGCTTGAACATTCGTCCTTCCTGCGCTTCGAGCGTAAAGATCGGCAGGAACGACACGGTGATGATCAGGAGGCTGAAGAAAAGCGCCGGCCCAACCTCTATTGCGGCAGCGATCAGGATCTCCGACCGCGAACGGCCCGGCTCGGCGCGTTCCAGGTGCTTGTGGGCATTTTCTATCATGACGATCGCGGCGTCGACCATCGCGCCGATCGCGATGGCGATTCCTCCGAGGCTCATGATGTTCGAGCTGAGGCCAAGCAGATACATAGAGATGTAGGCAATCAGAACGCCGAGCGGCAGCGTGACGATGGCGACCAAAGCGCTGCGGACATGCAGTAGAAACAAGATGCAAACGAACGCAACGATGAAGCTTTCCTCGATCAATGTCCGCTTCAAAGTTTCTATCGCGCGATTGATGAGGTCCGAGCGGTCGTAGACCGATTTGATCGTGACCCCTGACGGCAGGCTTGCGGCCATATCCGCTAGCCTGTCCTTCACGTTTTGAATAACTGTCAGCGCGTTCTCACCGAACCGCTGCAGCACGATGCCGGAGACGACCTCACCCTCGCCGTTCAGTTCGGTAATGCCGCGGCGTTCGTCCGGGGTAAGTTCAACGTTCGCAACATCTTTGAGAAGTACGGGAACGCCCTTGTCGCTTTTAACGACGATATTCTCCAGATCCGACAGGCCCTTGATGTATCCACGGCCGCGGACGGCATATTCGGTTTCGGCCAATTCGATCGTCCGGCCGCCGACGTCCATGTTGCTGCCTTGCAGTGCAGCACGCACCGTCGCGATGGAAATGCCGAGCGACTGAAGGCGGCGCGGATCGACGATGACGCTGTATTGCTTGACGAAGCCGCCGACGCTGGCCACTTCAGCCACGCCTTCAGCCTTCGCGATGCCGTAGCGGACGTACCAGTCCTGAATCGTCCGAAGCTCGGCGAGGTTTTTCTGAGCGCCCCGCACTATGTATTGGTACACCCAACCGACTCCCGTCGCGTCCGGACCAAGACTGGGAGCCACGCCGGCGGGAAGCTGCCGCGCCGCCGAACTTAAATATTCCAGCACACGCGAGCGTGCCCAATAAAGGTCGGTGCCGTCCTCGAAAATGACATAGACAAAGGAGACGCCGAAGAATGAGAAGCCGCGTACCACCTTCGATTTTGGAACGCTCAGCATCGCCGTCGTGAGCGGATAGGTGACCTGGTCCTCCACGACCTGCGGAGCCTGACCCGGGTATTCAGTATAGATGATCACCTGCACATCCGAGAGATCGGGTATCGCATCGAGCGGCACGCGCTGGACGGCGTAGATGCCGGCCAAGGTGGTAAACACGGTCGCCAGTCCCACCAAGAACACGTTGCGGGCGGACCATCGGATGATCGCCGCGATCATGGCGTCGTCTCCTGTTGCGTGAACGCCTGAAGGGCCGCTTTCAGGTTACTTTCAGCGTCGATCAGGAACGTTGCGGACGTGACGACGTCTTCGCCTTTGGCAACCCCCGACAAGATTTCGATGTAGCCATCGCCACGCCGTCCCAGTTTTACCGGACGGGGCTCGAAGCGGCCGTCACCTTTTGCGACCAGAACGACCTGACGCGTACCGCTGTCGATCACTGCACTTGCCGGAACCGCGACGACAGGTCCTTTGTCGACTCCGGTGTGAAATACGACATCGGCATACATGTCGATCTTCAGCCGGCCATCCGGATTTGGCACTTCGATTCGTACGCGCGCAGTACGCGTCTCCGGCTTGATATCAGGGTAGATGAAAGTCACGCGGCCTTCGAACGGTTCATTGGGATAAGCACGCACCGTGACCGATGCGGACGTTCCCACTGCGATACTGGATAGATCAGCCTCGGCGACCTCGGCGATAACCCACATGTGGGTAAGGTCAGCGATCCGATAAAGCTCTGCGCCCGCCTTGACCTGCTGGCCGTTCATAATTCCCTTGTAGATAACCGTACCCGTGGTGGGTGACGGCCAGTCGAGCGTTCGCATATTGGTGCCGGTCGCGCGAACTTCCTCGATGCGGGTTTCAGGCACTCCGAGGTTTCTCAAACGCTGCACCGGCCCCCGTGTATCGACGCCAAGCGGTGAATTCGCTTTTGGTCCTGCGCTGACAATGAGATCGACCTGTGCGGTCTGGATGTCCGGACTGTAGAAACGGAAGAGAGGCTCCCCCTTATGCACGGGCTGTCCGGTCGCGTTGACGAAAAGGTCCTCGACATAACCATCGGAGCGAACCGTAACGGTTGTGAGCAGACGCTCGTCTGTTTTTACGGTGCCGACTGCGCGCACCGGGTGAACGATCGACCGTTCCTGCACCGGCTCGGTGCGGACGCCGCTGCGCTGAATCTTGTCGAGACTTACTTTGACGGTCTTGCCATCGTCTTGTTGCTCACCCTCATAGACCGGGATGTAATCCATCCCCATATTGTCCTTCTTGGGGACGGGGGACGTATCCGGCAGTCCCATCGGGTTGCGGTAATAGCGCACGCGCCGAGGGCCGCTTATGGCGACCGACTTTTTCGGCGCGGGGTCGAATGACATCTCTTCGTCGTCGTAGACGGGCAGATAGTCTCGTCCGCTCGCGTCCTTCTTCGGCACTGCCGACCAATAGGGAGCGCCACTTGGTTCGCGGTAATAGAGAATCTTGCGTTCGGCTACCGGGGTCGCGGATTGCGCCGCAAACGCAACTGTGACGACAGGTGGGCGGGCGTACCAATATCCGCCCGCCGCACCAGCAGCCAAACCCACGACAAGAACGATCGCGGCCAACGCGCGGATCATCGCGTCGCCTTGAACGTAACCTTGCCGACTACCGTTTCGGGCTCGCCCTGCACCTTTGCCGAAATGCTGAAGAGCCAACGCCCCTGCATCGAAAGCTCGGTTTTAAAGGCGTAGACCCCGGGCGCTGGGCTCGGCAGCGGCGTGAGCGGAGATGCCATCTCCCCCATGCCCTCAGGAGCCATGTCGATCCTAGTCTGCACGATCACGGCGTCGATGACTGGCTTGCCAGTGGGCTTGTGTATGAGACGCACCGCGACGGTAACATCGTCGCCTTTCCTGATTTCCGCTTGCACCGGCTCAAACGCATAATCATTGGCACCGGCGAACGTCACGCTCGGCAAGCCGATGGTTACGGCAACGATGGCAACGACAAGCATAGATTTCCGATTCACGTTTCGATCTCCTCAAGGGCTGACGCTCAGCGGACGTCCTCAAATCGAGGAGCGCAGCCGAACGCCTATTCGCGCGAGCTATTGGCTCACGCAATGCGGCAGACGGTCAGGGAGATGTCAGACTCGAGGAGGTCGGAAAGGTGGACTGCTCGTTTGCGAGCGCAAAGTCTGGCTCGTAAGCACTGGCATCACTTCGGCCAAAACCACCGGAAATATGATGACAGAGAAAACGGGCCCAGACAGACCTAAAAAGGTACCGGCACACGCCGCCATCGAGGTGCAATCGCCGTTTGTATTTTCACATGGCACGGCTTTGTGAGGACAACAATCGGACATATCCATCGAATCCGATAGATTGTCAGCAGGCGACATATCCATTGAAGCGAACATAACGCTCGACTTGGCACCCAATGCGCCACTGGCAACCGGTAGCATCGCTACCGACGCGGCGATAAGGATGGCCAATATGGTTCGAGCAAAGTTCATAATGCCAACTCAGTTTATTGCTGTATGCGGCGGAGGTTTGTCGGTCAAGCGACAATATTGCGAGATTGGTTACTGGTCCTATTATCCATTCGAGCGCAGAGCCATGGCAGCAAAAAATGTGCCATTGCGGGTCGAATACCACCAGCGCCGATACGGTGAGTAACTTCCGGATGGTAGCGTTCCCCACAACGGGGAGTGCGTTAGCGAACAACGCCCACTGCGCGATGCCCGCCACCGTCCCCGTCAGCGCATCGATGCCCGCGGCAATACGAAGCCACGCGCCCATTAGGCGCACCAGAAGTTGCTAAAACATCACGCTTCCAACAGCGTCAAACGATCGCCTTGCCTCCATTGAGAAGTCGTAACCCGTTTAGGACGACTAACAACGATGCTCCGGTATCGGCAGCGATCGCAGCCCACAGGCTCGCCATTCCAACAAAGGTCAGCACGACGAACACGGCCTTTATCACGAGAGCGAAAGTGATGTTTTGGCGGATAATTGCGATCGTCCGCTTTGAGTGGCGCACAAGCCACGGCAGTTTCGAAATATCATCAGTCATAAGCGCTATATCGGCCGTCTCGATTGCAGCAGCAGAGCCGATTGCACCCATCGCGATACCGAGATCAGCGCGCGCCAAGGCTGGCGCATCATTTACGCCGTCACCGACCATTGCCACCGCCCCGTAACGCGCGATGACCTCTTCCAGCTTGTTGACCTTATTCTCAGGCAGCAGTTCGGCATGGACCTCGTCGATACCGACCTCGCGTGCGATGGCCTCGGCGGTAATGCGGTTGTCACCGGTCAGCATAACCACGTGCGCGATCCCAGCAGCATGAAGCTGCCGAACAATTTCACGTGCCTCTGGACGAACAGTGTCGGCCACTGCAACTAGGCCGCAAACGTGTCGCGAGTTTCCGATGACGACGACGGTTTTACCGTCCGCCTCTAGAGCCTCTGCCTGCCGTGCCACCTCCGGCGCATCTTGGCCACGTTCGACCACATAGCGATGAGAGCCGAGCCAGAACTGCTCACCGTCGAAAATACCAGTCAGCCCTTTGCCTCTCAGCACTTGCACCTCCGCTGCTGGGGCTTGGGCAATGCCTCGGCGTTCGGCATAGCGTAGGATTGCGCGTGCCAGAGGGTGCGTTGAGCGCGCCTCAAGTGCCGCCGCACGAGCGATAAGTTCGTTTTCAGTGTGGTTGCCGAACGGAATGACCTGCACAACTTCGGTCTCGCCACTCGTTATGGTCCCGGTCTTGTCCATGGCGATTGCCTGAAGGCGCGCAGGCATTTCGATGAATGTGCCGCCCTTGACCAACACCCCCGCGCGTGCAGCGGAGGCGAGCGAAGCGACAATCGAGACTGGCGTTGAGATTACAAGCGCACACGGGCAGGCAATCACGAGCAGGACGAGCGCGCGGTAGAACCATTCTTCCCACGCTTGGCCGAAAACGATGGGTGGCAGCAGGAATACCAGGATCGCAAATCCCATGACGGCGGGCGTGTAGACGCGAGCAAAACGTTCGACCCATTGCTCGGAAGGAGCGCGGCGCGCGTGCGCCTCTTCAACCATGTGGATAATGCGGGCAAGGGTCGTGTCTTCCGCAGTTTTAGTTGCCCGGATCGTTAGCGTGCCGTCGCCATTGATCGTCCCGGCAAAGACTTCCGCGCCAGGCTGCTTCTCCACCGGGACGCTCTCGCCGGTGATGGGTGCCTGATTAACGGCGCTAGTACCCGCTGTGATCCGGCCATCGAGCGGAATGCGTTCGCCTGCTGCAACAATGAAACGGCTACCGAGCCTGACCTCGTTCACTGGCACCGTTTCTTCCAGTCCCCCCGGCCGAAGCACGTGCGCGGTCGGTGGGGCGAGATCAAGCAGCGCCGCGATAGCACGGCGCGCTCGCCCGATGCTCCAGCTCTCCAGCGCCAGTGATAGGGCGAAAAGGAACGATACCGTCGCGGCTTCGAACCACTCGCCAATTGCCATTGCTCCGACGACCGCGACGGTCATCAGCAGGTGCATGTCGGGCCGCAAATTACGCGCAGCAAACCATGCCTTGACCACGACGAACCGTGCTCCGAGGAGCGTCGCCGTGAGATACGCGGCAATCTCAGGCCACGGCATAGATGCGCTGGCGTGGCTGCCGAGAAGCCGCCAAGCTGCCCCGAAACCACCCGCGAGCACGACATGAAGGGCGAAGCCGATCAGCAGGGCTATGCCGCTTGCCGCAGTGAACAGCACCTGCTGGCGACGATGTTTATCAGTGTCATCCGTTTTCGCGTGGGGCGTCCACGGAACGGCGCTCATGCCGGTTGCGGCTATCGCCTTGAAGATAGCCTCGTCCGCAACTTCACCTGCGTCGGCGGCAACCGTCATTCGGCCATTTAAAACATCGAAAGCGAGCCAATTTTCGCCGCCGACGAGAGGCCCGACGGCCTGCTTGAGCACCGCAACTTCTTCTGCGCAATCAAGGCCGCGGACCTTATAGGTGCGACTGGCACGGGACGCATCCGAACGAGGCACTCTAGCCTCTGCGCTACTCGGGCTTGTGCCATGGTTATGGATTTGCAGCTCGTCTGTCATTGAGAGTTCCGGCAGGAGAGTTGCGGATCATTCGCGCCTAACATAAGACCTCTAGTAACTATAGGTTCAAGAGGCGTTCGGCATGCTCAAAGAACATCTAACCATCGGCCAACTTGCAGAACGGACAGGCTGCAAGGTGCAGACCATCCGCTATTACGAACAAATCGGTCTGATGTCTGAGGCGATGCGCACTGAAGGTAACCAGCGGCGATTTGGACAGGCGCATCATGAACGGTTGGCATTCATCCGCCACAGCCGGGAGTTAGGATTTCCGCTGGCCGCCATCCGCAAGCTTCTCCGCTTAGGAGACGACCCCAAACATTCATGCGAGGCGGTTGACCGAATCGCTCGGCATCAGCTTCAGCAAATCGAGAGCCGCATCGCGCGGCTGGAAATACTTAGAAGCGAACTACAGCGTATAAGCCGGCAGTGTCGAGGTGGCCAAATGGCTGACTGCCGAATAATCAAGGCGCTCGCGAGCATCCCCCATCCGAGTAAGTAGCGCGGACGCCCGTTTGGAATGCAGCGGAAAAGGGATTCTGCGTCATACGACATGGGCCGGTGCAAGCTTACAAGCGCCCGCGTCGCCCAATTCAATCTGCAACGTTGGATGCGCGATCTCGAATTTGTCGTGAAGTTGATGATAAAGTTTTTTCAGAAATTCGTCGCCGGGATGGCCTTTCGGCATGACTAGGTGACAGGTCAAGGCCGTCTCGGTGGTGCTCATCGCCCATACGTGCAAATCATGGATCGCCTCGACACCTGGGAGCCCGGCGAGATACTCGGCGACTTCCTTCGGATCGATTTTGGATGGGACAGCGTCGAGTGAATGATTGACGGCCTCGCGCAATAGGCTCCATGTCCCCCAAACGATCACCGCCGATATGACGATGCTAACGGTTGGGTCGAGCCAATTCCAACCCGTGAAGATGATAATCCCACCAGCGAATACGACGCCAAGAGAAACCGCCGCATCACCCATCATATGAAAGAATGCGCCTCGGATATTCAAGTCGCCTTTTTGGCCCGCCATAAGAAGCCAAGCCGAAAGTCCATTGATGACGATACCAATGGCAGCAACAATCATAACGGTCATTCCTGCAACTTCGCCCGGTTCAAAGAACCGCTCAATTGCTTCCCAAGCGATGCCGCCGGTAGCGACCAGCAAGATCACACCATTAAGCAGCGCGGCGAGAATTGAGGCCGAGCGGAAGCCGTATGTATAGCGAGCAGTGGGATTGAGCCTCGCAAGAACGTGCGCACCCCACGCGATCACAAGTCCTAAAGCATCGCCAAAATTATGCCCTGCGTCGGCAAGCAGGGCGACGGAATGCGCGGCAATACCATAGAAAACTTGAACGGCTACCAGCCCAACATTAAGGGCGGCCGCAATCGCGAACATCGAGTCGAAGTCTTTTGCGGCGTGTACGTGTACGTGGCCGCCGTGATTGCCGTGCTCATGTGCGTCGTGATGGTCATGATTATCGTGTTCCATTGCACGGACATAGCAACGGATAGGCCGGTTACACTATCACATGTGAATTTGCGTGCTTGCAGACGCTAAACGGATACGCGCTGTGAGGACAGGGATGTCCGCTTTGTTGCATCGACCGGTTGAGGTGGCAGCCATTAGCGGACGTAACGCGATTAAATTGCGTCATCTGCTTTGCCCCCGAAAATGGACATTAGCTGGCGACACTCGGATGTCCGCTAGGTGACAAAAGTGGAATTCCACATGAAAAGCCGTCGCCTGACTTGTGGGCTATTCGTCCTTTTAATGGCCGTGGCTTGGTCTTGGCCTAAAGATACTGTATCTTCCATAGCAACGATCCGTGTACGTATTAGCGGCCACACGTATGGGTATGTGGCGTAGCGCTCGGTGCAGGTATGTTGAGCTGGTTATCCAGGAAATGGCGTTGGCGTGCAGCAAGCCTGCTTGTCGCGCTCTATGCGTTTTGTCTGGCGACACCGACCGCCGTCCTGGCCTTCAGCCCGGGCGCCATCCCTGCGCACTGCCTGACCGACGACCACCAAGATGTCGGCGTTATGCATGTGCATGAGGACGGATCGGCCCATCATCATTCCGGCGGCAAGAGCGACGATGGCGACTATGCCAGCAAATGTTGTGGCCTTTTCAGCGTGAGCGCGATAGCTCCCGACCTCGCCATTTTGCCCGCCTTATATCGGCCCGCCTCGCGCCAGCCGGCGCTCGCCGCCGACAGCCGGACCGGGCGCGGCTCCGAACGCATCGACCGGCCTCCGAGATCCCCTCAGTCGCTTTGAGTTCAAGCGCATGCGCGGCCTTACGGCTGCGCGCGCTCGTCATCAATCGACGATGAGGAATCGTTCATGCCTGCACAATTTTGGCTGAAGCTGGCCGCCGTCTGGCGGCGGCCAATGCCGTGGCGATATCGCCCGCCAGCTCAAATCTTACGGCGAAGACTTTTCTCGGCCCTCGTGGTGGGCGCCGCCGTCGCTGCGACATCCGTCGGAGCCGTCCAGGCGTTCCATACAGAACGGCACGGCGATGACGGCCCGCAAGGAGTCGCACCCTTAGCCGACGTTATCGCGTTCGTTCAACGACGCGGGTGGTCCGTCGATCTCGCATATCTGTGCAAGGGTCTTTCGCTGACCGAAGCGGGCAACAAATGTCTGTTCCGGCAGATCGCGATGCACAGCAAGACAGCGGAGCTTGATGATCATGGATTGAATGTGCCGGTTGACGAGTCGCCGCCTTCGCGGCTCGTGCTCTACCATGTCACTCCCCTTGCCGGTGAATTCTTTCTGGCATCGATCGACGGCAAGCTCATCACCGCCGCCGTCCGGGCGCGCGGAACCGATTTCATACCGATGCCTGGCGAGCGCGCCGGGGCGGCTTTGAAGGCCGAACTCGCCTTCTGGCAGGGCAATTTTCCCGAGATCGAACGTGCCGTTCTGAGCGGCCAAATGAATGCCGCGCCATTGCCGAGGCAATTGCAATGAACCTCACACGTTGCGTTTTTTCTCCGTTTTTCGTCGCAAACCCGGCAGCTTTCGGTCTGCGCAGATGCGCAAGCCGAATGGCCGCGCTTATTGTGATCTCCGGCCTTACGGCATGCGCAAGCTTCTCGCCGGACGGCGGCTTGAGCGTCGCTTCCGCCGTTGCGGACCAAGAGCTGCGCAAGGACATCGTCGCCGTCCGCACCGAGGAGGATGCGTCGGCGGTGCAGGCGCGTGTGCGCCATCTGCTGGCGCGCACGCTGAGCGCCGAGACGGCGGTGCAGATCGCGCTGCTCAACAATCGCGGTCTGCAGGCGGCCTATAACGAACTCGGGATCGCCGAAGCGGTGAGGGTCCGCCAGTCGTTGCCGCCGAATCCGCAAATCTCGGTGCTGCGCGTATCGGGCGCCGCTGAGACGGAACTCGAACGCCAGATTGTCACAAGTATTCTTGCGCTTGCGACATTGCCCGCGCGAACGGAGATTGCCGCCGGGCGCTTCCAGCAAGCCCAGCTCACCGCCGCGCTGGAGACCTTGCGCGTCGCCAATGGCGCCCGCGCGGCATTCTACCGTGCCGTTGCCGCCAACCAGTCGGCCGCGCTGCTCGTGCAGGCGGAGCAGGCCGCCGGCACCGCTGCGCAGCTCGCCAAGCGCTTGGGCGAAACCGGGGCGATGAACAAGCTCGATCAGGCGCGCGAACAATCGTTTCATGCTGACATCGTCACCCAGCTGACGATGGCCCACCAGCGCGCGTTGTCGGAACGCGAACGGCTTATTCGCTCGCTTGGTCTCGCCGGCGCCGATCTGAATTTTACGCTTCCGAAGACGCTTCCCGCGTTGCCCGGTCGCCCGCTGCGGGTCCCGCAAGTCGAGCAGGAGGCGCTCGACCGCCGCATCGACTTGCAGATATCCCGTATCGAGCTCGACCTGCTCGCCAAATCCTACGGGCTCACGAACGCGACGCGCTTCGTCAACGTGCTGGACGGCGGCTATGCCGACCGGATCAAGGACAACAAGGAGACCGGGGAGCATGTGCATAATCGCGGCTTCACGGTGTCGTTCGAAATTCCGATCTTCGACTTCGGCGAGACGCGCGTGCGCGAGGCCGAGCAGACCTACATGCAGGCGGCCAACAGACTGGCCGAGATGGCGGTCAATGTGCGCTCGGAGGCGAAGGATGCCTATCGCGGCTATCGCACCAGCTACGACATCGCCGCCCGCTACCAGCGCGAGATCCTGCCGCTGCGCAAAGTCATCTCCGACGAAATGATGCTGCGCTACGGCGCGATGCAGGTCGACGTATTTCCGCTGCTGGCCGACGCGCGGCAACGCATCGCCGCCAACGCCGCGGCGGTCGAGGCGCTGCGCGATTTCTGGCTGGCGAGCGCCAGCTTGGCCGCAACCATGGTCGGTGGCGCGTCCGCAACCGCCGGCGGCGCGGCGTCCACCGGCACGCAGACGCCGCTTGCCGCGGCAGAGCAATAGACGAGGAGAGCACCATGATCTCGCGACGCAATCTTATCGGCAGTTCGGCCATTCTCGCCGGCGCTGCCGCGGTCAGCGGCCGGCTGCAGGCCGCCGCCATTCCCGAAGCCGTCATCTCGACCTCTCCGGCCATGCAGCCGCCGCTCGCCCCCGCGAGCGGGCCGGACTACCAGCCGGTGGTCACGCTTAACGGCTGGACCCTGCCGTGGCGGATGAACGGCGACTGGAAGGAATTCCATCTGGTGGCCGAGCCGGTGCTGCGCGAGATCGCGCCGGGCATGAAGGCGCGCCTGTGGGGCTATAACGGCCAGTCGCCGGGCCCGACGCTCGAATGCGTCGAAGGCGACAAGGTGCGCATTTTCGTGACCAACAAGTTGCCCGAGCACACCACCGTGCACTGGCACGGCATGCTGGTGCCGAACGGCATGGACGGTGTCGGCGGCTTGACGCAGCCGCAGATCAAGCCGGGGCAGACCTTCGTCTACGAGTTCGTCATCAAGAAAAGCGGCACCTTCATGTACCACCCGCACGCCGACGAGATGGTGCAGATGGCCATGGGCATGATGGGATTCTTCGTCGTGCACCCGCGCGATCCGAAGCTTTATCGCGTCGACCGCGATTTCGTCTTCCTGATGAGCACCTATGACATCGACCCGGGCAGCTCCCTGCCCAAGGTGATGACCATGACCGATTTCAACTTGTGGACCTGGAACAGCCGGGTCTTTCCCGGCATCGACCCGCTGGTGGTGCGGCAGGGCGACCGGGTGCGGGTGCGCATCGGCAATCTCACGATGACCAATCACCCCATCCACATGCACGGGCCGCATTTCGAGGTGACCTGCACCGACGGCGGCTGGGTCAAGGACAGTGCGCGGCGGCCGGAGGTGACGACCGACGTTCCGGTCGGCGCCATGCGCGCCTTCGAATTCGTCGCCGATGAGCCGGGCGACTGGGCGATCCATTGCCACAAGTCGCACCACACCATGAACGCCATGGGTCACGACGTGAAGACGTTCATCGGAGTGCCGCAGCGCGATCTCACCAAGGCGATCCAGAAGCTGGTGCCGGATTACATGGCCATGGGTTCGGCGGGCATGGCGGAAATGGGCGCGATGGAGATGCCGCTGCCCGACAACACGCTGCCGATGATGACCGGCTTCGGCCAATACGGCCCGATCGAAATGGGCGGCATGTTTTCAGTGGTGAAGGTGCGCGAGGGCCTGGCGCGCGGGGACTACAAGGACCCGGGTCCGTACCAGCATCCCGCTGGCACGGTCGCGCACGAAGTCAAGGAATCCGCCGCCGAACCCACGTACCGCCAAGGCGCCGCCACGCCGGTGCGCGACGAGATCGAAGTCACGGTGATAAAGCCGCGCATGAGCCACAACGGACAACATTGAAGGAGCACGAATATGAAAAGATCGAATATGACTGCCGTAACTATTGCGTTGTTTCTCGGCGCAGTAATGTTCGCCGCGGCCGCCCATGAGGGCGAACATTTTTCGGCCGGCGAGCCCGGCGATCCGAAAAAGCCAGCACGGATCGTTCCAATCACGATCCGAGAGGACGACGGAAAGATGCTGTTCTTTCCCGACAAGGTCGAGGTCAAGAAAGGCGAACAGGTGCGCTTCCTTATTCGCAACAATGGCGCGCTCAAGCACGAATTCACTTTGGCAAGCGTCGAAGACAACAATAAGCACGCCAAGCTGATGAAGAAATATCCCGACATGGAACACGACGACCCGAATGCGAAAAGCATCGATCCCGGCAAGAGCGCGGAAATACTCTGGCGCTTCAGCAAAGGCGGCACATTCGAATTCGCCTGCTTGATCCCCGGCCATCGCGAGGCCGGCATGCACGGCGCCGTGACCGTGAAGTAACCGAAGCTTTTACCAAAGGAGATGGAACGATGAAAAAGACGATAGTGATGCTGGCGCTCGCCGTGGCGATGATCTTGAACGTTATGACCGCGGGTCATGTCTGGGCGCAAGCGGCGCTGACCGACGGTCAGGTGACCAAGGTCGATGCCGCTGCTGGCAAGATCACCATCAAGCACGGACCGATGAAGAAATTCGACATGGACGACGGCATGACCATGGTCTACCGCGCCCAGGACCCCGCGATGCTTTCGGCGGTGAAGGCCGGCGACAAGATCAAGTTCGACGCCGAACACGTCAACGGTCAGTTCGTGGTGACCAAGATACAAAAGGTCCAGTGAGAACACCAAAAACCGTGAGAGCTCATCAGGCCATTATGGCGATGCATCGCTCAACTCGCATTCAAATTTGCTACATCCATTGGCGTTAACCTGCCACTCAGGGGAATTGGTCATGCCTTATGAGAGCAATCACGTTTCCAAATATGAGAGTCTGTTTTCTCGCTTCTGGCGCACCGCTTCTGACTTCTGGCGCGGCTCGTCGGCGAGGGTCAGCTGGACACTCGCTACTTTACTAATCGTCGTCGTGCTCCTGCAATTGCTGGTGCAATACTGGCTCAATCTCTGGAACCGAAATTTTTTCGACGCCCTCGGTACTAAAGACGGCCCCATGCTTTTGGCACAAGCTCGAATCTTCGTGCCGCTAGCAGCTGCCAGCATAGCACTTGGACTCTTGTCCGTCTGGGGCCGTATGACAGCACAACGCAAATGGCGCGAATCTGTGACGAGACATCTCATAGAGCATTGGTTGAAAAATGGTCGTTATAGGCGGCTCAAGCACATTGCCGGAGAACATCAACAAGCCGACGCTCGAATTGCTCAAGACGCAAGAGTGGCGACAGATGCGCCCATTGACCTTGCTCTCGGCTTATTCAACTCGGTGCTAGGTGCGGTCGTATTTGTCGGTGTCTTATGGAGCGTCGGCGGCGATCTTTCGATTAATGTATCCGATCGGACTGTAACCATTCCCGGATATCTTGTTATCGCCGTTGTCCTGTATTCGGCATTGATAACGATCACAATGATGATTATTGGCCGTCACCTGACCCACGTTATCCAGGATTTGGATCAAGCCGAAGCGACATTTAGAGCGGCGGCAAATTGCCTTTGTGAGGTCGCCGATAATGACAAACAATCTGAAGGCGAAGAGGTGGCGATGCGCAGCGCTCTGAGGCTCGGACTGGATCAAGTGCTCGCGCGCTGGAAAGGTTTTCTCTGGCAACTCTTGGGAACGACATTCGTCACAGAAGGAAACTCTTTGCTGGCTCCGGTCGTGGGGTGGCTCCTCTGCGTACCAAAATATCTCGCTGGTACGATGTCACTCGGAGAACTTACCCAAGCGGCGGCCGCATTCGTCATCGTACAGGCTGCGTTCAACTGGCTGGCCAACAACTACCAGCGTGTGGCGGATTGGACCTCTTCCGTCAATCGCGTCGCTGCGCTCCTTGCCGCTTTGGATGAACTCGCTCACGGCGAGAGGCTTGAATATGCGACGTGATCACCAGCACAAAAGTGGCTATTGATCCGGCATGATCTATCACCTATCGGACAAATGGGGTGCCAATCCCAAGTGTAGCGTTGGTTTTGGCGATCGAGACGCTCGCCTGCCTTTCTTGTCCGGTGAGAGCTCTGATGGCGTCGATCGTTTCAGGTATAACAATCGCTTGGTTGTCGACCATGTATGCGTAGAACGCTTCGTCGCCTTGCACCGTCACCAAATCCTCCCAAAGCGCGACCTCATAGAGGTTGTCACGCGGCCGCCCGATGTCCGCCATAAGCTCCTTGACGGTGTTAATCGCTGTGAGTCCGTCGCTCATGCGGATCAGACCGATGCGCGGCGACGAACGGAACGCATCGATCACTTCCTCCCTATTTGCTTTGCGCGTGAGCTGAACCGCCCAGTAGTGGAGATGAGCGAGGGTTTCAGGCACCATGACGGCCATCGTCACGACATCGAGTTCTGGATCGACGGTCTGCGCATCCGGACCCTGATGACTTGGGATCTCGTCCTCAGGAACAAGCGTGTTCATAATGCCGCCCTTGTGGCTCTCCCACGGATCCGTAGCGCGACGCATCAACGTGCCGCGCGCGCGACTCAGGAGTCCGGTATGCTTTAAGGCGGTCAGCGTTCGCACCACTGAAGTCGTGTTGCATGAGACGACGCGGGTCGATTGGCGCTCCAGAGCACCCGCATAGCTCGCTTCAGCGACGAACGAATGTCCCGTGATATCGTGCTTTTCACCGCCCTGCACGATAAACTTCATACCGAGTTTGCGGTAATGCTCGGCGTTTTTTGCTCCAATCCGCTTTGGCGTGCAATCGACAACGACGTCTGCGCCACTGAGCAACGCATCGAGCGTGCCAACAACTTTGAACCCAGCCTGGCGCATCGCGTCGACACTGCTTTCGAGTGACGCGAAGAGCTTGAATCCCTTCTGAGCAGCGACCCGCAGCCGCCAATCGGTCGTGATATCGGCGATGCCGACGAGTTCCATGTCGTCCTGACATGCGACCGCGTCTGCCACACGTTTACCGATGACCCCGTAACCGTTTAATGCGACACGGACCTTTCCACTCTGTCCTGCCATGTTCGATTCCTTTTCACAGTCACCCAAGCGCCAATTGTCTTATGCCTGCGCCACGCCTCCATAACTGGCGCTAAAACTTGGCAGCCGAGTCGGCTTAGCTGCGGCCTCTGCGGCAGCAACGCGTCGCTTCACCGCGATGAAGCTATCCGGACTTACGGACATGGAATCGATGCCACACGCGACCAGGAACTCGGCGAACTCCGGATGGTCACTTGGGGCCTGGCCGCATAGGCCGACCTTGGCGTTGGCCTTGCGAGCCTCGCGGATGACGCTTTCGATCATCCACTTCACTGCCTCATCCCGCTCGTCGAAAAGTTCAGCAAGCTCCTCGGAGTCGCGATCGACGCCGAGGGTGAGCTGTGTGAGGTCATTGCTGCCGATGGAGAAGCCGTCGAAGCGCTCGGCGAAAGCATTGGCGAGGATAACGTTAGAGGGAATCTCGCACATGACGTAGATTTCGAGACCGTTCTCGCCGCGCTTGAGGCCGTTCTCGGCCATGACCGCGAGCACGCGATCCGCTTCTTTCGTCGAACGGCAGAATGGGATCATGACGATGACGTTACGTAACCCGATCTCCTCGCGCAGGCGGCAAATCGCCCGGCATTCAAGGGCAAAGCCGTCACGGTAGCGCGGCGAGTAGTAGCGCGACGCGCCACGGAAACCGAGCATCGGATTTTCCTCTTTAGGCTCGAATGTAGTGCCGCCGATGAGACCCGCATACTCGTTGGTCTTGAAGTCACTCATGCGCACGATGACCGGCTTTGGGAAATGCGCCGCCGCTATCCGGGCGAGGCCGCGCGCCAGGCGGTCGACGAAATACTCGGTTCTGTCCGTATAACCGCGAGTCAGTTCGGCGATTGTGCGTTTGGCATCCTCGTCCGTAAGCGCGTCATATTGTACCAGAGCCATCGGATGGACCTTGATGTGGTTGCTCACCACAAACTCCATGCGCGCAAGCCCTACGCCGTCAGCGGGAAGCCGCCACCAGCGGAACGCGGCGGCGGGATTGGCGAGGTTGAGCATCACTTGAGTGCGTGTTGCCGGAATGTCGGCGAAATTAAGCTCCTCGGTTTCGTACTCGGCGTGACCTTCATAGACGAAACCCTCGTCTCCTTCGGCACACGATACGGTCACCTCCTGTTCGTCATGGAGGATATGCGTCGCATTGCCTGTCCCCACGATCGCGGGCAGGCCGAGCTCGCGACTGACGATGGCGGCGTGCGACGTGCGCCCGCCATGATCGGTGATAATCGCGGCGGCACGTTTCATGATCGGAACCCAGTCTGGGTCGGTCGTCTGCGTCACCAGGATTGCACCATCGACGAAGCGGCCGATGTCGCGCGGACTTTCAATCAGGCATACCCGGCCGGTGACCACGGCGTCGCCGATGCTTAGGCCCGAGAGCAACTTCCGGCCCTTCGATTTGATGCGGTAGGATTTGAACGCGCTCGCTTCCTTGCGCGATTGCACCGTCTCGGGGCGCGCCTGGACGATGAACAGCTCGCCGGTTTCGCCGTCCTTTGCCCATTCCATGTCCATCGCGCGGGAGTAGTGCTTCTCGATCACGCAGGCCCAGCGCGCGAGCGTCAAGATGTCCTGATCGCTCAGCACGAACGCAGCACGTTCGGCCTTCGAGGTGGGCACGTTGCGCGTCGGGTGATCGCCGTCCTTCGCATAGACCATCTTCTGAGCCTTCTCGCCGAGCTTCTTCTCGATGATGGGCACCAGCGAAGGTTGCGACAGGAGCGGCTTGAATACCTGATACTCGTCGGGGTCGACCGCACCCTGCACCACGTTTTCCCCGAGCCCCCAGGCCGCGTTCATAACGATAACCTTGTCGAAGCCGGTCTCGGTATCGATGGAGAACATAACCCCGGCCCCTCCGAGATCGGAGCGCACCATACGCTGAACGCCGACCGACAGCGCGATCTTCATATCGTCGAAGCCCTTTGCGCTCCGGTAACTGATGGCGCGGTCCGTGAAGAGTGAAGCAAAGCAGCGTCGGCAGGCGTCGAGGAGAGCGTCCTCGCCGCGAATGTTTAGATAGGTCTCCTGCTGTCCGGCGAAGCTCGCGTCCGGGAGATCTTCGGCGGTGGCGCTCGAACGCACGGCAACATCGGCGTTAGCCTTCCCTGCGCGTCGGCAAAGTTCGCGATATGAGGCTCGGATAGCTTCGGCGATATCTTTTGGCCATGTCCCACGCAGAAATTCGTGCCGAATCGTCGCCCCCACCTCGGCAAGCGGCGCATGGCCGGCCTTGAGCGCGGCGAGGGAATCGGAGATTGCACGTCTAAGATCATTTGCTTCGATATATCGCCAATAAGCGTCCGCAGTCGTCGCAAACCCGGGGGGTACACGGACCCCTTTCTTGTCGAGATTGCGCACCATCTCGCCGAGCGATGCATTCTTGCCGCCGACGCGTGCCACGTCGCCACGCCCCAAGTTCCCGAGCCAGATCACGTGCTGGGCGTCTTCAGTCATGGAATCCTCCTTCGGAGTCGCCTCGGTTAGGACGCCGTCAAACGGCCTGGAAACAGCTCGATCGTATCAATCGGTCCTCAATCACCCGCGTCCGATACTCCGACTAGATCTAGCTTTCAGAGTGGCGACGCCTTGTCGCCGTCCGGGCCGATAAGGACGGCGCTCAAGCCCTTGGCAAAGTATAAAAGGAGGTGATGAGCTCATCGACTCGACAGCTACATGAGCCAATACGAACGTCGATACCGGCGGCGCGTAGCTTTTGCTTTTCGGGTTCATCAATGTACCCGCAGATGCAGTGCTGAGGTTTCAGATCCACGATGAGCTCGCACAGCGACTTCGCGCCCGACTGATCGTGTCGATGGAATTCCTGCGAACCATCGGCGGAATTAATTAGCAAGACCCCATCGCACTTGTGGAAGAACGGACATAGTAGCGATGTGAACCCTGAGTTCATCACCAGCACAGCCGTCCGCGCGGCCGCCGGCGACGAACTGGGCCTTACATCTGTCACAAGATCCCCGCGCAAGTTCGACATAATTAAAACATAGGCGAGACAAGGATAGCCTGACTTTAACTTCGATCAGACACGTGGTTCCGCCTGATTTTTCAATAATATGAAGGCCTGAGCATTGTGCTAAATTGACCTAGATCAAGACGTTACCCGCCTACATGCTACTTTCTCACGAGTAGGAGTTTCGAGAGCAGCCTAAAGTTTATTCGGATAAGCGCGGCATGTTTGCTTTGCGAACCTCACAGTTGGGTCGACCGTGTGAGCCTGCGCATGGGACGTTGCGCGTTGTCGGCCACCTTTTGGTCCGTGCTATCCAAATAGCGGCCACGTTGATGCTGGTCACGTTTGTGACTGTTGAGACTTCGCGAGCTTGTTCAGGGAAGGACGAAGCCTCGGCGAGTTCCACGCCTACTGCGAGCCAAGGCATCGCAAAGCAGCAAGTTATCGAGAACCAGTCGATTGTAATGCCTTCGGGCATCAAGTCTGCCGTTAAGTCCATTGCCTGCTGCGCATCTGGCCATTGCGGCGGACACGGTTACGCTGGCTCCTGCTGTGCGGCGTGCTCCTCAGGCCTGAACGTTGTAGGTTGGACTGTTGCGCGAGTTCCTACACCGCACTTTGTTATTGCAACTCTGCACACGCCTCTTTCGTCGCCTGAATTAGAGGCGCAGTTTCGACCTCCCCGAACCAGTCTCTGATCAACCTCTCGATCGGCACACAATCACGCCATTTCGTGGCGCGGGTGCTCGATCGGGAGGAATTGAGCCGTAGGGTTCGTTCTCGAACTCGTCAGAGACATGAATTCAGCAATTTGGGAGTAGCGAAAATGTCAAAATCAACGGCCACGGCGAGCAAGATTCCAAGAGATCGTCAGAACGTTTCTGCACGTATCGAGCGCCTCGATTCAGGTCCCCCGGCGGACGTCTTGCACGTGGCTAACCAGTACAAGTTAGCTAACCGCGCGATCAAGGCCGGCTGCGATCTATTCCGCCTCGGTGACAGAAGCGAAGCTATCTATCGCCTCGTCGACGGGTGGGTCGCCCTTTACAATTTGCTCGCGGATGGCCGCAAACAAATTCTCCAGTTTTCCCTGCCCGGTACGATACTTGCCTTTGTTCCAATGCGTGGGGCGGTGATAAGCTACAGTGCTCAAGCTCTGACGGACGTAGTCGTCGGCGTCATCCCTCACAAAGATCTCGAACGTCTCTCCAGCGATAATCCGGGGTTTGGAATGCAGTTGGCAGGCCTGATCTCCCAGGATCGTGGCCTCGCATACGACCATTTGTCCAGCATTGGGCGGCGTTCGGCCCGCGAGCGCGTCGCATATTTGCTGCTTGAGCTCTTCATTCGATCTCGGCTGTGCTGGCCCGGGCATCGCGGCGAAGAAATGTATCTGCCGCTGACGCAAGAGCACATTGGGGACGCGACTGGCCTGACCGGCGTTCACGTCAATCGGGTACTACAAGATCTGCGCAAGGAAAGGGTCGCCGAATTCCACTACAGACATCTCCGAATCATGAATCCCGACAAACTCGTCGATATTGCCGGAATTGATCCTCACGTTGCTCTATCGTGGATCAACAATGATTCCTCGGATGAGGCGGTTACCAATCACCGAAAGCGAGGCGATGTCGCGGCGACGGCACCCCTTGATGCAAAACGTCGTCCGGCTTCCCGGTCCTCTCTACCTTCCCTCGAAAGGCGCCTTCTTCAATGGAATTGTGCGACATGAGCACGGCTGATCCCCTTCGGAAATACTTCGTCCTTGCCGTCTTGGCTGCAGGCTTTGGCGTATTGGTTTGGCAACTTGTAACACCGAACGACGCAACCAGCAGAGCCACAGTCGATTTGAAGGTGCCGGACCTTTCCGCGACCGCGTCTAACGGCAAGATGTCAGACGTGGTCTTCGTTTGATCCCTATAGGGCAATGAAAAAGATCAGCCGGCGCGCATGACAAAACGCATATAGGACGGAAGGGCATCGATGTTGGCACGGACCTCTTTCGCGCCCGGCGCACTTTGGGCTGCAACCTGCACCGCCGCCTGTTCCTGGGGCGTCGCGACGACACCCCAGACGTAAACCACTCCGCCGGACACGACGACGTTCAGAAGCCCAGTCCGCACGCCTGCCTCGGCGAGGTTCATTTCGACGGCTGCCTTGATCTTCCGATCGTCTGCCGAAGGGCTAGCACCGATCTGGTGAGCGACCAGCCCGTGCAGAAGGTTGGCCCGGCTGACGATGCCGACGAGCTTGCCGTCACAGACTACAGGAACCCGCTTGATGCGATGTTTTTCAAGTGTTTCTGCAATCTCTTCAAGCGTGGCGTCTTCGTTTACGGTGATAACCTCGCGCGTCATCACGTCTCTTGCGCAACGGCCGTGCGTTTTGACGTAGCTGATTGCTTTCTCTTCTGGAAAAAGAAGGAAGGATAGCCACCATGACGGCCGGCGCTCCGTATCGGAGTCCGACCGACGCATGAGGTCGCCTTCGCTGACAATTCCAACGATCTGGCCGCCGCGTTCGACGACGGGAACGGCGCTAATTCTATTCTCGATTAGATGTTTCGCGATCGTTTCAATGTCAGTATCTGGCCCAACGGTGATGACCCGCGTCGTCATAACATCTTGTGCTTGCATCATGCCGCCCGCATATCTGGTCTTGTTGGTGCTTGCGTGCGATCCCGCTTCACCGCTTTGGCCAACCAAAATGGCTCGGTCGGTCTACTCAACTGAATTGCCGAGGATAATTGGCAGCATCGCTCGGATGAAAAGTGTTGATTGTTCGCAGCAAGATTATCTTTGATCCTCGTTAAAGACTAGACCCGTCAGAGGTAGCAATTGTTCGGAGTGCTTTTTCGGCTGGTTCGCTTCACCACCGTTCACTAGCACCGTAGCACGTTGAGCTTCGGCAATCCCCGAAGGAGTTTCATTCGCAGCGTATTCAAGTGATGAAAGAGCCGAGCCATGGATTGGATATCAGCGAACTGGATCTGGATACTGTTTGCCGTTGCCTTCGTCGCCATGCACTTGTTCGGACATGGAGGGCATGGGGGCCACGGCCACGGTGCAGACGAAGAGAGCCCGCGCCGCAGCCCTTCTGAGAAGCGCGAGGATGATAGTGCGGCAGGCCACCGGCATTAGCGGCAGCTTCCATCTGCCGGACGCGCATCGTTTAAGGCAAATCGCGTCATGCGCGGAAACGATGTTCGGCCAGAGAAAGATATTCTCATGAAACTGCGACTGATTGGAGGGTGCGATGTTGAACACAAAACTGGTCACATGGGCGCTGGGTCTCTGGGCCGCTATCACCTTCGTGGTTTGCGTGATCTATGGCTTGGTGACGCCCAAGAGCATTCACATGAGCGAATTTCTCGAATTGGTGTTGCCCGCGTTCAAATGGTTGACTTGGTGGGGCTTCCTGCTCGGGCTCGTCGAAAGCTTTCTTTACGGTGTCTATGCCGGCTTGGTGTACTGTCCGATCTACAATTGGCTGCACCGACGGTGGGGTACTCGGTAAACCGCAACGCGAGGTGAAATCAGCTATAGCGAAGCGCGATATGATTTCCGACCAATATGTGTGGTTCGTATGGTCGAGCGCATTCCTTGTACCATGGCTTGCGGCGTACGTTACATTTCCGCAGCAGCGAAAAGTCATGGTATGGGCGAGTCTGTTTACGATGCCCTTCGGCCTGACCGAACCAATCTTCGTCCCCGCGTACTGGAGTCCGCCAAGTCTTTTCGATCTCGCACGCACGACCGGATTCGATATCGAGAGCTTCATTTTCTCTTTTGGCATCGGCGGCATCGGCGCAGTGCTCTACAACATGGTGACCCGCCGACAAATAGCGCCTCTGCCAAATGAAGAAAGACATTCGCCGCGCCACAAACTGCATAACTGGGCGCTTGGGGTCCCCTTCGTGTCGTTTCCAATTTTGTTCTTATTTCCCTGGAATCCGATCTACCCGGCAATCGTTGCCATAGGCTTGGGCGCTACTGCCGCTATTTGGTGTCGACCAGACTTGGCCCGGAAAACGTGGATCGGGTCCGTTCTGTTTATGACGTACTACATAATTTTCCTGATTGGGGTCGAGTGGACGAACCCCGGCTATATCGCGCGAGTGTGGAACTTAGGCGCACTTTCGGGCCTGACCATCGCAGGCATGCCAATCGAAGAACTCCTGTTTGCTGCAGCTTTCGGCGCATATTGGTCCGGCGTATACGATCATTTCACGTGGCAAAGACTCATACATACCGCAGGAAGAGGGGCAGCGGCTTCATGTATTCCACGCTAGTGGATGCGTAGGGCATCGCAAACCGCGCCTAGGCAATCGGTCTGGCAAAGGGCCCACTCAACGATAACTCGCTGTCGTGATGCGCTCGCGAGTCTTAGAGAGCAGCTTTAGCTGCACGCGGAATTGAGCCGATGTTCCCGCACGATCTTTGATCCTCATCAAAGAATGACGCCATAATAGGTATTTGATTGGATTTTATGTTGGCAGCGCGGAGCCAAGAATGAGCATCCAGTCCCACATTCCGCCTTCTTTACCGCCTGCGAGGGGCTTCGGTCGAATGAAAATGACATGCCGTCGGTTTGAGGTCGCCATCAGATCACTTGAGCATGAATAGCGCGCGTTAGGAGCTGAGATGAAGAACGTCGGGACCGTCGAACGGGTGCTGCGCGGAACGCTGGGGGGCGCTCTGGCCATATGGGCGTTGCTGTCATTGTTCGACGGCAACGGGTTGATATGGATACTGCTGTATGTCGCACTGATCGCGCTGGGAGTGGATTTTGTAGTTACCGGCGTCCGCGGCTATTGCCCCCTATATAAACGGATTGGCTGGAACACAGCCCAGCCGAAACGACATGGCTAAAGGTGTCTTCCCGATGCAGCACGAACCGGCCGACGAAAAGCAAAATGATTGGAAAGCATGGCTCTGGATGGCTGCCTGCTGCGTGCCGATGATCGCTGTCATTGTCCTGATTTCGCTAGGTTACTTGAGTTACCGTTAGCCGCGAATTTTCAGTGCCGCAGACCCAGGAAGGCTTCCCAGTGGTGGCGCTAGTGGCGGTGGATTAGGTGGGGTTTGCCCGTTCGAATGATCGGAACCCTTGCTGACGTTCACGGCTCAAGGGCAATCCGGACGCTGGCAGAAACCCCGACATGAGCACGAGACCATTGGATTTGACCCCGCTTATCGACCTGGTTGCAGAGCTGGGGACCGGACCGGTGCGCACGCGACGGCCGCTCTACGTCGATCTCTTTCCACCTTGCAACAATGCGTGCCCTGCCGGCGAGAACATCCAAGCGTGGCTCGCCCAGGCGCAGGCCGGTCGCTACCGCGAGGCGTGGCTAGCGCTGGTCGAAGACAACCCCTTTCCGGCTGTGCATGGGAGGGTCTGCTATCACCCATGCGAGAGCAACTGCAATCGGCAACAGATCGACAGCGCAGTCTCGATCCACGCGGTCGAGCGCTTCCTCGGCGATATGGCGGCGCACGAGGGCTGGCAGCTGCCGATCGACGCCCCGTCAAGCGGCAAACGTGTGCTTATTGTCGGGGCTGGCCCGAGCGGCCTGTCCGCCGCCTACCACCTCGCGCGTAGGGGCCACGCGGTGGAGATCTTCGAGGCCGGTCCGCTCCCCGGCGGGATGATGCATTTCGGCATACCTGCCTATCGGCTGCCGCGCGAAGAGTTGATGAAGGAGGTACGTCAGATCCAGGCAACGGGCGTCAAGATCGTACTCGATCGTAAGGTCGAGGACCTGCTTGCCGAAAAGCAAGCCGGCAACTTTGACGCAGTGTTCATCGCGATTGGGGCTCATCTCTCGAAGCACGTCGATATCCCGGCACGCGACGCAGCGCGCGTGCTCGATGCCGTAAGCTTCCTGCGCGGGGTCAGCGCCGGCGAACGACCACGTCTTGGCCGGCGGGTCGTAGTCTACGGCGGTGGCAACACGGCGATGGATGCGGCGCGAACAGCGAAGCGCCTCGGCGCCGAAGAGGCGGTGATCATCTACCATCGCGACCGCGCGCACATGCCGGCGCGCGCCTTCGAGGCCAACGAGGCACTTGAGGAGGGTGTCAAGATCAAATGGCTGACGAGCATCAAGGAAATTGCGGGTCCGTCGTTAACTGTCGAAGTCATGGAACTCGGTTCAGGCGGCCGGCCGCAACTGACAGGTCAGTTTGAAACGCTCAAGGCAGACGCCGTCGTGCTTGCACTCGGACAGCAAACCGATAGCGGCTTCCTCAAGAAGATCCCCGGGATCGAATTCCACGCCGACGGTACTGTCATTGTCGCGGCAAACATGATGACCGGTCATCCTGGGGTCTTCGCTGGCGGCGACATGGTGCCAAGCGAGCGCACCGTGACGGCGGCGGTCGGGCACGGCAAGAAGGCGGCCCGCCATATCGATGGGTGGTTGTGCAACCATGATTATCGGCCTTCGCCGAAGCACCCGATCGTGTCGTTCGAGATGCTGCACCTGCCGATCTACAGCGACGCCGATCGCAGCGAACAGTCGGCGTTGCCGGTCGAGGCACGCGCGACCGGATTTGCCGAGGTGCTAGCCGGCCTGAGCGAGGACGAAGCATCCTACGAAGCGAAACGCTGTCTGTCCTGCGGCAATTGTTTCGAGTGTGACCAATGTTTCGCAGCATGCCCCGAGCAGGCTATCGAGAAGCTCGGGCCCGGTCGGCGCTATCGCTACCTCTATGATCGCTGTACCGGCTGCGCGGTCTGCTTCGAGACGTGTCCGTGCCACGCCATTGAGATGATCCCTGAACCGGCCTGAGAGGAAGGCGCTCGATGCAACCCGGGACCGGCACGCCTGTAACCGATACCATCGACGGCAACACTGCGGTCGCGCACGTCGCCTACCGCGTCAACGAAGTGTGCGCGATCTACCCGATCACCCCGTCCTCGGCCATGGCCGAGCTCGCTGACGAATGGGCGGCGCAAGGGTTGACCAACATCTGGGGCAATGTCCCGGTCGTGCAGGAAATGCAGAGCGAGGGCGGCGCTGCCGGCGCCGTACATGGTGCGCTGCAGTCGGGTGCCCTGACGACGACGTTCACGGCGTCGCAAGGTCTTATGTTGATGTTGCCGAATATGTTCAAGATCGCTGGCGAACTGACCTCGACCGTGTTCCACGTGGCGGCGCGTTCGCTGGCGACACAGGCCCTGTCGATCTTCGGCGACCATTCCGATGTAATGGTGGCGCGTACAACAGGATTTGCCCTGCTGTCATCTTGCTCGGTGCAGGAGGCACATGATGCCGCACTGATCGCGCAGGTGGCAACGCTCGAGTCGCGAATACCATTCCTGCATTTCTTTGATGGATTCCGAACCTCTCACGAGGTCAACAAGGTGACCATGCTATCCGACGTGCAGATCAGGGCGATGATTCGCGACGATTTCGTGCGCGCGCACCGGGCCCGCGCGCTCAGCCCTGAGCATCCGTTCGTTCGCGGCACCGCGCACAATCCTGACACATTCTTCCAAGCGCGCGAGACGCCGAACCCCTATTACGCCCGGGTGCCGGCGATCGTGCAGGCCGCGATGGATCGTTTTGCGGCGATCGCGGGCCGCACCTACAGATTGTTCGAGTATGAAGGCCCACTCGATGCCGAGCGAGTGATCATACTGATGGGCTCAGGCGCCGAGACTGCGCGCGAGACTGCGGCGTCCCTCCAGAAGGTCGGAGAATGTATCGGTGTGCTGCAGGTGCGCCTCTACCGGCCATTTTCGGCCGAGCATTTCCTCGCGGTTCTGCCCGCGACGTGCCGCACGATTGCGGTTCTGGAGCAGGCCAAAGAATCGGGTGCGCCGGGAGAGCCACTCTATATCGACGTGGTCACGACGCTGGCTCAAGCAGTCGCCAGCGGCAAGCGCAAGACGATGCCGCGCGTCATCGGCGGCCGCTACGGCCTGGGATCAAAGAACTTCAACCCGGCGCAAGCCAAGGCGGTGTTCGACGAGTTGAAGAAGGCAGATCCGAAGAATGGCTTCACCGTCGGCATTGAGGACGATGTCTCACATAGCAGCCTTGCGGTGGACCCGAAGTTCTCGATCGAGCGCAACGACGTCGTGCGGGCGTTGTTCTTCGGCCTCGGCGCCGACGGCACGGTCGGCGCCAACAAGAACAGCGTCAAGATCATCGCCGAGGATCCGACGATGCATGCGCAAGGCTATTTCGTTTACGATTCGCACAAATCCGGCGCGCAGACGATCTCGCACCTACGGTTCGGGAAACAGCCTATCCGCTCCCCCTATCTGATCGAATCGGCGAATTTCATCGCTTGCCATCAGGCGAGCTTTCTCGACCGCATCGACGTGTTGCGGTTGGCTGTCGAGGGCGGCACATTCCTGCTCAATACGCCGCATAAACCCGAAGCGGTATGGGACCGGCTCCCACGTTCGTTGCAGTCGCAGATCTTGGAGAAGAAGCTTCGATTCTTCGTGATCGACGCCTCCAAAGTCGCGCGTGAGACTGGGCTAGGCGGACGGGTCAACACCGTGCTGCAAACCTGTTTCTTCGCAATTTCCGGCGTATTGCCGCGCGATGAGGCAATCAAACGCATCAGGGAGTCGATCGAAAAAACCTACAGTTCCAAAGGCGCCGATATGGTGCGCAACAATTTCGAAGCCGTCGACCACACAGTGGCGCATCTGTTCGAGGTGACCGTACCGGCCACAGTGACGAGCGTCTTCGACCGGCCGCCGATCGTACCGGCGCAGGCACCTGCGTTCGTGCGCGAGATGACCGCCAAGATGATGCGTGGACTTGGCAGCGGCGATGACATCCGCGTCAGCCAATTGCCGGCCGACGGCACCTGGCCATCGGGTACCGCCGCCTTCGAGAAGCGCAATATCTCCGACAGTGTGGCGGTGTGGGAGCCGGACCTGTGCATCCAGTGCGGCCAATGCAGCTTTGCCTGCCCGCACAGCGTGATCCGCGCCAAGTATTATCAAGAGGACGCACTCGACGGTGCCCCGGCCAGCTTCAAGTCAGCGCCGGTCAATGCGCGCGGCAATCCGGACGTGCGATTTTCACTTGAGGTCTATGTGGAAGACTGCACGGGGTGCGGCGTCTGCTTTGAGGTCTGCCCGGCACATAGTCCGCGCGAGTCAGGAAAAAGGGCCATCAATCTCGGGCCGAAAGAACCGATCCTGGAGGCGGCACGCACCAATATTGCGTTCTTCGAGGCGCTACCAATGAACGACCGTGCACGAGTCGACTTTGCCAACGTTCGGAGCGTGCAGTTCCTGCAGCCCCTATTCGAGTTCTCCGGCGCCTGTGGCGGATGTGGGGAGACACCGTACCTCAAGCTGCTGTCGCAGCTGTTCGGCGACCGCCTGCAGATCGCCAATGCGACCGGCTGCTCGTCGATCTACGGCGGCAACCTGCCGGTCACGCCCTGGACCAAGAACGCCGCCGGACGTGGGCCGGCCTGGTCGAATTCACTGTTTGAGGACAATGCCGAGTTTGGCCTGGGCTTCCGCCTCGCCGCCGACAAGCATCTTGAGCTCGCAACGGCACTACTGCGCCAATTGGCGCCGCAAGTAGGCGAGGATCTCGCGCGTGCGATCCTCGAAGGCACACAGGAGCGCGAGTCGGAGCTGCGCGCCCAACGAGCCCGTGTCGACGCGCTGAAGCGGAGACTCGCGGCAATGAACGACGAGACCACCCGCGACCTACTCTCGGTCGTCGATCACCTGGTCCGCCGCAGCATCTGGATCATCGGCGGCGACGGCTGGGCCTATGACATCGGCTATGGCGGGCTCGATCACGTACTGGCGAGCGGCCGTGACGTCAACCTGCTGGTGCTCGACACCGAGGTCTACTCCAACACCGGCGGTCAGGCCTCCAAGGCAACGCCGCTCGGCGCAGTCGCGAAATTCGCCGCCGCCGGCAAGCGTGTGGCACGCAAGGACTTGGCGTTGCAGGCCATCGCCTACGGCAATGTCTATGTCGCACAGGTCGCGATGGGCGCGAATCCTCAGCACACGCTTCTTGCGTTCCGGGAAGCGGAGGCCTATCCGGGGCCATCGCTGATCATCGCCTACAGCCATTGCATCGCGCACGGCTTCGACCTGCGTTATGGCATGAAGCAGCAGGATCTCGCGACGGGCAGCGGCTACTGGCCGCTGTTCCGCTTCAACCCGGCGATGCGCAACGTTGGTGAGAGACCATTCCGCCTCGACTCCCCGCGACCGACCATCTTGTTCAAGGACTACGCCTACAACGAGCTCCGTTATCGGACGCTTGCAAACACCGATCCTAAGTCGGCGGAAGCGCTGCTGGCACAGGCACAGCAGATCGTAAGCGAAAAGTATCGCCAGTATGAGGAACTGGCGAGCCGCGGCGGCGAGTGCTTCAATCCTGCGTGCAAGGATATCGGCCGATCGGCGAGGTCATGATCAAACTTGGATGAAGGTCCGGGATGAAAATTGTCGCTCCGCACTGCGCGGCGCTGGTCAAGCATATCAGGGCCGAAGAAGGCAGGATTGCGCTCAAGGCAGAGACTGGGAGTGTGAGATGGACTTAACGACACACTACATGGGGCTGCGACTGCGGAACCCGCTGATTGCTTCGGCATCCCCGCTCACCGGCGATCTTGGCACCTTGCGCGCGCTAGAGGATCACGGCGCGGGTGCCGTCGTGCTACCCTCGATCTTCGAGGAGCAGATCGTCGCCGAGCGTCACGAAATCGAGCAGCGCACCCAAGTCTCGGCGAGCGGGTTCGCCGAGGCACAAACCTACTTCCCCCCGCGCATCGACTATGGCTTCGGGCCCGAGCCCTATCTCGACATCGTGCGCCGTGCCAAGCAGGCGATCGGTATTCCGGTGATCGCCAGCCTTAACGGTATTTCAGAGGTTGGATGGGTCGATTACGCCCGCGCCTTGCAGGAGGCCGGCACCGATGCGATCGAGCTCAACATTTACTTCATTCCTGCTGATCCAACGGTGAGCGGCCGCGACGTCGAACAGCACCACCTCGACGTCCTGACAGCCGTCAAGGCGGCGGTCTCGATCCCGGTTGCGGTCAAGCTCGCTCCTTATTTTAGCGCACTCGGCGCCATGGCGCGCGCGTTCGCCGAGCGCGGCGCCAACGCACTGGTGCTGTTCAATCGCTTCTACCAGCCCGATATCAATATCGTGACGCTTCGGCTCTCAATGGATCTTGAGCTCAGTACGCCCGCGGAAATTCGTCTGGCGCTACTATGGATCGCGATCCTTCATGGTCGGGTTCAAGCTTCGCTTGCTGCAAGTACCGGGGTCGAATCGGCGGACGAGGTCTTCAAGTACTTGCTGGCCGGTGCCGATGTCGTGATGACCACTTCTGCGCTGCTGCGGCACGGCGTCAAACATATGCAGACATTACTCGACGGTTTGTCTGCCTTGCTGGTTGCGCGCGAGATCGGGTCCCTCGATCAGATCCGCGGTCAGATGAGCCAGCAAAACGTGAAGAATCCAACTGCCTTCGAGCGCGCAAATTACGTTCGTATTCTAAAAGGCCATCACACTGCGCCAACTCCATCAGCGCCATGACGCCGTTTTTGCGATAGAATCGATATGCGCCGCGTGCCGGTTAATGGCCCGGGTCCATCATCTTCTGATGCTGCATCATCTGGTCCATCATCATTTGCATCATGCCCATCCGCTGCGCCATCATTCCCATGCAACTTGGCATCTCGCTGGGTGTCGGTGTGCCCGAAGGGCTGGCCATCATCCCGCCCCCAGGCATCATCCCTATGCCCGGTCCGCCCGTCTTCATCATCGTTCCCATAGCTTCCTGCATGGTCGACAGGTGTTCCAGCATTAACTTCCGACGCTCGACTGGATCGGACGCGGCGCTCATCTTTGTCATCAGCTCCTGCATCTTTGTCATCGCAGCCTGCATGTTCTGCATGTCGCTGCCCATCATAGGGCCACACCGCATAGCTTGCGGCGCATCTGTCGCTGGACGTTCGGCCGGCGTCTGCCCATAGGCGACGGACAGCGGGCCAAGAACCAAGAATGCGGCGAGCAGCTTTGACGCGGATTTCATGAGGCTCTCCATGTTCCTGTACGAGGTACGAATTCGCACGGCCAATCTCCTTGCACGCCGATCCACCCCTATGAAACATATCCAACCTCTATGATCTGAACATTGATCCACGTTAAAGAAGGCATTGCGTGTCTCCGAGTTGCCTCAACGTGGTAACGCCTTGCAATCACGCAAAAAAAATCCCACGACGAATTCGCCTCTAACGACCTCGCCGGCATGGCGGAAGGTTGGAATTATGCTCATCATGTTTCGGCGGCCTTGGGGGGGCCGCTTATGCACTCACAATCGTCAAAACGGGCGCTCCTCGATGTCCTTAACCGACCGCCAGCGTGTTTGATCCTTATCAAAGAATGCTGTCCTCATTGGTATTTGATTGCCGACCAATGCGGAGCCACGAATGAGCATTCAGTCCCACCATTCGTCCTTCTCTAATTCTTTCGAGAGACGCAGGGCGCTTGATCGAGGCATGAGCCAAACAAGCCCAAGCCGGTCGCTCAAAAATATTGTAACGAACGTAGGCATGCTTCTGTTGCGGGGGTTGCTTCGGCAGATTATCCGTAAAGGCACCTTGACTGTGATCGCGCCCGACGGTGGCTCCCATTGCGTTGGCAACGGCGCACCGACGATAACCATCCGTATCCTGGATCGCGGCGTCATTCCGCGCCTTCTCTTAAATCCTGATCTTGCCTTTGGCGAAGCCTATATGGATGGCACGCTTGTCGTCGAAGACAGCGATATTTACGACTTCCTTGATCTCTGCTTTGCCAATATGGGCTGGAGCAGCGGACATGGCTTGCGGCGCGTTCGTGCATCCGTCAAGCGCCTTGCTCGACGGATCGCTCAGCACAATTCTATTCCGATCGCTCGCGCCAACGTCGCGCATCATTACGACCTCTCCGATTCTCTCTACGAACTATTCCTTGATGCGGACCGTCAGTATTCGTGTGCCTATTTCGTCTCACCTGAAGATACACTGGAGCGCGCGCAAGAGCAGAAGAAGCGGCACCTCGCCGCGAAACTGCTACTGCGGCCCGGCCAGCAAGTCCTCGATATCGGATCAGGCTGGGGCGGCCTCGGCCTCTATCTCGCCGACCTTGCGGACGTCGATGTAACTGGACTGACATTATCGACAGAGCAACA
>Ga0070741_10001829_pt1 | contig 61072 bp, 60 predicted proteins | sample Coa_R1_4_FD_66440 | JGI IMG/M metagenome (GOLD analysis project Ga0070741, IMG submission 66440) | Surface soil microbial communities from Centralia Pennsylvania, which are recovering from an underground coalmine fire - Coalmine... | ecosystem: Environmental > Terrestrial > Soil > Unclassified ...
GGTCACCCGGTTGACCCGGGGGGCGCTACGCGAAGCCTTGGAAAAGATCGCAAAGCTACTGACTCAACCTATAGACCAGCCTGTTACCTGAGGATAGACTCCATATGGGACAGGGCTGACCTGGCCTGTACCGCTGTATTTCATCGCATTGCTGAGCAGGTTCCGAATGGCACGCTCAAGCGCGGCGCCGTCAGCGTTGACCGGCGGAAGCCCGGGCACAAGCTCTGTTCTGATTTCAAATCCGCCCGTCCGCAGATCAGGCCGACAGGCCGCGAGTGCCTGCTCAATCACCGGGGGCACTTCGACCGGGCAAAGCTGCCAGGGCCGGCGAATCATCTCCGTGCCCGCGAAATCAAGCACCTGCTCGATGGCCTCAGCCAGACGGCGACCGGAATTTCTGAGCAGACTGCCGTACTGTCTGACCTGCTCAGGATCTCGGACCAGACCGTCGGCCAGGTTGGCGCTGGTCAGGCAGACGACCGAAACCGGGACGCGCAGTTCGTGCGAAACGCCGGCGATAAATTCAATCTGCTGGCGGGCGAGCCGGCGCGCCCGCAGCGCGGAGAGGTGGATCAGCGCGACGCTCGCGGCCAGCAGCAGGAGGATGCTGAAACTAACGAGCAGATTTCTGTGGCGCAACTGAGAGACGGCCGTATCAAGGGAACCGGTGCGATGCCTGAGCAGCAGCTGCCACGGTGCGGATTCGACGTGTGTAAAGAAGACCGCGCCGGGCGGCGGCGCTGCCACAGAAACAGTCCCGGTCGCCGACCTCATGAAACCTGATTGCGGCCTTCCTGCGCCGCGCGGCGGCTCTGCCGCAGGGATGGCCTGAACGGACACTCCTGTCACTACTCCCCGGCCCGGCCGGGAATACAACATTCGGGTTTCGGGAGTGGCCGTATCAAACGAAAAGTTGTCCACCAGATCGAACCGCATGCTCATCAGGCCGCCGGCGGCATCAACCCCCGACGATGTCCCGTTCAGTAAATCCGGCGCGGTGGAATAAATCGGTTTCTTCGGATTGAGGCGGCTGACGATGGAGAGATGATAGTCCAGTTCCTTACTCCCCGGCCCGCTTGAAAAATAACGACTGGCCAGCGCCGGGATGAATTCTTCCCGGATGTAATCATGATTGAGTACGGCAATAACACAGCCGGTAAATGAATTAAGAGGGAGAGTCCATTCCCTTACGGGCGGCTTGATCTCCGGGGGATTGAAAGGCAGGACAGACATGACGAGCGCGGGAATTTCTTCATCCAGGGGCGGGAGCAGGGCGGGCCCGGCAAATCCGGCATTCAGGAGAACATCATGCCGCCGCTCGTCCAGGCGCTCGCGCAGGCCTTTGAGTTCCGCCGGCCATTCGACCGCTTCAAACTGCTTTGTCGCCGGACTCCAGCGCGAGGCGTGGAGCTGATTGCCGTGATCCGCCGTGACCAGAATCACCCGGCTGACCAGTTGCGGGTACCGCGTCTGTTTTTCCCAGCGGGCGTAGCGGTCGGCGTACTTGTCCCACGCCCTTCGTCGCAGCGTTTCAGCGTCCATCTGAAGGGTTACAAACGCGCGGGCAAGCTCGCGGTCGAAGTCCTCGCAGAACCGCGCCGCGCTCGCGCGCAGGGCGGCCTGCATCCGCTCCCGTTCGCCATCACTCACCTGACCCAGCCAGCGGAACTGCAGCGTCGCCAGCAGCACCAGCAACGCGAACAGCGCGATGATAACCATGAGCATTGAAGCAGGCTGGTGTTTCAGGAATCGCCGCATATCTTTCACCTTACCATAATTCCTCCTCACGATTCGCAGGCGCGCAAATTTTTACATCTCTTACAGTTTTTAAGGCACCCGCTTGACTGAATCACGCGCCCGTTTCCCCGGCACGCTTCATGCTACTATCTATGTCAGCCCCCCACTACACAGGAGACGATTATGAAGAGATTATCTGCAATAGTGTCGCTGGCACTCGTCTTCCTCGCGGTGGCCGGTCACGCGCCTTCGCTCGGACAACGCGCGCGTTTGAAACAGTGGCTCGGGCCGGCGCGCCCGCAGCCGATCATCATGACGCCCCGGTATCGGATTCCGGTTCAGACCAACGGCTTTGATCTCGATGACATTGACGCGCGCCACCGCGTGCGGCTGGAGTGGATTGATGCGGCGTGGGAGGGCGCGATTGCCGCTTACCGCCGCGAGTACGGTGATCAGGTGCGGCTGCCTCCGCCGCGGCTGATTTCGCGCGTGACGATCCTGCCGACCCTGGGCTACACGTCCGACAGTCTGGACGCGGGCGCGACCTTTTACAAATCGCGGGTTGACGTGCGCGACTACTCGGTCGAGGCGACGGTTTACTATCGCGCGAGCGACGGGCGCGAGACCTCGCTCTGCGACGGCGGGGTGGAAGAGGAGTTCATCAAGGCGATCGGGCACTGGAAGCGGCTGCCTTGCTTCGCCACACTCAACACTCAGTCCGACCTCCGCTGCCGGCCGATCAAGGCTTCGCTGCTCAGCCCGATGTGTCGTTGAAGTGAAGCTTCAGTGGCTTTACCGGCCTGTGAGCGCCAGAGGCGCGGCATGTTGGTCGCGTCGAGAGCCTGTGCCACCCCGGCTATAACCATCGGGCTCCTCCGGGGCCGGATGTGGATCTCACCGATTTATGCACGGTCTTCAATCAACCGGCCGTCTGCAAGGTTGTGCCTCCGGAGTTACCGCCTTGACGGCAACTGACCGAGGGCGACCAGCGATCGCACGACGACAGGTAACCAATGGCTGGTCAGGGTTTTCACTGACTGTTCCCGCCCACTTAAGATCAATATCTTTTGGCTTGCCAGGCACGACCTTCTGTTGTAAGTTGCCGCCCGGCACGCCCTGATTTTCGTGAACCCAAAGCCACGGGGTGTTCACCAGCTCCAAATCGGCCCGATCATTCTTTAGCGAGAGTCCCGGGTGCAACTCCCCGGATGACCTTGCCTCACTGGCGCAGGTGTAAAAGCTGATAAGTAGAGACTGCTATTCTCTGACCACCCCTGTTATTTCATGCTTTCATTTTTTGCCTCTCCAGAAACAAGTGAGTTGCTCTCCGACAGCGGCAGAAAAAAAGTGTTGCTGCTGGGGGGCTTCAACGGCTACTGGAATTTCGGCGACATACTGCAACTGCGCGGCGCCATCAACTGGTGGCAGGGCTTCCAGCAGGATCACAGGATCATCTCGGCCTGTGATCTTGCTGCCATCACCTGCCAGAGTGATCTGGATCGCCTGCACAGTGTTTACGGGGTGAAGAACTGGGTCGTTTACTCTGCGGGCCACAACCAGGAACTGAACACCCGGGCACGTGAGATGGGGCTCGAAAGCTTTGAGTGGTCCGGTGCCGGCGTTCCACTCATCCTGCATCTTTACGGCGGGGGATTTATCAACGGCTTCTGGGGAAAGACTCTGATCAGTCTGACGGAGTCCGTCTTCAGGTCAGCTCCCATCGGCGCTTACCTCATCTCCGGCCAGCAGGTCAGTAAAGAAGCTGCTGATTATTTTGCCGCGCACTGTCGCAGGTATCAGCCGGCACTGATTGGTTGTCGTGATCACCTGAGTGTTCGCTACCTGAAAGAAAGGGGAGTGACGGCGTCCTGGTCCGGTGATGATGCGTTTGACGAATTATACGGACTTGCCTCAGAGAGAGAGACAGGTAACCGGCACACAGGTTCAGTCAGAAGATTTGGCCTTCATCTGAATACCTCTACCTATACCTGGCAGAATAAAGCTTCCGACGACACCGCTCAGGCAACCGAACAGTCGCCCGCCGATATGATGGATGAGTACTTCCGGCTATTGCTGGAACACGCCGGGGGAGAGATGGCCCCGCTGCTTATTTCGGCCTACCTGGACAGCAGGGATGAGGTTATTGACACCTGGCACAGTATCAAGAACACTTTATTTACACAGTATTTTCCCGTTTTCACCGGCATTGATCTGGCAGGGCTGTTGATCAACGGGAATCCCGGCTCCGCCGCCGGACAGCTGAGGGGGCTGAATTTTGCCATATCGAACTCCTACCATGTGGCTTTGTTTCTCAGGATTCTGCGAGTCCCGGTCTATCTGTCCGGCTTCAACAGCTATTACCGACAAAAACAGAGCGGGCTGGGTCAGCCCCCCATCTCACTTGAGGAGTTTCTGACAGACCTCCCGCGATCACTTGCGGATCAGGAGAAGGCGGTGACAGAACATCTCGCGGGAAGAAAAGTGTGGCTGAAAAAATTCGCCGGCACGGCTGCTGACCTCGTCTCAAATCTCGAGGATCGGAAAAAGTCTTTCGGTCAGGATGATGTCACTGGCTCGCCTGACCCTGCCTGGCATTCAACGGCCTGGTCAGGCGAACCGGAATCCGACTGGCGCGAAGAAGCGGATCAGAACGATCAGCAAAACTGGATTGCCGAGCTTGAGCGCGGGAAAGCGTGGCTCGAAGCACAGGTGGCCAACTGGCAAAAGGCGGCGGAAGAAGGCCGGAACCTGGTTGCGGAACAAAAAGCCTGGATCGCGGAGTTGCAGGATGGCAAGTCGTGGCTCGAACGGCAGTGGGTCGAAGCCGGACAGCTCGCGGAAGCGCGGCTGGAAATCATCCGGCAGCAGCAGGCCCTGATCGCCGAGCTGGAATCGGGCAAGGCGTGGCTGGAAGAGCAGCGCAGCGGATGGCAGGCCGAAACTGAAAAGGCCCGCGCCGTGATCGCGGAACAGAAGGCCTGGATCGCTGAACTGGAGCGGGGGAAAGCCTGGCTGGAGGAACAGTGCGCCAACTGGCCCAGGCCGCAGGAGCAGAAGTGAAATGATCCATCCCAACCAGCCGGACTTCACTAACACGCCCGTCTCAGGGAAGCGACCGAAGTTCGGGTATGATCCTGAGAACGCCTCTGCCGCCCCCCGGGTGACGATCGTGACGCCGTTCTACAACACGGGCGAAGTCTTTCACGAAACCGCGCAGTCCGTCTTCCGACAGTCTTTCCAGCAGTGGGAGTGGCTGATCGTCAATGACGGCTCGACTGACCCGGGCGCACTGGCCGTACTCGCCGGGTATCGCGAGCGCGACCCGCGCATCCGGGTGATTGATCATTCGGAAAATCTGGGACTGGGGGCGGCACGGAACACCGGCTTTGGCGCGGCGCGGACAGAGTACGTCGTCCAGCTCGACAGTGATGACCTGCTCGAGCCGACGGCGATTGAGAAGTGGCTGTGGTTTCTGGAATCGCACCCGGAGTATGCCTTCGTCAAGGGCTATTCGGTCGGATTCGGGGCGCAGGAATACCTGTGGCAAAAGGGATTTCAGCATGACTTCCTGAACGAAAACCCGGTTGACGCCACGGCCCTGATCCGCAGATCCACCCATCAGTCCGTCGGCGGCTATGACGCCACGATGCGGGGAGGGTTTGAAGACTGGGATTTCTGGTTGCGGTGTGCAACCGCCGGATACTGGGGCAGGACGATCCCGGAGTATCTCGACTGGTACCGCCGGCGACCGACCCACGCTGATCGCTGGGCCGACTGGGGCGAAAACAACCAGAAGCACTTCCTGGACAAAGCCAGGGAGAAATATCCCGGCCTCTGGGATAACGGTCTCCCGAAGATCGAGCCCCGCTGGCACCTGTCGAACGACCCCGTGCCGCATGAGGCGCCCTGCGAAAATATCCTGCGAAAGAATAAGCCGCGCCTGCTGATGGTTATGCCGTGGCTGACCGTGGGCGGGGCCGATATGGTCAACCTCGACCTGCTAAAGATGCTGGTCACACGGCACGGCTATGAAGTGACGATTGCGACGACGCTCAATGGAGACCATTCGTGGATGCCGCTGTTCGGCGCCTGGACGCCAGACATCTTCCCGCTGCACCACTTTCTGCGGCTGACAGACTACCCGCGATTCCTTCACTACCTGATCCGCTCGCGGCAGGCAGACACAGTACTTATCTCAAATAGTTATTTGTGTTACCTGCTGCTGCCTTACCTCCGATCCAAATGCCCTGATGTAGCCTTCCTGGATTACCTGCACATGGAGGAGGAAAACTGGAAGAACGGCGGCTATCCGCGGGCATCACTTAACCAGTCCGGGCAACTCGACCTGACGATGGTTTCGACAGCCCATCTTAAGGACTGGCTGGTCAGGCGGGGCGGGGACGCCGAAAGAATCGAAGTCTGCACTACCAATATTGATGTCAATGAATGGGACCCGGCGAAATATGACCGCGCGGCGCTGCGTGCCGAACTGGAGATCGGGGCGGAAATGCCCGTGATTCTCTACGCCGGGCGGCTGTGTGCGCAGAAACAGCCGATGGTGTTCGCCGAAGCGATCCGCGCGCTCACGGAGCGCGAGCAGGAGTTCACCTGTCTGGTGGCGGGCGACGGGATAGAGCGAAAGGCGCTTGAGGCATTCCTGCAGGAACACAGGCTGGACTCGGTCAGGCTGCTCGGCAATGTGAGTCCGGGGCGGTTTCAGGAGTTGCTGGCGCTGAGCGACATTTTCTTCCTGCCCTCGCAGATGGAAGGTATTTCGCTGGCGATCTATGAAGCGATGGCGATGGGCGTCGTGCCGGTCGCGGCGGATGTGGGAGGGCAGCGCGAACTGGTGACGCCTGAATGCGGAATGCTGGTCAGGCGCGATGAGCATGAAGTTGACAGCTACGTTGAGGCGCTCTTCAGGCTGCTGGGGAATACCGGTCTGCGAAATCAGATGAGGCAGTCGTCAAGAGAGCGTGTGTGCGATCACTTCTCGCTTGACCAGATGAGCCGGCGCGTGGTGGAACTGGTGGAGCGGGCCGGACAGCTCGCCCGACTCTCCCCGCGCCCCGTTGCGCCGGACGGACTGGCCGCGACAATCGCCGCGCAGGTCATCGAGCAGACGCGTCTGGAGTGGCTGGCAGACCAGCTCTGGGCGGAGCGGGAGGGGCTGCGCGCGCGTAAACTGGAAAGCGCCGGCATAAGCTACAGGCTTTCCTATCGCGTCTGGTGGAAACTCAGGCCAAAGCTTCAACCGGCTTACCGCTGGATGCTGGCGCACGGGATGGGGTGGCTGAAACCGCTTTACCTGCAGATCCGAAGAGCCATTACGCTCTGATCACCTGAGCTGTCAGGAAGTTGTTCACAATGCAGCTGCGGTTGTCGCCAAAGCGTGCAGCCGGCGGTGATCAGCAGGCGATGGCCTCAAGCGAATGGATGTCGCTGGAACTTGCAGTGGAGAGGTATGTCAATGAAACCCGTTCCGCATCCCAGGGATACCTTGCGAGTGATTCATGGTCTCACATACACGCCCGGTTCGAAGCGTAATCCACCTGTAAATGGAGCCCCGCAAATTGAAAAGACACTCTGAATGGATAGTAAGAGCCAGTTCTCTACAACTCTCTCACAGGATCATAGCATTCTGTATCTGCTGACCCTGCTCGCCGCCCTGGCGGCATACCATGGCGTTGTCAGGCTGGGCCTCGGAATGGACGACTATACTTCCGTAGAGTTCTACCAGAATGTGCCACTCTCGACGATGGCGACCTGGAGTGTTGTCAACCGCTTCCCTGCCTTTTCACTGGCCGTACTGCCGTTCCTGCTGCTGCTGCCGCTCTGGCTGGCACATGCAATAATCATTGTCGTCCACACCATCTCCGGAATGCTGCTGATCAACCTTCTGAGATGGTTCGGGTTCAGTCGCCTCGTCAGCGCTCTGGCCGGAATTATCTTCGTGATCTGGCCCGCCCACGCCGAAGCGTTGTTGTGGATCAGCGCGGCGTACGTGGTATTCGGCGTCTGCTCGGTGCTGCTGGGGGCCGTCGTGCTGGCCCGGAAGAAGTGGCTGAGCGCATTACTCCTGTTTTTCCTTGGCACCCTTTTTACCGAAGGGCTGGTACTACCCGCCTTGTTTCTGCAACTCCTCATCCTGCTCCGTCAGCACCTCAGATGGTCACGGGTTGCAGCTTTCCCGGCGTCTCACGTGTCGCTGTACATCGCCTTTCAGGGGGTCAGGAAAATTATTTCCACCGGCGATGGCGGTCTCAATCGCTACCCCATCGGCCTGAAAAACCTGACCCGTAATGCCAGTGATCTGGTATCTATGTCGTTCGGGTTAAGCACCTCAAGAGATGTGGCCTGGATGTGGAATTACGCCACCAGGCGTGTTGATACGGTCATTACGCTGCCGGGCAGGTTCTGGCTTCCGGCGCTGGCCTGCGGTCTGGTCATAGCTGTCATGCTTTACTTCATTATGCGGCATGGCAGTGAAGACATAGCTAAAACCGGCATCCACCAGGTGGCAGTGGTGCTGGCTGGCTATGTCGTCGCGCTGGCCATCTTCCTGATCATTACCGGAAATGCAATGCAGACAAGATACACCTATACCAGTGTAGCGTTCCTGGCTGTTCTGATGTCCATCTCGGCGCACATCTTCTACAGCGACCGGCGAATCCCGAATCAGGTAACAGGGTTTTTACTGATCACTGCGCTTGTCGGCTGGTCATTCTACCGCACCTGGAGCAACGTCTGGTCAAACTGGGTTCCGGCCAAGGCAGTATGTGAGCGTATCATCAACGACGCACAGCAGGCCTGGGACGAGACTCACTCTGAAAAAATATTTCTTGTCAATGAACCTAAGGTCGTCGGCAGCGCATTCGCCCTGAGCCGTGACTGGGCCTACGATTCCGCCGGAAGACTCTACATCCACCCATCACTACGACTGTCGGCCGACGAGCTTGTCAACAAGGTCCGCGAGAGTCAGTTTCAGGCAGGCAGCCGTTTTTCGGACAAACCCTGTACCTTCCTGAGCTGGAAGGAGGGCCGGCCGGTGACGGCAAAGAAGGCTTTCGACCCGAACAGGAATCTGATTCTGAATTGTGAGGATGGTCTGGCCGAAAAACCCGTCGCCGACAAACTCCCCGACATCCAGCTCAGGTATCGGGATCAGGCGAGCCAGGATTTCATCAGGCAGTTCGGCTTACAACCTTCCACCGGCCCGAGGTGACTACAGGCGATGTCTGTGATTTACCTGATTTACCGTTAATGAGGATCTGGCTTTTATCTTCTGAAGTCCCCTGGTGTGAAGCGGGGGGCATAGGTCGCTATTGTCTCAACTTCTCAACTGCCCTGGGGGCAGCCGGGCATGACATTACCTGGATCGGCTTTTCCCGACAGAACAGTGAGAGACAGATCGCGCCGGGCGTACGAGTCATTGAGATACAGCAACCTGATGTGAATCTGCCCGGACCCGACTCATCCCGGCCCTCAATGCAGCATCCGTCGTGGCCGTACCACATCCTTTCCGAACAGCCCGCGCGCAGCTGGCAGATGGCCGACAAGATCAGTTCGCTGCTGCGCGAGCTTCCCCGCCCTGACATCATCGAGTCGCAGGAGTTTCGCGCCCTGCCTTATTACCTGCTCCAGCGCAAACTCGTCGAACGTTCTTGGCTGGAAACAATCCCCATCCTGGTGCATCTCCATTCTCCCGGCTTCGAGCTGAGACGAATCAACCAGCAGCCGTCGTATCACTTCCCCGAATACTGGGTCGGGCAGATGGAAAAGTTCAGCATCGTGGCCGCCGACGCGGTCGTCTCCCCCAGTCGTTTTCTCGCCGACTCAGTGCGGCGCGCGCTGGGCGAGCAGCTCGAGATCAGATGCCTGCCCTACCCGATGGCTGTTTCCGCAGCGGGGCCGGGTAATGATCCCTCCCCTGAAGAGATCGCCTGCATCGGGCGGCTCGAACTGCGCAAAGGTGTTCTCCAGCTGGTCAAAGCCTGCGCCCGGTTATGGGCCGAAGGTGTCGGGTTCAGACTGGTGCTGATCGGCGGCGACACCGCCTTTGTGCCTCGCAACACAACCGTCGCCACCTGCCTCAGTGAACGATATGCGAAATGGATCAAGGCCGGGCATCTGGTGCTGGCAGGAGAGGTGCCGCACGCGGAAGTGCAGGAGCGATTGAAACGCGCGTGGGCGGTGGTCGTCCCGAGCCTCTGGGAAAACTTCCCGAATACGTGTCTCGAGGCAATGGCGGCCGGGCAACTGGTCATCGCCTCCCGCAACGGCGGGCAGGCGGAAATGATCGAAGAGGACGGTGCCGGCGGACTGCTTTTCGACTGGAATGTGTCGGGCGATTTCGAGCGGCAGATGAAACGTGCGCTTCGAATCAGCCCGCAGGAAAGGCGGGCAATCGGTGAAAGGGCGCGGAAGCGCATCGCTTTATTCTGCGATCCCGAGCGCATTGTCGAAGAGAGAGTCGCACATTATCAGGAAGTGATCGCCCGCCACACCCCACGCCGGATTTTCCCGAGCGCCAGGCATGCTTCAAATGGCGCCGCACCCGTGCGGATCGAGCGCCGGGGCGAGCCCGGCCTGCTGTCAGTGATCATCCCTTTTTATAACCTCGGCAAATACCTTGAGGAAACGCTCGAGAGCGTGCTGGCTTCGACCTGGAGGCCGATGGAAATCGTCATCGTCAATGACGGCAGCACCGATCCCGTGAGTCTCGAAGTACTCGATTCAATCGAAAAGAGCAATCCTGAAAACCTGCGAATCATTCATACGGAAAACCAGGGGCTGGCGCTCGCGCGGAATGCGGGCGCCCGGGCGGCGCGCGGCGAGTTCATCGCTTTCGTTGATGCGGACGACGCGGTAGAGAAGGAGTTCTTTGCGCGCGCGACAGACGTGCTGCGGCGTTATGAGAATGTCGCGTTCGTTTACAGCTGGGTCCGGTTCTTTGAGGGCTCGGATCGCGTCTGGCCGACGTGGAACACCGAACTGCCCTACCTGCTCGGGCATAACATGCTGGCGGCGTTCGTAGTCGTGCGGCGCGAATGGTTCGAGCATGCGGGGCTCAATGACCCGGGCTTCGAATACAGTCTGGAAGATTACGCGAGCTGGCTCGGCATCGTCCTGGCGGGCGGCGTCGGGGTCAGCATCCCCGAGCCGCTCGTGCGTTACCGCGTCAGGCCCGGCTCGATGTCGCGCAGCGGGAATCGCGAGGAGCGGCTCTACCTCTATGAGCGGCTGGTCGGGTTGAATGAGGCGGCTTATCGCGAGTACGGCCCGGAGCTTTTCAACCTGCTGAATGCCAACGGCCCGGCTTTCGCGTGGGATCACCCGGCGCAGGGGCAGTCCGATTCAGCGCCTTTCCGTCATCTCGGTATTTCGTCGTCCGACAGCAGCCTGCAACTGGCGGCGAAGATCATCTATCGCACGCGTCAGAACCGGCTCTTTCGCGGTCTTACCCGTCAGCGCCCGATCTATCGCCGCTTACGCGCGCTGATGAAGAGGCTGGCCGGCTGAGCGGCGCGAGTACCGGGCGCTCAATCGTTATCTATGGATCTCGCCGTCATTATCCTCAACTGGAACGACGCAACGACCACCGTCAGTTGCGTCAACTCCCTGCGTAAATGGCATGGGATAGCGGCGGAGATCCTGGTCGTGGATAACGGCTCGGACGATCACAATCTGGCGCGGTTACGGGAAGAGTTGCCCGGCATCCGTCTGCTGCGCAGTGATCACAACCGCGGGTTCTCCGGCGGCAACAATCTGGCCTTTGATGAAACCCTGCGTCAGGGTGATCACCCCGTCTTACTACTGAACAGTGATGCCGTGATTGAAGAGGAAGATGTGCTGACCCTGTTGCGGGCGCTCAATGCGAGCCCTGACGTTGGAGTTGTCTGCCCCGTCCTGCGCGAGATCGGGGCGGATGAAACCTACACCTGCTCCGGCAACCGGAACTATGGGATGAATACCCACACCCGCATCGTGGTTCGGGGTGACGAAGAGAGCGGCGAATTGAAATACGTGGACTGCGTGCCCGGGACCATAGCCCTGTTCCGCGCGGCGGCGCTGCGCGAGGTCGGGCCGTTTGACGAGACCTATTTTTTCAGCGGCGAAATACCCGACTGGTGCGAGCGCGCCCGTCGGATGGGGTTTCTTTCGGCAGTAGCCCTCGAGGCGACCGGGTATCATTATCACGATAAACCCGACGACAGACGCGCCACCCTGTATCTGTATTACGGGTTGCGCAACAGGTTTTTATATTCCCGGAAGTTCCTCGGCCGGGGGCGAGTGCTTTTCTGGTTCTGTTACTCCCTCCTGATCGCCGCTTACCACCTTTACCGGCGGCGCCCGGCTTCGGCGCGGGCGGCGCTGCTGGCCGCGCTGCACGGGGCGGGCGGGAAGTTCGGGGATCAGAATCACAGGTTCGGAAGATAAGCTCTGACTGGAATCAGGCGGGATGAATATTCTCTACCACTCAACGCTGCCTCCGCCGATCTTCGCGAATTCCGAGGCGCTCCTTCAGGAGATTACGCTGCTGAGGAATCATTTCGGCGGGCAGATCAATATTCTGAACCCGATGCCGCATGGCTCTTACATCTCCTGGCGCGTCTGGGGGCTGCACCAGTTCTTCAGGCTCAGGAAAATGGACCGGTCGGTTGACCTCCATCATGTCTTCTGCGCGGGGCTTTTTCCGTTCCCGGTCATGCGCACGTGGAGAAAGCCCGTCGTTTATACGATCACCGCGGGGCTCGAACATCAATCAGCCCCCCCCTGGCGGTTCCCCGCCCGGACGGCGATGGTTGTTTCAAATCAGCGCGACGCCGAGCGGCTCATTCAATGGGGGTTCTCGCCACAAGTCATTCCGCCGGTCATAGACGTCGCGGGGTTCTCTCATACGGGCAAGGCCGCCTCTCCTTACTTCACGCTGCTGATGGCCTCCGCGCCGTGGACGCCTGAGCAGTTTTCGAGCAAAGGGATAGACACTTTGCTCGAAGTCGTCAGAAGGGAGCCGGGCCTGCGGCTGGTCCTGCTCTGGCGCGGGATGCTGTTTGACGAGATCAATGGCCGGGTCAGGTCGTTATCCCTGGAGGACAGGGTGGAGATCATCAACCGGGAGGCCGACGTCAATCAGCTCCTGTCGCGCGTGAATGCCACGGTCTTCCTGTCATCAACTGACCAGGGAGTCAAAGCCTGGCCTCACTCACTGATTGAATCTCTGGCGGCCGGGAAGCCCGTCATCCTCAGCAAATGTATTCCGATGGCGGACTACGTCACTGATCACGGCTGCGGCGTGACCGTCAATTCAATCAACGTTGATGACGTAACCAGTGCCACCAGGAAGATGATCGGGCGTTATGAAACATACCAGCGGAATGCGCTGCTGTCGGTCAAACAGAGTTTCACCATCGAAGAGCCCCTGAAGAGTTACCTGCGGTTATACGAAAGCCAGCTGCACAAGCAATGATCCCCGGATTCCGATGGGATTCATTCTCCAGTACCTCCCGAAGAGACTTATGGATCGGGGCGGTTTTCAATGCCGGTAATGAAGAATTGCTGGTCGCAGTGGATTTTGAGGGCTCGCGGATCGCCAGCCCTCAAAATCCACTGCGACCACGAGAAATGACCTGCCCTCCGCGAGTGTCCCTGACTGACAGCTTCGACCGAGACGGCACCCGGGCGAATCTCAGCACGAGACGGCAAAGAAAGACAGGTAAGCCGCCGACAGTTGGGCCTCCCTCTTCACTCGTGGCCTCTTTATTCCGGACTCAGCGGCGGGGCGCATGTGCCGGGTCGGAGACGGCGCACAGCACGTCAGCCATCGCGCGCCGCTCGCCCCAGCCCGGATGCTTCCCGGCGTGGCGCGCCAGGTCGCTCTGGCTGATGATGCCGACGACGTAATTGCGGTCGTCCACAATCGGCAGCCGCCGGATCTGGTGGCGGGCCATCTGGCGCATGCAACTTTCGATGGAGTCGTACTCCTCGCAGGCAACGATGTCGCCGGACATGCACTCCTCCACGCGCGCGCGGCGCGGGTCTTTGCCGCGGGCAACGACCCTGACGGCGATGTCGCGGTCGGTCACCACGCCAATCAGACGCCCGTTCTCGCCAATGACGGGCAGCGAGCCGCAGTCGCAGTCGCCCATCAGACGCGCGGCGCGCTCGACCGTGTCCCACGCATGCGCGGTGATCACGTTGTGCGTCATCACGTCGCGCGCGCGCACTTCGCCCGGGCGGAAGGAGGAGCCTTCGCGGCCACGTTGCTCGTGGAAGCGTTCGTCCATGCGCCGGCGGTACTCAGCCTCATCGTCGCCGAACCACGAGCGCACTTCATCGCCCGTGCGCTCGAAGAATCCGCGCTCGCCCCTGTCTTCGCCCCGCCCGCGCGGGACAGGGCCGGGGCCGTAAGGAACCCGGCCGGCATAACGGCCTTCGTCGTAACGTTGATATTGAATTTCTCGCATTGTCCTGTCCTCCTCTTCAGATTGATTGCGAATCTTTGGCCGCGCCCGCGCGGCGTCGTGTGGCTGGCCCGTCTTAACTATGGACAAAAGATAATCAGGCAAGCGGCGAGCCAGTCAAAGATGGATCCGCCGGAGCGAAGCGGACGGGCCACCGGATGGCTGACACGCTTTGACTTCAATCCGGCACTTTGATTGCCGGATGGATTATCGAAAGATGATTCGCGTATTCCGACCCGCTTAATTGTGTATGGCGGGTCAGACTCGGTTGTACAGGTTGTACGACTCACGTACTTGTCTGTCGTTATGACGCGCTCATACCGACCGGGATTTTGGCAGCCTGCCCATTTTCAGGCCGCGGAGTGGAGCGGCCTGCCCCGCGCCACCAACTGCTTCAGACGCTGCGCGTCGCGGGCGGCGTGCGCTTCGGCGTCATTATTGAAAAAGACGTATAGATCCTTCCCGTCATTCACCTGCTCCCGCATCCAGTCCCACCAGCCCCGCAACGTCGGCTCGGGGTAGCTGCCGCGGTATTTTTCAGCAGCCCCATGAAAGCGAACGTAGGCGGCGGGGCCGATTGCCTGGCGCGGCACTTTCAGACCCGGCAGGTCGTGCGTGCAGAAAGAGACGCCGCGCCTCTCCAGCAGTTGAAAGACTTCTTCGACCATCCAGCTCTCGTCACGGAATTCGAGGACGTGCAGCAGGCCCGCGGGCAGCAGGTCGAGGAAGGATTCGAGCCGCTCCCGGTCGAGCCGCCAGTGCGAGGGCAGTTGATAGAGGATCGGGCCGAGGTGACTTTTGAGCAGCACGGCGCGATCCAGCAACCTTTCAAGCGGCTCTTTCGCATCCTTCAGCTTTTTCAGGTGCGTCAGGTAGCGGTTCGCCTTGACCGCGTAGAGAAAGCCGTCGGGGGCCTGTGACTCCCACGCCCGGAATGTCTCCGCCGCGGGCAGGCGGTAAAAAGTGTTGTTGATCTCGACCGCGTCGAAGACGGTGGCGTAGTAATCGAACCATTCCCCGGGTGCCAGCTCTTCGGGGTAGAAGCGCCCGCGCCAGTGGCGGTAATTCCAGCCCGAGCAGCCGATGTGGATTCTCCCCCGCTTCGCCATCTGTCGCTACTTCACGCCGCTTCTCTTCTCCCTCGCGCGAATCGTGTTCTGAGGTTCGGCCATCAGCCGCACCATCACGCTGCCGCGCGAATCCCAATACTCCGCACTCTCGACGCTCACCCTGAGCAGCGCGAGGTCGCGGTCGGCCAGCCCTTGCGAGAACCAGTCTTCATAGACCGGGTCCCACAACTCCTCCATCTGCTGCCGATCTTCGACGAGCAGGGCCTTGCCCGAGACCGAGACGTAGCGCCGCTGACTCGGGTCGGCGTAACTGACATTGACCTGCTGATGGCGCTCGACCTCTTCGGCCAGATGCGTGTGGGCGTGGGTGAAAAACCACAGGTCGCCGCTCGAGCCGGCTGAGTGGGCGACCATCGGGCGGCTGTGCAGGTGGCCGTCCGCGGTCACGGTCGTCAGCATGGCGACGCTGAACCCTGCGATCAGTTCCTCCAGCCGCAGGTCGCCCTCGCGACGCCCCGCCTGTGCGCCCGTTGCCCCTCGCGCGCGGCGGCTTTCAACCGCGACCGATTCTTTCTCAGCCTCTGACTTCAGGCGGACGACCTCGACCGAGCAGGGCGCGTGGCTCACCACCCACTGCGCGACGCTGCCGAGCAACAACCGCCTGAGCCCCCTGTAACCGTGCGAGCCGAGAACGATCAGGTCCGCGCCCCACTCACTGGCTTCATTCACGATCACCGAACGCGGGTCGCCGTGACGAACGGCCGTCTCCGCCTCCAGGCCGACCGCGGCGAGCGATTCGGCAGTGCGCACAGTCAGTTGTTCGGCCTGCTCTGTCAATCCCTGGCGCGTGCGTTCAAGGTCGCCGCCGGCGTCATACCATAACTCCGCCGCCGGGGGCACGACGTCTTCTACCGCCGAGAGGACGCGCGCTGTCGTGCCGGGCGGCCAGGTGCGACTGACAACTACCCTCACAGCTTCTGACGAATACGGCGAATCATCCACAGCTAACAGGATCTTCATAACGCTCCTTCCGGTTCGCACCAATACGTAATGCTTCGATCAGCATTTCAGTGGTCGCGCCTGCCTCATTTCTGCGAAGCGACTCGCGTCGCCGGGGTGGCTCGTGCGAGCAGGTCGCGCACTTCATCATCGGTCGTCTGCGAGAAGTCCTTGTACCACAGGCCGACCGCGTAGAAAGGCTCCGGCGTGTAAGCGCAGATCACGTCATCGGCTTCATCCCTGAATTCATGACACGTCGCCTCGGCGGCGACGGGCACGGCGACGACGATGGCGGCCGGGTGCTGTGCGCGCAGCGCGGCGATTGCTGCGCGCATCGTCGAGCCGGTCGCCAGCCCGTCGTCAATCAGAATCACCGTGCGCCCGCGCACGTCGAGGGCGGGCCCGCCGTCACGGTAAAGTCGCTCGCGCCGCCCGAGTTCCTGCTGCTCCGCGGCGGCCACTTCGTCAATGATCCCGTCGGGAATCCGCAGGTAATTGACCACGTCATCGTTGAGGATGCGCACGCCGCCCGAGGCAATCGCGCCCATCGCCAGTTCCTCGTGGCCGGGCACGCCCAGCTTGCGCACCAGAAAAATATCGAGCGGGACATTCAGCGCCTGAGCCACTTCAAAAGCGACGGGCACGCCGCCGCGCGGCAGCGCCAGCACCACCACGTCAGGGCGGCTGGCGTATGCCTTGAGCCTCCCGGCCAGCATCTGCCCCGCTTCAGTGCGATTCTGGTATCTCATAACTTATCCCCCTTCGATCCAGGCAGGAGACCAGTGAGCAGCAACCCGTGCGTGACTGCAAAAACATCCATGACGCGGCCGGCTTGATTCCGAGCCTGTCCGACAAGCTGCCAGCTTGTCGCTGTTTCCTGCGACGAGCGTCTCACAAAGTCAGCGACAAGCTGGCAGCTTGTCGGACACTCGCTCGCGCAATTTCGGACCGGCTGAATTCGCCAGCCGTATCATCTCTGCCAGGCCCCTGCCACATACAGTGGCTCAATTATCGCGTTGTCGTTCGCGACCAGCGAGCGGACTGAGCCTTTTTGATGTTGCTCTGCTGTGCCCGGCGCTGTGCCGGCGTCGGCTTCTCCCGCTCCGGGACGTTGGGGCGGGGCTTCGCCTTAAAGCGGTCGCCGCGAACATGCACCGGCGTTGACCCGAGCGCCTCCAGCACCTCGCGCGCGCCTTTCGTGTCGGGGACGAGCCGGTCGCCCTCGACGTGCGCCTGATCCCTGGCGATCAGCCACTTCTGATCGTCCCAGGAGCCGCCTGGGCGCTTGCCCACCACGCGCTCGATGCCGCCTTTCTCGCCGACGTCCTGCGTGCGGAAGGTGACGAACTGAGACTTCGGTCTGACTTCGACGTGATAGAACTCGCCCTCGCCTGTCGAACCGGGCCTGGCGCGCCCCCGGCCTTCGGGCTGCGCCCGCGAGTGTTCACGTGACGACATGCTCTGCCACGCCGCCTGTGCCTTTTTGATGTTCTTCCTCGCGGCTTCCTTCTGTTTTGCAGTAGCCATCTGACTCCCTCCTTCAGAAAATGACGCAGCCGGAATTGCAGGGCTGCCGAATTACTCCAGCGACCCGCGCATTTCGTGCCGGCTGTCTGCCGCCGCTACGACGTGACACCCTGAATGTCCGCACAGACAGCCGGCCTCGGCATCGTCATCTTCTCTTGAACACTGATCGCTGCAATAGTCGCTCCCGGCGGGGGCGGGACAACCGCACCCCGCGTGGACACACTGATCCTTCTTTTCCGTCATCTCATCTCCCTTCTTCGGCCCGAATAAAATCAGGCGGTGGCGCTGCCGACCTTGCCCGTCAGACAGGCCGCGTGACCGCAGCCGCAGGTCACTTCCGCCTCGGGCGCGGTGTCACAATGCGGGCTGCAATACTCATCATCTTCCGGGACGATACAATCGCAACCCGGGTGGGCGCACCGGTGCTGTTCTCTCACGTCTGCCATTTCAACGCCTCCTTTCTATCGCGGGTGAGCAGGAAAATGGGATGGACGTGTCAGAAGCCCGACCGTGAGGGAGGGCTTGCTTGTAATGACCAGCCCTCCCTCACGGTCGGGCTTCTGACACGTTTGTTTCCCCACTACCCAATCGCGAATCATTCCGCCTTGCCGAGTGGCTCCAGATGCCGCCGGAACCAGTCGGCCGCCAGCCGCGCGACTTCATCGAGCGCGCCCGGCTCTTCAAAGAGGTGAGTCGCGCCGGGCACGATCTTCAACTCCTTTTCGCAGCGGAGCTGTTGGTAAGCCTCCTGGTTGAGCGCGATCACCGGCTCGTCGCGCCCGCCGACGATGAGCAGCGTGGGGGCCTTGACTTCGGTGAGCGCGGGCCCTGCCAGATCCGGCCTCCCGCCGCGCGAGACTACCGCGCCGACGCGCTCGCCGAGGACCGCCGCGGCCACGAGCGCCGCACCGCCGCCGGTACTCGCGCCGAAATATCCGGGGCGCAGGTGTTCGGACAGGGCCTGATCCCTGATCCAGCTCTCCGACTCCTCCAGCCACCGGCTCGCGTCCACCAGCCGCTCGGCCAGCATCCCGATGTCGAAGCGGAGGTGGCGCGTGTAGACGTCAACGCTCTCCTCTTCCGCCGTCAGCAGATCGAAGAGCAGCGTGCCGATGCCCGCCGCGCGAATCGTGTGCGCGACGAATTGGTTGCGCGGGCTGTGGCGGCTGCTCCCGCTGCCGTGCGCGAAAAGGACGACGCCGCGCGCGCCCCGCGGCAGGGCCAGTTCGCCGTCGAGCATGACCCGGCCCGCCGGGATGCGCACATCCGCCGACCACTGGCTGATTTGTTGTGTCTTTGTCCTGCTCATAGCCTCTCCTTTAAGTGAAGGCAAAAGGTAAAAGCAGGAACGAGGAATTGCCCCGACTGACCGGAGGCTTGTCCGGCACTGCGGACTTTTGCCTTTTACCTTTTTACTTTCGCCTTCCTGCCTGTTACTGCCCGGGTGCGGCCGCCGGAAAATCTTCCCCGTGGCCGAAGACCTGCATCGCCAGCGGGATTGTCGTGACTGCACCGGCCAGCGCCAGCGTCCACCCGACGGCGCGACGCTGGTCGTCGCTCAACCTGCCGGCCAGCAGCAGGCCGATCCCGGCACCCAGCATTCCGCGGGTTCCGGCGATCAATGCGATGACGGGCAGTGTCAATTTTCGCTCTCGCATCTCAAGACCTCCTTCCAATAAATCATATCGGCGCGCAGGCGCCGCCCTCCTGCCGCCAATGAGTTTTGTGAAGTCGCCCGGAGTGGCCAGTCATTACGACTTCGTCAACGCCATGCGTATCGCGGGGCTACGGCATGGGCGGGTAGTATGGGTAAGGCGGATAAAGGTATCCGGTTCCCCAGTACGGCGCGTACCCGTAATAGTCGTACATACTGGTCACGAATCGCCTGTCCACCAGCTCAGGTGAATAACGTGGTGCGCCCGCGACATGCTCGCGCGTCTTGTCAATGTGAACTTCATCCTTACCGATGCCGGTGATCGCGTCCACCGGGATCAGGAACTTCGTCTCGCCGAGGCCGAGAAAGCCGCCGGAAGAGACTTCGAGGAACCGCACCTTCTCTTCGCCCTGATCAACGAACAGGTCATCCAACCTGCCGATCTCCTCACCGTTCCTGTCAACCACCTTTCGCCCGCGAATGTCCTGCGCGGGGTCGGTGAAGACCAGAGTCGTATCGCTCAGTTTCACCATCATCGCTTTTTCGTCAGTCTTTGCCTTTGCCATATTTCCCCCCTGGAAGCGGCGCCGGGATTGCACCTGCTCTTATTCCCGTGAGCCCGTCCGGATGCGCACTTGTTCGCTCAATGCACTCGTCGAATGGATGGGGCAATTAACATAGCCTCACCAGCGTTGCCGCGCGCCGGGCGGCGCGTCTTTGGTTTTATCTCTGATCAGGTGCTGCAATGCCCGTGCCTGAGCGCGCATGCGCCAGCGCCGTTTCGAGGTCGCGGCCGGCGCGACAAGTAACAGCACGAAGCTCGGCCCCGGAGCGGGTGGATTGAGCCGTCGTCAGGGCGACCTCACGCGCCTGACATAAAACCAGAACGCGGCCACAGCGACCACGAGCGAGGCCATCCAGGCCAGCCAGAACCACCCCGTCCACGACGTCGCAACCAGCCTCGGTGACTTGATAATACTGACGCGCTCGCGGTACATCAGCGCGGCGCTGAGGCCGCCGCCCGTGACGCCGGTCATGGCAAAGAGTACGGGCATTCGCTCCCATATCCCGCGCACGAGACCGGCGAGCAGGACGACCAGCATCAGGGCTAGGATCAGCCAGAGCGAGCCGTCGCCCTCACGCGCCAGGTCAAAGCCGCTCACCGAATCCTTCGCGCCCAGACAACTCACCTGCACCCACGGCAGGAAAAAACAGATCAGCACGAATGCCGCCGCGCTCAGGGTTGTTCGCCGGGCCGTCTTCATCATCCCTCCACGCCCCGTGGGTAGCGACAACACCAGTTCCAATGCAGTCCTGCGGCACCGGGCGTTGCTGTTCGAACACCAGCGTTGCTTTGGCGACGGGCCGGAGGCGCTGAGCCTGTCCAGGAAACAGCCTGGGAAGCCCGCGCCGAATCAAGGGGCCAGGCCGTCGAGGCACGACCGGTTGCGCCAGCCCGTTTCTCCGCACCCTGATCAGAGGCCGCTCTAATGCCTCAGTTCTGAACCCTCGCCGGCCTGCTCACTGCGGAACAGAGAACCCGCCTCGGCCATGACGCCTCGAGCCCGATTGCTCAGGTCGCGGGACTTGCTGCTGATGGCCGTGCCGGTTTTATTCACCGCGCTCGTGAACTTGTCGCGGGCGTAGGCGCGCCGGGCGCTGCCACGATCCGGGTCCAGCACGTACATCAGCGCTGCGCCCAGGCCGACGCCGCCGAGGACGGGCCACACGCGATTCAGATTCTCATTATCCAGATACCCTTTATGCCATGCCTGGCGGCTGCGGCCGAATGTGATGATTTGGTTCAAATGTTTGTTCATGATCTCCCTTTCTGAATCTGAGTGTTTATTGAAAGACAACACTACCCCGTCACTCACCCGAACATTCCCGTTGTCCGATGTGTGAACGATTGTCTGCTTCCGATGCTGCGCGAGCGCGCGTCAAAGCGTCTCTGCCTGCCCGCTGCAACGGGGATGCCACCGCGCGAACAGCCCTTGGCGCGAGGGGCCTCTGGCATCATCATTGCAGCTCTCATCGAACGAGTCTCAACAGTAAGGTTGAATCTCAGAGTGAGGGAAATCGAATGAAAGTCACGGGCGAGACGGCCATCAAATTAGCCATGCGTTACGGCCTGCCGATTCACAAGGAGCCGGACGAAGCCGAAGGTTACCGCGCAGACATCCCGCTGGAAGACGCGCAGTGGATTGTCAGCCACTCGAATCACAAACTGATTTACGTCGAAGCCGCGCCTGAACTGGTGATGGCGGTCGAGGGCCATCAGGAAGAGGGGGCGTAATGGATCTCAATCTTTCGACGGCCCTGGAGAAGATTCAGGTGATGGCGAATGGGCTCGTCGCGCTGCTGCCGAATCTGGCGCTGGCCCTGATCGTGTTCGCGATCTTTTTCTTCGGCGCGCGCTGGCTGAAGCTGCTGGTCGGCAACCTCTCGCGCCGGTACAGCGACGCGGCCGGCCTGCTGCTCGGGAGACTCGTACAGGTGGTGGTCGTCGTCATCGGCCTGCTGGTCGCGCTCTCGATCATCATCCCGACCTTCAAGGCCGGTGACCTGATTCAACTCCTTGGCATCACCAGCGTGGCCATCGGCTTCGCCTTCCGCGACATCTTCCAGAATTTTCTGGCGGGCATCCTGCTGCTGCTGACGCGGCCCTTCCGCATCGGCGATCAGATCGTCGTCAGGGATTTCGAGGGCACGGTCGAGGACATTCAGACGCGCGCCACACTGATCAGGACTTACGACGGGCGCCGCGTGGTCATCCCCAACTCCGACCTCTTTACCGAATCGGTGACGGTCAACACAGCCTTCCCGCAGCGGCGCTCGGAATACGAGCTGATCATCAGCAACCGCGAAGAGATTGACCGCGCCAGAAATCGGATCCTCGAAGCCATCCGCGGCGTGGACGGGGTACTCGGCGATCCGCCGCCGGATGTCATAGTGACGTCGCTCAAGTCTGACACGACCAGAGTCCATGTGCGCTGGTGGACTGAAGCCCCTCGGACAAAGGTCGTCGCGACCCGGGATCGGGTGATCACCGCGATCAGGAAAAAAATCGGCGGGCCTGCTCAAGAGTCCGCCAGACAATCGGCCGCCTGAATGCCGGGGACGGCCGCGCCGTCCCGCTCAACCGTGATGCTTGAAGTATTGCACTGCCTTCTCGTGCTGCTGCGCCTGCTCACGCGTCTCGAAGGTGCCGAGGTTCCGGCGTCGGCCGGTCTTCGGATCTTTCTTCCGCGAATAGAGGCGGTATTTGCCTGACTTCAGTTTTCTGATCATACTGATTCCTCCCTTGCGATTGCTGGCCGCAGATGCTTCAGGCACACGAGGACTTCATCATCCTGTCGCCCGAATCAGATCGGCTCGAAAGCGGTCATAATCACGCAAGTCGCAGGCCGGATGAACCGCGTAGGATCGGTGAGTCAGACTCAGATCATCGTATGAAAGAATCGTGGGAGACGCTCATCCGCAGGGCCGATCGGCTGGCCGCACAGAGTGCGGGGGCGGGCGAACTGCTGACCTTTTACGCCGGATTGCTACGCGCCCAGCAGGACATCTATGAATCCCTGCGCCGGCGCAAAGACTGGCTCCCGTCGGGCGCACTCGCGGATGATCTGCCGGTCATTCGCGTGATGACGCGCGGGCTGCTGCAAACGGTCGAAGCCCGCGCACCCGAACTGCTGGCGGTTGAAGCGCGGGATTTATTGCACGCCGACGGGCGAACGCTTGATGAGTTGCTGATGGAATACTGGCTTGCGCCATCTGACGTGCAGTTTTTCGCGAAGGCGCTCCTGCAACCTTACACACGCTGGCTTGCCGAGACTGGCGCGAGGCCGACCGGTCGTCAACTGCCAGGCGCGGAGAACCGCTGTCCGTTCTGCGGCGGCCGGCCCCAGCTCTCCTTTCTCCTCGCGACGGGACAGACGGCAGACGGCGGAGGGCGCAACCTGCTCTGCGCGACGTGCCTGACGGCGTGGCCCTTCCGCCGCGTGTTGTGCGCCTGTTGCGGCGAAGAGCGCCCGGCAAGGCTCGCTTATTTTCATACGCCCGAATACGACCACGTCAGGGTCGAGGCCTGCGACACCTGCCGTTATTACCTCAAGGCGATTGATCTGACGCGGCTCGGGCTGGCCGTCCCGCTGGTGGATGAGGTGGCGGCGGCCCCGCTCGATCTGTGGGCGCGCGAGCATGGCTACACGAAGATCGAGCTGAATCTGGTCGGGCTGTGAGTTGCCATCACAGACTTCACGTCTCAGTGTACGGCGCTTCTCAAGCGGAGTCCCCGCGCGGGCGGCTGTGGCACCCACTTTGCGTCCCGGAATAATGGTCCCGCTCCATCATCTGAGCGGTGGTACTCAATCACACGGACTTTGAAGGACAGAGATTGCGCTCATGTACCGGACGGGCGGTGGCTTACTTTTCTTTCATCTCAACCTGAGCATCGCGCTCACCATCACTGCCTGCATTCACCGCCACGGCCCGCTTAACGAGGGGAAAAACACGATGGAAATCCAGGTTTTCAGCAAAGCCTTTTCGGAGGGCGAGGCGATCCCCGTCCAGTACACCTGCGACGGAGATAACGTCTCCCCGCCGCTGCGGTGGGGGAGCATCCCGATAGACACGCAGAGTCTGGCGCTGATCTGTGAGGACCCTGACGCGCCTTCCGGCATCTTCACTCACTGGGTGATTTTCGACCTGGCGCCGCTGGTCTCGGGCCTGCCGGAGGCGGTCCCGACCACCGCGACGCTGGAAGAAGGCGGCACACAGGGCGCCAACGATTTCAAGCAGATCGGCTACGGCGGCCCCTGCCCGCCGCCGGGCAACCCGCATCGCTACTTCTTCAGACTCTACGCGCTTAATGCCAGACTCCAGCTCCCGTCGGGCGTGACCAGACAGGAACTCACGCATTCGATGAGAGGTCACATCCTGGCCGAAGGTCATCTGATGGGGACATACAAAAGGCGTGCGGGACAGGCCGCGACCCCTTGAGCGGGGGCGGAGACGACGCGCAAATACGGTTTGAAGGGGGCCCTGTTATGGCAGAGCGAAAGAGCGATTCACAACTTCAGAAAGAAGTCTTTGAAGAGTTGCGCTGGAACTCGCGCACAAACAGTCAACAGTCATCTTCACATCGAACTGACTGCGACCGGGTGACCCGGGGGCCATGCAAAACTCAGAGCAGTGAACGGGCCGTCAGGCTCGCTGATCAGGGCCGGATATTCTGTGTGGTAATCCCGGAAAGGGGTGAGTGATGAAGAGAGTTTCAGTGTTGCTGCTGGTAATGATGCTGATTGCCCCCGGTCTGACCCCGGCGCAGATTCGCGTCCACCGGATCAGGCACAGGCCGGGTAATCAGTTCAGACGGATGGATCTGAATGGCGACGGCAGAATTTCGCGCGACGAGTGGCGGAGAAGACCGCGCAGGTTTGACCGCCTCGACCTCAACCGCGACGGGTACATTACCCGCGACGAAATGAGAGAAGCCCGTCGGCTGCGCCGAGTGCGGAGATGAGACTCTCCCCCGATGGCCGTTCGAATCATCCGCCCCGCGGCGCCGGACGTTTTTTATCGTCCCTGGACTCATTCCGGCTGACGATTGGTCCGGCGCGTGCTATACTCCCCGGCGCAACAGACAGAACATTACGGGACGAATGACAATTTCCCAACCGGCTCGTTCGCAGCCGGGGCCATTCGCCCGACAGGCACGGAAGACAATCCGCTCTCCGATGGTCGGCTGTTCCAGGCTGACCATCGATCCAGGTCCATTTGCCCGGGGGATGAAAATGAAGCGCAGCGTCTTTTCTCAACGGACTTTCCGTCCGGCTCTGGCCGTCTTTCTCGCCCTCTCAATTCTGCCGGCCTCTTTCGCCGGCGCTGATTCCAAACGTCACGCGAAGCGCGGCACGTTCGCCGTTGACATCGAGAATTTCGGGCAGGTCAATGACCACATCTACCGCGGCGGCCAGCCGAAAGGCGACAACTACCGCCAGCTCGCGGCGCTCGGCGTGAAAACGGTCGTTGATCTGCGCGGCGACGCCGAACCGGATGCGCGCTCATCGGCCGAGCAGGCGGGACTGCGGTACATCAACCTGCCGCTCGAACCCAAACACTACCCGCAGGCCGGCGCCGCAAAGCGCTTCCTTGAAATCGCCAACGACGAGACGAACTGGCCGCTCTACGTCCACTGCGCCGGCGGGCGCCACCGCACGGGAGTGATGGTCGCCGTCTACCGGATGACGGTTGACCACTGGACGATTGAGCAGGCCTGGGACGAGATGAAGCAGTACGATTTTTACACCAGCCGCGGCCACGGCTGTTATAAGGATTACGTCTTCGACTATTACCGCAACCTGCAGGCGCACAATCAGGCGCGTCCCGCCGCGGCGTCCAGTGCGGCGAACACCACGAACTGAGCTTTCCGCCCACAAAAAGCAAGAGGGGCCTTTCGGCCCCTCGTTCGGCAGGCTCCTCAGCCATAAGATAACGCCTGCCAGTTGCGCGAAGGATAGTACTAATCGGCCCGCCTTTCAACCTCAGTCCTGCTGCCCGGATCAAATTTCATTGACTGCCCGACGGCGGACTGTGACCGCAGCATCTGTTCATTCCGACTCGCGAGGCGGGCGGATTACGGGCCGAAGATCAGACTCTGTATCTGGCGGCATTGTCCAGAATCCTGGCCTCAATGGCTCTCGCCCACGCGATCTCCCGATCACTCTTCAGGTCTGGCTCAGGGACGATAACTCTGATTCTCGTCCCCGGCGCGATCTCCAGGCAGAGCTGGCAGAATCTCTTCAGATCGGCCCGCCCCCTGAGATGACTGAAACCAGTCCATAAGATCTTCCAGCCGAGGCCGGTTCGCTCGATGATGCCTTGAGCCAGACTCCTCAGGTCCTGATCGGGCGGATTCGAGGCGCTGATTTCAAACGACATTGCTCTCTCCTTTCAGAGGTGGGGCCAGAAGGTGCAGATCTCTGATTGTGGCTGCCGGAGGCCGGCAGCCCGGGTTCACGAGTATACGTTTCCGGCCCGCCGGAAAATATCGGACTCAGTCTGATCAGACTGTAGGAATTCACCCCGCCAGATCGTCCGTGTTTGTCCTACAACGCCTGGACTTCGGCGGCCGCGAAACCGAATTCCTCTTTCTCTCACATGAGAGCGGGCGGTGCAGTCTGGCGAGCGCCACTCAGGCAATTAACCTGAGAGAAAAAGATGTTTTCTGTCAAATGCCGGGAGTGCGACGCGATTTATGAAGCCACATTCCACGAATCTGTTGTCAGGGATTCTCCCCGGATAGAATGCGTGGTCTGCGGGTGTCACGTGCTGGAAGGTCCGCATATCCTGAACTGTCTGGCAGAACTCGTCCGCCGGGGAACGGCTGGCGACACGGCGGCAGAAGGCCCGCCCGGTGAGTGAAACGAGACCTTGTCCGCGCTCTCATGGAGAGTTCACGCCGGTGATCCTGTATGATCTGTAGAGCATGACTGAAATCTACGTCAGCACGGATATTGAAGCCGACGGGCCGGTGCCCGGACTCAACTCCATGCTCAGCTTCGCATCGGCCGCTTTCCTCGCCGACAAGACGCTGCTCGCGACCTTCTCCGCCAACCTCGAAACACTCCCCGGCGCATCCGGCGACCCGGTCACGATGGAGTGGTGGGCAACGAAGCCCGAAGCCTGGGCGGCCTGCCGCCAGGAGCCGCAGCCGCCCGCGCTCGTGATGCCGCAATACGTCTCGTGGCTGAAAGGGCTGCCGGGTGCGCCGGTGTTCGTGGGCTACCCGGCGGCATTCGATTTCATGTTTGTCACTTACTACCTGCACCGCTTCGCCGGCGAGAGCCCCTTCTCTTTTTTCGCCCTCGACATCAAGTCGTATGCCATGGCGCTCCTGAAGGCGGACTTCCTCGATGTGGTCAAGCTCAACATGCCCAGCCGCTGGTTCGATGACCTGCCATACACCCACATAGCGCTCGATGACGCCATCTCGCAGGGTGCCCTCTTCTGCAATATGCTGGCGGAGAGCAGAAAATAATCGGCCTTTCGGACAAGCTTCACATCCGTCGGCGAAAAGGTGGGATCAGCCCTGCCGCTTTCACCTTCACGATTGCCCGGATGCGGGCCGATGGGTTAGATTTCCGGGTGGCGTTCACATTCCCCCCTTTGTGATCCCGGACTACGGTATATCATGCGCTCGATTGCAGCCGCCCGGGGCCGCGTCGGGAAGACACATCTTCGCGAGGGACTATGCGACGCATCACAGTATTACTTTTCTTTCTTGCCCTGCCCATTCTCCAGTTCGCCAGCGCTCCGGCCTTCGGACAGTCAACTTCCCAGGACCAAAGCTTAAAAGTGCGAACCGATCTGGTGAATATTGACGTCCTTGCCAGGCAGAAGGAGGGCGGGCGCATCATCGGTAGTCTGACCAAAGATGATTTCACCGTTTTTGAGGACGGCGTCAGGCAGACGATCTCACATTGCAGTCAGCAGAGGCTCCCGGTCTCGGTCATCCTGCTCGTGGACCGCGCCGGGTGCATCAACGCCTTCGACGACCGGATTCGCGCTGCGACGATGAGGGCGCTCAGCCGGCTCGGCGACGAGGATGAGGTGGCCATTCTCACCTTCTCGAGCAAGGTCGCCCTCGCTCAGGGCTTCACTCGTGATCGCCGGGTGATTGCCGATAAGGTGATGGCCATCGAGCGCCAGCATCACAGCGAGCAGCATTACTTCAATGCCGGCATCTACGAGGCGGCTAATTACATGAGCCAGGCGGCCAATCCGGCGGGCAGGCGGCTGATCATCGTGCTGACCAGTCTCGAAGCGAGCATTGATTTTTCCCGGAGGTCGGAGAAGGATGCGCTCCAGGCAGTGCTTGAATCGGGCGCCGTGGTCTCGGGCGTGCTGGTCAACAGCGTCAGCGGGCGGATCGAGCAGGGCATCCGCGGCAAGCCGACCAGCTTCCTGCGTCACATCGGCCTGCGGGCGGGTAGCCTGAAGATGTTCGTCGCGGAAACGGGCGGCGAGTTGCTCGCTGCCGCGCCGGAAAAGATGGACGAGTCCCTCACCCGGCTCTTTGACCAGCCCTCACTGAGCTACTCAATCGCCTGGCTGCCGACCAACCCGACCCGCGACGGAAAGCGTCGCCACATCCGCGTGGAGTTGTCGCCCGAGGCGGCGCAGCGGGAGGGCAAAGTCGTGCTGGTCACACGTCGAAGTTACATCATGCCCAAAGGAACTGATTGAAATCATGACACCGGGGTCGCGTGATTGCGGTCAGGATTGTCGGCCCTGCCCCACCAATGATGACGAGATCGTAATTTTTACTTCAATTGGTTATCCACCGATCTCTGGATTTCTCGATGCTCCTTCAGCCTGAGTTTGAAAACAGGACACTGCGATAAGGGTCATCTGCCCAGGACCGATTTCAAAACTTAATGAGAAATGAGAATCTTGCACGATTCTCATTCACTTATATTTTTTCAGAACGTACAAGCCGCATACAGCCCCGCCTCTGAGCCTCTGCCTCTGTTTTAATAACTCGTCACTCCCTCCACCAAAGTTCGTGTAGTTGCGGCTCCCGAAATGGCGCGGCGTATCAGCTGTCAGCCTGGCACATCCATTGCTCAATCCTGCTGGTGAAATTACCTGTGACAAATAAATTCATTCATTCACAAAGGAGCGATATGAAACAAGATATAGTCAGAAACACAGGCGTGGAGTCTGGTCGGAGTCGTTTGCCTGCCGACCCGCCCGGCAAAGAAATTGATCGCTACTCAACGAGGAGACTGGATGCCCCGAGGAAATATTCCGACCCTCTGACATTGACTTCCGGCGTCCCTGATCTGGTCTGCCTGTCGCACCTGCGCTGGGATTTCGTCTATCAGAGGCCACAGCACCTGCTCAGCCGCTTCGCGCGTGAGCGCCGCGTCTACTTTGTCGAGGAACCGATCTGCGACGCGACGACTCCCTCGCTGCACATCAGCGAACGCGACTGTGGCGTCCGGGTAGTCGTCCCGCATCTGCCCGAAGGGCTCAGTGAAGCCGAATCCGCCACCGTGCAGCAATCGCTCCTGCTTGATGACCTGTTTCTGGAACACAGCGTTGATGATTACATCCTCTGGTATTACACGCCGATGGCACTCGACTGGACCCGTCACCTGGAGCCGCTGGCAGTCGTCTATGACTGTATGGATGAGTTGTCGGCCTTCAAAAACGCTCCGCCGGGCCTCCGGGAGCGTGAAGTCGAACTCCTCGGACGGGCCGATCTGGTTTTCACCGGCGGCCACAGCCTTTATGAAGCGAAGCGCCACCTCCATTCCAACATCCACCCTTTTCCCAGCAGCATCGAGGCAGCACATTTCCGCAAGGCCCGCAAAGAGATCAGCGAGCCGGAAGACCAGGCGAACATCCCGCACCCGCGCCTCGGGTTCTTCGGCGTGATTGACGAGCGTCTGGATCAGGAACTGCTGGCAGGGATCGCCGACGCGCGCCCTGACTGGCAGATTGTGATCATCGGGCCGGTCGTCAAGATTGACCCGGCGGAATTGCCGCGCCGCGCGAACATCCATTACCTCGGCGGCAAAGCCTATCAGGATCTGCCCGCGTATCTTTCAGGATGGGAGATCGCGATGCTGCCATTCGCGCGCAACGACTCGACGAAATTCATCAGCCCGACCAAGACTCCCGAATATCTGGCGGCCGGCGTCCCGACAATCTCCACTTCGATCCGCGACGTGGTGAATCCTTACGGGCAGCAGGGGCTCGTGAAGATCGCCGACACCGCGCCCGAATTCGTCGCGGCGGCTGAACACCTGATGAGTTCCCGGTTCAACTATGCCTCGTGGCTCAGACAGGTGGACGAGGTGCTGGCCTTCAATTCGTGGGATCGCACCTGGTCGCGGATGGCCCAGATGATCAATAACACAGTCCGCAGCCGCTACCCCGACCTCGTGAAAGCGGAGACGGTTTCCACCGCCGCCGCGGGCAGCTCAGTCGGGAGGGCGGCAGTCTCTCCAATCTCCGGTGATTGAAAAGTGAAAGGGGAGGAACAAATGTTCGACTACCTGATCGTCGGAGCAGGTTATGCCGGGAGTGTCCTGGCAGAAAGGCTGGCGGGCGGCGCCGGGAAGAAAGTATTGATCGTGGACAAGCGGCCCCACATCGGCGGCAACGCTTACGACCATTACAACGAAGCGGGCATTCTGGTGCATAAGTACGGCCCGCACATTTTTCATACCAACTCGCGCGAGGTCTTCGAGTACCTCTCGCGCTTCACCCAGTGGCGCCAGTATGAACACCGCGTGCGCGCCAGTGTGGACGGGCAACTGCTGCCCATCCCGATCAACCTGGACACGGTCAACACTCTCTACAACCTGAACCTGACCTCGTTCCAGCTCGAAGAGTTCTTCGCCTCGGTGGCGGAAAAGCGCGAACACATCCGCACCTCGGAAGACGTGATCGTCAGCAAGGTGGGCCGCGAACTCTACGAAAAATTCTTCCGCAACTACACGCGCAAGCAGTGGGACCTCGACCCGTCGGAACTCGACGCCCAGGTCACGGCGCGCGTCCCGGTGCGCACCAACCGCGACGACCGGTACTTCACCGACACTTATCAGGCGATGCCGCTGCGCGGTTACACGCGGATGTTCGAGAACATGCTCGACCACCGCAACATCAGCATCCTGCTCAACACCGACTACAGGGACGTCGAGAGGATCATTCCTTATCGGGAGATGATCTATACGGGACCGGTGGATGAGTATTTTGATTGCAGGTACGGGAAGCTCCCCTACCGCTCGCTTGAATTCAGGCACGAGACGATAGACAAGCCGGTCTGGCAGCCGGCGCCGGTGGTCAACTACCCCAACGAGCATGCTTACACGCGGATCACTGAATTCAAGTACCTGACCGGACAGGAGCATCCCAAAACTGGCATCGTCTATGAATACCCGCGCGCCGAAGGTGATCCCTACTACCCGGTGCCGCGGCCGGAGAATGCCGAACTCTATAAGAAGTATCAGGCGCTGGCCGATGCCACTCCGGGAGTCCACTTCGCCGGGCGGCTGGCGACCTACAAGTATTACAACCAGGATCAGGTCGTCGCGCAGGCGCTGACGCTCTACAAGAAGATAACCGGCGTAAAGCAGTCGAAATAGAGATAGCCATTTTATAACTCAGGTTATAACTGTGTTCAGAAGCTTCTTTCACGCTGGCTTTGAAGGCGCGACGGGTTACAACCGGCACCGCCAGTGGATAGACCAGATTGCCGCGACTCAGCACGACCTGTTCGTGGACGAGGATTACCGGCGGCTCCGCGAGATCGGCATCCTGACGGTGCGCGAAGCCGTCCGCTGGCCGCTCGTGGACAAACAACGCCGCTACGATTTCTCATCCGTTGACCCGTTCCTGGCGGCGGGCGGCAGGCACGGCATCGAAATCATTCACGACCTTTTTCACTTCGGCTACCCCGATCATATTGACCTTTTCTCCGCGGATTTTCCCGCGCGGTTTGCGGACTACTGCTTCGCCGCGGCGAGTTATATAGCGGGGCAGACCGGCGGGAAATGTTATTTCACCCCGGTCAATGAGCCATCGTACTTTTCGTGGGCGGCGGGCGAGGTCGGACTCTTCGCGCCGCATGCGGTCGGTCGCGGGTGGGAGTTGAAGGTGCGGCTCATCGAAGCCGCGATTCAGGGCATCAATGCCATCCGCGCCGCCTGCCCCTCGGCACGCATCGTCAACGTTGACCCGCTCTGCCGCGTCGCGGTCCCGCACGGGGCGCCGGAACTGCGGGGCGAAGTCGAGAATTTCAATTCCAGTGTGGTCTTTCAGAGCTGGGACATGCTGAGCGGCAGACTGCTGCCGGAACTCGGCGGCAGCCCCCGGCACCTGGACATCGTCGGGATCAACTACTACTGGACGAACCAGTGGGAGTGGGGCAGCGCCGGAGTGCCGCTCGCCGTTGATGACCCGCGCCGCGCCCCGCTCGGCGCGCTGCTGCGCTCGGTCTGGGAACGCTACGGCAATGAGACGGTGCTGACGGAAACGAGTGATCTGAATGAGCTGCGCGCCGTCTGGGTGCGCGAGATGGCCGGCGAAGTGGAGATGCTGCTTGATGAGGGGATGCCGCTGCACGGCGTCTGCCTCTATCCAATCCTTGGCATGCCGGAATGGCACGCGCCGCACGAATGGACGCAGATGGGTTTGTGGGAGCTGGCACACAGCGACGGAAAGCTGGAACGTGTGATCCACGAGCCGATGATGGAAGCGCTGCGCGAGGCACAGCGCCTCGAACAACATCGGACGCGGAAGATGGCACTGGCCCGTCATTTTTCGCCGGAGTAGCAGGGCTCACAAGTAAGCCCGGGCAGCAATTGCAGTGCGATTTGCCCGATCGCACTGTTTTCGCCAGAGAACGTTAGCGCCAGAGTGTGCGATCCGCCACGTCGCACCTGATTTTCAGAAAGGCAGAGGACTCCCGCCGGAACAGAATCATCGTGAACAGCCAGCGCGCCTTTGTGAAGGATGGCCGCTGACGGACGCATACTTCCCCAATGATCTCCCCTTTGCAGTAACACTCGCAAAGCAGCATCGAGTATGCCCCAGATATTCCATCGCAGCACCAACACGATTGCCCGGGTCACCATCTTCGGCGCGGTCTTCATTCTGGCGGCGCTGCTCTGGGTCGTGGCCGAAGTCAACCGCTCGCCTTACGTGACGCAGGCCTTTGTCGCGCGCGAGCAGCCCGTGCAGTTCTCGCACAAACACCACGTCGGCGACGACGGGATTGACTGCCGCTACTGCCACACCACGGTTGAGCAATCGGCTTTCGCCGGCATCCCGCCGACGAAGACGTGCATGAACTGCCACTCGCAGCTTTTTCTCCACAGCTCTTATCTCGAAATCGTCCGCGCGAGCTGGCGCGATAACAAGCCGATTGCGTGGACGCGGGTGCATGACCTGCCGGATTTCGTCTACTTCAACCACAGCATTCATGTGAACAAGGGCGTGGGCTGTTCGACCTGTCACGGGCGCGTGGATCGGATGCCGCTCGTCTATCAGGTGGCGTCGCTGCAAATGGAATGGTGTCTCGGGTGTCACCGCCAGCCGGAAAAATTCGTCAGGCCGCGCGACCAGATTTACAACATGGCCTGGCAGCCCCCGGCCAATCAGATCGAGCAGGGCCGCCGGCTGATCGCGGAGTACAACATTCAGAGTCCGGCAGCGCTGACGAGCTGCTCAGTCTGTCACCGCTGAAGCAGCAGGAATGGGTTGAGAGGTGAAAGTGACAGTACATCATCACGAATCAGAGAGTGAGAAAAGGAAGCGGCGCACTCAGCTTCCGATCCTCGGCGCTCAGTCTGTCCCTTCCGGTATTCCTCCATCACGCGAACAGTCGGGCACGGTATGGGCGAATGAGTGCTGGAGGAGCTTTGATGAGCTGGCCGACACGGAAGAGTTCCGCGAGATGCTCCATCGCGAGTTTCCGCACGACGCCGCCCACTGGCTCGACCCGGTCAGCCGCCGTCACTTCCTGCAACTGATGGGGGCATCGCTCGCGCTGGCCGGTCTCACGGGTTGCACGGTTCAGCCGACTGAAAACATCGTGCCTTACGTCAAGCCCCCCGAAGGCATCGTCCCCGGCAAATCGCTCTTTTACGCGACGGCCATGCCACTCAGTGGGGCAGCTGTGGGGCTGCTCGTGGAAAGTCACGAAGGGCGCCCGACAAAAATCGAAGGCAACCCCGACCACCCGGCGAGCCTCGGCGCGACGGACGCGTTCGCGCAGGCTTCGATCCTCACGCTCTACGATCCTGACCGCTCGCGGACGGTGACGTATCTCGGCGACATCAGCACGTGGCCGGCATTTCTGGCCGAAGCGCGCAGCGCGCTCGAAACGCAGCGCGCGTCGCAGGGCGCGGGGCTGCGCGTCCTGACTGAAACAGTCACGTCGCCGACGCTGGCCGATCAACTGCGCGGACTGCTCGCCCAGTTCCCCGCCGCGAAATGGCACCAGTACGAGCCGGTCAATCGCGATCAGGCGCTCGCCGGTGCGCGTCTGGCGTTCGGCGTGCCGGCGGGGCCCATCTACCGTTTTGAAAATGCCGACGTCGTGCTGGCGATTGAATCAGACTTCCTCTCGTGCGGCCCGGCCAGCCTGCGTTACGCGCGCGAGTTCGCCGGCAGGCGGCGCGGCGCGACTAATGGCAACGGCACGATGAACCGGCTCTATGCCGTCGAGAGTACGCCGACGAATACCGGCGCAGCGGCTGACCACCGGTGGCCGTTGCGCCCCGATGAAATTGAAGGTTTCGCCCGCGCCATTGCTGCCGGAATCGGCGTGCAGGCGGAAGGGGCTGTTGCGGCGTCGAACAACACCGATGCCAATCGGGTCATGGCGCTGGTGAGAGATCTCGAGCGGCACCGTGGCCGGAGCATAGTCACTGCCGGTGACGAGCAGCCGCCCGTTATTCACGCGCTCGTGGCCGCGATCAATCAGGCGCTCGGCAACGTCGGGCAGACCGTCTTTTACATTGACCCGGTTGAAGCCGACCCCGCCGATCAGACACAGTCACTGCGCGATCTGGTGGCGGAGATGGAAGCGGGCCGCGTGGAGATGCTCCTGATCATCGGCGGCAATCCCGTCTACACGGCGCCCGCCGACATGAAATTCGGCGAGAGGATGGCGAAGGTCAGACTGCGAGCGCACCTGAGCCTCTACAACGATGAGACCTCTGAGCTGTGCCACTGGCACATTCCCGAAACCCATTACCTCGAAGCGTGGGGCGACGCCCGCGCTTACGACGGCACGGCCTCGATCATTCAGCCGCTGATTATGCCGCTCTATCAGGGCAGGAGCGCGCACGAACTGCTCGCCGCATTCTCAGACCGGCCTGACCGCACCGGCTACGAGATCGTGCGCGATTACTGGCGGACGAATTACGGCAAAGCATCGAATACGCAGGCGCGGGAGGGAACGACGGTTTCTCCGACTCCGGCTTCGACTCCCGCCGCCACTTCTTCAAACGTCGCGGCAACAGGTTCTTCGGCCCCCGCGGCCAGCGCTTCACCTGCCCCGGATTCCTTCGAGCAGTTCTGGCGAAAGGCGCTGCACGACGGCTTCATCCCGAACACGGCATTTCAGCCGAAGACGGTCACGGTGAAATCAGACTGGTCGGCGCAGAGCGCAACACAAAGTTCCGGCACGCAGCCTGCGAATAACAAACTGGCAATCATCTTTCGCGCCGACCCGACGATTCACGACGGTCGCTTTGCCAACAACGGCTGGTTGCAGGAATTGCCGAAGCCACTGACCAAACTCACCTGGGACAACGCGGCGCTCGTCAGCCCGGCGACCGCGCGCCGTCTGGGTCTCGATTACGAAGTCAGTTCGCGCGGCGGCGAACACGGCGAGATTTTCGCCGACGTGGCGGGGCTGAATTATCAGGGCCGCTCGCTGCGCGCCCCCGTCCGGGTCGTGCCCGGCCACGCCGATGATTGTGTGACGGTGCATCTCGGTTACGGACGCTGGCGCGCCGGGCGCGCCGGGAACGGCGCCGGATTCAACGCGTATCAGCTCCGCACTACCGATGCACCCTGGATCGGTCACGGCGTGGAGATCAGACCCGCCGGCGAAAGGCATCCGCTCGCCTGCACGCAGCTTCATTACAACGTGGAGGGCCGCGACATCGTGCGTTCCGCCACGTCCGAAGAGTTCCGCCGGAATCCGCACTTCGCGCACGAAAGGATTCACGCGCCGGACGGCCATGAGTCTCTTTACCCCGAGTACGAATACAAGGGCTATGCGTGGGGGATGGCGATTGACCTCGGGGCCTGCGTCGGCTGCAACGCCTGCGTCGTGGCGTGTCAGTCGGAGAACAACATCCCTGTGGTCGGCAGGGATCAGGTCAGGCGCGGGCGTGAGATGCACTGGCTGCGGATAGACCGTTATTACAAGGGCTACGCGGGCAGCCCCGAAACTTTCTTCCAACCTGTGCCGTGCATGCACTGCGAGAAGGCGCCGTGCGAAGTGGTCTGCCCGGTCAACGCGACGGTCCACGACAGCGAGGGATTGAACGTGATGGTTTACAACCGCTGCGTCGGCACTCGCTACTGCTCAAACAACTGTCCCTATAAAGTGCGCCGCTTCAACTTTCTGCTCTTCCAGGACTGGGAGACGCCCAGCCTGAAGCTCGCGCGCAACCCCGACGTCAGCGTGCGCAGCCGCGGCGTGATGGAAAAATGCACTTACTGTGTGCAGCGCATCCAGCGGGCGAAGATTGAATCGGAAAAGGAGAATCGCAGGGTTCGCGACGGCGAGGTCGTGACCGCATGTCAGGCGGCGTGTCCGACCGAGGCCATCGTCTTCGGCGACATCAATGACCGGAACAGCCGCGTCGCCCGGCTCAAAGCCGGGCCGCGCAATTACGGGCTGCTCGAAGAACTTCAGACGCAGCCGCGCACCACTTATCTGGCGGCGGTGCGCAACCCGAACCCGGAGATCGAACAGCCGCAGCAGGCAATGAAGTAGAAGAGCCGTCTGGTATGCAGGAAATACATAACCAGCAACAGGCAGAGCAACGGACGCCTGACCAGTCATCGGTGATCGCGCCGGGGCACACGTTCGCCTCGGTCACCGACAAGATCAGCGCGATTGTGCTGACGCGCCGGACGCCGCTCGGCTGGTTCATCGGCGCGGGGCTGGCCTTCGCGCTGACGATGCTGCTCTTTGTCGCGACGGCCTGGCTGCTGGTCAAAGGCACCGGCATCTGGGGGATCAACATCCCCATCGCCTGGGCGTTTGCCATCACCAACTTCGTCTGGTGGATCGGGATCGGCCACGCGGGGACGTTGATCTCGGCGATCCTGCTGCTGCTGCGCCAGCGCTGGCGCAATTCGATCAACCGCTTCGCCGAAGCGATGACGCTCTTCGCCGTCGCCTGCGCCGGGCTGTTTCCGGTATTGCACCTGGGGCGCCCGTGGCTCTTTTACTGGCTGCTGCCGTACCCGAACTCGATGGCGATCTGGCCGAACTTCCGCAGTCCGCTCATGTGGGACGTGTTCGCGGTTTCGACTTATGCGACGGTTTCACTGCTCTTCTGGTACGTCGGGATGATTCCGGATCTCGCGACGCTGCGTGACCGCGCGGGGGGCCGCGTGGGCAGGATCGCGTACGGGATGCTGGCCGTCGGCTGGCGCGGCTCGGCCAGGCACTGGCAGAGCTATGAGATGGCCTCGCTGCTGCTCGCGGGGCTCGCGACCCCGCTCGTGGTCTCGGTGCATACGGTCGTCAGCTTCGACTTCGCCATCTCGATCCTGCCCGGCTGGCACACGACGGTCTTCCCGCCTTACTTCGTGGCCGGGGCGATCTACTCGGGCTTCGCGATGGTCATGACGATTGCGATCCCGCTGCGGAAGTTTTATGGGCTGGAAGATTTCATCACCATGCGCCACCTGCGCAATATGGCGAAGGTCATGCTCGCGACCGGGCTGATCGTGGGTTACGGCTACACGATGGAAACCTTCATGGCCTGGTACGGCTCGAACACCTACGAAGAATTCATGATCGCCAACCGGATGCGCGGGCCTTACGCGCCCGAATACTGGTCGCTGATCCTCTGCAACATCGCCATGCCACAGTTGCTCTGGTTCAGGCGCGTGCGCGGCAGCGTGCCTGCGCTGTTTGTGATTTCGATCATCGTCAATATCGGCATGTGGCTGGAGCGGTTCATCATCATTGTGACCAGCCTGCACCGCGACTTCCTGCCCTCGTCGTGGGGCATGTTTCGCCCGACCGTCTGGGACGTGGCCACGTTCGTCGGCACGCTCGGCCTGTTTGCGGCGCTGCTCTTCCTGTTCATCCGCTTCCTGCCGATGATTTCGATTTTTGAGCTGAGAACGCTCCTGCCGGAGGCGGAACCCGGCGGGGAGGCGACTATTGATTGAAGAAAGGAAACCGTCATGGAAGGAAGGGAGCGGGAACCGGCCCTCTATGGCCTGATCGCCGAATTCGATGACCCGGCGGCGCTCGTCGCGGCGGCGCGCCGTGCGGTCGAAGAGGGCTACCGCCGGCTGGACGCTTACACGCCGTACCCGATTGAAGAGCTGACCGAAGCGCTGCGCCTGCGCCGGAGCCGGCTCCCGCTCGTCGTGCTGCTCGGCGGCATCGCGGGCGGCATAGGAGGGTACGCGCTGCTCTACTGGACTTCGGTGATTGATTACCCGCTCAACGTCGGCGGGCGCCCGTTGCACAGCTGGCCCGCGTTCATCCCGATCACGTTTGAGACGACGGTGCTGATCGCCGCGCTGTCAGCCGTCCTCGGGCTCTTTGCGCTGAGCGGGCTGCCGATGCCGCATCACCCGGTCTTCAACGCGCCGAACTTCGCGCTCGCCTCGCGCGACCGTTTCTTCCTGTGCATTGAAGCGACCGACCCGAAGTTCGATTACGAGGCGACGAGGGATTTTCTGAACCGGCAGAAGCCGCGTGAGGTCACAGATGTTGAGAGTTGAGAAAGCAAAACGCGAAAGTCGGAAGTCAGAAGTCAGTACCGCGAGCGGTAGCGAGCGTGCTTCCCGCACTGCTGCCACGGTCGGAAACACGCTCGCTACCGCTCGCGGTACTGATCCGGGCGCACCCTCCGATCGTCCTGAGAGAGCTAGGCGCTGTTCATTTTTGCCTTTTGCCTTTTGCCTTTTACCTTTTGCCTTCCTGCTCTCATCCTGCCGGCAGGACATGCACGACCAGCCGAAGTACAAGCCGCTCAGGGCGAGCGAGTTTTTCGGTGACCGTCAGCAGTCACGCCAGCCCGTCGCGGGAACCGTCGCGCGCGGCTCGCTCAATAACGATGCCTTCGCGCCGGCGAGCGTGCGCGGTGCGGCGGGCGCCGACGGCTTTCCTTTCCCGATCACGGATGAAATCCTCGCGCGCGGCGAAGAGCGATTCAACATCTCCTGCTCGCCCTGCCACGGTCGCAGCGGCCACGGCGACGGCATGATCGTGCGGCGCGGATTCCCCGCCCCGCCCTCGTACCACATTGACCGTTTGCGCGCCGCCCCGAACAGCCATTTTTACGACGTCATCACCAGCGGCTTCGGCCGGATGTGGAGTTACGCGGATCAGGTCAGCCCGCGCGACCGCTGGATGATCATCGCTTACATCCGCGCGCTGCAACTGAGTCAGAACGCCGCGGTGACTGACGTACCGGAAGACAAACGCCGGCAGCTCGGTTCGGGAGGGCAGACACGATGAGTCAGGCAACATACGCGGCGCCGCCGGTAGTGAATCTGGTTCAGGTGCGCGCGCTCATTGCGGGCGCCGCCGGGCTGCTCGCGTGTCTCGCCGGGGCCTTCTTCAGGCCGGCGCAGTTTTTCCACTCGTGGCTGACCGGCTTCGTCTTCGTGACCGGGATCACGCTCGGCTGTCTGGCGCTGGTGATGCTGCAACACCTGACGGGTGGCGCGTGGGGGCTCGTGATCAGGAGGCTGCTCGAATCGGCGACGCGCACGCTGCCGCTCGTCGCGCTGATGTTCCTGCCGCTGCTGCTCGGCCTGCACAGACTCTACGCCTGGGCGCGGCCCGAAGAGGTGGCTGGGAACGCAGCGCTCGCGCACAAGCGGCTTTACCTGAACGTCCCGTTCTTCGTGGCGCGGGCACTCTTCTACTTCGCCGCGTGGGCGGCCCTGACTTTCTTTCTCAACAAGTGGTCGCGCCAGCAGGACGAGACGGCCGACCCGCGTCTGGAGCGGCGCTTCCAGCTGCTGAGCGGCGGCGGGCTGGTGCTTTACGGGCTGACGATCACGTTCGCCTCGATTGACTGGGTGATGTCGCTCCAGCCCGAATGGTACTCGACCATCTTCGGCCTGCTCCTGATGGGCGGGCAGGCGCTCTCGGCGATGGCCTTCGTGATTTCGGTGCTGGTGCTGCTCGCGCAATACGAGCCGCTCGCGCACGCGATCCGTCCCGGTCATCTGCACGACCTGGGCAAGCTGTTGCTCGCGTTCGTCATGCTCTGGGCCTACTTGTCGTTCTCGCAGTTTCTGATCATCTGGTCTGGCAACCTGCCGGAGGAGGCCACGTGGTACGTGCGCCGACTGAGCGGAGGGTGGCAGTGGGTCGGGCTGGCACTCGTAATTTTCCATTTCGCGTTGCCGTTCCTGATGCTGCTCTCAAGCGATCTGAAGCGCAGCGGAAGACGGCTGGTCGCCGTCGCGCTCGCCGTGATCGTGATGCGCTTCATTGACCTGTTCTGGCTGATCGCGCCGACGCTCGACGAGCATCGCTTCGCGTTGCACTGGATGGACGTGGCCGCGCTCGTCGGCCTGGGCGGCGTCTGGCTGGGGATGTTTATGTGGCAGCTCGGGAAAAGGCCGCTGCTGCCGATCAACGACCCGCACCTCGGGGAGGCTTTGCAGAATGGACACCACTGACCACATCGGAAGGATGAAGGATGAAGTTTGAGGAGGCTTTGCGGAATGGGCACGACTGATCACAGTTCAGATTCGCGCGAGACGCCGGACGTGAGCGGGATCGGCAACCCGGAAGTCGCTCACGAGCGGAGCGACGTCAACGTCCGCGCCGTGCTGTGGTTCATGGCCGGGCTGATTGCGACGGCCGTGGTTGTTCACCTGCTGATGTGGGGGCTGTTCGATGTGTTCGAGTCTAAAGAGGCTCACGCCGAACCGCCGCCCGCCTCGCGCCTCGGCGTGAACACGCAGCGGCTGCCGCCGGAGCCGCGCCTGCAACTCGCGCCGGGGCACGAAAGCCACCCGGCCGAAGACCTGCAGAAGCTCCGCGCCGAGGAAGACAACCGCCTGCACGGCTACGGCTGGGTGGACGAGCAGAGGGGAGTCGTTCACATCCCGATTGAGCAGGCGAAGAAGCTGCTGATCGAAAGGTCACACTCCGCGGCGCAGCAAAGTGCGCTGCCTGAGGAAGCGATGCCCGCTGATTCAGGATCAGGGAGAATGCCGGAGAAAAGTAAGCAATGAAAGCAGTCACTCACAACACAGTGGCAGTACAGTACCGCGGCGTCCGGCGAGCGGTCACTACGACTCAGGCTTGTTGTGATTGCCCCGCTCGCCGGACGCCGCGGTACTGTACTGTGCTGCCGGCCTTATGCCTCCTGCTCTTCGCTTCCACTTCATTCGCGGAAACCGGAAGGCCGCAGCCGCTACGCAATGTCGGGATCGAGCAGCGCCTGGGCGAACAGGTTCCGCTCGACCTCGTCTTCCGCGACGAGTCCGGCAGAGACGTGCAATTCCGTGAATATTTCAACGGCAGGCCGGTCGTCCTCTCACTGGCTTATTACAAATGCCCGATGCTCTGCACTCAGGTTCTGAACGGTCTGGCCGGGAGTCTGAAAGCGCTGGCCTTCGACGTCGGTAATCAGTTCAACGTTATCACCGTCAGCTTCAACCCGCGCGATTCATCGAACCTCGCCGCAGGTAAGAAGGAAGCTTACCTGAGACGCTACGCGCGCCCCGGCGCGGAAAGCGGCTGGCATTTTCTGACCGGCGATGAGGCTTCGATCAGAGCGCTGACAGAGGCCGTCGGCTTTCACTATTACTACGACACACTGACCGACCAGTACGCGCACGCGAGCGGGATTATGATCCTCACCCCGCGGGGAAAGATTGCGCGCTACCTTTACGGCATTGAGTACAAGCCGATGGATCTGCGGTTGGGGTTAATCGAAGCCGCGGAAAACAGAATCGGCTCGCCCGTGGATCAGATGCTGCTGTTCTGCTACCGCTACGACCCGGCCACCGGGAAGTACGGGCCGGCGGTGCGGAATATCCTGCGACTCAGCGCGGTCGTGACAATGCTGGCACTGGCGGCACTGATTCTGCTGCTCAAACCAAAATTCAAAGCAGGCGCACAGGAGGCAGACCCGGGGTATACAAACTTCAGTCTCCTGCCCCTTGTCTTTTTACTTCTGCCTTTCATGCCCGAACAGGCGTCAACCGTCGCCGGTGAGGTTGATGCGCTGTTTCTGTCTCTGGTCGGGCTCACGCTCTTCTTTACGTTTGCGATTGCCGGGCTGGAACTCTATTACGCGGTCAAATACCGCCGCCGCTCGCGCGACGAAATCCCGCGCCCGGTCGTCGGCTCGATCCGGCTGGAACTGGCGTGGACGGTGATCCCGTTTCTGATCTCGATGGGCATCTTCGCCTGGGGAGCCAGCCTTTACTTCAGGCTCTATCGCCCGCCGCGCGAGGCGCAGGAAATATACGTCACCGCCAAACAGTGGATGTGGAGGTTTCAGCACCCCGAAGGGCAGCGCGAGATCAATGAACTGCACGTGCCGGTGGGCCGCCGGGTGAAGCTGATTATGACGAGCGAGGACGTGATCCACAGCTTCTTCGTCCCCGAATTCAGGGTCAAGTCAGACGTGCTGCCGGGCGACAGGCGCTACACCTCGCTCTGGTTCGAGGCGACCAGGCCGGGCCGCTATCACCTCTTCTGCGCGGAATACTGCGGGACTAATCATTCGGGGATGATCGGGTGGGTCGTGGTGATGGAGCCACAGGAGTATGAGGCATGGCTCGGCGGCGAAGGGGTGGGGCAGATGTCGGCTTCGGGCGAGGGCCTGTTTCAAAGCCTGGGGTGCGCTTCCTGCCACCTGATGAATGGTCAGGGGCAGTGCCCGTCGCTCGCGGGCGTGTTCGGCAGACAGGTCGCGCTGGCGGACGGGCGGAAGGTCACGGCTGACGAAAGCTACATCCGCGAATCAATCGTCAACCCGCAGGCGAAGATCGTCGCCGGCTATCAGCCGATCATGCCGACCTTCCAGGGGCTGGTGAACGAAGAGCAGTTGTTGCAGCTGGTCGCTTACGTCAAATCGCTCGGTAACACTCAGGGCACAACAAACACACCAGCAGGCAGCAGTAATCAGGGGACAGTAAACCAGACGGCTGAGCCGAAGTCGCGGCGGTCAAATCCGCCCGCCCCTGATCAGCCGCAGAAACAACGCTGATGTTCGAGGTCATGTCCGGCAAACTTTCCCGGTTTGCTGAGCCTCTCTATCGGCCATTTGTGAAGTCATCAGCAAACTGGAAGTTTGCTGTACATTTTCTGAATGAATGCTATGAGCGCCGCAACCGCAGCAGTCAGCCCCCGCGTGCATTACCTCAACGCCAGCTTCGGCTGGAAGTCGTGGCTCTTCACGCTCGACCACAAGCGGATCGGCCTGCTTTACATGGCCTCGATCACGTTCTTCTTCTTCATCGGCGGGATCTACGCCACGCTGGTCAGGATCGAACTGCTGACGCCGCCCGGCGATCTGGTGACGGCGGAGACTTACAACAAGCTCTTCTCGATGCATGGCATCATCATGGTCTTCTTCTTCCTCATCCCGTCCATCCCGGCCGTGCTGGGGAATTTCCTGATCCCGCTGATGATCGGGGCCAGGGATGTCGCGTTCCCGCGGCTCAACCTGGCGAGTTGGTACATCTTCATGCTGGGCGGCTTCTTTATGCTCTACGCGCTCGTGAACGGCGGCGTGGATACCGGGTGGACTTTCTACACGCCGTTCAGTTCAAGTTACTCGGTCACCAACGTCGTCCCGGCGGTGCTGGGGATCTTCATCGCCGGGTTTTCCTCGATCCTGACCGGGTTGAATTTCATCGTCACGATCCACACGATGCGCGCGCCGGGGATGACGTGGTTCCGGCTGCCGCTCTTCGTCTGGGCGCATTACGCGACGAGCCTGATTCAGGTGCTGGGGACCCCGGTGCTGGCGATCACGCTCGCGCTGGTCGCGCTGGAGCGGACTCTGCACCTCGGATTTTTTGACCCGGCCTACGGCGGCGACCCGGTGCTGTTCCAGCACCTCTTCTGGTTCTACTCGCACCCGGCGGTCTATATCATGGTATTGCCGGCGATGGGCGTGGTCAGCGAGCTGGTCGCGAATATGACCCGGAAGAGGATCTTCGGCTACAGCTTCGTCGCCTGGGCGAGCGTGGCGATTGCCGTCTTCGGCTTCCTGGTCTGGGGTCACCACATGTTCGTCAGCAGCCAGGGCGTGTACGCCGGAATGATCTTCTCGTTCCTCAGCTACGCCGTAGCCATCCCTTCGGCGGTCAAGGTATTCAACTGGACGGCAACACTCTATAAGGGTTCGGTATCCTATGACACGCCGATGCTCTATGCCTTCGGCTTTATAGGATTGTTTACCATCGGGGGGATGACCGGGTTGTTCCTGGCCGCGCTGGGGCTGGACGTTCACGTGACTGACACTTATTTCGTCGTCGCGCATTTTCACTACATTATGGTCGGCGGCGCGGTCATGGGTTATCTGGGCGGGATTCATTTCTGGTGGCCGAAGATTTCGGGCCGCCTGTATTCAGAAGGCTGGGGCAGGCTGTCGGCGCTGCTGGTTTTCGTCGGCTTCAATCTGACGTTCTTCCCGCAGTTCGTGGCCGGCTACCAGGGGATGCCGCGCCGTTACCACGCCTACCCGCCGGAATATCAGGTGCTGAACGTGATGTCCACCGCCGGGGCTTCAATCCTCGCGGTCGGCTACGTGCTGCCTTTGATCTACCTGATCTGGTCAATGCGGTACGGCCCGGCAGCCGAAGCCAACCCGTGGCCGGGCACGGGGCTCGAGTGGCGCACTTCTTCACCGCCGCCGACCGAGAATTTTTACCAGACACCGGTGGTGACGTGGGAGGCTTATGAATTTGTGCCGGCGGAAGAATCGAAGGGTGTCGGACAGATGAAGCCGGGCGATCAGCCGGCCTGAGCGATGAGGGGGTAATGAGCGCAGAGATCAGCAAAAACCATGCGTCGGGGAATGCGGGCACTCATCACCCGGCGCTCAAGCATCATTTCGCGGATTTCGAGCAGCAGCGCGAGGCCGGGACGCTCGGGATGTGGGTCTTTCTGGTGACGGAGATCATGTTTTTCGGCGGCCTGTTTATGACCTACATCGTCTACCGCACGTGGCACCCGGCGGCCTTTGCCGCCGCGAGCCATGAACTCGACGTGCCGCTCGGCAGCGTCAACACTATCGTGCTGATCGCCAGCAGCCTGACGATGGCCCTGGCGGTTTACAGCGCGCAGACGGGCGGCCGGAAGGCGACGGTCGCGTTTCTCGCGCTGACGCTCGCGCTGGGGCTCGTGTTTCTGGGCATCAAATTCGTCGAGTACCACCACAAGTTCGTGGAAGGGCATGTTCCGGGCGCGAACTTCAATTTTGCCGAACCGTACCGGCGCGACGCTCAGATGTTCTTCTCGCTCTACTTCGCGATGACCGGGGTGCATGCGCTGCACATGGTCGTGGGCGTGGGGATTCTGGCCGTGCTGATCGTGATGGCGTGGCGCGGCCGGTTCTCGCCCGAATATCACACGCCGGTCGAGTTGTCGGGTCTCTACTGGCATTTCGTGGATATCATCTGGATCTTCCTCTTCCCGCTGCTTTACCTGATCGGGCGCCACCTGCACCAGGGAGGTTTGTGATGCATATCGTGCCGAGGAAAATTTATCTGACCATCTTTGCCGCGCTGCTCGGGCTGACGCTGTTGACGATCTGGATCGCGTCAATTGACCTGGGCAGGATGAATACCGTGGCGGCGCTGGCGATTGCCGTCACCAAGGCGACGCTCGTGGCGCTTTATTTCATGCACGTCCGTTACAGCAGCCGGCTGACTCAGGTGGTGGTCATCGGCGGGCTTTTCTGGCTGGGAATCATGTTCGCGCTGACGATGAGCGATTATCTGACGCGGGGCTGGCTCTCTTATTCACGGTGATCAGCGCGCATTCGGCTCAGACCATCATAATCTTCAAATCGTGGCCGGCCGGGGACGAATGTGGAGTAATTATTGCAGGCATTCCCGGTGACGCTGTCCCAGCAGCCGACCGGGCTGCTGGGGGAAAACTAATGGCTGAAGGAAGGAAGTTGATTATGAGTAAGAAAACCCAGGGCATCAGTAAACGTGAAGAGTTGGAAAACCTGTCACTCAATCAGGGCTATATCAGGGAAGAGGATCTGGAATCAGGATCAGGGGACGCGCAGGTCATGCCGCCCCGCGAGATTGATTCTTACGCACAAAAGGCCGAGTCGGCAAAGCGAAAGAAAGGTGGCGGGCTTAAGGGCGAGGGCGATTACGAAGCCGCCGAAGATTACAACACCGAGGCGACAGATTTTGCCCGGAAACAGAGCGGCAGGTGAACGGAGGCAGGCTTCCGCGCCTGCCTCCATTCCTTCAATTTCTGATCAGCAATAACAGTCTTTCTTCGGGCCGGAGCCTGCCGACGACTCAGAACCTTGCCAGTTCCCCGCCCAGCTCCTGCCACTCGCGCTCGATGCGGAGCGCGTCATCCTCCGTGTGTGGGTTGACGCGGATCAGAATCCGCCCTTCCCTGATGCCACGCTCGTAACGATGAACGTCCTCGTTCGGAACGCTGGAGCCGATCAGTGCGCCGAACAGGCTGCCGACGGTCGCGCCCAGCCCCGCGCCCGCCGCGGCCAGTGGCCCCAGCACGATGAAGCCCGCCCCACCTGAAACGATTGCCAGGCCAGTTGCTGCTACTGCCCCGAGGACTGCGCCGGTTGAGCCCATGATCGCTGCTCCCGCGGCGGCTTTGTTATGCGCCCCGGTTTCCGACGAAGCATCGAGCGGGGTGTCTTTCGGGAAATAGCGACTGCGCGTTTCATCCGTCATCACCACGCTGATGTCATCGGGCTTGTAACCCATGTCAATCAGCAGGTGGTAAGCGCGCCCGGAAGTTTCCCCGTCCTTGAACAGGCCGGTGACCGGTCTGACCGAACTCGTGTTTGCGTGATCCAGTTTTGCCATTTTGTTGTCTCCTCCCCTGACACCGCCTGAGTGCGGTCTCGGCACTGTATGCCTGCGGAAGCTGACGCTCCGCAAGTCGGGCGGGCGATCAGACTTTCTCAGACCCGCCCTTTGCCGTCCGGCTCTGCTCGCCGACGAAACCGACCGGGTATGCCGACGGTTTCAATTCGACCTTGATCCACCCGGCCTGTCGTTCGTCGAATGCCTTGTAAGCGTCAATGGCCGAAGCGAGCGGCTCCTGCTGCGTCAGCACCTGCATCGGATCAATCTCGCCGCTCCGGACTTTGCCGACCAGCTCGGGAATGTATTTGCGATGATTGCAATTGCCCATCTGGATCGTCAGGTTTTTATTCATCGCCCTGCCGATGGGGAAATGCTCGGACTTTTCCGGGTAGACGCCGATGACCGAGAGCGTGCCCGCCTTGGCCAGCGCTTCGACCGCCCACATGAGGGCCTGTGAGGGTGCGTCGCCCGGAACCCAATTATCGCCGTCGGGGTTGGTTTCCGGCGCGATCTGCTGCAACTCCTGCTCGAACTGCTGGCGGTTCTCTCTGGCCTTCCTTGCGGCGGGGCCGTGATGGGCAGTGACGGCATCAACGCCGACGGCGTCAATCGCGCGATCCACGCCGATCTTTCCCGTCAGCCGCCGGATCGCCTCGACCGGGTCTTCGCGGTTGAAGTCAATCACCTCGGCCCCCTGCGCGCGCGCCATGTCGAGCCTTGAGGGGATGGTGTCAACGGCGAGAATGCGGCCCGCGCTGAGCAGCTTCGCACTGGCAATGACGAACTGACCGACCGGCCCGCAGCCGAAGACCGCGACCGTGTCGCCCTTTCTGATCTCGGCCAGCTTCGCGCCGAACCACGCGGTCGGGAAAATATCAGAGAGCAGAATCGCCTGATCGTCGCTGACTTCTTCGGGCAGCTTGACCAGCCCAACGCCGGCAAACGGGACGCGCGCGTACTCGGCCTGCAGCCCGTCGAACGGACCGCTCTGTTCGGGCCCGCCGAAGAAAGCCGCCCCGGCCTGCGCCCCGTTCGGGTTGGCATTGTCGCACTGCGAGTAATACCCCGCGCGGCAATAGACGCAGTACCCGCAGGCGATGGTCGAGGGGATCACTACCCGGTCGCCGACGTTCAGGCTGCGCACGTCCTTGCCCAGTTCTTCGATGACGCCGACGCCTTCGTGCCCGAGAATTGTCCCGGGCTTCATCCCGCTCATCGTCCCGCGCACCATGTGCAGGTCGGTCCCGCAAATGGCGCTCGCCGTCAGCCGGACAATCGCGTCGCCGGGCTCTTTGATCTTCGGGTCGGGAACATCATCAAGACTAATGTCGCCAATGCCATGAAATACTATTGCTTTCATTTTACCCTCCCCTCAAAAACGGTAGTGCGACCCGGGCGGTCTGCCCGGGTCGCAGTCTGGCGGATCACCGCCTCAATCGCGGACGAGTGCTAAGGCGTCGTCCGGTTGTAAGACTTTGCGTCCTTTTTACCGGCCTTTCCTGAATTCGACGCGCTGGTGTTAATTTTGCCCGACAGGTCGCGCACCATCTTCAGGTGGTCGCGCAGCGTTGGCAGCGTCTTTTCGACCCACGCTTTAAGGTCCGGATCATGGGCAGTGCGCGCTTCTTTCTCAAACATCGCCACATCCTTCTCGTGATCCTTCAGCATCTCGCGCACGTACTGCCGGTCAAAATCGGCGCCCGAGAGTTTCGACAGGCGATCCTGCGTGGCTTTATGTTTGGCGTCCGTGTCGGCGGGCAGCGTGATGCCCTTTTGTGAGGCCAGGGCCGTCAGTTCCTGATTGGCTTTGCCGTGATCGTCCACCATGCGCTGACCGAACTGCTTCACTTCATCATTCGTCGCCTTGCCTGCGGCGACCTGTCCCAGCGAGACTTCGGCCATCCCGCCGGTCGCGGCTTTCATCACGAACGTTTTGTCGGCGCCCGAGAGCGTGGCGCTTTTCGTCGTGTCGCTCTTCGCGCTGTCGTCGTGCTTCATGTTCTTGTCGTGGTGCTGATCCTGTTTCGCCTTGTCAGCGGCCTTGCCGGTCTGCGGCGGGTCGGTTGCGGAGGGCGGCTGCTGTGCGAGAGCTGTCGGGACACAGAGGGCGGCCAGCATGATGACGATGAAAAGGTGTCTGATCATAAGTCTCCTTCCTCGCCCCTGAATCAGGTCCTGACTGAACAGAAGCAATTCAATTGCCTGGTGGCGTTATCCGTTTGTCCTTCAGCACCGGCAGCCGGCGCCCCGGTGAGCGCGGGTCTCGGCCAGTGCATCAAGCGGGTGGATGGGTGGAATGCGTTGTTTTGCGCTGCCGGTCACAGTCTGTCAGCCCCGCCGCGTGGACCGACGCCTGACTGACAAGCCAGCTGATCACGCGGCCTTTATCTGATCCGCTTCGCGTCTGACCTGCCCTTCAAGCAGGGCCAGCACGGAGGCCTCTTCAGGCTGCAACCATTCCGGCGCGTCCTCCTGTTGCTGTTTCAGGCACTGTTCGAGCGATTCGCACAACGTGCCTTCGGTGTAGAGTTCGATCACCACCGGGTGAACGTAAGATTTGCGACAGACCGCGACCGTATTGCCGAGTCGCGCAGCCACGCTCTCAATCGCGCGGACGACGTTCCTCTTCGCCTCGGCCTCTGAATCGAAGTCTTCAGACTCCTGCAGCGCCAGAGCCGCGAAGACCGTGCCCGCCCACGTGCGAAAATCCTTCGCCGTAAAATCCTCGCCGGTGATTTCGCGCAGATAGTCATTGACCTCGGCCGAGCCGATGCTTTGCGGCTCGCCCGCCTCATCGAGGTACTGAAACAGCTCCTGCCCCGGCAGTTCCTGACAACGGCGGACGATCCGCGCCAGCCTCCGGTCATTGAGATCAATCGTGTGACGGACGCCGCTCTTGCCGCGGAACTCGAAGCGGAGCGTCGAGCCTTTAACCCTGACGTGCTGATCGCGCAGCGTCGTCAGGCCGAACGAACGGTTAGCGCGCGCGTACTCTTCATTGCCGACGCGGATCAGCGTCCTTTCGAGCAAGCGCACGACCGTCGCCAGCACTTTTTCGCGCGGCAGCCCCGGCAGCACCAGATCGCTTTCAGTCCGTTCGCGGATGCGCGGCAGGGCATGGCCGAAGGCGATCATCCGGTCGTATTTCGTCTCGTCGCGGACGGCGCGCCACCGTGCGTGATAGCGGTACTGCTTGCGACCCTTCGCGTCGCGCCCGGTCGCCTGAATGTGCCCATGCGGGCTCGGGCAAATCCACACGCCAGTCCACGCCGGCGGGATCGCGAGCGCCCTGATGCGGGCGAGTTCATCCGCGTCGCGCAGCGGCTTCCCATCAACTCCGATGTAGCTGAATCCTTTCCCCGCACGGCGGCGGAGGATGCCTGGGCTGGTATCATTCACGTAGCGCAGACCCGCCGATTTCGCCGCCTCTCTGGCGACTGCAACCGGATCGGTATCTGGTGCGCGCTCCGGGTCGCGCGTTGTCATAGTCAATGGCATCAGCAGCAGTGGGAGCAAACAGGATGCCGAAGCGGCCGATTACCCGGGCAATAGCGGGGCTATGGCCCGTCGTTGTGGTCACTCAGGCGAGTTATACAGCTTTCAGGAAAATGAACCTGTGAAGCAACGAATAAACCGAAGGTAGAAAGAGTGAATTGAAAGGATTGGACTCCTGGCTCTTTCTACGCCCCATCGTCTCTCGCCGGTCAATTTTCTATTCCCCGAGGCCATCGTGTGGAAATGACAGACCGCGGCAGTACGGCAGGGCAGTTTCTACACGGCGTGAATCCCGTCAATACAGGATGAAGCTTAATCATACAAGCAATTGTATGGTGGGCCCTTGTAGTTGCTACTTCTTCAGGCTCAACAAATCGCACGGACTGGAATGATCTGGCGGAGCCACTGCTCTTATGGACGGAGCGGCGCATTTCGGTTAGGCACAACACTTGCGCTGGGGCTGGGGGAATGGCAACAAATTGTCTTTAGATGATTCACTTCGGAGGGAACAAAAAGTATGAAAAGTACCAAAGCTTTTAATCTGCTGCTGGCCCTTGTAGCGGGACTTATTCTCCTGACTCCGGCCATGGCACAAGATCAGACAGATCAGAAAACACAGAACAACACTCGTCCGGCGCGCGTCAGTTCGGGGCAGAAACAAAAGATCAATGGCGTGATCATCAAGCGCGATGCTGACAGCATCATCGTGCGTGATCAAAGCGGATCGGATGTGACTGTCAGCCTGACCAGCTCAACCCAGGTTCAGGAGCGCAAGAGCAATCCGTTCCGTCGCGGGAAGAACTACGGCACGACTTCGCTGCTGCGGGGCCTGCCAGTCGAAATTGAAGGTCGCGGCGACAGCTCCGGCGCGCTTGTCGCAAACAAGATCAAATTCTCTGACAACGAATTCAAGGTGGCACAGTCAATCGAATCGCGCGTCACGCCGGTCGAAGGCCGCGTGGGCGAGGCCGAGAATCGTCTGACTCAGGCCGAACAGAATGCGCAGCGGCTCTCGGGTCAGCTCGAGGAACTCTCTGCCGTCGCCAACACCGCCAAGGGCGGGGCGAAGGCCGCGCAGGAGACTGCCGACGCCGCGATTGCCGGCGTGAATGCGACCAACGATCGCATCTCGATGCTCGATGATTACGACGCGACCAAGACCACGACGGTGAACTTCAAGGTCCGCAGCGCCATGCTCTCGCCGGAAGCCAAGACGGCGCTGGATGACATTGCCAATCAGGCGAAGACCCAGAAGGCCTTCATCATCCAGGTGGCCGGATTTGCTTCAGCTGACGGCCCTGACAGCCTGAACCGCCGCCTCAGTCAGGAGCGCGCCGACGCGGTCGTGCGTTACCTGGCCGAGAATCACAACATCCCGCTGCGCCGGATCATTACCCCGTTCGGCTACGGCGAATCCAACCCGGTGGCCGACAACAGCACCCGTGACGGGCGCCAGCAGAATCGCCGGGTTGAAGTTTCGATTCTGGTCAACAAGGGGCTTATGAACCCGGCTTCGGTGAATCGTCCGACGACCAGCAGCAGCAACGACACGCGGCCTCCCGATCAGCAGTAGCCCGTCTCGTCTGTAATGCTTCGGATAGTTTCGTTACCCGGAACTATCAGGGCCTGCCGGATTCAGGCTGCCCGGTTCCCGAAAGAGAAGGTGAGCAGGTATGGTGACTAATAACGACCACGATACCTGCTCACCTTCTCCGGGTTTTTGACGCGATCTGATGATCCTGAGCGGCAATCCCACCTTCTGACCCGCTTCTACTCACGCTATACATCGTCCTCAACGACCACCTCGTAATGTCTGACCTGCCGGTCATACCAGAGTAATAAAGGGGCGATCTCGTCGCTGACGACGGCTCGTTCGAGGTCAGGCCCGGCAAATTTCCTGACGGCGTCAAGCGACTGCCAGAGAGTAATGACCACTATCTCGACGCCATCAGCTGTCTCGCGCTCAAGCAGCTTTGCGCCGTCGTACCCGTCAACTTCCCTTAAAGCGGAAAGGACCCGACTCTTCAGATGATCAGCGTAAGCGGGGGCTTGAGCCTGCGCCACCCGGGCCGTCCATAAGCGAGCGATCATTTGACGCCTCCCTGTAGAGTTGTGCTGTCGTTGCCGATCACGACGGCCCAGGGCTGGACTTCCCACCGGGTCACCAGCCCGTTGAGGACGTAAGGGTCGTTCCGGGCAAAATCCCCGGCAGCTCGGCCATCCTCTGCGCGGAACACGAGCAGCGCCCGATCTGCCGGATCGCCCAGCGCGCCGGCCAGCACCAGCTCGCCCCGACGATTTGCCTCTCCTGCCAGCCGGAGATGCTCTTCGCGGAATGGAGTCCGGCGTGAAACGAAGCCGTCCACCACGTAGTAAAACAGTGCAAAATATTTCATACCCGTCATCCTCCAGGCGCTGAAGTCCTGACGCGCTGGCATCACCCGGCGCACAGCCCCCGGGCGCTCGTTACGATACGACTCTTTGCCTATTGCAGAACTATCATCCTATTGCCATCCGCCGCGCCATAGCAAGCTCATCAACGCGCAGAAAAGCAAGCGCGCGGTAATCCCCCGGACGATAGCGCGCACGTGCGCGGCCTCCTAGTTCAGTCCGGACAGGGTGTCTTTACGATAAGAATTGAGGACAGGTATGGATGATTTAATGACGGCCGCTGCAACTGATCCTGCAGGCGATTCATCTGAGTGGCCGATGATTGAAGCAGGTATCTACGTTCGCAATTCTTTCAACCATAATCTCCAGCTACGACCTATGACGGTTGCCGCCCGCGCCTTCTGAGGGGGCATTTCGGGCGCAGCTGTTCACCTCACCTTTCAGGTCACTTTAACAACGGAGTCAGATGAGAATAACTTTTGTGCTGTTCGCGGCGCTGCTCTGCGCGGGCTCTGCTCTGGGCCAGACTTTAACCAATCCTCAATCCGGCGCCAGCGCCGGAATTCAAAGCATGAATTCAGAGGTTCGAATACTGCCGCCGACCCGTCTGGCGTCGCTGGAACTTCCGCCTCCGTTGTTTACGACGTCTCCTTTGATTATCAAAGCCTGGGAGCCGCAGATGCTTCTTTCCCCACCGCCGCCACCCAAGGCCCCAGTCTGCACCGGAACCCTGAGCGATGTCTCTATGTTGACCGCCGGTCTGCCGCAGGGGCTGACGACCGGTGATCAGGGGATTGATGCGATGGTTGTTTCAGCCGCCGCCCGAAATGGCCTTGACCCTGCGCTGATCTATTCAGTGATGTTGCAGGAGTCCGCCTTCAAACAGCGGGCTGTCTCACCGAAGGGCGCGTCCGGGCTGATGCAGCTGACGCCCGCGACGGCGGCGCGCTTCGGCGTGCGCAACATCTTCGACCCGCAGCAGAATGTCGAAGCCGGCGCGCGTTACCTGCGCTTCCTGCTCAACACCTTCCACGGTGATGTGAGCCTGGCGCTGGCGGCCTATAACTCCGGCGAAGGGACGGTCAAAAAATACGGCCAGAGCATCCCGCCATACCGGGAGACAATTAAATACGTCAGCCAGATCAGGCAGCGTTATCAGAACATTTGTATGCCGCCCGGCATGAGTGCCGAAGTCGGGGTGGGATCGTAGTCTGCTTTGTAGCGAGTCAAAACTGCGGCGGGTCAGAAACGGCCCGCCTTTTTTTATCTCTATTATCTGAATGGCTCAATCCATCGCGGCGCGCAGGATCAGATACTGATGAGAATCTTCAATGGCACGAGAGTTGAATCTCCGGATTCTATATAGAGAGGTTCATAAGGAATCAGGTTAGCGCTGTCCTGGTTTGATCCGGGCTCATCACAGCCACAGGACCGCTTCAGGTGAAGGAGGTAATTATGAATCGAACGGGTCATACAGTTATTTCCGCCACTCCCTCCCCGGTCAGTTTTCGGAGGGCCGGACTGGCCGCCCTTATGGGCGTCCTCGCCTTCGGTCTTTTCTCATCGAGACCCGGGATCGGTGGCGCGTCTGTGGAGAAAACAACTCCGGCGGATACCGCACTATCAACGGTCACGTCTCCGTCATCGTTCCCGAACATCAGGATAAAAAATTTCGGGCGGATGGATGAATCCTTCTACCGCGGCGCGCAGCCTCATAAGGGCGATTACAAGGCGCTCGCCGCGCTCGGTATCAGGACGGTCATTGACCTGCGGGACGATCCGACAGGCTACGAGAAGCCCGAAGCGGAAGCGGCGGGGATGAGTTATGTCAACATCCCGCTGGACGACAAAAGCAAGCCGACGGAGCAGCAGATCGCGGCGTTCTTCGCCGTCGCCGATGAACAGGCCAATCAACCCTTCTTCGTCCACTGCGCCGGCGGGCGCCACCGCACCGGGATGATCGGGGCCATTTATCGGTTCAATAAATACAAATGGGATTTCGATCAGGTTTACCGGGAGATGAAGAATTATGACTTCTACACGCAGTGGGGGCACGAGCCCATCAAGGAATACGTGGAGGAGTACTATACGAGGGTGAAGTCCGCGAAGCCGTTCCTGCCGGATGATCAGAACAAAATGGCTGTCCCGACTTCGCAGCCCGCGACGCCTCCGCCGCCAGCCAAACTAACAGAATGACCCGCGGTCAGAAAGCGTGCCTGTCGGCGGATTGCGCACGGCATGGAATTATTGTTTTTATCAGTGCCCGTCGGAATGATCCGGGAATTTTGGGACATCTGTCCCGGGAGATTGCACCAGAAACGCGCAAAAAGGGTTTTTCGGGGAGAGTAAGTGTCAGCAAAAGAAATGGGCATTCTGGAAGCGCCCGGAGGTTTCTGAAAATAGTGTGAGCCGCACAGGACCTGAACCTGCGACCCACTGGGTTGCTTCAACGCGCATTCAGCGGGAGTCAGCCCGAGGCTGATTTCATTTTATTCTTTTATAAGGATCATTGATCGGACATCTGTATTGCAATGGTGCGGGGATCAGGCAGCCCCATACATCACACTCCCCTTTTCAAAATCTGAATGGAGGAAAGAATCATGATTCTGAAAAGCGACCGGCTTTGCGCAACCGGGCGAAAAACACAACCACTGCTGGCAGTTTTGCTCTCAGTGGTTTTTGCCGGCGGCTTCTTCTACGCGACAGCTCAGCGCGGCCCCGACGAGGAGGCTGGCAGTCTGACTTTTACGGCGATACCTGATTCACAACCGGGTGTCACTCCCAAATCAGGTACGGCGCTCGCCCCCTTAGTCACCAGCCCCGTCCAGGATCTCTATTGCGCCTCGGACGACGGGCGGCGCCATTATTGCAGGACTGACACGAGCAGGGGCGTGCGACTGGTGCGCCAGCGCAGCGATGCGGCTTGTATAGAGGGGCGGAGTTGGGGTTATGACCGGCGTGGGATCTGGGTGGATCGCGGCTGCCGCGCGGACTTTACAGTTGAAGAGCGAGGTTACGGGCGTGATCGCGGGTATGGTCGCGACCGTGATTATGGGCGTGATCGCGGCGGCAGGGTGCAGACCTTCTACTGCGAGTCCGGTGACGGGAGACGCCATTGGTGCAGCGAGGGCCTCGGCGGCAGGGTCCGTCTGGTGCGCCAGCGTAGCGGCTCCGCCTGCGTTCAGGGACGCACCTGGGGGGTTGACCAGAGCGGCGTCTGGGTGGACCGCGGCTGCCGCGCCGATTTCGAAGTCCGTCGGTGATCATTACCTGCCGAATTCCTCCGGGTGGCTGGTAGTCTGGCAATCTGATCAGAATACCGACTACCCGGAACCCCCACGGCCCTCTTTACGAGGTACTTCGGCTTCATTTCCCGCGCTCAGTCTTCCACGCAGAGTGAATGGAACCAAACGCCGGCAGGGCATGTAATCACTTTATTCTCGCCTTCAACTGCCACCAGCTCTCATCCGACGCCCTCCTCCTGCGGAGCAGGCGAAGACCTTCGCGATTTCCCGCCGCAACTCTTCGAGCGTGTCCATCCGCTCGACGATGGCGATGCAGCCGCCGATGAGTTCCGCGATATTCCTGACCTCCGGCCTCTCGAACCCGGTGGTCAGAATCACCGGGAGCGCGTTCCCGTCAGCCGCCGTGAAGCCACTTCGCGCCCTTTGGGGATCGCGCCGGGCGATCTCCCAGTCGAGCAGCATGACGCCCGGCCCCTGCTCCTTCACTATTCTGTCAGCCGCCTTGAGGTCAGTCGTCGTCACGACCCTGTATTGATCGCCCAGGCTGAACTCAAGGCGCTCGACCCATTCCCGATTGTCATCCACCACGAGGATGGCCGGTTTGCCTATGATGGTCGGCCCCTTCATGCGATGTCCCCCTGTGTTGAAAAGTCGCCATCACCAGAACTCCACGAAGAAGGTGCTGACGCCGCAACTGGAATCACTCAGATATTCCCCAGGCTCAACTCGAAGGCAGTCACCTGCCTGCCCGTAGTCTGCCATAGATAGTTCGCCTGCTCGTGATTCAAATCAATTTTGACTGTCTCCGGGTCGTGGCCCGTCTCTTCGCCGACCGGCTCACTGGCAATCTCAGGCCGCCTGCCATCACTCTGAGCAGTGATACTGATCCAGTGGTCAGGGTGGTTTTCGTCGGTCAGGATTTTCAACTCGGAGACCTCTTTCCCGGCGCTGTCCCGAATCTGTTGCCGTTGCCCTTCATCGAGCCTGATGATGAACTGTCTGGTGTTCACTGATTCTTCCTCCCTCTCTTCCCGGTCTGGCCGTTGAGCTGCCAGAGATCATTCAGTGCAACTCCGGGGCCATAGTGACTTCAGCACTCTGCTGTGTAATGCCTGCATAAACAGGAATGGCAGACTGGAAAGGGGAGTCAGGGTGTACGGAAGGGATACGGCAGAATGTATGGAGAGATCCCTAATGATTTCCTGCCCGACGGCAGAGGTGTCTTCGGATCAGAGCAGCGGCTCGGCGTGAAATCAGTTCGGCTCTTTTGATGGCCTTTCACATCGGGCCTTCCCCAGCGCTGTCTGGTCGTCTGGTCAAAGCCGGTGTAATCTTCGGCCCTGTCATGAGAGAAAGACTGCTCACCTTCGTCAGGGAGTTCGCCACGACCAGAGGCATCATCTTTTCCACTGCCGCGCTGGTGCTGATTTTCGTGTCGCTTGCACTCTGGCAGGCTTACCCTTTCACTGATGACGTTGCGGCATTTGACCTGACCGATGATGATTGGATTGTGTACAAGCGAAACGCCCTGAACATCATTCACGGCGGATTACTGATCCCTGACCTTCAGGAAAGTTATTTCGCGCCGGCAGGCTTCATCTACAACTACTTCATTGCCGCTGTTTTCGCCCTGACGGGTGAGAACTCAACACACGTTTATATCACTCAGGCAGTGCTGCTGGCTTTGTCGGCCGGGCTCACAACTCTGGCATTCAAAGCACACCTCCCGCCCGAAAAACTCATCCTGTATTTTGGCTTGTTGTCCGTTTCCTTTTTACTCGATGTGTTTCCGCATTACACCTTCAGACTGCTCAGTGAAAACCTCGCGCTCTTTCTGCTGGCCGTCTTCTGTCTCGCACTGATGAGGGGATTCGAGAAAGGATCGGCGGTGCTGATCACCTGTGCCGGTGTGATGCTCGGGCTTTGCGCACTGTGCCGTCCAAACATTGCTTTGGCCGCGCCGGTCACCGCCCTGTTGCTTTTCCTGAAGATTCAAAACAACAGGACGGGAGCCTGTCTGCTCTTTCTTCTCGGCTTCGCGCTGACCTTCTCTCTGCTGCCGCTGCGCAATTACGCAGTGGCAGGAGAACTGAGCGCGCCAATCTTCACCCGGACGTATTACTGGTGTTCGCCGGATAACGTGGACAGCGCAGTTCCCTTCTACATGAAGCGCGTCCTTTTTTGCTTTGGCTGGCTGTCTCTGGAATCATCCGGCTGCCGAATACGCCCGCACTGGCTGCTGATGTGGATCGCCGCCGGCGTGTGGACGTGGCGTGCGACGAAAAGAAGGACTCTGGAATTCCGGCAGTTGTTCGCGGTCAGTTTTATTGCCGTTTATCTGATTCCGGTGATCGTCCTCTCGCAGATTTCCAACTACGGCTTCAGGTTCATCCTTCCTGCCATACCGATGACACTGCTGCTGGCCGTGGATGCGATTCAGGTTGAAAAGTGAATGCCCCTGTACGAGATGGGAGGCAGCGGTTATTTACCGCCGATTCCCTTCTGACGGCTGTTCCGGTTGCGCTTCGGAATGGCCGCCCTCGGCACCCCACAAAGCAAAAGGGGCCTTTCGACCCCTCTAAAGCAGGCCCTCCGGCCCACTGCCTTGATCCTGAATGGATATTACGAATCAGGCCGGTTTCCCAGCCCGCTCTACGCCTGCCCCTTCACGCCCTCACATATTGAGCCCCGCATCGCCGGCGTCACGGCTTTGAAGATTCCCTGAAGAAAAACTCAAAAAAACCTCAGAACGAACTCAATACTTCCTGCCACGCCCGCGCGTATGCTCACGCCATGCTGAAACATTGAAGCAACCACAGGCGGCAGGATGAATGAACAATGTCGCGCCAGCCAGCCCCAGTCAGGGGCGAGCTGGTCGAAGAATCAACGGGCGAAAACAATGCGTTTCTGCCCTCATCCGGGAGGAGAAAACAATCATGGTTTGTCAGTCACTTATCCGATCCACGCTGGCCCTCGCGCTGCTGGCAGCGCTTTCGCTGACCGCGCCGGCTCAGAAGGGAACAGGCACGGGAAAGACTCTGGAAAAGAAGGGACAGCCCGCCGAAAAGGCGAAGCTTGAGCCCGCGGAGAGGAAGTCGCAACCCGCCGGGCGCGTCAACCTCATCATTCAGGAAGTGAAGAAGGAAGACGCCAGCGCCAGACCGGCTTCCGGCGGGGGCCGACTGATTCCAGTGCGCTTCACCTGGCTGTGCGGCTCGACCGGCAGCGCCCGGCTGGTCGAACTCGAAGCCCGCCTCATCACCTTCAACACGGACGGCAAAAGCACGACGGTCACGAAGAAACTGTCCGACTGGACGGTGAACAAGCAGATCGAAAGCCTCATTGAGTTGCCGATGGCAGACGGCGTGTTTGCCAGGAACTTCACGCTGACGCTGAAAGGAAAATTCGGCGAAGGCGCAACCGAGCAGGCCGTCAGCACGGTGAAGCAGGGCAGCTTCCCGCTACCGCCCGACGCGGCGAAGAAGTGATTCAGTTGTTCATCAGGGTGGGAAAGGAGGTCAGAACAGACGGCCTCCCCTACTCAATGAAAGCCCCGGGAAGAGCGGGATAAAGGGAGATTATGAAACGCATTCCCCGGCATCTCGCGCTGCCCCTGACAGCCTTCGTGCCGGCCGGAATTCCGGCCGTGTTATTCCTGAAGGGGGGCTGGCGTCGGGGCCGGCTCTTTTTCTGATGCCGTGAAGTGAGAGGGGAACGGGCGATCCGACGTCTCACCTGTAGTCGAGGAAGTGGTCCAATCCGAGCCGGTCTGCAAGTCATCTCTCTGATCGGTGATAAAGAGAGGGGGTGAAAAGGAACGGCACAAAGTGGAGTACCTTGTTGTCTGACAGCAACAGGGAGAATTGCGGCACCGGTGTGACCAGCCGGTGCCGCAATTTTATCTGCCGCGAACCTTTTTCCGGCCTTTCAGCCTTTGCAACCGGTTTGGCCATTGTTATAGTTTACCCCTCCCCATTTCTATGATTTCACCCCTTCCCACCGGGTCAGATGCTGACTGGCGGACTCACGGCACGCATTGGAAAGCGGGTGAAGTGTTCCGGATGCCGCTCGAAATCCACTGCAAAGGAGAAGTTTACCCCAATGGTCACGACACGAATCCCCGGAGAGAAAATCCTTGTGGTCGAAGATGACCCCGACACGCGGGAGATGGTGAAGGCCTTCTTCGTGAGCGAGGGGTATCAGGTCGAGACTGCCGCGAACGGCAGGAAGGCAATCGAATACCTGAAGAGCAGCGAGACGCCCTGCCTGATCCTGCTCGACCTGATGATGCCGGAGATGAACGGGATCGAGTTCCTGCAGAGCAGGCGGCAGGAATCCGAGTTGTCGGGCATCCCCGTCGTGGTAGTGACGGCCGTGCAGGAAGCGTGCAAGGGCGCCAGGGCGCTGGGTGCCATTGACTGCCTGAGCAAGCCCTTCGAGTTTCACCAGCTGCTTGATCTGGCCAGAAGGTATTGCTAAAAACCGTCATCAGGACCGGGGGCACCAGAGACGAGTATGAACACCACCTTCAGGAAATCTGAGGCGGCTGATTTTGTTCGCGTGAGAATGTGGTTGCTACCGACAACGCCCTCCCCTCACTAATCCCCGTCCCCGTCGAAGCAGACAGTAACCTGATCTCCCCGGACAGCGACACTATGAAGATGGCGAAAATCTGCCCCGTCT
>Ga0070741_10001830_pt1 | contig 60987 bp, 53 predicted proteins | sample Coa_R1_4_FD_66440 | JGI IMG/M metagenome (GOLD analysis project Ga0070741, IMG submission 66440) | Surface soil microbial communities from Centralia Pennsylvania, which are recovering from an underground coalmine fire - Coalmine... | ecosystem: Environmental > Terrestrial > Soil > Unclassified ...
GGACACCGTCACCTTCCCACACCGGAGGCTCGCTCATTGATCACCTACAGGGTCCCGTCCTGCCTGGGCGCCTCTGCACTTTTCGTGATCAACTCATTGCACTATTCGTGATCCCCAACAAGCCCCGACGAAGTCTTCCGGGGTGGAGACGACCTCATCCACCGACACGTACGCTATCGCCTCAGTTGGGTGCCGGCGGCGTACTTGGTCGACGAGCACAGTCTTTCCTATGCGCCGCAAGCCGAGCAGACCGACATGGCGGCGAATCCCTTGCGCCAGACGCGCGAGGATCACGTCGAATTCAGCGAGCTCATTCGCACGGTCGACAAAGAGTGGGTCAGGAGCTGGGGCCGCCCCGGTCATGGCTTGCTACTGTAGCATGAAATCGGGAAGAATCCGAACTGGTGCTACCGTAGCAGTCTCGGAGGCGACGAACGTCGGGGTGGGCTGGAGCAATGCATAAGCTACAGGGTTCACGGAACAGCACGAGGCTTCCCACATTGGCTGCCTCTGAGATCGCTACGTTCGCCTTTTGTCCACAGGCCTGGTACCTGCAGCACATCGGGACGCCGGTCACCAGCGCCGCTGAGCGGCGTCGCCACCTCGGATCCGATCTCCATCGGAAGATCGGTCGGCAGACAGACTTCCTTCGCGCTGCGCGGATTGCTCAAGCGATCTTGCTGCTCGTCATCGTCCTGGGACTCCTCGCCCCGGTTGCTCTTGCGGTGAACGGATGAGCATGGACGCCGCCATCGTTTTCGCGATCCTGCTCGCCTCGATCATCGCGTACCTGCTACTCACTCGCTGGAGTCACGGTCTTCGAGCGCGGCTCGGCATCGCCGAGGGCTCGATCATTTCGGCTGATGACTCTCACCTTCACGCGTCCGATCTCCACTCCGAGCGCTTGGGCCTCGTTGGACGCTGCGACCACCTGATCCGCGTGGGTCGGGCCTACGTGCCGGTCGAGCAGAAGCCGACCGCTCAGCGGCTCCACGATTCCCATGTCCTGCAGGTCGGGGCGCTGTGCCTGCTCGTCCAAGAGGTGTATCGCGCGCGTCCACCCTTTGGCATCGTCGTCCTACGGACCCCGCCGGCCAAGGCGTCCACCGGTGGCTCGGCGCGAACTCGAACGCCTCTTCGCAATGCCCCGCTGGAGCCACCACAAGGACGGGTAGCGCGCCATACGCGCTGTGAGCGGCATCAGCTTCCAACTGGCTGATGTGCCATCTGGAATCCTGGTTGCGCTGTGCGGAACGCTATGGGCCCAAGCCAAGGACGCGGTTGCCAGTGCCGCCGATGACGAGATTCCCCTTCGGTTTACAGGCTCGGTGTTGGGACACCGCCCCGGAAAATTTCCTCGTCCCGTGCGCTCTGCGGCAAGCGCCTACCGCAGCTCCCAGTTCTGGATGTCCCAGACGATGGCCGAGGCGGGAGCCACATTCTGGGGGCCCTTGAGAGCGGGGACGCTCGCGATCGGGTTTGGATTGAAAAAGAGCGGAATCGAGGCGGCGTTCCCCGTGAAGACCTGCTCCATCTCCGCGATGAGCTTGACCCGCTCTTGTTGATCGAGCGCGCGTGTGAATGCTTCGGCGGCGCGGTCGAAGTCCGGGTGCGACCAGCTCCCACGATTGAAGCCGACCCAGCGCGTTTCCGCACGCGGTGTGGCGGACGACCGGTATTGGGCCAGCGTGTCTTCACCCTGCGGCAAGCTGATCGTCATCAGCGCGGGGAATGACGAGCGGGCCTGCTGGTCCTGGGCCATGGCGACCGGGAAGATCGACTCGTTGATCTCAAGACCTGCTTGGCGCCAGCCGGCCGCCATGATCGAGAGCTCAGACTCGTTCTGGCTGCCCGAGGTCGTGGTGAAGTCAAAGCTCAACCGCCCGCCTGTGGGGGTCATCCACGCGCCGTCGGGAGCTCGGGCGAACCCAGCTTGGCTCAACAACGCCTGCGCCTGCGCTGGATCGTATGGGTATTTCGCGACTAGGGGCTCGATCTGCGCGAAGTACTCCACGGTATTGGGGATGTACGGGGTATCGGACAAGAGGCCCTGACCCTCGAAAAGCGCGTCGTTCAGACTCGCCTTGTCTACGAGCATTGAGAGTGCGCGCCGTACGCGTACGTCGGTCAGGCTTGGTGCGGTGCTCACCTCGCGTCGCAACTGGAAGTAGGTCGCTCGCCAGAGGTCGGGCTTCAGCAGCACCGTTCCGCCCTGCGGCACCCACTCTTTGATCAAGCGCAAGCCCTGCTCGAACCGGATCGCGTCGTCCACCGCGATGTGTACTTCGCCTGAGAGCAAATTGGCGAGCGCCGTATTTGGATCGCCGATGAACAGCATGCGAATGCGGCCGATCTTGGGCGCGCCGAGCACGTGCCGTTCGAATCCGACACCCTCGATGAACGCCCCCGGCTCCCACTTGTCGAGACGGTATGGGCCTGCCCCCACATACTGTTGGGTCCAAAACGGATTGGCGGCAAACGTAGCGGCGTCGGACGACTCGAACGTGGTCTCCATGATGTGTCTAGGGAGCGGCGGGAATACGTCCCCCATCTGGCCGGCATGCGCGTACGGATTGCGCCAGTGAATCGTCAGCGTCTGCGGATCGGGGGCGATCGCCTCGTCGATCCACGGAATCGGCGGGGCGGTCGAGGTGCCGAGGTCCGGCGTTGCGTACACGTGCCAGCTAAACACCCAGTCCTCGGCGGTGAGCGGCTGGCCATCCTGCCACACGAGGTTCGGCTTCAGCTTGTACGTGGTCTCCATCGTCCCGTCGTCGGAGACCTGCCAGCTCGGCGTGTTCAGCACTGGCAGCTCGGCCGCGAGGTACGGCTGGGCTAGCCCGCGCTGATCGAATATCACGAGGTTCGCGTTGAAGAGCCGCCGCGTCGTGGTCAGCGTGACCCCGCCCGCGACGCCGGTCTTGCCCGCCAGGGTGCTGGGCTCCGCCCGCGTCGCAATGACAAGCGTGCGATTGGATTGGCTGGTGGGCATTGCGCCGGATTCCGCACCGGGCCCCCGCGATGTGCTCTGCACTGCGGACGTTCCACAGGAGATGCTCAGCAGAAACGCCAGCGCTAAAAGCGTACGAGTCCGTGCGACGAGACCCACTACATCCTCCCATGGCGGCTGACCCTACGAGTCCGGACCGTCGAGATTCGGCTTATATGACCGCCAGCATGTGGAACTGCACGCGCGAGTTTCCCTGCACCCCAAGCTTCATGACCTGGCGGGCGGGCCGATCGTTCGGGTTCGGGAACGCGCGCTCCCACGCAGCGTCGATCACGGGCAGATCCGCATAGTCCTGGACCATCAGTGTCATATGGCCCACGTTGCCCATAGAGCCACCGCCGGCCTTGACGAGGGCCTCGATGTTGCCAAGGCCAAACCGTGACTGCGCCTCCACGCCCTCCGCAGCGGTGAGGCGGTCGCCGCCCGATGGGTCAACGCCGGAGACGCCAGAGGACGCGAAGAGATTCCCGATGCGGGCGCCCATCGGGATCGGATCGTGGTGGCCGTGCCCGGGGATCTCGTGATTCGAGCGCTCACCGCCGATCCGGCCGATCACCTGGATCTGGATCTGGCCATTCATCGGGTATCGGAACGTCTTGCGCGACGCCTGGTAGCCACCAACCGGCCAGGACTTCAAGTAGACGTCAACCATGTAGCTCTGATAGGCAAAGTCGCTGAGATAGACCCACTGGAGCACGACGTCCCCCACGCCACCGCCCGCTTTCTCCATAAACACGCGCATATTGTCGAAACATTGGTCCGTCTGGGCCTCGGGCCCCTCCACGGTCTTCTCCGTCCGCAGGTCCTGCGGCACGATGACGGACGAGAACACGTAGTCGCCCATGCGCACGCCGTTTGGCAATGGGTCCCGGTGCGCGAGTCCCGCCACCTGGATGATCTCCCGTCGGCCGCCCACCACGCCAAAGGCCTGGAGCTCAACCGCCTCCCCCGGTGGCAGCGGGTAGGCCGTCGTCTTCCGCGCGGGTCGGTTGTCGGTCGGGTACAGCTCCAGCCAGCCGGGATTGATGTACGCGCGGTAGTCCTGGCTGGCCAGAAAGTTCGTGACCAGGCCGACGTTGTCCAGGGAGAGCCCCGCCCCCTCCACCAGGTCTCGAAGGTTGCGCCAGGCGAGGGTAAACTGCCCGTCGGGGGTGTCCGCCAGCTTGCCCGTGTTCAGGTCTACCCCGCGGACGGCGGAGGTGAAGAACAGGTCTCCAATCTGCACAAGATCCGGCGCCACCGCGCCTGGCGCCGCAAGCCCCGGCAGATTGAAGGTCCGGCGCATCGTCGTCTGCTGCATGCTCGTGCCTCCTTCCCCACGCGTCCCACTGCTGGCTACCCCATTCGTCACACGCACCCGAGCGGGCCGCTCGGGGAGGGGTACGCCCGGGCTCAGGGCCGCCTGCAGCCCAACTCGGGCGAGCTGCTCGTCACGGACCGCGCTGTTCCCGTGCACCCCAATCGCGCCGACTACGGCTCTCCGCTCCCCGATCGTCAGCCCGCCCGTCAGCGTCGTGAGCATGGGATCGGACCAGTCTGCCAGCGTGCGTCCGTCCTGGCGAATCTGGTCCCGATATCCCCGGGTGCTTCTCGCCATGAAGGCCGCTGTGTAGGCCTTGCGCTCCGCCTGGCGCATGTCATTGCTGCTCGCGCCATCCATCCGCTCGGCATACACGGGCTCGCCGTGCTCGTCCGCGACGACGACGGCGATGGGCCGATCTCCGGCCTCGACCGCTGCGAGGGTGGCTTCCACGGCGCGTCGTGCCGTGCTCAGGTCCATCGTCTCACTCCCGTTCACCCCGTGGCGCGCGGGGGCTTCCTCCGGGGCGAGGCCCATCGCGAGCAGGCCAATACGTGCCAGCTCTTCATCGCGCGCCGTGTTGTTTCCGCTCATGGCGATTCCGCCCAGCACATCGTCGCCGCTCTTCACCACCAAGCCGCCCTGCAGGCTGGTGAGCGCGGGATCTCCCCAGTCGCCGAGGGTTCGCCCGTCCGCCTTGATGACGTGGTCGCGGAACTCCACCGTGTCCATCTTCATCACGGCCGCGGTGTAGGCCTTGGCGCGGGAGCGGCGCCCCATCCGGGCGGCAGCCCCGTCAGCCCGAAGCGACAGGATGAGATCGCCATGGGCGTCCACCACGGCAATCGCGACAGGGGAGTCCCTTTCTGTCACGGCACTCAGAATCGCGGCGACCGCGCGGCGCGCCTCCTCGATTCCGATCGACTTCGTCGTAATCATTGCGGACCTCCCGTGGCCGTCTCATTCCATTCCCAGATGTTCCACTGGTAGTTGCCCTGCACCGGTGGCCTGACCCCCGAGATGCCAACCGACGCGGCGATCCGCGGCTGATACTCCAGAGGGAGCTGAGCCACATCCGTGGTGTACAGCCGCTCCAGCTGGACCAGAATGTCATCCCGCTTGGCCGGATCGAGCGTCTCCAGCGATAGGTTGTACAGGCGATCCAGCTCCGGGTTGCAGTATGATCCTCGGTTCTTCCCCGTATAGCGATTCTGCGCAGTGGGAATTTGATCGCACGTGGCATAGTACGCCAACGTGTTATCGGTTCCGGCCGAGATAGACACCCCGGGGAAGCCCGATCGCGCCTCGACGTCGTTCGTCTGCGCTCTGGGAACCACGCGCACCGACGGGTTGAGGCCGGCGGTCCGCCACATGTCACTCACGATCTGCACATCCCGCTCCCGCTCGGCGGGGCCGTTCACCTCCACGTCGAATGGGCGACCTTCTCCGTCGCGATACGCGCCGTCTGGACCTTTGGTCCAGCCCACCTCATGAAACAGGGCCTCCGCCCGTCGCGGGTCATACGGGTACTTCGCAATGACGTTGTCGACCTTCGAATAGATGGGGAGCCCCTTCGGATAGCCGGTGTCGGCAGGGCCGCCGAAGCCATGTTGAATCGCGTCGGCGAGCGCCACCTTGTTCAACGAGAAGGCAAGCGCCTGGCGGACGCGGACGTCGGCGAGCGCCGGTTGCCAGCCGGGCACCTCGCGATGTTGAAATTCCATGTAGCTGGTCCCGAATAGGGTCCGGTCGTACACCTCGCCGTCGTGGGTCGAGCTCCACTGGTCGCGCAGCACCAGGGCCTGCTCCACATTGATCGCCGTGTACTGGGAGAAGTTGATCGTTCCGGCCAGGAAACCGGCGACGATCGTGTTCCCGTCGGATACGGCTCGGTACTCAATGTTGTCGATCTTCGGCCTGCCAAGCGCGAAGTTCGGAAACGCTTCAAGGTAGATTGCGACACCGTGGTCCCAGCGGGTGACCCGGTATGGTCCATCGCTGACGAACTGCTCCGAGGTCCAGAACGGTAATTGAGCGAACGTGGATGGGTCGGAGTCAAAGCGGTCCTCCAGCAGGTGACGGGGCAGCGGCGCCAGCTGCGTCCCCACCAGCGCGCCGGCATTGATGTAGACCTGGCTCCATTCGATCTCGACCGTCCGGTCGTCGCGCGCGATCACGTCGCTCATCAGCTTCTCGGGCAGGCGGCTCGTGATCGGCACCGCGGGCTCTAGGTAAACCCGGTAGGCGAACGCAAAGTCGGCGGCGGTGAGGGGCGCCCCGTCATGCCAGGTGAGGTTCGGTCGAAGCGTGTAGATGGTCCGCATCGTGCCGTCGGCGTTGACGGTCCACGAGTCGTCGGACTGCTTGGGGAGGCGTTCGGCGAGGATCGGGAACGGGTCACCGTGATCGTCGATCTCCGCCATCGAGACCGTGACCGGCGACCCGAGTCCCATTCGGTCGATGCGGTCGTTGAGCAGGGGCGGGTCGATCCGCCCCACGATCACGATCGGGCGCTGGGGAGCAGCCGGGCTTGCGCCACCGGCCCCGCTCGGTCCGCTCGATCCCGACGGGCCAGCGGCCGACGGGGCGCAGGCCAGCAGAGCCGAAGCGCAGAAGGCCGCGGCGCTGGCGAGCGTCCGATATCGACAATGCATCTACGCGTTTCCCAGGAAGTCGGGTTCTGCTCGCCCCCATTCTATGAAGCTGCCATCTCCGGCGGTAGAGTGAGGGGCACGCCCTCGCGTTATCGCGCGTCTATGCGTTCAGGAACCCGATCACGAGGTTGTTGAACTCTTCGGCCTTCTCGTATTCCACGAAGTGGCCGGTGCCCCCGCCCCACACGTGGATGCGTACGTCCGGGATCATCGCCAGGGCCGAGAGCGCGCTCTCCCACCCTACGACGCGGTCATGGTGCCCGTAGACGCCCAGCACGGGCGCTTTCAGGCGCGAGATGATGGGCGTGAGGTCGGAGTTCGAGGCCGCCGGCATCTTCGCCCGCCCAGCGAGATGGCCGGGGATCAGGGCGGCCTCCAGGCGCGCGTCGATGACCTCGTCCGTACACAGCTCATCCTTGGGGATGAACTCGTGCATCAAGGCGGCCATGTTCTCTCGAGTGGGGTTCTGGGCCACCACGGCAAGGAGCTTGCCGCCATGCAGACGGCCGGGCGTGAAGTAATCGGTGCGGGCGATGCCGCTCGCCTGAATGATGATCTTGCCGATCCGGTCGGGGTACTCGATGCCGAATCGCAGGCAGCATGCGGAAAACTGGGACGAGCCATACAGATGGGCCTTGTCGATGCCCAGATGGTCCATCAGGCCCAAGATGATCTTCGCGCAGAAAATGTCGAGCGGCTCTTCGCCACGCTTGACGTCTTTGTCGGAGTAGCCGTAGCCGGGCATGTCCATGATGATGCAGCGGAAGTGCTCGGCGAGGGCGTCGAGATTGTGCTTGGAGTTGTCCCAGGCGTTGGAGCCCGGCCCGCCGCCGTGGAAGCAGAACAACGCGGGCCCCTTTCCCACGTCGTTGTAGTGAATCTTGTGGTTGGACACGTCGGCGTAGTGCTCGGTCTCGGTCTTGTCGTACTTCGTGCCAGACATGTTGCGTCTCCTCAATCGAGTGTGGCTCAAGGGTTCGACAGTCGGCGAGCGTGAGCATGGTACCCGAGTCGGCGCTGGAAGTGCCGCCTGGACTGTCAGGACTCTCGACATCGTCGATTGGGGCCGCTTAGGCCTCCCGAGCTCGCATGACGAAGGCGTGCAGCTCCGCGAAGTCCGGGGGCATGTGACCGCCCGCAGTCGGGTCAGTACGCAATCGCTCCCGCACGGGAGCCTCAATCACCGCGTTGCCCTTGGTGAACTCTCGAACCAGATCGAATCAGCGGCCGGCGAGATCACGGGCCTGCCGACTTCGTGGATCGACTCCCGCGGCCACGGCGGCACGGACTTCGGTGAACAGTGCCGCCCATTCCCGCTCGACCTCGCGAATGGTGCAGCGTCCGAATGGTGAGGCCGGTCCGGCGCGCCAGCTCCCCCACGCGAAGAGGACAACAATCGTCTTGGCTCGAGCGGCGAGGATCCATGCCAGCAGCGTACGGCCTCACGTTACGTGAGGTGCACGGGGAGTCGCGCTGGTGCTATGGCTTTCGTGCCGGATGCGGTGCCGGCGGGCTGTCGGATGGAGGACCGCTTCCGCCTCGCGAGCTACGAGACCGAGCGCTCGCTGGCCGGGCTCGTGGCGCCGAGCACTTCTGCTTGCGCGGCGGCCAGCGGCGCGAGCGCTAGTACATCATCGACGTCGAACGATGGGGCGATTCGGCCATCTTGCTTGATCTCGTTCACGATCAGCTCGATGCCGTCCCTTGGTAGGGTGAGATCCCGCGAGACGCGCTCCTGCCAACCGTAGAACAGCCCGTCAAAGTTGGCCTGCTCGCGGTCGCTCGTCATGTATCCGGCGTCCACGATGATCTGCTTGAATCGTGGGCCGTTGCCCGGGTCGAGGACCCAGTTGCACGCGCGAATCATTCCTTTGAGGAGGCCCTTCACCGATTCTGGGTGGCGCGCCACAAAATTGCTGTTGGCAGCGGTGACGCGATCGTGGCGAGACGGGTATCGGGAGCGCAGGTCGGCGAGGACTGGATAGCCGTCTTTGATCAGGTGATCGAGGCTGTCCTTGAAGCTTGTGAGGATCGCCGGTCCGTAGTCGCCAGCTCGAAATGCCGCGATCACGTGGCTCGCATTGTGCATTTCGCCGCCGACGTATCGGATGGTCACGTCCTCGTCGGGGTCGATGGCGCTATCTTTCAGCACGCGCCGCAGCATCACATCCGTGGCCCCGCCTCGCTGGCTCATGTGCAGCGTCATCCCGCGCAAATCGTCGAGACTCTGCAGCCCCTTCTGCCCCACGACGAGGAAGGCGTGGTTCTTTCGCCGCGCGGCGACGATTGCAAGGGGCTTGCCCTGCGCGCGGCCCTCAACGATGAAGGTCGTGCGCGGGTCGATGCCGACGTCGACCGTGCCGCTCGCGAGAAGGTCGGCCTGGAATTGCTCCCGGTCGAGAAGCGCTCCGGCGTCCTCGGGGAAGGTGATCAGCTCCACGTCGTCCAGGCCCTCTTCCGCCAGAAAGCCGAGCTCGATGGCGGCCAGGGCGATCCCCACGTGGTTCCATTCGTCGTGGGCGGCGCTGAGTCGCAGTCGCGGCAGGCCACCGGCGCGTCGCTGCCGGTGGCTGATCCACACGCGCGGTTGTACCAGCATGCGATCCTCCGTCAGGTTACAGGGGTCCCGTCATGTCACCCCGGTGAAGTCCCGCGAATCGTATCATGGTCGCAATCACCAATCGTCGTGGATGAAGCGCAGGAGGCGCTCCCGCACCGCCGACCGGTCGAGCCCATAGGCGCGAACGCGCATCCCATCCGGGTCACCGCTCTGGAGTCGCTCGTAGAGGAGGTTACGGCCCGAGAACGCGCTCTGCACCAGGTCCGCTGCGATGGCCAGCAGCCGGAGGTGGTCGCGCGTCGTCGGGGCATTGTTGCGGAAGTATCGGTCGATGTACGGCCCGACCTCCGGGCATTCCAGATCCGATGCGCCGCCGGTCAGCACCAGCGAGCTGGTGAGGATCTCCTGCACCAGCCGCTCGGATCGATCCGATGCCTCCACGCTGTGGATGCGGTAGGCGGGGCTCATCTCGGGGGCCAGATAGCCGGCGCGGGTCGGATGCGCGCCCACCTCGGCCGCGGTCAGGCACGCGCGCAGCACTTCGACGTCCGCCATCAGCTCCCCGATTCGCATCTGCATCAAGCGGTTCTTCGCACCGCCTGACCATTCCGTGAGGAGGTCCGCAACGCCCACCGTCGCCTCGAGCTTCGCCACGAGCCGGACCAGGGTCGAGTAGCCGGACCACATGCTCACCAACCCGTGATACCGCGCGAGAAGGTCTGGCCGCCGATAGACGAAGACGCGCTCCCATGGGACGACCACGTCGTCGAATATGAGCGTTGCGTCCACTTCGTCGAACCGAGCTGAGAGCGGTAGTCGCTCCACATCGGCATGCTCCGCGTACAGATCGCGGCAGATGATGGTGAGGCCCGGCACGTTCATTGGGACCGCGAACGCGATGGCGTAGTCTTCCTCGTCCGGCTGGCGCGGTGGGATCGAGTATGCGAGCACCTCGTCAGCCACGGGAGCCAGCGTCGCGAGGTTGCGCAGCCCCCGCACGATCGGCCCTTCCGACGATTCGCCGACGATGTGAAGGATCTGATCCGGATCTCGCTGGTCGCGAATGCGCTTCGACCGGTCGTAGAACTGGTCGCTGAGGGCGTGGGTCAAGCAGAGGTCATGGACCGCGCAGTATCGATGGTAGTCGCGAGCGTTCTCGCCGAATCTCGGATCGGCATCCGCGAAAACGTCGGCCGCGTCCAGCATCCCCACGGTGAGCTCGGCGCAGAACTCCGGCAATCGTCCCATAACCCCGAAGGTGCGCTCAGCCCAGAACTCCACGTTCCGTCGCTTCGCTCTCAGCTCTTCGATCGTGCGCGGTGGAAAGTAGCCGTAGGAGATCCGTTCGCCACCCCAATCGACCGTCATGATGGGCGCATGATCGGCCGTATGCTGGAGGTCGTAGAGTCCGGCGAGGGTGCTGACGACGCCTTCGAACCCGGGGTGGGACGGAACGTCCTCGATTCTGCGCCCCGCGTTCCATACCCGTCGGCCGTCGCGAAGCGCCTCGATGAAGTCGTGGCCGGACCGCACGCCCATGGTCACCCTCCGGATCGGTACGGTCTATGGTACCCCGCCGTTGCGCCAGGCGATCGCCTGGGCACGTCCTACCTCGCCTGTTGTCCAGCGCGGATGTGAGCGGCGCGGCGTTCATCGTATGATTCGCGGCGTGCGCGGTCCCCCGCGCCTCCATCTATGCCCCTTCGGTTACAGAGGACAATGCATGGCCGCCCTCGAACCGGGGACCGTCCTTCAGCGGGGCAGCTTCGTCATCGTTTCGCAACTTGGAGAGGGCGGATTCGGCGCGGTGTATCTCGCACATCAGCCGCGCCTGGATCGAGACGTGGCCATCAAGGTTCTGCATCCGGAGCACGGCGCCCGCGAAGAGAGCGTCGAGCGATTTCGGCGCGAGGCGCTGGCCGCGGCCGGGCTTTCCCATCCCAACGTGCTGCCCGTCTTCGACTTCGACTTCGATCCGGACGTAGGCCTCTGGTTTCTGGCCATGCAGTACATCGCGGGCGCACGGAGCCTCGATCAGTTCCCCACTCCCATGGACCCGCCCACCGTTTACGCCATCATTTCCGGGGTCGCGAGCGCGTTGGACGCCGCGCACGCCCGTGGGATCATCCACCGCGACGTGAAGCCCGCGAACGTCCTCATGGACGGGTCTCGCCCCCTCCTGACCGACTTTGGGATCGCTCACCTGCGCGGGGCCGAGACCATCACCGGGACTGGTTTGGCTCTGGGTACGCCGATCTACATGTCCCCGGAGCAGGCTATGGGGCGAACGGTCGGGCCGCAGAGCGATCAGTATTCGCTTGCCGTCATGGCGTTTCATCTGCTGGCGGGGGAGCCGCCGTACACCGGGGATGCCCACGCGGTCCTGTACCAGCACGTGCACGAGCCCACGCCCTCTCCCCAGCAGATCAACCCCGATCTTTCTCGGCCTGTCGCCGAGGCGCTTCTTCGCGCCATGCGGAAGGCGCCAGAGGAGCGCTTCCCCGCCTGTTCCGCGTTCGCCGCGGACCTCGCAGGCGTCAGAGCAACGCCGGCGGCGCGGGAGACGATTCCGCTCGCCGCCGATGCCGGACGCACGGAGGTGACGCCGCGGCCGCGCCGGGCCCAACCCGCCGCGGCGCAGGCGCCGGAGCCCTCCGGCGCTTCGCCTGAGGGCTCGACCGCTCGCCCGAGCTGGCCCTCAGCCCCACTGGTCGCCCTTGCCGCCGCCGCGGCCGGCGTCGTCGTCGTCGCGTCGATCGCGATGGCGGTGCTCCGGGGGAGCGCCGGCTCGCCAGCGCCGGCCGCGACCCGACCGCCCGCGCGCGCGACGAGCGTCGCCCTCACGGACGACTTCGGGGATCCGAGCGCGGGCTTTCTCCCGTCCGCCGCGCCCGAGTCGGCGACGTTCCGCGTGGGCTATGTCGACCACGAGTACGAGATCGCCGGGCCGCGCGGCGGCTTCGTCGCGGTTCCGGGGATCTTCCGGGATGCCATCATCGCCGTGGACGCCCGGCTGGTTGGGGCCCCGGCCACGGGGCGGGTGATCGGCATCGTCTGTCGGGCGAACGAGCAGGGCTGGTACGAATTGACCGTGACCCCGTCCACGCGCTCGTTCAGCATCTCGAAGATGGACATCAGCGGAACGTCGACCTCGTTGGTGGCCGACCAAGTCTCGCCAGCCATTCAGCGAGATACCGCGATGAACCACCTGGAGATGGTGTGTGTGGGATCGAGCATCGCGGCGAGCGCGAACGGGACACTGCTCGGCGACGTACACGACGATGCCTATAAGGAGGGCTGGTTTCAGATCTCCGTGGTCGGCGCGGCAGAGTCGGGAAGCGATGTGGCGCTGCGGCTCGGCAAGCTTTCCGTCGCGCACGTAACGGATCAGTGACGCCAGGCGGCACATCGAGCCTTTGACGGCACGGCACGTCCAATCTATGATCCGCCAAGTCGCCTGGCGGCTGGTACCGACGTGGCGGTCGATGCGTCGCCGCGATAGTGCGCCGCGTGAGTCAAGAATCGGAGGTACGCGGGAATGACCCAGGCCACCCTTGATAGCGATGGGCGAGATGCCGATTGGCGGGACTGGGCGCACACGGGCCCCGGCACGCTCGCCGGCCGGTACTTGCGCCGGTTCTGGCAGCCGGTCTATCGATCTCGAGACTTGGCGCGCGGGAAAGCCGTACCGATCCAGATCATGAGCGAGGATCTCACGCTCTATCGAGGCCAGTCGGGCGAGGCCCACGTGGTCGCGTTTCGGTGCGCGCACCGCGGCACGCAGCTCTCCACCGGGTGGGTTGAGGGCGACAACATTCGGTGTCGCTATCACGGCTGGATGTACGACGCGACAGGCCAGTGCGTTCACCAGCCAGCCGAAGTCACCCCCTTCTGCGACCGCGTGCGGATCCGTTCCTATCCGACGCGGGAGTATCTCGGGCTCATCTTCGTCTATCTCGGGGAGGGAGAGCCGCCGCCGATGCGACGCTTCCCCGAGATGGAAGGCGTGGGGGAGCGGGAGGTGACGCTCCACTACCGGGCGTGCAACTTCTTCACGGACGCCGAGAACGCCGTCGACCAACTCCACCACTACTTTGTGCACTGGCAGCGCCGGGGGCCCGTGGGTGAGCAGGTCATCCCGCGACTGCGGGTCGAGGAGACCGAATACGGCATTCGGATCACGCTGAACAGGCCCGGTGAGGAACGAACCTGGTCCTGGCACTACCACATGCCGAACATCCTTCAGCTCAACATCTCCGACTTCGATCAGCGTGTGCACTGGAAGGTGCCCGTCGACGACGAGCATCACCTGATACCCGCCACCGCCCTCATCGCCCCAGGAGCGGTGCGCCGACCGAGCGAGACGCACCGGGATGAGGACCCCATCGAGTTCGCCCGGCGGGTATCGAGCCTGAGCGAGGCGATTCGGACCGGGCGAATGGCCGTGGACGACATCGAGATGGGCGAGATGTATTTTCCCGTCGGCGACGACGTGACCCAGGTTGGGCAGGGAGCCATCGCCGACCGAGAGCACGAGCGCCTCGGCAGCTCCGATGTGGGACTCGTCCTCCTGCGAACGCTGTGGAGCCGCGACCTGCGCGCCATCGCCGAGGGGCGATCGCCGAAGGACTGGCGGCACCCTGAGGAGCTGCTCGTGGCGACGCCGCGCCTGTACGAGCGCGTCTGACCGCTCGACGTTGGGCGGCCGGCGTTGCTCCGGGCCAATGACTTGCCCTATGGACCGGCAGCGGGTACTATCGCGCAATCGTTTCACACGGCGGCCCAGCGTCTCGAGCGCCACACCCGGCGCGACCAGTCTCGATTCAGGAGTGACCATATGTCGCTTACCCCGGAGGAGAACGAAATCCTTTGCCGCGTCGGTCGTGGTACGCCGATGGGCGAGCTGATGCGGCGTTACTGGGTCCCCGCCTGCCTCTCCGAGGAACTTCCGGAGCCCGACTGTGACCCCATTCGCCTTCGCCTCCTCGGCGAGGACCTCATCGCGTTCCGCGATTCCGATGGGCGCGTGGGCGTGATGCAGGAGCGGTGCCCGCACCGGGGCGCCTCCCTCTTTTTTGGTCGGAACGAGGAGGGGGGCATCCGCTGCCTCTACCATGGGTGGAAGATCGCGGCGGACGGGAAGATCCTCGACACCCCGTGCGAACCGGTCGAGAGCATGATCAAGTTCCACGTGCGCGCGAACGCGTATCCCACCTACGAGCGCGCCCAGGTGGTTTGGGCCTACATGGGCCCGCCAGACCGACAGCCGGCGCTCCCCGACTACTGGTGGATGAGCCTCGACGATAGCTCGCTCGTGGTCGGGAAGATCGACTACGCGTGCAGTTACCTTCAGGGAGTTGAGGGGACGACGGATAGCGCCCACAACAACGCTCTGCACGCCGGCTTCGAATACATGCACTGGACGGAGGACCAGATCCAGGCGCTGGTCGCGAAGGGCTATCCGCTGGTTCGAATCCCCCGCGACCAGAAGAACGAGATGGTGGACACACCCTACGGGTTCCGGTACGGCGTGACCAGGCCGGACCCGTCGGACCCCGGCCGCCAGGTGATCAGCATGACACCGGTGATCATCCCGTGGTCCGTGTACCTCGACTATTCGCCTCACATGTTCGTGCCATCCGACGACGAGCACACCTGGCTGTTCGACGTGCGCACGCGCGGCGGACGACCGTTCGACCGCGAGCGGGAGCTGGCTGCCCGGGGCGAGCGCGTCGGCATCGACCTGGGGAGCGACCACCGCAAGCTCCGGACGCTGGAGATGAACTACCTGCAGGACCGCAAGGCGATGCGCGAGCGCAAGGAGAGCTGGAGCTACTCGGGAATGCCGTGGGGGAAGCCGATCCAGGACATGTCGGTGACCGAGAGCATGGGTCGCATCTACGACCGCCAGGGCGAGCACCTCGGCGTCCACGATGCGATGGTCGTGCGTCTTCGGGAGGTCCTCCTGGCTGCCATTCGTCGCTTCGAGGAGACTGGCGAGACCCCCGCGGCCGACCCCTCGATCGACTGGAGCAAGATTCGGGGCGGGACCGCCGTGGTGCCCGCCGGGACCCCCTGGTCTGCCGTCGAGTATCCGGACCCGGCCCTTGCTGCGGCCGGGGTCCGATAAGGGGCGGAGGGTCGCATGGCAGCTCCGTCCGTTTCCGATCTGGTGGAACTGGTCAAAAAGCTGCGCCAGACGGGGCCTCACGTCGAGGCCGTTGGCCCGGTCCTCGACACCACGGGCACCGGTGGCGACGGCTTCAAGACCATCAACATCTCGACACTGGCGGCGCTCGTCGCCGCCGCCGCGGGCGTCCGTGTGGCCAAGCAGAACCGCCCGGCCATCAGCAGCGACTGCGGCAGCACGGAGCTCCTGCGCGAGCTTGGTGTGGCGTACGACCTGCCGCCGGAAGCGGCCGCCGCGTGCCTCCGGGAGACGGGAATCTGCTTCCTGTACGCGCCGCAATATCACCCTGACGTCGTGAACGACGGATCCGGCGCCGGCAGAACTCTCCCCGATCTCATGACGCCCATCGCCAACCCGGCCGGTGCCAACTATTATCTCGTCGGTGTGGCCGACGCCGATCTGGCCGCCAAGACCGCTGAAGTGCTGCGTGATCTCGGCACCCCCCACTCCCTGGTGATCCACGGCGACGATGGGATGGACGAGATCACCTGCACGAAGACCACGACGATTCACGAGGTCAGAAATGGCCGGGTCAACACCTGGACCCTCGATCCGACAGCCTATGGCTATCTCCGCGCGCCGCGGCACGCGATTCTTGGCGGTGACGCGGTCGAAAACGCGTTGATCACCCGAGTGTTCCTCACCGGACGCAAGAGCCTGTATCGGCAATATGTGGAACTGAACTCCGCGGCTGCGCTCTACGCGGCCGACCGTGTCCCATCGCTCGACGCCGGGATCGCCCTGGCCCAGGAGACCATCGATAGCGGCGCGGTCGCGAAGAAGCTCGAACAGGTCGTGGAAATCTCGCAGAAGCTCAGGCAATCCGCGGAAGCTCGGGCGTCGTCGATGAGGGCGTAGATGACGTGCCACCCTCCACATTTCGCATAGGAGACAGCCCATGGTTGCGGCCCCAAATGTCCGGGTTTCCTGTCGCAAGCACGACTGGACGAACGCGCTCTTCGAGGGCAAGGTCCCAAATCGGACCTATCAGATCGAGATGCGCGAGCAGGAGAACGTCGGCGTCAACGGACTTCTCGGAGAAAACCCCGTCGCCGATTACGCGGAATGCGGGCTGGCAGGCCTGATTCAGGCTCGCGCGGCTGGGGCCCCCGTGTTGGCCTTTCCCGTCTTCATTCGCACGACCTTTCGCCACTCGTACATCCTGATCCGTGCCGACCGGGGCATCGACACGCCCAAGGACCTCGAGGGCAAGCGTGTTGGCACCAGCTACAACACCACTGCCACGATCTGGATTCGCGGGCTGCTGCAGGATGGATATGGCGTCCAGCTCGACAAAATCAGCTGGCTCGACATCGGCCCGCCGGGCTACAAGGCGCCGCCCGGCGTCCGCGTGGAGCGCGCCGAGAAGGGCACGAACCTCCACGACCTGCTTCGGAAGGGCGAGATCGACGCGCTGATCTCATTTGACGCGGAGATGATCCACCACCAGGGCAGCACGACCGTCAGGCGCCTGTTTCCCGATGCGGGCAAAGAGGAACGGGACTGGTGGCGCAAGACGCACATCATGCCGATGATGAACGTCATCGCCTGCACCGAGGCCACCCTGAAGAACCACCCCGATCAGGCTCGAGAGGTCTTCGACGCCTTCGTCGAAGCCAAGCAGATCGGGTTGAAAGAGCTGTTGAACAACCGCGATTCCGGGCTGTTCTGGTACTGGGAGGCGCTGGAGCAGCAGCTCGACGTGCTCGGACCCGACCCGGTTCCGTATTCCGTGAGCAAGAATCGGGTGCCAATCGAGACGCTGCTGCGCTATTGCGCGGAGCAGGGAATCGTCGATCATCAGCTCGGAGTGGAGGACGTTTTCTACGCCGGATTTGACAGCTGAAGCGTCAAACGGGCTGATGAGGAAAGCCATTCCGTTGTCGGTGGGCTTGTCGAACCCCGACCGTGCGCCGCTTCGACAGGCTCCGGACAAACGGGTCGGGGGCTCAGGGCGAACGGTTATTCTGGGTCTGCTGTGGCGCCGAAAACCCGAACGCGAGGGAGGATGGTCCGATGAACGAACAGGCTCGACTGTACGCGTCAACCTATGATGGCGTTCGTGTCTTTGCTCCGAGATCCGGGGCTTGGTCGGAGGTTGGTTACCTGCCCGGGACGGAATCGGAGAGCGTGGCGGGATCCATTCGCCACCCGGAGCGCGTGTACGTGGCGGACCTCCATGGCGGTCTCTACGGAACGTCGGACGGGGGCGAGCACTGGACGAAGCTCCTCGAGGGCGAGGTGTGGGCCGTCGCGGTCGATCCCAGCGACGACAACGTCATCTACGCCGGGACCGAGCCAATCCACCTCTACCGGAGTGAGGACCGCGGCAAGTCCTGGGAGGAGCTGACGACGCTCCTCGACCTGCCGGAGGACGTGAAGTTCAACTGGTGGTTTCCGCAGCCCCCGCACAAAGGGCACGTGTACCACATCTTCGTCCACCCGGACGATTCGCGTACGCTGTACGTGTGCCTGGAGCACGGCGGGGTGGTCCGAAGCTTCGATCGTGGCGCCTCGTGGGAAGACGTCACCGAGGGGATCGATTACCCGGACATGCACTGGATTCGAGCCCTTCCCGGCAGCCAAACCCGCTACTTCACCGCAGCGGCGCGCGGCTTTTTCACCAGCGACGATCCTGCCGCTGGGTGGGTGCGCGCCCAGCACGGATGCAAGCGTGACTATTTCCACAGCTTCATTTTTCTCCCGCCGGTCCGTCCGGAGGAGCCGCCCACGATGCTGCTGGCCAGCGCGGACCGCTCGCCCGGGTACTGGGCCCGGCCAGAGGGGGCTCGATCGGCCATCTACCGCAGCGATGATTGCGCGCGCTCGTGGCACTGGGTGGGTGAGGGTCTGGCGGAGGAGATGCCCCCCATGGTGAACATGCTGGTGAACCATCCCGTCGACCAAAACGGGGCCTTCGCAGCCCTGGGAGGGCACCGCGCGGGAGCCGGGAAGCCGACCGGCAGCCTCATGGTCACCCACGACCGCGGCGATAGCTGGGGCCAACTTCCCATCGAGGTTTCCCCAGTCATCGGCCTTTGGGCGGCCGCCGATTAGTCTCAACTCCTGGCAGCCCACGCATCAGCGCTCGGCTGCTCCTGGACGCGCTGCCACATTAACGGGCCGCGACCCGATGGAGATGCTCATTGCACGCGATTCGTGAACCAGACGTGCCCGCCATGGCCGGCGGAAAGGGGAGAACTCAGCGAGAGCGAGGATGGACTCGCATCGGCGTACTTGTTTCGTCGTTGATGCTGCTCACGAACTGCGCCACCGGAGCGGCCACCCAGGGCAACAGCCAGTCGAGCGCCCCTCCTCGCGAGCGCGTGCTCACGGCTTCGATTGAAGGCGAGCCGAACTTCATCGCCGCGCTGGCACCCGCCGCCGGGTTGGCGGCCACGGACTTCTGGCAGCGCATGTTCAACGCCTTCCTGGACATCTACGATGGTGACGACCATCCCCAGCCCTATCTGGCCGAAGCTCTTCCGGTGCTGAATACCGATAGCTGGATCGTGAATCCCGACGGGACGATGGAGACCCGCTACCGGCTGAAGCCGAACCTCGTGTGGCACGACGGCTCGCCGCTGACCGCCGACGATTTCGTCTTCACCTTCCAGAACGCGACGCCGGCGGCCGGTTTTCGCACGGGCATCGTGCCGTTCAGCCAGATGGACAACGTCGCCGCGCCAGACGACAGAACGTTGATCATCCATTGGAAGAGCGTCTATCCCGATGCGGGCGTGCTGCTGCAGGGCGCGACGCGGTTTGGCCTGGTTCCGCTCCCCCGCCACATCCTGGAATCGACGTTCGCTGGTGGGGTGGCGCAGACCATTCAAGAGAGTCCGTACTGGTCCCGGGAGTTCGTCGGCGCCGGCCCATACAAGCTCGACCGATGGGAGCTGGGCTCGTTCATCGAGGCGACGGCGTTCGACCAGCACGTGCTGGGCCGCCCCAAGATCGACCGAATCCGGCTGCTCTTCATGAACGACCAGAATACGGCATTTGCCAACATGCTGGCCGGCGAGACCGACGTCGCGCTCAACTCCATCAGCTTCGAGCAGGAGGTTCAGCTCAAGAGGGAATGGGCGTCGAGCCAAAGAGGGACGGCCGGCCTGAACACCGTTTCCCTGAGCGCCGCGCAATTTCAGTTCCGCCCGGACATTGTCAGTCCCAAGGCCATCCTCGACGTGCGGGTTCGCCGTGCGCTGGCCCACGCCTTCGATAGACAGACGTTCAGCGAGACGATCTGGGCAGGGGAGCTGGCGGTGCTGGATACCATCTTCGATCCCCGAACGAGTTACTATCCAAGCATTGACCGCATGACACAGAAGTATCCTTTCGATCTCGCCGCGAGTGAGCGCCTCATGAACGAGGCGGGCTATCGCAAAGGTCCAGACGGCTTCTACGCGGGCCCCGACGGGAAGCTCACGTTCATTCTGCAATCGCCCCAGAATCGACCGGAGCTACCGGTGCTGGACGCCAATTGGCGCAAGGCAGGGTTCGACATCCAGGAGCTTCCCCTCGCGTCAGTAGATGCCCTCAACTCGGAAGTCCGCAGCACCTTCTCTTCCATCAGCATCAACACGTCGGGGTCGTTTGAGGTGCAGCAGACGTCCCTCTATCGCGGCACGGAGATCACGAGTGCCGACAATCGCTGGCGCGGCGAGAATCGGGGCGGGTGGTCCAACCCCGAATACGACCGGCTCGTGGAGGCGTTCAACATCACCCTGGATCCGGAGCAGCGAGTCCAGCAGCGCGCTCAGATGGCGAAGATTCTCTCCACCGAGCTGCCATCCATCGTGCTTGCCCCGAACCCCAACACGCACGCCTACTCCAACAGGGTCAAGAACGTCGGACACACGACGATGTACACGACAGGTCGAATTACGTGGAACATTCACCAGTGGGACCTGCAGTAGGTGCGGTTACGCCAATTTTCTTGACGAGGAGGTCACGATGCTGAGCCAAGCTGACAACGAGCTCCTGACTCGGGTCGGCCCCGGAACGGACATGGGGAACCTGTTTCGCCAGTATTGGCTGCCAGCGTTCCTTTCATCCGAGCTGCCGGAGCCCGATTGCGATCCTATGCGGCTGCGGCTGCTGGGCGAAGACCTCGTGGCGTTCCGTGACACGGCGGGTCGAGTCGGAGTTCTTGCGATGAATTGCGCCCATCGCGGCGCCTCGCTGTTCTTCGGCCGGAACGAAGAGAGCGGACTCCGCTGCGTGTACCACGGGTGGAAGTTCGACGTGACCGGCCGCTGCGTCGACATGCCCAATGAGCCGCCCGAGAGCAGCTTCAAGGACAAGGTTCGACAGCGCGCATATCCGTGCCAGGAGCGGAATGGGACGGTGTGGGTCTACATGGGGCCGCGCTCCCAGCCGCCGGACTTCCCCCGGTACGAGTGGGCGCACGTGCCCGAGGGGCACTACGCCATCAGCAAGACGCTGCGTGAATGCAACTGGGCCCAGGCCTTCGAGGGCGACATGGACGACGCCCACGTGCCGGCCCTTCACAGCTTCCTGAAGTTCGAGTACGAGCACGGCTCCGCCAACCAATACTATGGCAAGCCCCTCTATCTCCAGGTTTCCGAAACGCCATATGGGCTGCTCTCCGGGTCGCGGAGGGACGCCGAGGAGGGGAAATACAACTGGCGCATCACGCCCGTCCTCTTCCCAAGCTCCTCGATGTTCACCGTGGGCACTCTCCGCGAGCGGGGCGTGCTGTGGATACGCATGTGGATCCCGATCGACGACGAAAACACCGCGCAGTGGCGCATTCGCTGGAAGCCGGATGCCCCGCTGGAGGGTCCGGATGAACCCGAGTCGGGTCCTGGCGGCTACTTGCCCCGAGGCACCCACTGGCACGAGCAGTGGCGTCCGGCCGGCAACAAGACCAACGATTACTTCATCGACCGCGAAGCGCAAAAGAAGGAGAGCTTCTCGGGTATCCCCGGTTTTCCTCTCCAGGACAAGATGGCGACGGAAAGCATGGGCCCGATCATGGACCGGACGGTGGAGCACCTCGGATCCACCGACACCGTGATCATCGCTATGCGCCGTCGGCTCCTCGCGGCAGCGAAGGCCTTGCGCGAGAATGGCGTCACGCCGCCAGGGGTGGACCAGCCAGAGGCGTTCGCCGTGCGATCGGCCATCGTCAATCTCCCCGTGGAGCTGAACTGGGTCGAAGCGAGTCGGGAGATGATTCTCGCGCGGGCCGGGGCGCCGGCTGTGAACCAGGTCTGATCGGTGGCGCGCCCGCACGCGACCCCGCCCGTCATTCGGTCGCGCTTGGTGCTGGAAGTCGCGTCGGAGCTGATGGGGAGGCGCGGCATTCCAGCACAGGCCCGCGTCGAACTGTTGAATCAGGGTATGTCGCGGCCGGAGCTGTGCTTGTTCGGGAGCAATGCGCCGAGCGTGATCCCCGAGGTGGCGCGGGGCGACGTGCAGCTCGCCATCGTGAATCCATCGACGATCCTGACGCTCGCCCATCGTGGCACCGGTCCGTTCAGCGGCGCGCTTCCGGTGCGCACGATTACGGTTCTCCCGTCTCATGACCAGTTCATCTTTGCGCTGGCCGAGCGTACCGGGCTCGCGTCACTCCAAGACGTCCGCGATCGCCGGTACCCGCTCCGCGTGTCGGTGCGCGCGCAGCCCGACCACGGCGGCCACGTGCTGACCGACGCCGTGCTCGCCGCCCACGGGTTCTCCATGGACGACATCGTCTCCTGGGGCGGAGACGTTCGCCGCCATGCGACCATCCCGACGGCCGAGCCGGCGGCCGTGGAGCGCGGTGAGCTGGACGCCATCTTCGATGAAGCCGTGGCCAACTGGGCCCCGGCGGCCGTGGACGCCGGCATGCGGATCGTCAATCTCGACGAGCCGACGCTGCAGCACCTGGAGGCGATGGGGTTTCGGCGCGCCCGGGTTTCGCGAAGCCAGTACCCAGCCTTGTCCCGGGAAGTGGACGTGACGACGTTGGACTTCAGCGGGTGGGCCGTCTTCACGTCGGCTGATGCTCCGGATGACCTCGTCACGATGATTTGCGAAGCGCTCGAGACGCGCCGCGATCGCATTCCATGGGAAGGCGACGGGCCGCTTCCCCTCGACCGGATGTGTATCGACGCGGAGGAGGCGCCGCTTCCCGCGCCGCTGCACCCAGCCGCGGAACGGTTCTGGCGTGAGCGCGGCTACCTGAGGTAGCCGGGACTGGGCCCGCTTCACACGCGCTGCGCAAAATGCGAGAATGAGGCTCAGATTGACACGCCTGCTCGACCGCGATGCCGTTCGAGCGCGCCGTGGAGACAGCGACCTCGATCAGGCGACGCGTAATCACAGCTGCAAGGAGGGATAGCGTGGCTGCGGCTCCAACGAAGACAATTCGCATGGGCATGGTGGGCATCGGCGTCGGGGGCGCGGAAATCTTGCCGGCAATGGCGTCGACGCCGGGGATCGAGCTGTACGCAGGCGCCGACATCAACCCCGTGACGCGCGAACGGTTCCAGGCGAAATACCCAGACGCGAAGGTGTACGACAGCATCGAAGCCCTATGCGCAGATCCCGACGTCGACGCCGTCTGGGTTTCGACCCCGAACCGCTTCCACGCTCCCCACACGATTTATGCGCTGGAACACGGGAAGCACGTGGTCGTCGAGAAGCCGATGGCCCTGAGCATTCAGGAGGCCGAGGCGATGAACGAGGCGGCTGCCAAGAATAACCGCATCCTCACCGCCGGGCACACGGATTCGTACGGATTCCACATTCGCGCGATGCGGCGGGTCATGAACTCGGGAAGGCTCGGGAAACTCAGTAGTCTCCACGCCATCGCCTTCACCGACTGGATCCTGCGGCCACGATCGGCCGAGGAGCAGGACCCGGCCCAGGGAGCGGGCGTCGTCTGGCGACAGACGCCCCACCAGGTGGACAGCATGCGCTTGATCGGCGGCGGGATGGTCCGCAGTGTGCGCGGTACGACCAAGGCGGACGCTGCGTATCGTCCGTTCAGCGCGTTCTATTCCGCGTATCTGGAATTCGAAGATGGCACACCGGCGTACATCTTCCACGATGGCCGGGGCTACTTCTTCACGGGCGAGTTGCTCAACGGCGTGCAAAACTCGCGGTATACCTGGGAACAGCGTCGGGAGTTGCGGCGCGCGATGTCCGAAGGCGTCCGCGACGATGAGGCGGACAAGCAGGCCCTCCGCATCGGCGGCGAGAACGCGGGGAATCAGTTCGCCGAGCGCAACGGCGCCCGGGCTCCGAGGTTTATGGGAAATCCCGACGCGGGAATCGTGCTAGTGAGCGCCGAGCGCGGCGCGATGCGGGCAAGCCCCCATGGCATCTACGTGTACGACGATGATGGCCAGCACGACGTGGACCTGTCGATCAATAGCAAAGGCGAGGGGACGCGCCAGGGAGAGCTGGTCGAGTTTCGCAAGGCGATCGTGGAGGGCAAGCCGCCATTCCACGACGGGCGGTGGGGCATGGCGACCCTCGAGGTTGCCCTCGCCATTATGGAATCCGCGAAAGAACGGAAGGAAATCCGGCTGTCACACCAGGTGCCGGTTCCCGATAGCTACGACCTGGACCTCATCGTCCCCTATCTCGAAAACGAGTAGCCCGTCGACGCCGAAAGGAGGCCAGCCCGCTGTTCCTGTCGGGCTGGCCTCCTCGGTCTCTGCAATCCCTCAACCCCGCGACACACTCTGTTGCAGCGCGCTCCTCCCGCTGGCCTGATCCCATCGCCCGTCCATTGACGCGGCCCGCCGCGGACCTGCTCGCCCGATCTACGCGGCCTCCATCCAGCGCGACCGCTGGCGCTGCGGCGCGAGCTGCCAGCGTCCGTAGGCGACGAATGCGTCCAGCACCCCGAAGACCAGAGGAATGATCGCCAGGAACAATCCCATCGTCGCCGCGGTCACGACGGTGGCGCCGACCATGATGATGAGGAGTCCCGCGGCCGCGAGTGGGGTCAACCACGGGAGGATGCGGACGAGGCCGGGAAGAATGAGTCCGACAGCGCCCAGGACCTCGGCGACGCCGAGGAATCGGATGAAGGAACCGGGAAACGCGAGCTGCTGTTGTAGCTCGGGGATCGGTGTGATGAGCTTGACCGTTCCCGTAAACAGGTAGACGATCGCGAGAATAATCTGGATGATCCAGAGAACGTACGTCATGGCCTTCTCCCCGCGACTGAGAGCTCCAGGTCGAGCTGCGTCGCCAATACCTATACGGTACTCGGATGGGGCCCCGGGTCGGAAGGGGCGGGATGCTCGCCTAACTGGCTCGTCGCAACCGGCCGCGGGAATTGGTCCCGCCATCGGGTGGGGCGGCAGGCGTCGATGATCGCGCGCGACACGATCGATGGACCGTAGCTCATCCTAGCGGTTGAACTCGGCCCTGTGCTCGAGCAGGTCGGTCCCAAGCAGGTCCCTGGACGTGGTGGCGGCCAAGGGACGGTCCCTCTCGTTTGGGACATGGTTCGTCGACCCTTGGGGGAGGCGCGGCGAGCAGCATGGAACGATGTCGGCTGGATTCCGCACCCTCGCTTCCGCGGCGCGGGCGGTCCAGGTCGGCGGCCCGCCATGCGCTCTGCCGTACAATCCCGGGCATTCCCCTTGGGAGCAGCGGATGCCGTCTCGCGTTGTCCCCTGTGCGCGCAGACACAGAGGACGGCCTTGCTCAACCGTGGATTTCCCGTTCGCGACCGAGGCACCGGCCCCGTGACCGACGGCTGGCACTGAATCGCGTGGTTCGACACATCCGCCTGAGCGACACGACTCGGCTGCTCATCAGCCTCTACGCGCCGGCCATGGTCATGAGCCTCGGGCAGGGTATGGTCGTACCCACGATCCCAAAGCTCGCCGGCGCGTTCGACGTGTCGCCGGGTCTGGCCGCGCAGCTCGTTACGGCGGGCATGCTGGGACGGGTCATCGCCGGAATCCCGGCCGGGCACCTCCTCGACCGCTACGGGCGGCGGCCGATCCTCCTCGCGGGTCCCATCATCGTGGCCGCCGCTTCGGCGCTGACCGCCATCGCTCCGTCGTTCGCCGTGCTGCTCGGCGCCCAGTTCTTCGCGGGATTGGGCGTCGCTGCCTGGCAGGTCGCGCGGGAGGTGACCGTTGTCGACGTCGTCCGACCGGAGCAGCGCGGCCGCATGATCAGCGGATTTCATGGCATGAACTCGGTAGGCATCGCGATCGGCCCCGTGCTTGGTGGAATCGTCACCGACGCGGTCGGGTTCCGGGCTGTGTTCTGGGCCTATGCGCTCATCGCCTGCTTCACCTTTGCCGCGACGATCCACATACCGGAGACTTCGCGCGCTCGGCCGGCCGGGGATCAGCGCATGGCGGCCATTGGCCGGCTCAGCGAGGTGGACCCGTATTTTCGGACCACGTACGTCGTGCTGGTGATCAACACGTTTGTTGCGATGATGCGGGGTACGTTGATCACCAGCCTCATCCCACTCTACGTCGGATTTCAGCTCGGCCATACGTCCACGGAGATCGGAAGCTGGTTCGGCGTGTACGGCCTGGCCAATATGTTGATGATCGCGCCCACGGGCATGCTGCTCGATACGCGGGGGCGGAAGGCCGTCGTCATGCCGAGCGCCTACCTGGCGACCGCGGTATTCTTGGCCTTTCCCCTGGCGACAGGCGCCGCGTCTCTGTCGGCGTTGGCCGTCCTGTGCGGTGTGTCGTCGGGGCTTGCGCTCGGCTCGATGGCGACCTACACGTACGACGTTATTCCAGAGCACGCGCGAGCGCGTCTCCAGGCGTTGCGCCGGCTTTTCGGCGATATCGGCTCCGTTCTGGGTCCGGCCGCCGCGGGGACTATCGCAGACGCCGTGAGCCCGTCAGCGGCTTTCTGGGTGTTCGTGCCGCTGCAGCTCGTGTCCGGTCTGCTGATCACGTTCGTCGCCCGCGAGTCCCTTCGCCGGGTGAACCCGGCGGTGGAGAGCCTCCCACCGCGTCCCTGACCCGCGGTGGGCCTGGAATTCAGGCGTCGGTCACCGGCTTCCCTCCGAATCGCTCGAGCCATCGTGGGATCGCGTCCTGGTTGAAGATGTGTACCGGCAGCTCGCCCCGCATCGCCTTGAGAATGTCCGTATTCACCCATTCCGTATTCTGGCCGGCCGCGCGGCCCACGGTCAGCTCGGCACCGGCGAGTGGCGTGCCGCCGTGGGGCCGCAGGAGCACGTTGTTGCCGAAGCTCCGCAGGGGGCTATCGAGAGGGATCGGCTCGTCCTCGAAGGCGTTGAGCCCTGCGCCGGCGATCACCCCCTCCTGGATGGCATCGGAAAGCGCCCGCTCGTCCACGACGGCTCCGCGGGACGTGTTGATGAAATAGGCCGTCGGCTTCATGAGCCCGAACTCTCGGGTCCCTATCATGTGCCGCGTCTCTTTGGTCAGCACCACGTGCACAGTGACCACGTCGGACTCTCGGAGCAGCGTGTCCAGATCCACAGGGTGAGCCCCGAACTCCAGAAAGCGATAGTCGGGAACGTACGGGTCGTATGCGAGGATCCGAATGTTCCACGGTCGCATCAAGTGGGCTACGCGGCCGCCGATTCGGCCGAGTCCGATGATCCCCAGCGTAATTCCCGGGTAGCCATCGGATTGGCGACTTCCAACGTACGCTCCCTGCTTGCCCGGTGTCCACCACCCGCCGTTCTTAATCGTCGCGTCCTGCTGCTGCACGCCCTTCAAGAGCGAGAGCATGAAGGTGACGGTCACCTCGGCGATGTTGCCCCAGTTTGATTCGACGGGGGCGTGCGTCACGAGGATCCCGCGCTCAGTACATGCATCGACGTCGATGTCGTCCACACCGACGGTGGCCTTCGCGACAATGCGGAGGTCCGGGGCGGCCTCGATCACCCGGCGGGTGATGGGCGAGGCGCGCATCGACGTCCCAGCCATGGCGTGCGCTCCGGCTGCCATCAAGGCGATCTCTGACTCGTAATCGCCGCCCGGCTCGTGCCACTCAGGCTTGCCGAGGACCACCTGGCAACCCTTCGCCTCGAGGTCTCGATGGCTATCTCCGGTCGGTGCGAACACGAACACTTTGGGCATGAGGCGATCATCCCCCCCTTCAGCAAGTCGGCAAAGATGGCTCAATAGTATGCGGAACGCCGTGGCTCCCATCGGTCCGCGCGCGGTCTACGTTCGTGAGTGGGAGGCTGGCGAGTCTCGGCCCGGTTCAATGCTCAAAAGGGGCACGTGGAGGAACATCGCGACCGCTGACCCGACCGCGGGGCCATCGCTGCCGAGCCCGGTGATCGCCAGGTTCTGGAGATGTCCCACGTCGTCCCGCAGGACCAGTACGGCTGGCTGTCGAACGTCGGCCACGTGAATCGCCTGGACATCGCTCGCCCGTGCAATGAGGTGATCGTCCTGGCAGATGCGATCGCGCAGGCGGTCGACGATGAGGCCGGCGCGCAAGCGACGACGAACCATCAGCGCGCACGCGATGCCGACAATGAGCACTGCCGCCACCTCGCTCCCGCCTCTCCAGCTCCGCGCCGCCATCAGCGCGGCCGTCGTATATCCGACGAGGAGGCCCCACAGGGTCAGCCCCGCGGTTGCGAGAAAGTGATCGAGGAGTGAGCGCTCGACGTGCAGGCAATCGTGGTCGTGATAGATGACGGGCTGGCGCGCCAGGACGGAGAGGACGGCAAGTCCAAACGCGGCGACTGCGAGATCAAGGAACATCGACTGCATGGATCAGCCAGTCCAGATCGCGTGGGCTGCGGATGGCGCAGTGCTGGTATACACCATTCTCGCCGGCGCGTCAGGCGGCCGGCTCGATGGGCGCGGCGCTGCCCAGCTTGTGCAGAAGCTGCACGAGCACAGATTCCCGCTCTTTTAACGCCCCCTTGTACGCATCGGTCTCCGTTCGATAGATTTCTGCCTTCAGCTCGCGATAAGCCTGCTCGACCAAGCCGCTGAGCACAGCGCGCTCGAGATCATGAATGTCGAGCTGCATTCCTCGGCTCCACTGCGCTTCGAATTCGGATTCGCCAGCGCGATGGCGGATCCGCTCCTGCTTTCATCATAGAGGACGTGAGCGACAGACCCGATTGCACAGAGATACCTCCCTGCGCGACCCTGGGTTGATGTCTGTCGTTCGAACGGATTCAATGTGTCGAGAGGAGGAACGATGGTCCGACTACGCGCCGCGCACTCCAACAATCCGCGTCTGCAGCCGCTGCTCGACGGTTCGGTGACCGCAACAGGGATCGAGTTCGACTGGCAGATCATTCCACCTCAGCAGCTCTTTCACCATCAGCTCACAGAAAACGATTTCGACGTATTCGAGTTCTCAATCTCGTCCTACATGATCACGAAGGACCGTCCGAACGGACAGTCGAGGTGGGACTGGATGGGGGTCCCGATCTTTTTGAGTCGGGCGTTCCTCGCCCTGACGACGTACGTCAACGTCAATTCGGGGATGCGCAGCTTCGCGGATCTCAAGGGCAAGCGATTCGGCGTGCCGGACTTCAACATGACGGCTGCGCTCTGGATGCGCGCCATGGTGCAGGACCTGTACGACGTGCGACCGCAGGATGTGTCGTGGTACGTCGGGCGCGGGGCGGGCCAGAGCCACGGTCTCGCGCTCGGAATCGATCAGGACCCTCCGAAAGACGTCCCCATCACCTGGGTCGGTGTCCCGGGCAAGCTGGCGCAGATGCTCATCGACGGGGAGATCGACGCCACGTTCGCGACCGAGGCGGCGGAGGTGACCCAATCGTCGAAGGCGCGACCGCTCTTTACGGATGGCGGCAGGGCCTTCGTGGCGGACTTTGTCCGGAAGAACGGGTTCACGCCCGTCAACCACACGCTGCTCGTGCAACGGCGCGTCGTGGCGCAGAACCCGTGGGTCCCGGAGGCGTTGTTCGACGCGTTCGAGCGGTCCAAGAAGGAGGCATACCGCCGGGATCCGGCGACGGGGATGCTCTTCAAGGGTGATGACCACGAGGCGCAGGCGTCCATCTTCGGGGCGGACCCGTATCCGTCCGGGCTCAAGGCCAATCGCGCGATGCTCGAGCGTGGAATGCGGCAGTCCCAGCAGGAAGGCTTGATCCACAATCCGGTCGCCATCGACAGCCTGTGGTGCGAGTCGCTCCGATCGACCTGACCGACGCTCGCGGCGTCGTCCGGGATGCTGCGCTACGCCAGCGGATAGCCTTCATAGTCGAGATGTACGATCGGGAGTCCGATCCGCTGAAGCTCACCCTCGATCGCCGCGCGGTCGCCGACGACGACGATCGCCAGGTGGTCGAGGTCGACGTGCTCCTCCGTCGCGCGCCGGACATCGGCGAGGGTGACGGCGCGGAGATCGTCGATGAATCCGCTGTAGTAGTCGCCCGGCAGGCCGAAGTGCTCGAGGTCCAGTAAGCGACCGAGAATCTGCCCGGGCGTCTCGAAGGTGGGCGGGAACCCACGAATCAACCCGAGGCGCGCCGACTCGAACTCGGCTTCGCTGATGGGGCGTCCGGACACGAGGTCGCGGAACTCCCTGAGGGTCTCTTCGACAGCCTGGCACGTGACCGCGGTGTGCACGGCGCCCCCGGCGCGGAAGGCTGATCGCTCTCGGCGCCAGTCAAACCGCGACCGATAGCCATAGGTGTACCCTTTCGCCTCCCGGAGGTTCATGTTCAGCCGCGCCGTGAACTGCCCGCCGAAGGCCATGTTCATCACGACCAGCGGCAGATAGCTGCGGTCAAGCCGGGGGATGCTCAGGTGCCCCGCCCAGATGACCGACTGCGCCGCGCCGGGCTTGTCGATCAAGAAGATCGTCTGCTCGTTCAGGGGAAACGCCTCAGGCGGCCGATCCGGCGCGCGCTCGATCCCCAGGTCGCCCGCTGGGGCCAGCGGCAGTCGACGCTCGATCTCGGCGGCGGCGAGGTCCGCTTCCACGTCGCCCACGACGATCACCGTTGGCCGTTGACTCCGAACTGCCCGCCGGTAGTGCTCGGCGATATCGTCCCGCGTCAGGCCGGCAATGGATCGCTCGCGCCCGACGTCGGGGTGGCCATAGGGGGAGTCCGGCCCGTAAAGCACGGCGAGGAACGCCCGATCGGCGATAGCGGCCGGATCGTCGCGCAGGCGCCGCAGGTCGGTCAAGCGCTCGCGTTTGATGCGCTCCACTTCGTCGATCGGAAAGGCCGCGTTCACGAGCACGTCGCCGATCAGGTCGACCGCGCGCGACCAGTGGCGGGTGAGAGTCTCAGTCGATGCGACGAAGTTCTCGCGGTGAACGGTGAGGTTGAGGCGCGCGGCGATGAAGTCGCTCTCCTCTGCGATCTGGGCGCTCGTTCGGCTCGCGGTGCCTTCGATCAGGAGGCGCGCGGCGAGCGATGAGATGCCCGGGGCATCGCGCGGGTCATCGACGGCGCCGGCGGGATAGTAAATTGCCGTCACAATCGTGGGGACGCTATGGCGGCTGACGACCAGGAGGTCCGTGCCATTGGTGAGGCGGACGCGCTGGGCGACCGGCGGCGCAAAGTCGCGCGGGCGGCCGGGTCCTGGCTGTTGCGATCGATCGATCTGAGCCGGCGCAGGGGAAACGTCTGCTTTCGGCGTAACGAGGAGCCGAACGCGGCCCGGCCCGAGATACGCCTTCGCCACCCGCTGCACATCATCGGGCGTGACGGCGAAATAGCGATCCAGGTCGGTATTGACGCGCCCGGGATCGCCGGCAAACACGTTGTAGTAGTTGAGCAGGTTGGCACGGCCTCCAAAGCCGCCCACGCTTTCTAGCTGGCGAACGTGGCGCGCCTCGATGCGATTGACGGCGCGCTGGACCTCCTCGGCAGTCGGGGCCAAGGTCCGGACGCGGTCGAGCTCGGCTAACAGGGCGCGCTCCGCGGCTTCGACGGTCGCCGTTGGGGCCACCGTGACGTCGAACCGCAGCTCGCCAGCCATCTCCATCGCCGAGAAGCGCGCGCTCGCCTCGCGCGCGACCTGCTGGTCGTGAACGAGGGACCGATAGAGCCTGGCGCTGCGGCCCTCGCTGAGGACTGATACCAGGACGTCCAGGGGCGCCTCGTCGGGATCGAAGCGAGGCGGCGCGACCCATGCGAGCCAGAGGCGGTGAAGCTGTACACGATCCTCGAAGCTGATCCGGACTTCGCCGTCCAGCCCCGGCGTCCAGCGCTGGATGCGGGGGGCAGGGGCGGCAGGCGGTAGGTCCGCGAAGTATCTCTCCACGAGCCGCCTCGTCTCGGCGACGTCGATGTCGCCCGCGATCGCGAGGCTCGCGTTGTTCGGCGCATAGAAGCGCCGAAAGAAGGCCTTGACGTCCTCGATGGAGGCGGCGTCGAGGTGTTCTTGCGAGCCGATGGTCTGCCAGTGATAGGGGTGGCTCGGCGGGAAGAGCGCCTTGCGGATCTCGATTCCAGCCAGGCCATAGGGCCGGTTTTCGTAGCTCTGGCGACGCTCGTTCTTCACAACTTCGCGCTCGGTCGCGAAACCCTCTTCGTCGAGCGCTTCGAGCAGGTACCCCATGCGGTCGGATTCGAGCCAGAGCGCCAGCTCGAGGTATTCGGCGGGGACGTTCTCGTAGTAGTTCGTCCGGTCTGTCGTCGTCGAGCCGTTGACGTTCGCGCCGACTTCCTGGAGCGGGAGAAAGTATTCGCGCTTGTGGTGCTTGGATCCCTTGAACATGATGTGTTCGAAGAGATGGGCGAAGCCAGTTCGGTCGGGATCCTCATTCTGCGATCCCACGTGGTACCAGACGTTCACCGCCACCACTGGGATGGCGTGATCTTCGTGCAGGATGACGTCCAGTCCATTGCCCAGACGAAACTTCTCGAACGCGATTTGGATCGGCACCGCACGCCCTTCGCTTGAAGTTGTCACGCTAAAGTCGGGACGCCGAGGCTCTCCGCCGTGGCGTTGAGGCTCGATACGAGGGCATCGTCGAGGGGAATGCCGCGATCCCTGCGTTCTGACGCGCGAACCCGCGCGCCATCGCCGGGGAGGCGGATGGCCGTCACCCCGGCCATGGGTCGGCAAGACCGCAGGAACGCTGCAAGCGCGTTCACCTCCTCCAGGAACTCGTCCAGGGGCATCATGTCTGCGACGTCGACGGCGAAAAACAGCGCACCGTTGATCGCCGGTCCGCCTCGTGCAGCCCAGCTGAGCCCGGTGCCGTGGCCGGTGAGAATTCCCGCCAGCACTTCCGCGACGAGATGCAGGCCTGATCCTTTATGGCCGCCGAACGGCAGGGCGACCCCTCGCGGAGGTCCGGCGAATTGCGCGTAGTCTGTGGTCGGGTTTCCGGCGTGGTCCAGCATGATGCCGGCCGGAATCGGCTCGCCTTGCGCGCCGCGGCGCGCCAGCTCCCGCATGCTCATCGCCGCGGTCGTGAAGTCGAAGATGAGGTGCTGCCCGTTTGGACCGGGGATTCCGAAAGCGATGGGATCGGAGTTCCCGGTCGGCTCGGCGGACCCAAAGGTCGCGAGGCTTGCACCGCCGACGGACACGAACGCCATCCCGATCATCCCCGCGTCGGCCGCGAGCTCGACGTAATCTGCGATACGTCCGAGGTGGGCGCAGTTGCGGACCCCGACCATGCCAACGCCATGGGCATGGGCCTTCTCCACGGCGAGGGTCATGGCCCGAGTCCCGACCACCTGTCCGAGGTAGAGATCGCCGTCGATTTGCGCGGCGGCTTTCGAGTCGTGCACGACCGCGGGCTTCCCGTTCAGGCGAATCGTTCCCGCTCGGGAGCGCTGGACGTACTCGGGAAGGATTCCGATGCCGTGGGTCGAGTAGCCGCGAAGGTCGGCGCGGACGAGGAGCTCCGCGGTCAACGCCGCGTCGGCTTCGGCCACCCCGAGCGCGATGAGGACGCGTTCGGTGAACGCGACGAGACGCTTGGCGGGGAAGGTCGTCATGGGCGCTCCCGGGGGTTCTGCGCAGTTATACGGAATCTCGGGTCGGATCCAATGGATTCCATTAAGGGCCGCCATTGCTTAGGATACAAAGGGAAGACCTCGAGGAGTCCTGCATCGCAAGGGGCGGCGGGACCGCGAGATACAGGAGCAACCGATGTCCATGGTGCGGGTGACCGACGGAACTGACGGGCGGCACGATGGTGTCGCCTATCGCCAGAAGAAGCGCAGGCTCACGCGGCTTCGGGGTATGCCGGTCATCGATCTTTCGAACGCGCGCCGAATGGGGTATGTGGCCGACGTTTTGGTCGATCCAAATGTTGCCCGGGTGACCGGAATGCGCGTCGGCCCGTCTGGTGAGTTCCCCGAGCGATACATCCCAAGCGGGCGAATCCGCAGGATTGGCCAGCAAGCGGTTGTGCTCGCCGGAGCGGACGCGACGAACGATGGCGCTCGCGAAGAGGAAGACTCCGGAATCGAAGGCTACACGCTCGTGGGACTCGAGGTGATGGCCGATAGCGGCGACCGCGTGGGGTTCGTTTCGGAGGTGTACATCGACGCGGACACCCTCGGCGTCGAAGGCTACGCGCTCGCTGTCCCGCTCTGGCGGCGGCTCCTCACTGGCCGACGAATCATCGCGCCAGAACAGGTGTCGATCTGTAGCCGGGACCTCATGATCGTGCCGTCGATGGATGCCGGCTACGAGGCGGTTCGACGATCAGCCGCGTCGAGTCGCGCCGAGGCGGAGACACAAGCCCACGCGACGCCGGCTGAAGGTCGCGACGGCTGGGCCTCCCATCAGGACCCGGCGGCGTAGCCCTGCCATTTCACCCCTCCTGGTACTCCCACTGGTAGTCACGCTGCCTGTAGGCGCCATCCGGCATGATGGATTTGAGGCCGCGCTTCCCCAGCTCGATCTCGAATCGCTGGCGAATCGACGGGTCTTCATCGCAGTACTCGATCTGGTCGCGTGCCAGGTCCTCGACCTTCTCGCTATACGGGAAGAGCCCGCTCGGCGAGTGAAACGCAAAGTACCGCGCCGCATCGCCGCCGACGTTGAAGTGCTGGTGAAACCACCGGTTCGGCGGCACGAAGACGCTCCCCTCGTGCCACGGAATCACGATTTTCTCTTTCCCCTCTTCCCACATGATGGAATAGCCCTCGCCCGCGGGAATGATGATCACCACGCCAGGACCGTGGCGATGGGCCTTCTTGTACGAGCGCGCAGGAAACACGGACATGTGTGCGGTGATGGGCGCCCGCGGGAATTCGATGAAGACGGCGTGGCCTCCTGCGCCGCGCGCGCGGTACGGCACGAGCCGATCCCACGCTCGCATATCCGGGAAGAAGTTCCCCGACCAGAAGGGATGGCCATTCGCGTCGGGCCCCGTCGCGACGCGAGCTTCGGAGAAGAGGCTTGCTCCATCCCCGCCCACAACCGCCGCGTCGACGTACCCGTTGTCAAAGAAGAAGTCCGCGGACGGCATGACGGACATCGCGACCGGCAGGTAGTTGTAGTGCAGCAGGCGCGCAGGGGTCGTGCCCTGAGTGCTGGAAAGCTGGCATGCATAGGTGCGCGGAATCACAAAGACGCTGTGATCCTGCCACTCGAAGGTGATGCGTTGGTCGTCCTGCCGACCCCACAGGGTGGTCAGCCCGCGGCCCTGGACCACGTACACGATTTCGTCGAGAGCCATCCGAACGGGCGGGAGCGTATGGCCTGGCGCAATCTCCGTGACGCGAGCCTCGGAGATCCCCTCCTGGCCGGCCAGCATGAGGAACCGTGCGCGGCATTGCCGCTCGGGCCATTCTCCCAGCTCGAGGGTCCGAACGTCCTCCACGTAGTATCCGCGGTAGACGGGTACCCCCGTCGATGCAACCCATCGCTCGTACGGTGAGCCAGTCGCCTCTTGCGTCTCCGGCTGCGTCGTGCCCGCGGTCTCGACTGCCATCGCATCCTCCGCCTGTGTCCATCATGGGGCCGCTGGTCGGCTTTCTCGGCCGACGTGCAAGCCAGGATCATCATACCGTGCCGCCCCCGCCTCGGGGCGTGAGATGCGCGTAGGCAAGATCGAGGATATGATCGTTGCCACGGAAGAGATCCGTGGAGGTTGAGATGCGCTCAGACCTGGCCGTCGGAGGGAAGTTCCCCGACATTGCACTGCCCGACCACACCGGAACCGTGGTTCGTCTCTCAGAGATCACGCGCGGCGCGGACCCGCTCGCCGTCGTCTTCTATCGGGGATGGTGGTGAGGAAAATGTCAGGTGCAGTTGCGCCTGCTGACGGAATTCGAGCCCGAGCTTGCCGTGGCCTATGCGAAGATCGTCGCGGTGAGCGTCGACCCGGTTGAGGTGAACGCCGCGTTTCGCGCCGGCCTGGGAGCCAAATTCCCGATCCTATCGGACGCGGAGCGCGTGGTTCAGCAGGAGCTGGGCCTCTTGGAGCCGACCGATCTTCGTCACAAGCCGTATCTGCCGTTTGACTTCGTCCTGTATCCGGACCTTCGGATCTATAAGATCTACAACGGCTACTACTACTGGGGCCGCGCCTCCCTGGACGACCTTCGCCGCGACTTTCGCCAGATCAGCAGCGAGATCCGTCGAGACTGGGACCCCTTCAACCTACCGGAGGACGTGCTGGAGCGCGCGCGGGCTCGGGCAGCCGGAGATGGCGCGCACCATCATTCGTCCTGATCTGGCCACGGAAAGGGGCTGACGGCCAAGCCGTCAGCCCCATGCAAACCGTCTGCGGTCAGCGGCCGTTCTTCGGCAGGTCGGGGAGACGCTTCTTCTCATAGCGCCAGAAGGCGGGCTCGCCGCTGCTTCCCGCCCGTCGACGATCGGGTGTATACGGGCCTGAGGCGCGGCGAGCCAGATACTCCGTACGGTCCTGCTCGGAGACTGCCTGCGGTTGGCCAATGGCATAGGCGAGGTAGTTGAGGCGGGCCAGCTCGTAGACGGTGAGGCTCGTCTGGGTCGCCTCCTCCACGCTCGCTCCCGCCACCGTCATCCCGTGGCCGGCGAGCAGGCAAGCGCGATGGTCCCCCATCGTGTTCATGAAGTCTTCGCCCAGCTCGTCGTTGATGATGGTGAGGCTTCGCGGGTAGACCGGAACGCCCTCGGTGATGAGTCGGAGCGAGGCGCCGCCATCGTATGCGCCGACCATCGGCACCAGCGGCCGACTCGTTCCGGTGAGCACCACCACCCAGTCCGGATGGCTATGGATGACGCTCATGACCTCTGGGCGCCGCCGAAATACCGCGAGGTGCATGGCCGTCTCGTTGGGAGCCGTCAGCCCATCCGGCGCTTCGAGCACCTCACCGTTGATGCTGATGACGATCACGTCGCGCTCGACGGCGAACTCGAGTGCCTCCTCATCCGGGCCCTTCGCCTTGATCAAAATGCGGTCGGTGCCGGGAACGCGCGCGCTCACGTGCCCCAGGGCGCCACGTGTGACGTTGCGGTTTCCGATGATCCGGCACGAGGTGGCGACCTTTTGCCGAAGCTCCCGCTCGAGCTGTGTCAAGGGCAGCGTCGTGGCCATCGTAGTCCTCCCCAAATCGGCTGGTTCTGGCGCCAGTATGGACGAAATCGTCGGACTTGGCTAGCGCTCGTTGCTGTGGGAGAATGGCGCCATCCTGGGACGCGCCCTGCGCCGGTCAGCGGCAGGCCCCGTAGGTCCGTGGCGCGACATCGGGCGAAAGGATGGGGGTGGCATCGTGGTGGCGGAGCACAACTACTTCGGCTCGGAGACCCGCTGGGTGGACGCGGGAAACAAGACGCGAGCGTTCGTGACGGTCCCGAAGCGGGGCGCGGGTCCGTTCGGCGCCGTGATCCTCGGCCACGAACGCTACGGGCTCGTTCAGCATACCCTCGACCTCGCCGCGAAGTTCGCATCGTACGGCAGGGTGTGCATCGCCCCCGACATGGCGTCGCACTGGGATGGTGACAAGGAGGCGCTTAACCGGGGTGACGCGCGTCTCGATCTTTCGGACAAGGAGATCACTGACTACTACGCGCTGAGTCTCGATTACCTGCTGGAAATGCCGGAGGTCGATAATCGCCGAATCGCCGCGATGGGAGTGTGCCAGAGCGGCAGTTATCCGCTGCTGCTGAATAGCGTTCGGCACGAGGTTTCGGCCAATCTGGTCTTCTATGGTGGCAACCAGACGGCGGAATCCGTCTTGGACCGCTGCACCGCCCCGATTCTGGGCATCTGGGGCGAGCGCGATCACGTCATCTCGCTGGATCAGGTCAACCAATTCCGGGGAACCCTCGAGCGATTGCGAAAGAGCTACGAATTCAAGGTCTATCCCGACGCGCCGCACGGCTGGCTGAACGACACGATGCCGGGGCGCTATCGGCAGCCGGAGTCAGAGGCCGCCTGGGCCCACGCGCTGGACTTCCTCGATCGTGTGGAGCGCGGCGCCTTCCCGCCCGATCGCGTTCGGTGGCGCTTCGAGGCCGACACCGCGCCAGACTACGACTACACCAAGAACGTGCGACTCGAGTGAACGGCGTCGCATGACGCTCCCGAGCCCCGGGCAGGAGGTGGCGCCCGCTGCCGCGCCCGAGCGATCGCAGAACGGCCGCGTCCACGGTGAGCCCTGGCCCACGCGCGCTCCGCTGGCGCTGCGTCCGTTGGTGGGCCTGCCGATGTTCGCGGCCCTGGGCTTCCGCGAGTACCGGTTGGTCTGGGGTGCGCAGTTCGGCAACTCCATGGGCATCGCCATGGATCAGGTGGCCCGCGGTTGGCTCATGTACGACCTCACCGGCTCCACGGTGGAGTTGGGCCTGGTCGCCGGGGTGCGCATGCTCCCCGGATTGCTGCTGAGTCCGATCGCCGGGGTGATGGCGGACCGAAGCAATCGAAAGGTGCAGCTCATCGTCGCGCAGGTTCTCAACGCCATCCTGAACTTCGTACTCGCGGCGCTGATCCTCGACCACCGCGTCGCGACCTGGCACGTGTACGTCACGGGGCTCGCCGTCGCGATCGTCCAGGTCTTCGAGATCCCAGCGCGACAATCGATGATCGCGGAAACCGTGGATCGCGCACGGCTCACGAACGCCATTGGGCTCAACTCGGTCGCATGGAACGTGAGCATGAGTCTCGGCCCGGCGGCTGCCGGGGCCCTCATCGCGACCGTGGGGCCGGGATGGTCCTACGTCGTGCAGGGCGTGATCTATGCCTTCTCGACCGTGTGGACGATCCAGCTCCGCGTGGGCGCCCGGGTGGAAGGGGCCCGATCGCCGACCGGTTCAATCCTTGCCGGCATGATCGACGGATGGCGGTACATCGCGCGCCACCCGGTGATCCGCGGTGGAATGACGATGGTGATGCTGGTCGCGCTGTTCGGCCTCTCGTTCGCGACGCTGCTTCCCGCGGTCGCGCGTGATGAGCTGCGCGTGGGCGCATCGGGTCAGGGTCTTCTCGCCACTGCCTTGGGCCTCGGAGCGCTGGCGAGCGCGTTCGTCGTAGCTGGCCAGGGCGATCGATTCCCCAAAGGTCCGGTGATGCTGATCGGCGGGGCTCTCCTGGCCGTGGCCGAAACGGCGTTTGGCCTGTCGGCCGACTTTGGCCTGTCCATGGTCCTCATGGTCGTGATTGGCGCGTGCAGTGTCACGTGCACGGTGCTCATCAACACCGTTCTTCAGCGCCATGCCGAGCCCGAGATCCGGGGACGCGTGATGAGCATGTACCAGCAGAGCCAGGTGGCCCTCACCCTTGGCGGCATCCTCGCGGGTGCCCTGGCCGCCGCCATCGGTTCACCGCACACGATCGCCCTGATGGGATTGGCGTGCCTCGCGGGCGTGGCCGTGGTCGGTGTCGGCATGCCGAGCGTCCGGGGAATTCGCCAGTAGCGGGCAGCTCAGCGCTTCAGCTTCTCGATGAAGTCCTTCCGGGCTTTCGCGACTTTCGGCGCGACGACGACCTGGCAGTAGGGCTGGAATGGGTTGCGCGCGAAATAGTTCTGGTGATATTCCTCGGCCGGGTAAAAGGCAGTCAGCGGCTCGACGGCGGTCACAATGGGCGCATCGAACAGGCCCCGCTCGGTTAGGGCGGCGATCGTCTGCTGGGCGGCCGCGTGCTGCTCGGCGGTGTGATAGAGGATGATGGACCGGTACTGCGTGCCGACGTCGTGTCCCTGGCGATTGAGTGTCGTCGGATCGTGGATGGTGAAGAAGACGTCCAGGAGATCGCGATAGGAAGTCACCGTGGGGTCGAAGGTGACCTGCGTGACCTCCGCGTGACCGGTGGCGCCGGTACATACCTGCTCGTAGGATGGATTCGCGACATGACCGCCGGCGTAGCCGGACACGACGCGCTCAACGCCGCGGAGCTGGAGAAACACGGCCTCCAGGCACCAGAAGCAGCCGCCGCCAAAGGTCGCGATCTCACGCTGCTCGTCCGATTCCTGCATAATCCCTTGTCCCCGATAAGAGGTTCTCGATCTGACCCGCGAACGTCCCCATCCTACACCACGTGAGGAGAGTGCGATGCGCATGATGGTGAAGTTCCGATTCCCGACCGACGTTGGCAACGACGCGCTGCGAAGCGGTCGGGTCGCGAAGGTCATGCAGATGCTGCAGGAGGACCTGAAGCCCGAGGCGGCGTACTTCTATCCCGAGCTGGGCGACCGGGCCGGCTTCTTCGTGATCAACATGACCGAGTCGTCCCAGGTGGCAGAAGTGGCCGAGCGCTTCTTTTTTGGACTCGACGCCGAAATCGAGATGACCCCGGTCATGAGCGCCGAAGATCTTCAGAAGGGCCTCGGAACTGTCGAGGGAATCGTCAAGAAGTACGGCTGAGCCTATCCCCCGATAATCGGGCCCATATCCGGATCCACGGGCGTGCCCTTTTTTGCGCACTCCTCGAGGAAAATCCGTTTCAACTCGGCCATGGTCTCCGGGGGGATGTCGTCATAGTCCATCTGTTGGCCGCCCTTCTTGGTGCTGACCATCGTGCGCTCGTGGAAGCGGCTGACCATGTTCTTCCGGCTGCTCAGCTTGAGGGCGAGGTGACGCCCCGGCTCGCGGCTGGTGATGCAGTGCTGGTGCCACCACCACGTCGGCGGCACGATAAGCGTGCCCACCTTCCAGTCCTCTTTGATCTTGTTGTCTTCGCCGCCGTCCGGCCACAGGACCGAATAGCCTTCGCCGCGGATCCAGAGCACATGGGCCGCGGGCCCATGGCGGTGGAGCTTGGTGAAGGTGCCGCCGGGGGCTTCGAGGATGTGGGAGCCCATCACGCCGTTGGCCAGCTCGAAGCTGTAGCCGCGGGTGCGAATCCCCCGCGAGATCTCTGAGTTCTCGCGCGGCTTGTATAGCTCGATCCGGCTGATATCGGGCCAGAGGTTGCTGAAGCACACGTCGGTCGGCTCGCCCCACCCTTCGAACACGCGGGTCTTCACCTCGGGATTGAAGTAGTCTTCCTCCTCGGCGAAGCGGTCGGTGAAGCGGAAGTCGTTGTTGAAGATGAAGTCGTCGTTGCGGATGAAGTTCATCATCGTGGGCGCGGTGGTCGTGGCGATGTAGCGGGCGGGCTCGGTGCCCGACAGGTTGTAGTGCTGGAACCAGGCGTTGAGGGGAATGGCGAATAGGCTTCCTGGTCCCCATTCGAAGCTGCGCTTGTTCTGTTCGTCGTACCAGACGCTGGTACTGCCCCGGCCCTTGAGGATATAGACCAGCTCCTCGAACATGTGCCGCTGGGGATTGAGCTTCCGCGTGGGCGGGATCTCCTGCACATACGCGGCGGCCTGCTCGGCGGCGCCATCCAGGGCGATGTGTACGGCGTAACCGTCGGTGCGCGGCCAGTACCGGAGCGGCTGCGTGAAGACGTCTTCGACGCGGTGGCCGCGGATCAGCTCGAGCCCTTCCCGCGCGACCCAATCGTCATAGTAGAGTCGGTGCCACCAGCGGTCCGGATCCTGCATGCATAACTCCAAACAGTGATGATCTGTGCAGCCATGAACGGGCGGGTTGCGCGCATCGGGAGCTATCCAGACGCGCGCACTTCGGCGCCTACTTAGTTCCAGACGGTTATAGCGGCCATTTCCGGTGTGAGCCCGCGCATGTTGATCGCCTCCGCCTCGACGTCGCCTGCGCGGCGGAAGGATCGGCGATTCGTGGGCGGCTTCTTCGGCGGGATCGTCGCGACCTGGAGCAGAACCGCCGTCTCGTCCGTGTCGTTGCAGAGCTGGTAATAGTGGCCGGCCTTGATGTGGACCAACTCGCCGGGGCTCAGCGTTACCTCTTCACCGGGATTGATGCCACGAATGGTCAGGCGCCCTTGCCAACACGTGAAGATGTGCTCGGAGCCGGGATGGCAGTGCATCTCGTCGCGCCGGTGGGGTGGGTACACATTGATGGCCACCTGGGCGTAGCGGTTCTCCGTCAGTCCGATGCGCGACCCGCGCTGCTTCACGACGGCATTGGCGGGAATGCTCGCGACCTGCCAGCTCGGTGTCGTCAGCATTTGGCGATCGACCACATTCTCCCGCGGGCCGCCCTCGCCCACGTTGTCGTCGGTGTGCCCTCGGAGCCGAGCCTGGACCTTTGCGTCAATTGCCACGGCGCTCACCTCGCGATTCGAACTCATGCTGGCGACAAGTATAGCGGCGATCTCGATCGACCACAGCCGCTGGCCAACTCCTTGCCAACTGACGAGCCGATCGGCTGGTCCCGGTGAAATGCGTTCCGGTATTCTGGCTCGGCGAGATCAACCTCTCGAAAGTGGAGATTATTTGTGACGTCCATCACTTCCCGCGGCGCGCGTACGCGTGCCGCCTGCCTGCTCGCTGCATGGGCCATCTCGATGTCCGCATGCGGCACCCCTCCGTCCAGCGTCCCAAGTTCCAGTGGGCCTGGTCCGGCGGCGCCGACCGGAACGCGCAAGGCGATCACCATTGCCGCGACGGCAAGCGTGAAGGGCATGGGCATTATGGGCTCGTCGACCGGCGCAGGGGGGTGGGCATCGATTATCGAGATCAACACCAACGGGCTGATCACGTCCGACGCGCACGCCCACGAGCCAGCCGGCCAACTTGCCGCGTCGGTCCCCTCCATCGATGATGGAAGCATCCAGCTCCTCAATGATGGCCGTATGCGGGTGACGTACCACCTTCGACCCGGAATCACCTGGCAGGACGGGGCTCCTTTCACGGCCGGCGACCTCGTTTTTTCGGGGAAGGTCCTCACCGACCGCGGGCTTCCGAACAACTACGCGTACGCGGCCAAGCTCATCGACGCGTTCGATGCTCCCGACGATCTGACCTTCAACCTCACGTTCAAGCGGCCGTACATCAACGGGGCGGCGCTCGGATTCACGCAATTTTGGCCGCAGCCGGAGCACCTTCTGGGTGACGCGTATCAGCGCTATCTCCAGACGCAGGACGCGGACGAGTTCTCGGAGCTTCCCTACTGGACGACCGCGTACGTGCACCTTGGGCCCTTCCGCCTCACGTCGTACGAGGCGGGCCAACAGCTCGACTTCGAGGCGTATGATGGGTACTTCCTGGGTCGCCCGAAGCTGGACGTGATCCACGTTCGTTTCTTCGCCGACGAGAACGCCCTGTTCACGAACCTCCTGGCGGGCAGCGTGGACATCATGGTGAGTCAGGCGATCAGCACGCAGCTCGGGTTCCAGTTAAAGGACCGGTGGGATAGCTCGGGCGAGGGCACCGTGTACACCGTCCTGACCGGTACGCGATTCCTCGTGCCGCAATTCCGGCCCTCGGTGCAAACGGAGCCGGCCAATCTCGACCCCCGGGTGCGCGGGGCGCTATACCAGGCCATCGATCGGGACTCGGTGTCCGAACGGGAAGGGCCGGCCTGGTCCCTTCTGCCGCCGAGCGACCACCTCTATGAGGCGACGCGCGACGGATTCCGGAGGTACCCCTACGATCCCGATCGCGCGAAAGCGATCCTTCGTGACCTTGGCTGGATCACGGGAAATGACGGAGTGCTCCATAACGTCGCCGATGGTCGCGTCTATCACAACGCCATTTGGACGACGGTTGGCGCCCGCGACTGGGAGATGGCGATCTACGCCGACTACTGGCGTCGGATCGGTCTCGAGGTGGAGGAGTTCAAGATCCCCGGTGCGCAGGTCCGAAACCTGGAATATCGCGCCCATTACCCGAGCTGGGAGGCAAGCTCAGCGGGTTCGGGCGATCAGGTCCTGGGGAGGCTGGAGGGCCCGGCGGGCTCGCCCGAGAACCGCTGGACCGGGAATCGCGGAGGATATGAGGACGCGCGCGCCGAGGAGCTGGTCGCGCGGTACAACACGAGCATCTCCCCGCGGGACCAGCTCGAGGCCATGCATGCGCTCTCGGAGTTTGTGGCGGCCGAGCTGCCGATCCTGCCGATCTACTTCGGCGCGAGCCACCTGGCAGTGCGCAAAGGCGTTCATGCCCTCGACGATGTCGACGGCGGCGCCGACCCGGCGATGCCCTACGGCACGTACACGCGCAACGCCTACCTCTGGGACCTGCAGTAGCGAACCGCCAAGCGCCCTCGCCCACGGGGCAGCGGGGGCGACCCTCACCCGGCCGCGCCACGCGGCCGACCTCTCCCACCGTGGTGGGCGATGCGACGAGGCCCCCCTTCCCCGAGGCAGCGGTCGAGCGCTGGAGGGTCCAATCACCCCTCCCCCGCCGCGGCGGAAGGGAGGGCTGGGGGCGACCCGTTACGCGAGGCCCAGCTCTCGCCATCGCGCTGCGACGCGGTTGGTTAGCTCGCGGCTCACCCGGTTGACGCGCGGGAAGTACGTGTCTTTGAGGCGCATCGTGGCGTCGATCCCCATGCCTCGGCGGGGCGGATCGTAGTCCTGCTCGTCGGTGCGGGCGGATTCGCGCGGCTCGTGCTGCTTCCCAAATATGACCTGGCCCTTATCAGGGTCCGCGGCCGAGACGACCCGCCACATCACGTCGTTCCAGTTGCGCACGTCGCAATCGTCGTCCACGACGATGACCCAACGCCACTTGTCCAGCGCCCAGACGGCATCCATGATGCGCTTCGGGTCGTCCTTGTCGCGGATCTCGGCGGAAACAATCATCATGCCCATGCGCCCGACCTCGGGGAAGTACGCCTCGCGGATGTTGGGCATGCCCGCCTCCTTCTGGAGTCGAGTGAGGAACGACCCGCTCCGGAAGAGCTGGCGCGGGTAGTCCTCGATGAGCTGGCAGATGAGGCCGTAGCTGATCGGATTTCGGCGGTGCGTGATGCAGTTGATCTTGATGACGAAGGCGTTCTTGTTCTCGCCGTAGAACCCGGTCGACTCGCCGTGAGGGCCCTCTTCGGTCCGGGCGTGCGGGAGCGCCTCCCCCTCAAGCACGATCTCGGCGTTGGCCGGCACCAGCAGGTCGTTCGTCTCGCACTTGACCAGCTCGGTAGGCTCGCCTCGCCATGCACCGGCCGCCTCGTATTCGGTTTGTCCCTCCTCGTCGGCCGGCACCGGTGAGCCGGTCGCGAGGCTGAGATATGGGTCCATGCCCAGCACGATGGCCACGGGGGTCGGCTTGTCCTGCTCCTCGTTCATCAGGATGTGGTCGCCGCCCGACGGGTTGGAACGGCTTCGCGTACCACCGGACCAGGAGACCGTGTTCTTGTCCTTGATCATCGCCCGATACGATCCCATGTTCAGGTGCCCGTTGACCGGATCGCGCGTGATGAGGCCGGCGGTCGTGGCGATGTACTGCCCACCGTCGTACTCGTGCCACGTCGGGGTGGGGAACTTGAAGAGGTCCACGTCGTCACCTTTGACGACGACTTCCTTTACCGGGCCCGTGGGGACGATGCGCGATGGAATCCGGTTCCTCATGCCGAACACGAGCTTCTGGTAGATTTGCGCCTCGTCGGGCTCGGTGCCGAATGCGAGGCCGAGCTGCCGGTTGTTCGAAACCAGATTGACGACGAGTGGCATCCCCGGGTACCCCTTGACGTTCTCGAAGAGGAGCGCTGGCCCCCCTTGCTCGAGGGAGCGCGCGGCGATGGCGCCGATCTCGTGTTTGAGATCGACCTCCGCCGTCACGTGCCGCAGCAGCCCCGCTTCCTCCAGCGCAGCCATGTACGAGCGCATGTCCTTGTAGCCGCCGGTCTGGGTCTTCGCGGGCTCTGTCGCAGCCATCCTGGCCTCCTCCGGGAATTTCCAAACATCGAATGTTCGCCTCAACGGAATAGTACTGCGCCGTTCGCCATTTGGCCCGTAGGCCGCGTTTTGCCGGAGCATGCGGCACGTCTCGGGCGCCGCTCAGGGCCCACGAATTTGCTCGGATACGCGGCCTTGCGGTGAGATATGATGGACAGACGAGGGAGGAGCACTCGCGAAGCCAGGAGGAGCGCATGAGCGAGATCGAGCTTCGGGTAAATGGAGGCTCGTACACGGTTGACGTGGATCCGAGCACACCGCTGCTCTACGTGCTGCGTAACGACCTGGGCCTCAGCGGCCCAAAGTTCGGCTGCGGCCTCGGGCAATGTGGGGCCTGCACGGTCATTATCGGAAGCCAGGCGGCTCGGTCGTGTCAGGAATTGGTGAGCCGCGCGGCGCGCTTTGAGATCACGACGCTCGAGGGGCTTGGGACCGAGGACGACCCCCATCCGATTCAGCAGGCGTTCATCGACGAACAGGCCGCCCAATGCGGGTATTGCATCAACGGCATGATCATGACCGCGAAGGCGTACGTCGACCGCAACCCAAACGCGGATGACGACGAAATCCGGCATGCCCTCGACGGAAACCTGTGTCGGTGCGGGACCCACCTGCGCATTCTCCGGGCCGTGGCCCGCTACGCCCAGGAGGTGCGGTCATGAGGGGCGACCGTCGCCTTTTAGAAGCCCGGACCGCCATCGAGACGCTCGGTTACCAGGAGATCACCCGTCGAGACCTGCTGAAAGCTAGCGGCGCGCTTGTCATTGGGTTCAGCTTCCTGGGGGCGGCGACCCCACGCGCCACCACGGCGCTGGCCCAGGGCGGGAGGCCCGTGCCCGCGGACCTTCTGGACTCTTGGCTCTCGATCGCCCCTGATAACAGCGTCACGCTCTTTACAGGCAAGGTGGAGCTGGGAACCGGGGTGCAAACCGCCATGGCGCAGATCGCGGCGGAAGAGCTGGGCGTCGCCCTCGACCGGATGAACGTCGTGATGGGCGATACGGCGCTCACCGTAGATCAGGGAGCGACCGATGGGAGCCGCTCGATCTCCTCGGGTGGCGTTCAGGTGCGCCAGGCGGCTGCCGAGGCGCGCAATGTCCTCCTCCAGCTCGCATCGGAGAGGCTCGGCGCTCCAGCGGACGCGCTCACGGTCGAGGATGGGCTCGTGAGTGTCGTCGGCGAACCGTTGCGACAGGTGACGTACGGCGAGCTGCTGGATGGACGGCGATTCGAGCGGGAAGTGACGGGCGAGGCGGAGCCGAAGAGCGCGAGCGAGTACACGATCGTCGGCCAGCCGGTTTCTCGGATGGACTTACCGGCCAAGCTCACCGGTGCTCCGGCCTACGTCCAGGACGTCCGCCTGCCTGGGATGCTCCATGCGCGTGTCATCAAGCCACCCGCCATCGGGTCGAATCTCCTGCACGTCGACGACGGCGCTATCACCGGCCTGCCGGGCATCGTCCGCGTCATCGTGCGCGGCAACTTCGTCGGTGTGGTGGCGGAACGCGAGGAGCAGGCGATCGACGCCGCCGAGCGCTTGAACGTCACCTGGTCGGATTGGGCAGGCCTTCCGAAAGAGGCCGATCTCTATAGCCTTATGCGCGCCGTTCCCAGTGAGGAGAACGTCGTCTCGGACAGCGGTGGCATGGAGCAGGCGCTGGCCACATCGTCGCGGGTGGTCAAAGCGACGTACCTCTACCCGTATCAGACGCATGGGTCCATCGGCCCGTCGTGCGCGGTGGCGGACGTGCGCGAGGATGGCGCCACGATCTGGTCGCCCACCCAGGGACCTCATCGCGCCCGCCAGACGGCAGCGCGCTTGCTCGGGCTCCCGGTCGAGAGCGTCCGTGTCGTGTGGACGCCCGGCGCGGGCTGTTACGGGAGCAACGGCGCGGACGATGCGACGATGGACGCGGCCATCCTCTCGCAGGAGGTCGGTCGCCCGGTTCGGCTCCAGTGGATGCGCCAGGACGAGCACCGATGGGCGAACGCCGGTCCTGCCATGATCATGGACCTCCAGGGCGGGCTCGATTCCGCGGGCCGCGTGACCGCCTGGGACTACCAAGCCCTTACCCCCAGCCACTTCTACAACGACATCCTGACCGAGCGCCTCCTCAATCAGGAGCTGGCCGCGCCAGATGGGCCACCTGCTCGCTCGACGCCGTGGGGCGGCGAGCCACACGTCGGATACGCCTTTGGCGGGGCGGTTCGGGAGGTGGTGCGCCAGCTCCAGTCCGCCGTCTTGCGCTCCCATCCACTGCGCGCGCCGGGGCAGGTCGCGACGACGTTTGCCATCGAGTCCTTCATGGATGAGCTGGCCACTGCCGCCAAGGCCGATCCTATCGCGTTCCGACTCGCGCACCTGACCGATGCCCGCGCCATTGCGGTCCTGAAGGCCGCCGCCGAGCGCGCGCGATGGGAGCCGCGCTCGGTTCCCCAGGCCAACGTTGACGGAACCGCCCGCGGTCGCGGCGTGGCGTTGGCGCTGCGTGGGCGCACCTACGTTGCCATGATCGCGGACGTTCGCGTGGACCGGTCCAGCGGCGCGGTGCGGGTGGAGCGCGCCACCGTCGCCCACGATTGCGGACAGATCATCAATCCTGACGGCGTGCGAAACCAGATCGAGGGGAACGTGATTCAGACCACGAGCCGGGCGCTGAAAGAGGAGCTGCACTTCGACCAGGCGAACGTCACGAGCGTGGACTGGGTCTCGTATCCGATCTTGACCTTCAGCGAAGTCCCGGACGTGGACATTGTGTTGATCGATCACCCCGAGCTGCCGCCCAGCGGCGTGGGCGAGCCGGCATCGTGCCCGGTCACCGCGGCGATTGCCAATGCCATCTTCGACGCCGTCGGCGTCCGAGTTCGCCAGGTGCCCTTCACACCCGCGCGGGTCCAGGCCGCGCTCGACGCTGCCCGCGGCTGATGCGGGCGCCGAGATGACGATTACGACGCAGTCGGTGTCCTTTCGGTCGCCAGACGGTCTGGACGTCCCGGCTCACCTGGCGCGGCCGGAGGGGGCTGGGCCGCACTCCGCGGTGGTGATGTGTTACGAGCTGTGGGGGATGGCGGATACGCCGGAGGGCGGTCCTCACATGCGCGACGTGGCGGCGCGGTTTGCCGCGGCCGGGTACGTGGCACTCATTCCCGACGTTTACGCGGCCCGTGGCGAATCCCCACGTCTCGAGAACGGCGCCGTCGTTGGGGGCCCGTCTGATGAGGCGGCGCAGACGGACCTCTGCGCCGCCGTCCGCTGGCTCGCAGATCAGCCGTTCGTGAAGGGCGACGCAATCGGCGTCATCGGTTGGTGCGGTGGAGGGAGGTACGCGCTGTTCCTCGCCGCACGGTGCCCGAACGTACGGGCTGCCGCGTCCTTCTACGGTCGCCCTGTCAACCGCGCCATCACCGATCGGCAGCCAGTCTCGCCGATCGATCTCGTTCCTGACATGGCGTGCCCCGTCTTCGGTGCCTATGGTGACGCGGACCAGGCGATTCCGATCGAGGGCGTCCGCCAGCTCGAAGCCGCATTCCAAAAGGCCGGTCGGGCGCACGAGATCCACGTCTACGCAGGCGCTGGCCATGCCTTCATGAACGACCAGCGTGATAGCTACCGGGAGCTGGCTGCGACGGACGCCTGGCGGCGCGTCATGCGCTTCTTTGGGAAGCACCTCGGCTGATCATTGCTGTCCGAGAAGTCGAGCGATGAAGAAGGCGGCCCCTGCCGCGAGGCCACCGACGAGAACGGTTTGGAGCGCGCTTCGCAGGGGCCGAGTGCCCGTGAATCGGCCCTTGACGCCGCCGAATGCCAGGAGCGCGACGAGGGTGACGATTACCGAGGCCGGAAGCGCCGACCGGGTATCGGGCATCACGAAATACGGAGCGAGCGGGATGAGTCCCCCCGCGATGTAGGCCCCCGCGATCGTCGCGGCGGAGCTGACGGCGCGCATCGGGTCCGGTCGCTCGATCCCCAGCTCGAAGCGCATCATGAAGTCGACCCAGCTCCGTGGTCGGCTCCGAAGCGAGTGGACGATGGGCGCGATCTGGGTGTCGGTCAGCCCGTAGTCCCGAAAGATGGCCGCCGTCTCGGCCGCCTCCTCCTGAGGCATCGACCCGACTTCGCGCTCCTCCCGCAAACGCTCGCTCGCGTAGTGCTCGGCGTCGCTGCGGGCCGCCAGATATCCCCCGAGCCCCATGGCGATAGACCCCGCGGCCACCTCGGCGAGGCCCGCCATCACCACGATTCGCGCCGAATCGACTGCGCCGGAGAGGCCGGCGGCCAGCGCGAACGGCACGGTGAGGCCGTCGGACATGCCGATGACGATGTCGCGAACAGCCTCGCTCGCGGTGAAGTGGCGCTCGTGGTGGGGCGTCTGCGGCACAGAGCTGCCTCGCCCGCTACTTCACCGGCCCGGTGTACTGCGCGATGTAGAGGCCGCCGTTGATGCGATCGCCGGCGTAGCACATGCCGTCCGCGTCGACGTAGAGGTCGTTGAGCTGGATGTTCCGCTGGCCCTCCGGCGGTGGCGGGCGGAAGAAGCCGATCTCCTGGGGCCGGTCCGCGTCCGAGATGTCGTGGACGCGCACCCCCGCGTTGAACCACGTCGAGAAGATGAACTGCTCGCTCACGAAGCTGCCGGCATAGTTTTCGTGGATATTATGGGGGCCAAACCGGTCGCCGAGATCGTAGAAGCTCTCGACGCCTGTGCTCTTGAGGGGCTTGGGGCGCGGGAAGCTGCTGATCATGACCGGCTGGCGCTCATCGCGAATGTCGATCATCCAAATGCGCCGGTCGCGATCCCGCTCGTGCGGAGACATGTGCGCCTCACACACCTCGACCAGGAGTCCACGGCCGGGCAGCGGCATTGATGTGTGCGCGAAGCCCGCGTAGGGTGGACACCAATTCACCCGGCTCACCACGCGGATGTTTCCCATGTCGCTGATGTCGAGGATCACCAGCCCCGCGTCTGTGCAGGAGCAGTAGCCACGGTCGCCGAGGGGGATGACGCCGTGGACGGATAGCTCGTGCTGTTCGGGATCGAGCGCGACCCACGGATTCGGGTCCTCGGGGAATGTGCCCGGCACCCACCAGCATCCGGCCATCGTTGGATTTCGCGGGTCGGAGAGGTCGACGATGTGGTAGCCCTGGTTCTTGGCGCCGCGGACCTGCGACGAGATGTGCGCGTATGGCATATCGCGGAACCACATCCGGTGCACGCCGCGCCGCCCTTGCACGTGGTAGAAGCCGATCTGCTGGGGGTCGGTGGGGTCATCGAGGCTGTAGACGATGACCCCGCACACGGGTGGGTCGTCGTCGGCCTTCTTCACGTAGGGGAGCGACTCGCTGTTTTGGATCATGATGTTGCCGACGATCTGGACCTTGTGGCTGTGGGCATTCTTCGACTTCGGGATTTGCCGCACCATCTTGGGGTTCTCGACATCGGAAACATCTAGAATCGATAGGGCCAGATCGTTGTAGCCGACGTGGGCGACGTAGACGAAGTCGCCCTTCTTCACGATCTGCATGGCGTCGCCGACGCCGTTCAGGTCGTGGTGGGCTACTGGGCGGAAGTTCTCCGCCTCGCACCGATTTGCGAGGTCACGCAGGCGGGTCGCGGTCTGGGCCATCGGTCGGCTCCTTTCGCCCCATTTGTCCTTTCCAGCATCGTAGTCAGGGCATTCCGTCGCGTCAACGGCTCCGTCAGCCTCTCGATCGCGACGCGGCGACCTCCGGATTCGCGATGTTGATCGGGCTGCCGTCGAGGAAGGCTTCGATGTCCGCTGCGGCGGACTCGGCGAAAGCGCGGTAACTGTTGTCCGCGGGCCACCCGACATGCGGCGTCAAGACCACGTTGTCCAGGCCAACAAAGGGATGGTCCCTGGGCAACGGCTCCTCCCAGTAGACGTCGAGGGCGGCCCCGGCGAGCCGTCCGTCTCGCAGCATGGAGGCCAGGTAGGGCTCGTCCAAGACGCGGCCTCTGGACGTGTTGACGAGGTAGCCGTTCGGCCGCATGAGGGCGAGCTTGTCCGCCGATAGGAGCCCGCGAGTGCCCTCGTTCAGCGCGAGGTGCACCGACACGACGTCCGACGCGCGCAGCAGCTCTTCCAGCGACGCGGCGCTCCCGCCCGCCTTCGCTGCCCGCTCCTGAGTCATAGTGGGGCTCCAGGCAAGGAGGCGCATGCCGAATCCGCGTGCGCAGATCTCGCCGACCTGGGTGCCGATGCGCCCCATGCCCACGATTCCCAGCGTCTTGTCGCGCAGGCCGCGCCCGTATGGCACGTCCCACCGTCCGTCGCGAATTGCGCGATCGCTCTGCGGAATGCGGCGCATGATGGCGATCATGAGTCCAATGGTGAGCTCCACCGTCGTGCTCGACGAGCCTCCGCCAGCCGTTGCGATGAGGACTCCCGCGCGATTCACCGCGTCCACGTCGACATTGGGGCCGATGCGCCCGGTCTGCACGATGAGGCGGAGGCTGGGCGCATCGCGGAGAAAGTCCGTGTCGAATCGCGTCCGCTCGCGCAGCCCGATGACGATGTCGACGTCACGGAGGGCCTCCGCGCGCTCGGGCGGATCGAGGCGGTGATCGAACGCCCGGACTTCCGCGCGGTCTCGCAGCTTTTGGATGGCCGGCACCTCGAGAAAGGCCCCGTGGATGTCCTCGAGAATGGCTACAATCGCCACGGATCAACTCCCGTGCGGGCGCCGTCCGTTCGGCGCCGCGCGCTTGAGCCAGAGCATAGCATCTGCTGTCCCGTCGGCCGTGGCGAATTCGATTGCGCGGCGCTGGAACCGCGTGGAGGGCCCCCATGCCTGACGCAAACCAGTTCCCCCAGTTCTCCGAGAGCGAGATGATCAACCGCCATCGCGTCATGCGGCAGATCATGGAGGACGCGAAGGTCGATGCGGCCCTGATTTTCGGCGCCGGGCGATTCGCGTCTGACGTCTACTGGCTCACGGACTGGCCGGGCGGTCGCGAGGCCTACGTCCTCTGCCAACCCGCGGCCGATCCTGTCGTGCTGGCGCAGCTCTACAACCACGTACCCATGGCACGCGTGCTCTCCTGGGTGAAGGATGTCCGATGGGCGGGCCCTAGCACTGCTGCAACCGTAGTCGAGCTGCTGCGCGAGCGGCGGCTGGACGGCAAGCGCGTCGGACTGGTTGGCGCCATTCCGTTCCAGCACTTCCAGCGCATCCGAGAGGCATGCCCTGCAGCAGAGTTGATCGATCTGGGAGGCCGCCTGCGCAGCGCGCGCGCCATTCGCAGCGACGAGGAGATCGAGCGGCTCAAAATGGCCTCCAAGCTCACCGATGACTCGATCCGCGCCCTGGCCGACGCCCTCAAGCCTGGGCTACGCGAATACGAGCTGCCGGCCGTGCTCGAGCCCGTGTATCTCAAGGCTGGCGGATACGCCGGCATCCATTTCATGACCAGCATGCCGATGCGTGCGCCGAACTTTCCCGTGCCCTCGCAATTTCAATCCAATCGCACCCTTGCCGTCGGCGATTGCGTCATCACGGAGATCAGCGGCGCATACTGGGGCTACTCAGGCCAGATCCATCGGACCTTCTCGCTGGGCGAGGGACCAACACCGGAGTGGCGCGCTCTGCACGACGCGGCGGTGGAAGCGTTCGAGGTTATTGTTGGCCTGATCAAGGATGGAACCTCGACGCGCGAGGTGGAGGAAGCATCGGAGGTCATCCACCGGCGCGGCTACAGCATCTACGATGACCTGCTCCACGGCGCCAGCCAGTACCCTCCCATCATCCAGACTCGTTCGACCAGTCGTCGCGAGGGCGGCGACATGACGTTTCGCGAGAACATGGTGATCACCATTCAGCCGAACGTGATCACGCGAGACGAGCGCATGGGGCTGCAGTTCGGCGAGACCGTCGTGGTGCGTCGCGCGGGATGCGAGCCCCTCAACGCCATCCCGCGCGAGTGGATCGTCTGCGAGGGGTGAGCTCGGGTCCAGTTATTGCAGATAGCGGTGCGTTTCACCCGCCGAGCGAAGCGATCAGTCTATCGATAAACCCCTCGTCGTCGATCTGCTTGAGCCAATGGATGTCCCAGAGGGTGAGGGGATTTATGCCCTTGCCCCCTGGCCACTCAGCGCACGCGATCTCGTACGTGTTGGCGATCCCCATCGGCGTGGGGTACGGCTTCATCTCAAGATCTCCCGCGATGCAGTCGTACCAGCGCTCCAGCTCGGCACGGTCCTGATCGAGCCCCATCAGCGCGGCGCAATCGCGGGCGACGATGCCGAGAGCGTCGTCCCGTCGAAGGCGCATGAGGCACAGCGCGTGCACCGCGGCCTGGACGTACCGCTGCATGATGGAATCGTGGGTGCGGGCGAACTCCGCGGAGCACGCGTGGGAAAAGTGGCCGACGACGTCGAACTCCGGCGCAGGGAAGATGCGTAGTCCGGCCGCCAGCGCGGCCGGCATGTGCAGGTTGCTCATGAACGTGGCTGCGCATTCGCCGCTCGCCACGGTTTTCCACAACCCCCACCGCCCCACGTCGCTGTCCGACACGGTGACCGTCTCCACGCTCCCCTCGAGTCCCATGGCACGGATGCGCATGATGATGGCGTGCGGGCGACCTTGGGCGCGAATGGCGATGCGCTTGCCGCGGAGGTCCTCCAAGCTGTGCACGTCTGGCCCGACCACCATCTGCGTGTCTGACGATCGAACTGGCGCGAGGAACATGGTCGCCTTGCGCCGTCCCAGGGCGGCCTCTTCGTACAGATATTCCAGGTGCTCGCAAATCATCTCGGCCGAGCCGTCGAAGATCGCCGCTTCGTACGCGTCGTTGTCACGGATGCGTACCACGTCGACGTCGAGGTCATAGTGGCGGGCGGCCATCTCCTTGATGCAGTAGATGACCGGCGTGCGGTCGGTGTCGCGATAGGCGAGGCGTATCCTATCCATCGGTCTCCTCAGGGAGAAGATCGACAGGGATTGTACGAAACGCCAACGGGCTTCCTGATTCCAGCTAATGAGCCTAAGATGGGAGTAATGTGTCGAGGACCGCGCGGGAGGGCGCCAGGGTGGAGAGGCTGCTGAAGATCGAGCGGACGTGTGGGGATACGACGATTGGTGGGGCGCGCCGGATCGGGCTCGAGAGCGAGTCGCTGGTGATTTCGTTGCCGTTCGCACGCGTTGTCTGGTGCCGCCCGACGGCGGTGACCGTCACGGCCGATGGGCGCGTCCTGCGGCGGCTGCTCGTCGACGTCACGCGCCTCGCTCAGGTCGGCGTCATCGTCTCAGGCCTGGCCGCGCTCGGCGCCGCGCGCTGGCTCAGGCGCTGAACCAGGTTGGAGGACGACGATGACGGAACGAACCGTTTTGGATACGATGCCGGCGCCGATGGGTCTCGATCGGGCGCGAGAGATCCTGGATCGGATCGTCTCGGTCGCGCAGACGACCGCCGTGTGGAGCGTGCCGGTGGAAAAGGACGGGACGATGGTGATCACCGCATCCGAGGTCATGGCCGGCGCGGGTTTTGGCTTCGGCGGCGGCCGCGGGCCTGCGCCGTCGAATCGCAGCGGCGAGCCCGTCGGAGAGACGCATCCAGAGACGGAGTCCGCTGGCGGCGGGGTCGGCGGTGGCGGCGGCGCCAGCGCGCGCCCGGTGGCCGTGGTCCTCGTCGACGCGCATGGGGTGCGGGTTCGGCCGATTGTCGACGTGACGAAAATCGCGCTGGCCGCGCTGACCGCGTGGGGCGCGATGCTACCGGTCCTCATTCGAATGCGCCGGGGCCGCTAAACGGCCGGAGGGAAGTCGTCAATCCGAGTAGCTGATCCGGTAGAGCACGCCGCCGGCGTCGTCCGAGACGATCAGGCTTCCATCCGGGGCCTCAATGACACCCGCGGGTCGGCCCCAGCGCGAACCGTCTGGTCGTTGCCACCCGGTCGCGAAGTCCCGTGCGCTCGCCGGCCGGCCGTCCTCGAAGTGGATGCGAAGGATCTTGGGCTCGGCTGGTGGCTGCCGGTTCCACGAGCCGTGTTGCGCAACGAAGAGGTCACCCCGATATTCGCTGGGGAAGCCAACGCCTGAATAAAAGGCGAGTCCAAGGGGCGCTGAGTGCGCCTGGATGCCAACGGTGGGCGGCGTGATGTCGGAGCAGGACGCGTCAGGCGTCTGCGGCCTCGCTCGAGGGGGCTGACAGTCGGGCCAGCCGAAGTCGTCGCCCGGTCGGACGATGGTAACGAGATCCGGCGGGACCTCGTTGCCCTGGTTGTCCCGCTCGTTCACGGTCGCCCACAGGAGGCCGGTCGAGGGCTGGATCGCGAGCCCGACCGCGTTTCGGAGCCCCCAGGCGAATCGCTCCCCGTCGGTGCCGTCTGACCTGTAGCGAGCGATGGCGGCGCGTCGCTGGTCTCGCTCCTGGCAGATGTTGCACGACGAGCCGACTGAGACGTACATGCTGGAGTCGGGACCAAACACGACCGTGCGGGTGGCATGGCCCCCAACGGGGAGGTCTGGCACGGCGACCTCGGCCTGACCTACGGGCCCGGACGGATCGTACGGGTACCGGCTGATCTGGTGGGTTTCGCCCACGTACAGGAAGCCGGCGTGGATCGCGAGGCTGGACGGCCCGTCGAGACTGGAGATGAGCGGAGCCAGCGGCCCCGCGACCGGCGCGATCCCGCCGTCAACGCCAATGGGGAGCCGGTATACGGAGCCCGCAAATGACGCCACCAAAAGATTTCCCGCCGCGTCGAACGTCATGAATCGCGGCTGCGCGATGCCGGTCGCCACGAGCGAGATCGAGAAGCCAGCGGGAAGCTCGACCTCGTGATCGACTGGCAAGAGACCGGGCGGCGTGTGGACGGCCACGGGCGCCAGATCCGGATTGGCCGTCGCCGCATCGTCCACAAGAAGGGCTGTCGCCTCCGGTTCCATCCCCGCCACCCGCAGCCGCGACACGGCAGGCAGCGCAAAAGCCCGGTCCCCGTGGACGACCGGGCCCAGCCCGCCAGTCCGCGCGAGGTAGAGAATCGCGACGTTGGCGGACAGGACGAGCACGAGGACCACGCGGCGGATGAGGGGCACGAGTCTCGATCGTGGCATTGTGCTCAAGGAACGCTCAAACCGACCGGGCGGATTCGTGTTGTCTGCGACTCCGTGCGCGCCGGATCCCAGCGCTAGGCGTTCACCCGCTCCAGCGCATTGAGGACGCGTTCGGGGGTGATGGGCAGCTCGGTGATCGGGGCGCCGATGGCGTCGGCGACCGCGTTGGCCAGGGCGCCCGCGGTCGGCATGATCGGGATCTCGCCGATCGCTTTGGATTCGAAGGGCCCGGGCCCCGTCGTCCGAATGTTGACGGTCGTGAGCTCTGGCAGGTCGCGCATCGTTGGAACCTTGTAGTCCCCGAAGTTGCCCGTCGTGATGCGCCCCTGGTCCGTTGCCAGCTCCTCCATCATGGCGTAGCCCATGCCCTGGACAATGGCGCCTTCGATCTGCCCCTGATGGCCGATAGCGTTGATAATCGTTCCCACGTCCTGCACGCTCGCCATCTTACAGACGCGAACCTCGCCGGTTTCTGGGTCGACCTCCACTTCCGCCGCCTGGGTGCAGTAGCCGACGTCGGGGCTGCGGGGGGTCGTAATGGTTACCTGGGCGTGCGCGGCGGGATCGCCCGGCCGGACCATCTCGGTCGCCAGGTCTTCGAGCGACAGGAAGCGCCCGTTCGGGGCTCGCCATCCACCCTGTCCCGTGCCGCTGGCGCCGGCGCGTACCCAGTCGGCCTCCGCCGCTCCGAGCGCCTGCGCTGCCAGCGGCGTAAGCTGCGCCTTCACCTGCTCGCACGCGTCGATGGCGGCGTGGCCGGCTACGTTCGTCATCCGGCTCGCGCCCGCGCCCACGTCGACGGGGAGGGCGTCGGTGCTGCCTCGAACTAGCCGCACCCGGCTCATCGGGACGCCGAAGCTCTCCGCGACGACCTGCGCCACTACCGTCAGGCCGCCGGTCCCGTTGTCGGGCATCGCCGTCACCGCCGTGATCGTGCCGTCGGGATTCACCGTTACATCGGACGAGCCTTCCCCCACGCCAGTCTGCCGCATGACGATGCTGACCCCGCGTCCAACCAAGCGTGTTCCATCGGCGCTCCGCCGTGACGATGTCCGACGATCCCAGTCGATGGCGAGCGCCGCCTCCCGGAGGACCTGACGCGAGACGTCTTCACGCCCATCGTGCGTCCGCCGGGGGAGGTTCCGCTCGCGCAGCTCCACCGGGTCCATGCCCAGCTCGCGCGCGAGCAAGTCGATCTGCGCCTCAACGGCGTAGAGGACCTGCGGCGAACCCGGTGCGCGCATGTATCCACAGGGAACCTGATTCGTGTAGATGCAGTACGCCTCGATGCGGAAATTCGGGATCTGATAGACGCCCGCGGCTCGCGCCGCCCCGCCCAGCATGCCGTTTGCCGATGGCTTGAAGGCGCCATACGCTCCACTGTTGAAGATGACTCTCGCGTCCCAGGCGACGATCGTCCCGTCGCGTCGCGCGCCGGACCGAAGGGTGACGACCGATGGATGTCGAGGCGACGTCGCAGTCAGATCCTCGTTGGCTGAGTTGACGAACTTGACCGGACGGCCGAGCTGCCGCGCCAGATAGTACGCGGTCGCAATGTCTCCCGGAGCCCCTTTGGAGCCGAAGTCGGCTCCAACGGTGACCGGATGGATCAGAATGTCGTCCTCCGGCCGGTCGATGATGGTCGCCAGCTCGCTCCTCAGATTGAAGGGCACCTTGTTCGTGGCCCAGACTTCAACTCGATCGCCGCGCCCGTCGGCACGATTGGTGATCGCGACCACAAAGGATGAGGGCTCGAGGTAGCCCTGGTGGGAGAGGTGCGTACGAAAGGTGTTCTCGACCACGACGTCCGCCTCCCGGAATCCATCGGCGGGATCGCCTCGGCCCCACACCTGGTAGGCGCACACGTTCGGTATCCCCGCCGGAATCTCCGCGTCGAACCCGACGTACGATCGGACGTCTGGATGCACGAGGGGCGCGCCCGGCTCCATGGCGGCCACGGGATCGAATACGGCCGGCAGCTCCTGATACTCCACATCGACGCGAAGCGCGCCCTCCTCCGCCGCATCCGGCGCGTCGGCCACCACCACGGCGACCTTGTCTCCCACGAATCGGACGCGGTCTCCGCATAGGACGGGGTTGTCCTTGAGGCGGCGCCCGATGAGTCGGTTGGGGAAGTCCGCCGCAGTCAGGACGGCGCGGACGCCGGGTACCGCGAGCGCGCGGTCTTTCTTGATTGCGACGATCCGAGCGTGGGGATATGGGCTGCGAACGTTCCGCGCCCACAGGACGTCCCGCGGCGTCACATCGGCGGAGTAGGTCGCCCGGCCGACCACTTTGTCCGGTCCCTCGACGCGAGGGATCGCCTTCCCAACGACGGTAAAGGGCACAGCCGCGGCCATCCTCCACCTCCGCACGTGTGAGCAGTCACGCGAGGTGACAAGCCAGTCAGGGCTCGGGCTGAATAATACCGTGGCCAAAGGATCCGAATCAGGCGGTTCCGCGCGTCGGCGGAACTACCCGAAAGCCCGTGACGCGCCACCCATCTGGGTGTGGTCGGGCTTCTCCCACTGACTCCATGCTGGTCTCAGGCGCAGCACACAGTACGGCTCCCGATCGGATCGCCAGTTTCTCTCCGTCAGGACAGCCTTAACTCGCCGGCCGCCGATCGACGGAAGGAGCGCATCCGTGCCCATTGACGAGCGTATGAGGTTCCTCAGAGTCGCGCATAGCTCTCCAGGCGCGTTGACGCACCGAGGCCGGACGTGAGCGCCATGGGGACGCCGGTCCCAATCGATCCGCACACAGCCAGGCGGCTCATACTCGACGAGCTGTTCGATCTGTCGCTCTACACGTCGCTCAGGCCCCAGACGACCGGCGCCCTAGCGCAGACGCTCGCAGCACTGATGCAGACCGAAACGAAGCACCGAGATGTGTGGCAAGAGCTGTTCGGCGTTCGCATCGAGCGCCTGGACTGGACGCGGAAGGTCAAGCTGTGGGTTCTGTTGGTGACCTGCCGCCTGTTCGGTGACGCTGCCGTGTACCTCGTTCTGGAAGCCATTGAGGTCCGTGGAATCGCGAAATATCTGAGCCTGTGGGAGCGCTATCGGGAAACGGCGCTCGAAGGACCGATCCGCTCCGTGCTCCAGGATGAGTTCCAGCACGAAGACGCGATTGTCTCGGAAACCTCAGGGAATCGGGTCAGGCCGGAGCGGGTGGGCAACGTGCTGCTGGGGTTCAACGACGGGTTGGTGGAGATGGTCGGCGCGATGAGCGGATTCTTCGCCGCCTTCGGGAGCACGGCTCTAGTGCTGCCCGCAGCGGCAAGCGTCGCGGTGGCCGGGGGTTTCTCGATGGCGGCTGGTGCCTATTCTGCTGCCAGTTCTGAGGCCGAAGTTGGTGGCACCGAGCTCCGCAAACAGCACTTCCTGGGCAACGTTGAAGGAAGAGCCGCGACTCCTGAACGACCGGTCAGCGCTGCCAGGCTGGTTGGTCTCGGGTATGTCGCCGGGGCGCTCGTGCCCATCCTGCCCGTTGTGTTCGGCGCAAACTCGATCTGGGCGTCGGTCGTCGCAGCCGCGATCGCGGTCGTGCTGGTTTCGGGCTTGCTGTCATTTGTTGCGGGGATGGCGCTCAAACGACGCACCGCGACCAACCTCTTACTCACCGGGGCAAGCGTGGCGATCACGTACAGTATCGGCCTTCTCATGAAGATCGTCTGGGGCGTTTCGGTCTAGGGACTCGCCGGAGGCGCTTCCGCGCTCTCGCTGGATTGCGACAGGATGGCTGGCGCAGTGGCCGGCGTAGGCGTCGCCGACGCTTGCTCCAGCGTCCGCGCGATGGTCGCGCGGATCGCGTCCTTGTCCGGGAGCAGGAGTGCTGCGCCGTCGTAGCCGCGAAAGTCGCGGACCAGCGGGTACTGGATCTCGAGTGACGTCAGCGCGCTGGTGTCCATCTGGCTGGCGAGTTTCCCCAGGCTCAGCAGCTCGGCCGGCGAGATGTCCGTCTGCACAGCGCGGAGACCCTGATCCACCAGCGCCGGAAGCCGTGTGAGCAGGTTCTGGCGCAGCACGCGGTCGCGCATGGCGAGCAGGACCTGCTGCTGGCGCCCCATGCGGCCGAAGTCGCTGTCGGCGTGCCGAGTCCGCGCGTATTTGAGGGCCGTCGCGCCATCCATGAGCTGCGGACCCGGAGCA
>Ga0070741_10001831_pt1 | contig 60987 bp, 62 predicted proteins | sample Coa_R1_4_FD_66440 | JGI IMG/M metagenome (GOLD analysis project Ga0070741, IMG submission 66440) | Surface soil microbial communities from Centralia Pennsylvania, which are recovering from an underground coalmine fire - Coalmine... | ecosystem: Environmental > Terrestrial > Soil > Unclassified ...
GAACTCCCGCGCCGCCCCGCTTCGCTCTGCGATCCTGTCCGCATGCGCGTCCGGCTCGCCGCTCTCGGCCTCGCCACCGTTCTCCTCGCTGCAGCATGCGGCGGCAGCTCGGGCAAGGGCGAGCCGAGCCCGCCGCCGGGACCGAAGCTGCCGCGGCCCGGCAAGTTCCTCGCCGTGGACGCTGCCGCGCACCGCGTCACCGTGACCCTGATCGCGTCCTTCGACGGCGCGAACGGTGGCTACAACTTCGACGGCTACTCGCGCGAGCTCCTCTTCACCGTGCCGCTCGGCTGGACCGTCGACGTCGTCTGCACGAACCGCGGCGCGATCTTCCACTCCTGCGCCGTCGTGCGGGGAGCCGGGACGACTCGTCTCGCGTTCCCGGGAGCCTCGACGCCCGACCCCGAGACGGGTATCGCGGCCGGCAGGACGGCGCGCTTCTCGTTCCGGGCCAGCCGCGTGGGCCACTACCGCTTCACGTGCCTCGTGCCGGGCCACGAGGAGGCGGCGATGTGGGACGTGCTCGACGTGTCGCGGGGCGGGAAGCCGTCTGCGACGAGCCTCCTCGCGTCCGCCTAGCGGCCTACGAGTCCTCGGGGCCGCGGCGCCGGAGGATCAACAGCCACCACACGGTGATCGCCAGCAGCAGGACGATCGGCAGCGCCCAGCCGAGAATCGAGCCGGCGAGGAAAGAGGCGGTCAGGTCCATGACAGCTCCTCGGGTCGGGGCTCGATCGCCGGCGCGTCGGCGGCGGCGGGCTCGAGCCAGCGGTAGACGTAGATGATGAACAGCAGGAAGTTGGCGAGCGAGCCGGGCACCCACATCACGCCGGCTCCAACCGCTTGATCGCCCATCGCGGAGAGGCCGAAGGCCCGGTGCGCGAGGGTCGAGTAGTACGGATAGATCGGATGGGACGAGTAGGCGAGGACGATGGCGAGGATCCAGCCGGGCACGGCGCCGGCCGCGAACCAGCCGGCGCGCCGGAGGTTGTCGATCCGGGCGCGCACCGGCGGCGCCTCGAGCAGCGGCCCCCAGAAGAGGAGAGCGGCGGCGACGAAGCACGTGTGCTCGAACAGATGGATCCCCTCGTTCGTCGCCGCCGCGTCGTAGAGCGACGGGATGTGCCAGACGATGAGCACGGCCGCGAGCTGGGCGACCGCGACGGGCGGCTTCGTGGCGAGCCGGGCGAGCAGGCGAAGCGGCGCCGCCCAGTGGCCGCGGGCAAGGCCGCGTGCGGCCGCCCGCCGCGCGCCGGCCGGGAACGGCATCCACATGCGCGGCCACGGCCGGCCGAGGACGAGGAGGGGCGATGCGAACGAGATGAGGAGCACGTGCTGGGTCATGTGGAGGGCGAACGACGTGTCCGCCCAGTCGTCGAAGGGCGGCTCGAGCACGACGAACGTGATCGCCACGCCGAGGTAGAAGCACAGCTCGCGCCAGCGGCGGTCGCCGCGACCCGAGCCCTTGCGCCCGATCCCGCCGAGCGCGTAGAGCGCAGCCGCGACGGCGCACGCTACGAGCGGCGGGACGGACACGTCTTAGATGAGGTAGAGGACGACCCAGGTGAGGACCGCGATCCCCGCCAGGAACGTCCAGTAGAAGCTCAGCGCGACGAGCTCGCCGCGCACGAGCGAGACCGGGTCGCGGATGTCGTGCGCCAGCCGGCCCGGGTCGCCGGAGGCGTGGCCGGCGGGAACGTCGGCCGCGTTGCGGTACCGGTACGAGGTCGCGAGCGTCGTCTCGAGCCAGAACATCGTGCAGAAGACGAAGAGGAACATGAACGCCGTCCAGCCGAAGTAGACGCTCGCGAAGCCGCCGTCGGCCGGCCCGAAGCCCTGGTGCGTCCACGCGAGCACCTGGACGACGAGGCCCGCGACGCCTGCGACGAGCGAGACGAGCCCTTTCAGGCGCCACGCCGCCCGGTTGCCGGCGCGGTGGTCGGCGAGACCGAGGCGGACGAGCACGGCGCTCACGACGTAGCAGGCGACGATCGCGGTGCCCCAGCCGATCGAGGAGTCGACGCCCTTCGGCTTCCACATCCCGCCGTTGTTGAGCGAGCGGAGGTAGAAGTAGGCGAAGACGAACGAGACGAAGAAGAACGCCGTCGCGCCGGCGAGCAGGTAGCCCGCCGAGACGAGGTTCCGGCTCATCACCTCGGGCGGCTCGCCCTCGACGATCTCGTAGCCGGTGCCGTGCTGTGCGAGAGGCTCTGCCGACACGTCAATCACTCCCTGCCGGGGCGCCGGCGGGAACGAGGACCGGCGGCGGCCCCTCGCCGTAGCCGTACGGGTCGCTGGAGAAGACCGGGATGCGGTCGAAGTTGTGCACTGGGACGGGGGACGGGAGCTGGAATTCGATCGAGCGCGAAGCCCACGGGTTCATCTCCGCCGGCTGCTTCTTGAAGGCGAGCGACCAGACGAGGTTGAAGAGGAAGACGAGCATCGAGATCCCGAGCAGGAAGGCCGAGACCGAGACCCAGTCGTTGAGGAACTGGAGGTTGCTCGGGTAGACGGGCGTGCGCCGCGGCTGGCCGAGGAAGCCGATCGCGAAGAGGGGCGCGAAGGTCGAGTTGAAGAAGATGAACATCGTCCAGAAGTGGATCTTCCCGAGCCGCTCGTTCAACTCCCAGCCGGTCATCTTCGGCACCCAGTAGTAGATCGCCGCGAAGAACGTGAAGACGAGGCCGCCCATGATCGTGTAGTGGAAGTGGGCCATCGAGAAGAAGCTGCCGTGGGTCGTGATGTCGCTCGGCGTGTCCGAGAGGAAGACGCCGGAGAGGCCGCCGAGCAGGAAGTTGAAGAACCAGGCGAGGCAGAACAGCATCGGCACCGTGAAGCGGATGTTGCCGCGCCAGATGGTCATCATCCCGCAGAGGAACGTGAAGCCCGTCGGGATCGAGATGAGCTCCGTCGAGAGCATGTAGAACGGCCGCAGGTCGCCGTTGATGCCGCTGACGAACAGGTGGTGCTGCCAGACGAACCATGAGAGCAGCGAGACGCCGAGCAGGCCGGCGACCGCGAGGCGGTAGCCCCAGAGCGGCTTCCGCGAGAAGACGGGCAGCAGCTCGAGCACGATCGCGAAGCCGGGCAGGGCGAGGATGTACACCTCCGGGTGCCCGAAGATCCAGAAGAGGTTCTCGTAGAGGTAGGCGCTGCCTCCGGCCGCCTGGACGAAGAAGTGCGTCTGCATCGTCCGGTCGAAGGCCTCCATCGAGAGCGCCGCGATGAGCACGGGCGCCGCGAGCACCATGAGGACGGCGGTCGAGAGGACGCCCCAGACGAAGATCGGCAGCCGCGTCCACGTCAGGCCGGGCGCGCGCATCGTCAGGATCGTCGCGATCATGTTCAGGCCGAGCAGCGTCATTGAGATCCCGACGAGCGCGAAGAAGAGGACGTAGCAGTCCATGCCGGCGTTCGCCTGGTTCGAGAGCGGCGCGTAGCCCGTCCAGCCGGTCGGGAAGCCGCCGAAGAAGATCGTCGTCGTGAGGATCGCGCCGGCGGACATCAGGATCCAGAACGTCAGCGCCTCGATGCGCGGGAAGGCCATCCGCCGGGCGCCGATCATGATCGGGATCAGGTAGTTGGCGAACGGGCCGAGGATCCCGCTCGTCATCATCCCCATCATCATCGTGCCGTGCATCCCGACGAGGGTCAGGTAGGTGCCGACGGGGAAGACCTGGTTGTGCGGCGTGAGCTGCTCGGTGCGGATGAGCATCGCGTTGAGGCCGCCGATGAAGAAGAACAGCCCGATGCCCCACAGGTACTGGATGCCGACGACCTTGTGGTCGGTGCAGAGGCTGAAGTAGCGGCCCAGCCCTTGCGTCTCCTTCTCCCGCAGCGACGGCGGATAGCCGCGCAGGCGGGCGAGCGGGTAGTTGAGAAAGCCGAGCCCGACGAGGAACCCGACGACGCCGCCGAGGTAGGCGAGGTAGATCGAGAGCTCGTTGTAGTCGATGTCGCCGAAGTAGTCGAGGCTCGGGCCGACGACCGCGTGCGCGCCGAACCAGCCGACGTACCAGCCGCCGACGCCGAGGACGATCCCGGTCAGGAGGTTGAAGCCGATCAGGCGACGCCAGAGCGGCGCGGGGGGCGTGACGGCGATTTCGGTCATCCGGCTCTCACCTGTGGGCTTCCTCCACCTGGGCTGGGCAGATACGAGTGGGCGAACGGTGCGCCGCCGTCCTGCGACGGCTTGTTCATGTACGGCGCGATCGCCGCGTAGAGCTTCTTCTGCTGCGCGGCCCACGCGTTGAACTGGCTCTGTGTGACGACGTGGCCGGTGTTGAACATGTACGGGTGCCAGAGGCCGCAGAGCTCGGCGCAGCGGACGTCGAACGTCGTCGGGCTCTTCGTCTCGACGTACGCGACGTTGTCGACGCCGGGATTCGCGTCGGCCTTGACGCCGAGCTGGACGGCCCAGAAGGAGTGGATGACGTCGAGCGACGTGACGTGGAGCTCGATGTCCGTGCCCGCCGGCAGGTACAGCTGGTCGGACTCGAGACCGCCGAGCGACGGGTAGCGGTACGTGAACTCCCACTGCTGGCCGATCACCTGCACTTGGAACGGGTTGTGTCCGGACGGCGAGGCGATCGGGTTCGGCCCTTGTCCGCCTCCCGCGCCGTCCTTGAGCAGCTCGTACGTCCCGAAGCCGGCGAGGAAGAGGACCATCGTCGAGGTGATGACGACCCAGAGCAGCTGGATCTGCGAGTCGCCACGGATCGGCGGCCCGTCGAGGACGGCCTCGCTCCGCCTCGCGTGGAACTTGACGAGTCCGTAGCCGAAGAAGACGGCGAGGAGGCAGAGGACGGGCGTGATCATGCTCGTCATCACCTGGTTGTCGAACACCTGGCCCTGTCCCTGGACGCTCGCGTTGCCCGGCGGGATGAGCGGCCCGACGAAGATGGCGACGAGCGGAGTCGCGATCGCGCTCAGCACGAGCCACGCGACGATGACGCGGAGGCCGTGGTTCGTGGAGTCCCGCGGCGCTTGGGAGGCTGTCGGCTCGCTCGCCATCCGTCAGGCCTCCACGTTGAGGAAGCCGTCCATGTACCCGATCGTCTGCATCGGTCCGCCGAAGCCGTCGATCCAGCCCGCCGCGCAAGGGACGAAGCACTGCCAGCGGTAGTGGCCGGGCGTCGTCGTGTGGAACGTGAACTGGATCGTGCGATGGGCGGTCGTCATCGCGCACCCTCCACCCGGCGCGTCGGCGTAGTCGCACTGGTTCTTCGCGTTGTCGGCGACGCCGGGCGCTGCAACGATGATCCCGAGCTGCGGCACGGCGAATGTGTGCGACGCGTCGTTCGGGTCGATCGCGCTCATCGACTTGCCGTCGATGACGACCTTGTTGCCGTCGACGCCCTGCGGGCGCGCGAGGAAGGGGTTGCGCAGGCCGCTCGCGCCGTCGAAGTTGAACCACGTGACGTGCACGGTCGCGTTCGCCGGCAGATCCCAGACGGTCTCGCGCTTCCAGCCGTCCTTCGTGTGGATGAGGTACGAGACGAAGTCCGGGTTCGCGCTCAGCGTCGGGCCGACGGCCGCGACGGTCTCGAACTCGAGATTGACCACGGGGCCGGAGGCGGCGCGACTGAAGGGCACGGAGTAGGCAGGGGAGCCGTTGAGCTTCGTGAGGTCGGAGACGTAGAAGCCGATCAGCACACCGGCCACGGCGACCCCGAGCGCACTCAGCACGAGCCTCATTCCCACGCGCATCCGCGCGTTCTCTATCAGCGTCGACGGCGCGGAGTCCACGCTCGTGACGAACGTGTCATCTTCGCGTCACGTGCGTGTCATCGGGGTCCGGTGTAGATTCCCGAGCCAGGCGATGCGCATCCTGGTCATCGAGGACGAGGCGCGGATTCAGGCCTTTCTCGCGCGGGGGCTGGAGGCCGAGGGCTACTCGGTCGTCGCCGCCGCGGACGGCCGCGAAGGCCTCGCGCTCGCGACCGCCTCGCGCTGGGATCTCGTCGTCCTCGACCTCCTGCTGCCGGGCCTGAACGGCTTGCAGGTGCTGCGCGAGCTGCACCGGGCGAAGCCCGAGCTGCCGGTGGTGATCCTCTCGGCGCGAGGCGACGTGGAGACGAAGCTGCGCGGCTTCGAGCTCGGCGCCGCCGACTACCTCGCGAAGCCGTTCTCGCTCGACGAGCTGCTCGCACGGATCCGGGTCCGCCTGCGCGGCGGCTCCGGCTCGTTCGGTGACGAGCACGTGCTGCGCGGCGGCGCGGTCGAGCTCGACGTCGCGCGACGTCAGGCGCGAGTGGGAGAGAGGACGGCCGACCTCTCCGACCGCGAGTTCCGGCTTCTCCACCACCTCCTCGTCCACGTCGGCGAGGTCGTGAGCCGCGAGCGGCTGCTCGCCGAGGTCTGGGGCTACGACTTCGACCCGGGCTCGAACGTCGTCGAGGTGTGCATCCGCAGGCTGCGCCAGAAGCTCGGGCCGGAAGCCGCGATCGAGACCATCCGTCATGCCGGTTATCGCCTGGCTGCGGCGTAATCGCGCCGAGGTCGCCGGCGCGACGCTCGCGGCGCTCGCGATCGCGCTCCTCCTCTACGACGCCGAGTGGAGCGAGGCGCTCGTGGTCCCGCTCGTCCTCGCGATCTTCGTCGGTCTCGTCTGGCACGGACGCCGCCGCCAGGCGGCGCTCGCCGAGGTGCAGGGAGTGGCGGAGATGCGCGCCTCCCTGCTCGACCGCCAGGAGCGATTCCTCCACGACGCGTCGCACGAGCTTCGGACTCCCGTCACGATCGCCCGCGGCCATCTCGAGCTCTTGCGGCGGGAGCGGCCGGACTCTCCCGAGCTCGACGTCGCGCTCGACGAGCTCGGCCGGATCGAGCGGATCGTCGAGCGGCTCCTGCTGCTGGCGAAGTCCGAGCAGCAGGGCTTCGCGTACGAGGACGTCGATCTCGAGGCGTTCCTCTCCGATCTCTTCATCCGCTGGTCGGAGGTCGCTCCGCGCGCCTGGCGCCTCGACGTCGATCTCGCCGGCTGGCTGCGCGCCGACCCGGGGGCCCTCCGCGACGCCCTCGACGCGCTGCTCGAGAACGCCGTCAAGTACACCGATCCCGGCGACACGATCGAGCTGGCGGCCCGCGCGGACGGGGCGGGAGGGGTCGTGATCGAGGTCTCCGACTCGGGCTGCGGCGTCTCGGCCGAAGCGCTACCGCGGATCTTCGACCGCTGGGCGCGGGCGGACGGTGCCCGGACGCGCGAGCGCGGCGGCGCCGGGCTCGGCCTCGCGATCGTCGCGGCGATCGCCCGAGGACACGGTGGGCGTTGCTCGGTGCGGCGGCTGCCGCAGGGAACGGCCTTCCGGCTCCATCTCCCCGTCCTGTCCAGCGAAGCCGCCCCGCTCCCAGCGCCGGTGAGGGATGGGGATGAGGCCGGCGCCGGGGCGGAGCTCGCTCTCTCGTAGGGCTAGGGCGCCCTCGAGATGGGGACGGAGGGGGTCATTGCGGTGATCCTCGCGGGCCAGCGTAAGAGCGGCCTGAGTCTGGCGTGAGAGGTCGCTAAGAATCGAGCGCGGCCCGGAGCGACGCGACGTACTCCCGCAGGGCGTCCGCTCCGTCCTCGGCGGCGATGACCGCGCGGGAGCCGACGACGACTCCGTCCGCGAGCTCGGCCGCGGCGCGCGCGTGCTCCGGCGTCGAGATCCCGAAGCCGGCGTACGCGGGCACGTCGCTGACGGCTCGCAGCCGCTCGACGAGCGGCGGCAGGGCGGGGGAGAGCTCGTCGCGAACTCCCGTCGTCCCGGTGACCGAGACCAGGTAGAGCCAGCCGTCGGTCGCTGCGGCGGCGGCGCGGATCCGCTCGTCGGTGGATGTCGGCGCGACGAGCTGGATGCGCCGCAGGGCCGGCTGCTCCTCCACCGGGAGGTCGACGAGGATGAAGCTCGACGCGCCGCGCTCGCGGGCGTCGGCGGCGAAGCGCTCGTAGCCGTACGCCTCGAGGAGCGCGGCGTACGTCATCGGGACGAGCGGCGTCTCCGGGAGCAGCTCCCGCGTCCGCGCGAGGACGTCGAGGCACGCCTGCGTCCGCATCCCCCGAGCGAGCGCCCGCTCGGAGGCGCGCCGGATCACGGGCCCTTCGGCGAGCGGGTCGGAGAACGGGAAGCCGAGCTCGATCACGTCCGCTCCTCCCTCGACCGCCGCGAGCGCAAGCCCGGGCGTCTCCGGCTCCGCGACGAGGTAGATCACGAGCTTCTTCACGGGCCGAGTCCCAGCACGAAGAGCGCTTGTGACAACTTGTCACTTGCGCGTTCGGTCGCGTAATCGTTCGCGTGGCTGGAGCGTGGCGAGGTCTTTGAGCGCGTACGGCGACAGCTTGCGAGTGACGATGTCGCCGAGTATCTCGACGGCTGAGACATAGCTCCGTTGCAGGGCGCGCGCTTCGTGGACGAGCTGGCGAACCCGCTCGTAGCTTGGCCTTGTAAGGCCGAGACGCATCGCTTCCTCCCCCACCGAGCGGTTGATCTCTGCGATGGGCACGCGTCGCAGCGAGGCGTCCTCGACGAAATCGAGCAGCCGAGGCGGGAAGTGGGAGGCAAAACGCACGCCACGATCGTCGCTCCTCTATCTCCGCGGCGAGCTGACGATTTTGTGGCGACTCCCGAAAAATCGTGCAAGTGACAAGTTGTCACAAAGTCCATTTGCGTCAGTTCAACCGAACCGGGCCAGGGCGGCGAGGGCTTCCGCGAGGTCTTTGTCGCCGCGGCCGCTGAGGCCTACGAGGATCAGCTCCGCGTCGAGGTCGCGCGCGCGGGCGAGGGCGTGCGCCGGCTCGAGGGCCGGGACGATTCCCTCCGTGCGCGCGAGGTCGCGGAAGGCGGCGAGCGCCTCGTCGTCCGTCGCCACGGCGTAGTCGGCGCGGCCGCTGTCCCGCAGGAAGGCGTGCTCGGGGCCGACGCCGGGGTAGTCGAGCCCGGCCGAGATCGAGTGCGCGTCCTCGATCTGGCCGTCCGCGTCCGCGAGGACGGAAGAGCGCGCGCCGTGGAGAACCGCAGGACGTCCCGAGCCGAGCGAGGCGGCGCCGGCAGCCTCGACGCCGACGAGCCGGACGTCGTCCTCGAGGAAGCCGCAGAAGATCCCGATCGCGTTCGAGCCGCCGCCGACGCAGGCGACGACCGCCTCCGGCAGGCGACCCTCCGCGGCGAGGATCTGCTCGCGCGCCTCGTCCCCGATCACGCGCTGGAGCTCGCGGACGATCTCCGGGTACGGCGCCGGGCCGACGCACGAGCCGATCAGGTAATGCGTCGTCTCGACGTTCGAGATCCAGTCGCGGATCGCCTCGCTCGTCGCCTCCTTCAGCGTCCGCGTCCCGAAGTCGACCGGGCAGACCTCGGCGCCGAGCAGTCGCATCCGCTCGACGTTCGGCTGCTGGCGGCGCATGTCCTCCTCGCCCATGTAGACGGCGCACTCGAGGCCGAAGCGCGCGCAGACGGTCGCCGTCGCGACGCCGTGCTGGCCGGCGCCGGTCTCCGCGACGATGCGGCGCTTGCCGAGCCGCCGCGCGAGCACGGCCTGGCCGAGCGCGTTGTTGAGCTTGTGCGCGCCGGTGTGGAGGAGGTCCTCCCGCTTGAGGTAGATCCGCTTGCCCGGCGCGAACCGTTCGGCGAGCGTGAGCGGCGTCGGGCGGCCGGCGTACGTCGCCAGGAGCGCCTCGAGCTCGGAGCGGAAGGTTTCGTCCGAGCGCGCCTCGCGCCAGCCCGCCTCGAGCTCGTCGAGCGCCGGGATCAGCGTCTCCGGGACGTAGCGGCCGCCGTACTCGCCGAAGTTCATCGCGCCGCCTCGACGAAGGCGCGGACTCGGTCGTGGTCCTTCACGCCCGGCTCCCGCTCGAGGGAGGAGGAGGCGTCGACCGCCCATGGCCGGACGGCGTCGATCGCGTCGCGGACGTTCTCGGGGCCGAGCCCGCCGGCGAGCACGATGCGACCCTCGGCTCGCGCCGCGTTCCGCCAATGGTCCGGATCCGTTCCCTGCCACGGCAGGTCGAGGACGCGGGCGACCTCCTCGCCGTCCCGGAGGAGGACGGCGTCGCGTCCGCGCACGGTGCCCCCGTCGTCGGGATAGAGCTGGACGAGATCGGCGGCGGTCTCCGCCGGCTCGCCGACGTGGACGGCGACGGAGAGTGCCGTGTCGGGCACGTCGAGCACGGCCGCCGCGCGCCGCGGCGAGCCCTCGGCGAAGACGAACCCGAGCAGGTCGGCCCCCGCCTCGACCGCCACGTCGACATCCTCCTGGCGCGTCAGCCCACAGACCTTGACGAGTGGGCGGGAGAGGAGCCCGCGCAGGGTCGCGCCGGGATGGGCCGCCCGCATGAGCGAGGTGCCGACGAGGACGGCGTCCGCGCCGGCGAGCTCGGCGGCCGCTGCCTGGGCGCGGGTATGGATCGCGCTCTCCGCGACGACGACGCGGTCGCGCGGCGCGCGGGCGACGAGCTCGAGCTGGGCGCGGCGGTCGATGTGGAAGGTCGAGAGGTCGCGGGCGTTGACGCCGATCACGGCCGCGCCGAGCGCGCTCGCCCGTCCGAGCTCCTCCTCGTCGTGCGCCTCGACGAGCGCCTCGATGCCGAGCCGGGCGGCTGCGCCGAGGAGCCGCGCTGCGGTCGCGTCGTCGAGGTCGCGGAGGATGAGGAGCGCCGCGTCCGCGCCCCCGTCGCGCAGCTCCCGCAGCTGCTCCTCGGTCGAGAAGAACCCCTTCGCGAGGAGCGGCAGGATCGTCGCCGCGCGCGCCGCGCGGAGGTCGTCGAGCGAGCCTCCGAACCGCGCGTCGACGAGCACGGAGACGGCGCTCGCGCCCGCGTCCTCGTACGCCGGGACGACGTCCTCGACCCGCGCGTCCGGGCGGATGTCGCCGGCGGACGGCGAGCGGCGCTTGAACTCGGCGACCGCGCCGAGCCCCGGCTGCGAGAGGGCGTCCGCGAACCTCACCCGCGCGAGAACTCCACGAGCTCGTCCAGCCGCGTCAACGCGTCGCCCGAGTCGAGAGCCTCCCGGGCGCGCGCGATTCCTTCGCGCAGGTTCTCGGCTCGCCCGGCCGCGGCGATCCCTCCCGCGGCGTTGAGGATCACGGCGGAGCGATGGCCGCTCTCCTCGCCGTCGAGGACTTCCCGCAGCGCGGCCGCGTTCGTCCGGGGATCGCCGCCGCGCAGCTCCTCCGGCTCGCAGCGGGGGACTCCGAGCTCGAGGGGATCGAGCTCGTACTCCCGCACGGCGCCGTTCTCCACCTCGCAGACGAGGTTCGGGCCGCACGGGGAGAGCTCGTCGATGCCGCCGGCGCCGTGGACGACGTAGGCGCGCGTCGTCTCGAGCTGCACGAGCGCCTCGGCGAGCGTCCGCGCAAGCTCCGGCGAGTAGACGCCGAGGACGAGGGCGCGCGCGCCCGCCGGGTTCGTGAGCGGTCCGAGCACGTTGAACACCGTACGCGTCGCGAGCTCGCGACGAACCGGCGCGGCGTGTCGCATCGCGGGATGGTGCGCCTGCGCGAAGAGGAAGCCGAAGCCGAGCTCGTCGATCGACCGCTCGATCCGCTCCGGCGGCAACTCGAGCTCGAAGCCGAGCGCCTCGAGGACGTCCGCCGAGCCGGTCTGCGACGACGCCGCGCGGTTGCCGTGCTTCGCGACGCCGGCTCCCGCCGCCGCGGCTACGAGCGCTGCGGCGGTCGAGATGTTGTACGTGTTCGCGCCGTCGCCTCCCGTGCCGACGACGTCGACGAGGTCGCTGCGGCGCGGCCTGACGTGGAGGACGTGCTCGCGCATCGCCTCGGCGCAGCCGGCGATCTCGTTCGCCGTCTCGCCCTTCGCCCGGAGCGCGACGAGGAAGCCGGCGATCTGGGCCTGCGTCGCCTCGCCCGCCATGATCTCGCCCATCGTCGCCCGCGCCTCGTCGCGGCTGAGGTCGTGGCCGTCGAGCAGGCGCGTGACGACCGCCTGGATCACAGCCGTCCCGCGAGGAAGTTGCGCGCGAGGGCCGGCCCGTCCGGCGTGAGCACCGACTCGGGATGGAACTGGACGCCGGCCACCGGGAGCTCCCGGTGGCGCACCGCCATCACCTCGCCGTCCTCCGCGAATGCCGCCGGCTCGAGGACGTCGGGGAGGCTCCTCGCGGCGAGCGAGTGGTAGCGGCCGGCGTCGAACGGATCCGGCAGCCCGGCGAAGAGCCCGCGGCCGTCGTGCCGGACCGGGCTCGCCTTGCCGTGGACGAGCTCGCGCGCGTAGCCGATCTCGCCGCCGCAGACCTCGACGAGCGCCTGGTGGCCGAGGCAGACGCCGAGGGTCGGTGTCGTCGGCAGGAGGCGCTCGACGATCGCGCACGTCGCTCCGGCCGCGGCCGGGCGGCCGGGACCGGGGGAGACGACGAGATGCGACGGCGCGAGCCACTCGGCTTCGTCCGCGTCGATCTCGTCGTTGCGGCGCACGACGACCTCCGCTCCCTCCGCGCCGAACAGGTGCGCGAGGTTCCACGAGAACGAGTCGTAGTTGTCGATGAGCAGGATCATTGCTGTTGGCTGGAACCATCACCGGCCGAGCCGGTGACGCCCGGCCGGGAGTCCTGGTGGGACTCTGCCAGCTCGACCGCCGTCTCCAGAGCCCGGAGCTTCGCGAGGCATTCCTCGTGCTCGGCCGCGGGATCGGAGTCGGCGACGATTCCTCCTCCGGCCTGGAGATGCGCGACGCCGTCCCGCAGCCACAGCGTCCGGATCGCGATGCACGTGTCGAGCTCCCGTGACTCCGGCAGGCAGTAGCCGACCGCGCCGGCGTAGATGCCGCGGCGGTGGCGCTCGAGCTCGCCGATGATCTGCATGGCACGCACCTTCGGCGCGCCCGAGACGGTGCCGGCCGGGAAGCACGCGCGGAGGAGCTCGAACGGCGTCACTCCGTCGAGAAGCTCGCCGGCGACCTCGGAGACGAGATGCGTGACGTGGGAGTAGCGCTCGGGCTCCATGAAGCGCTCGACGCGGACGGAGCCGGGGAGGCAGACGCGCGAGAGGTCGTTGCGGCCGAGGTCGACGAGCATCGTGTGCTCCGCCCGGTCCTTCGCGGAGGCGAGCAGCTCGGATTCGTCGCCGCCGCCCGGCCAGACCGTCCCGGCGATCGGGTTGAGCTCGGCGCGGCTGCCGCTGCACTTGACGACCGTCTCCGGCGAGCTGCCGACGAGGGCTATGTCGTCGAGCTCGAGGAGGAAGAGATACGGCGACGGGTTGACCCGCCGCAGCGCGCGGTAGAGCTCGACGGCGGAGGCGCTCGTCGGCCGCGTTGCGCGCTGCGAGATGACGACCTGGAAGACGTCGCCCTCGCGGATGTGCTCCTTCGCGCGCTCGACGCGGCGGATGTGCTCGTCCCGGGACGGCTCGCGCTGCAGCGCGCCTCGTACGCCGTTGCCGCGCGGCACCTCCGGCTCCGGCCCGGCCAGGGCGTCAGCGTCTCCGCGCAGGAGCTCGGCGACGCCACGGGCGTGGTCGAAGCGGACGAGGACGTCGGGGACGAGGAAGAGGCTCTCCGGCGTGTCCGGCCCGTCCGCCGGCAGCGCGACGGTCGGCTCGAAGCGCGCGACCGCGTCGTAGCCGAGGTAGCCGAAGACCGGCTCGCCGAGCTGCTCCGCATCCGCGAAGGAGACGAGCCGCGCGCCGGCTCCGACGAAGCTGTGCCGCCCGAGGCGGCCGCGCTCAACCGACTCGAGGAGGAAGGCGCCGCGGGCGTTCTCCCGCAGCCGGAGGTAGGCGCCGAGCGGGGTGAGGAGGTCGGTCGCGAGCTCCTTCATCGCCGCAGCTTGCCGACGCCGGCGCGAACGTCAAGCGCTCAGAGGACATCGACGACCGGGAAGCGCGTGTCCGCGTCGAGACACGCAGCGGCGAAGAGCGCGGTGCCGACGTCGCCGGTGAACAGCGAATGGCGGCGCCGCCCGTTCGCCGCGGCCGTCCGTCCCGCCTGCGCGAGAGCGTGGACGGCGAAGCGGCGGGCGCGCTCCAGCCAGAGCTCGTCCCCCGTGCGCGCGAACGCCTTGAGGAGCGCGAAGCCGTTCCCCGCGGTGCCGTGGCAGAGGCCGTGGCCCTTCTCGTCGCCGTGCGCGCCGGCCTCCCAGACGAGCTCGGCGGCGGCGAGGACGAGCTCCTCGTCGAGGTAGTCCCAGGACCCGGCGAGGACTCCGGGCGCGCCGGTGCACCACTGCAGGCAGATCGCGCCGTCGCGAGGGCGGACGAGCGGGCGGCCGACCGCGCCGGGCCAGTTCGCGCGGCCTTTCTCGACGACCGCATGCCGGGAGAGCACAGCGGCCGTCTCCGCCGCGAGCCGCTCGTCCGGCGCGACGCGGAGGATCGCGAGCGTGTTGCCGGCGGCGCCGTGGAGCGTGCCGAGGCCGCGGTAGTCGTCGTCCTGGCGCCAGACTCCGTCCTCGCCGCGACGCGCTCGCAGAGCCCCGGCCGACTCGCGAGCCGCCTCGAGCCACCGCTCCTCTTCCGTCAGCTCGTGCATCGCGAGCGCGACGAGGATCGTTCCGGGAGCGCCCCAGCTGATGTCGTCGGTCGGGTTGCCGGCGTTGGCGCGGACGAGGTCGTGGAGCTCGTCCGCGAGTGCGGGATCGGCGGTGAGCCGGAAGGCGACGAGCAGCGGCCCGGTCTCGCCGTCGAGGAGCGATCCGGGCGTCCAGTGCTCGTCGTCCCGCGCCTCCGGATCGGCCCGCTCGAGCTCGAGCGCCTGCAGCGCGATCGCCGCGAGATCGAGCGTCGTCTCCGCGTGCCCGCCGCGGCGCAGCGCGTCGAGCGCCCAGACGACGCCAGCCGCGCCGGAGTACAGCGCCTTGAGCGGTTGTCCCTCGCGGTACGCGTCCCACTCGTCCGCGGGCCAGAGGGACGTCGGATCGAACGCGGCGTCGGCGTCGGCGACGACGGCGGCGATCGCGGTGCCCACGCGCCTCTCGTCCCACGGCTCGTCGCTGAGCGGCTCGAACCGCGAGGGCTCGTGGAGCATCAGGCGGCGAACACGTGGCCGGCGTCCTCGAGCGCGTCGGCGGCGCGGGCGAGGTCGGCGGAGCGGACGAGCACGTAGTCCGACTCGAACGTCGAGATGACGAAGATCGGCACCTCCGCGGCCGCGAGCGGCACCGTCAACGAGGCGACGACGCCGGCGAGGGAGAAGTCGAGCGGCCCCATCACCTCGAGCACCGTCCAGCCGCGGTCGACGCTCTCTCCCTCGGGCACGTCGTGGTCGCGGCAGACGACGGAGACCTCGTGCTCCGTCCGGGTCACCGACCGGAACGGTCCGATGTCGACCCACTCGGGCAGCTCCGAGCCCGGCTGGAGGCGGACGACGGCGTAGCTGTCGGGAAGCGTCCGGAGCTGCACGGGCGGTGAGGCTACCGCGGAGCCGAAAGCGCCGCGCAGGTAGGGTCCGCCGCCGTGCCGCTCCCCGATCTCCTCGAGCAGCTGCTCACGACGCCGGGCCCGTCCGGCCAGGAGCACGCCGTCGCAGCCGTCTGGCGGAAGGCCGCCGAAGGCGTCGGCGAGGTCTCGTCCGACGTCCTCGGCAGCTCGTGGGTCCGCGTGCCGGGAACGGCGGGAGGCCCGTCCCTCGCGATCGTCGGCCACATCGACGAGATCGGCCTCGTCATCACGCACCTCGCCGACGACGGCTTCGCGGCGGTGCGCCCGATCGGCGGCTTCGACCCGCACGTCTTCCTCGGCCAGCGCGTCACCGTCCTCACCCGCGACGGCTCGCTCCCCGGCGTCGTCAGCGCCCGGAAGCAGAAGTGGAAGCGCGGGGTCGACCGCAAGCCGCTCGACTACGACGATCTCTTCCTCGACGTCGGCGCGAAGGACGCGGACGAGCTCCGCGAGCTCGTGCGGCCCGGCGACACGGCCGTCTGGCACGGCGCGCCGCTCGCGCTCCGCGGCAACCGCGTCGCCTCCCGCTCGTTCGACAACCGGATCGGCTGCTACGTCGCCCTCGAGGTCGCGCGCCGCGTGGGGGAGAAGGGCGGCGCGCCCGGCGACGTGATCGCGGTCGCGGCGGTGCAGGAGGAGGTCGGCGACTTCGCCGGCTCGCGGACGACCGCGTTCTCGACCGAGCCCGACATCGCGATCGCCGTCGACGTGACGCACGCGACCGACGTCCGCGGAGGCGATCACGAGGACGAGGGCAAGGTCGTCCTCGGCGGCGGCCCGACGATCCAGCGTGGCCCGTCGCTCCACTCCGGCATCTTCGAGCTCCTCCACGAGACCGCGGAGCAGGAAGGGATCCCGTTCATGGTCGAGGTCTCCCGCGGCCACACGAACACCGACGCAGACGCCGTCTACCTCAGCCGCCGCGGGATCGCGACCGCGCTCGTCTCGGTGCCGCTCCGCTACATGCACTCGCCGGTCGAGACCGCCGACCTCGAGGACATCGAGAAGGCCGTGCAGCTCATCACCGCCTTCGCGCTGCGGCTCGAGCCCGGGCTCGATCTCGCCAGCTAACTTGGCGCTATGACCAGGAGCGTCGTCGTCTCGGCCGTTCGCACGCCGTTCGGGAAGCTGAACGGCGGGCTCGCGGGCCACTCCGCGACCGAGCTCGGGGCGATCGCGATCCGCGCCGCGCTCGAGCGCGTCGGGCTCGAGGGGAGCGAGGTCGACTACGCGATCATGGGACAGGTGCTGCAGGCCGGCGCCGGGCAGGCGCCCGCGCGGCAGGCCGCGGTGGGCGCGGGAATCCCGATCGAGGTTCCCTCCGACACGGTGAACAAGGTCTGCGCCTCCTCGATCCGCGCGGTCGAGATCGCCGACTCGATGATCCGTGCGGGCGACGTCGAGCTCGTCGTCACCGGCGGGATGGAGTCGATGACGAATGCGCCGTATGCGCTGCCGAAGGCGCGGCAGGGGTACCGGATGGGCGACGGCGCGCTCGTCGACCTGATGATCTGGGACGGGCTCCGCTCGACGTTCGACGAGCTCCACATGGTGCAGCAGGCGGCGAAGGTCGCCCGCGAGCTCGGGGTCTCCCGCGAGGAGCAGGACGCGTGGGCGCTCCGTTCTCACGAGCGCGCGGCGGCCGCCCAGGATGCGGGCCGCTTCGACGACGAGATCGTCCCCGTCGGGGACGTCACCGCCGACGAGTCCGTCCGCCGTGACACGACGCTCGAGAAGCTCTCCTCCCTCAAGCCGGCCATGGATCCGGAGGGCTCCGTGACGGCCGGCAACGCGCCCGGCGTCAACGACGGCGCCTCGTGCGTGATCGTCTGCTCCGAGGAGTTCGCGAAGCGGCGCGGCCTCGAGCCGCTCGCGACGATCGTCTCCCAGGGCTACGTCGCCGACGAGTTCGCGTGGCTCGCGCGAACGCCCGCGAACGCCGGCCGCCAGGCGCTCGAGAAGGCCGGGAAGTCGATCGGCGACGTGAAGCGCGTCGAGGTGAACGAGGCGTTCTGCTCCGTCGCCCTCAACAGTCTTGCCATGCTCGGAGCAGACCCCGCCACCGCGAATGTCAACGGCGGCGCGGTCGCGCTCGGTCATCCGATCGGCGCGAGCGGCGGCCGGATCCTCGGCACGATGATCCACGACCTCCGCCGCAACGGCGGCGGGCTCGGTCTGGCCGCGATCTGCTCCGGCGGCGGCCAGGGCGATGCTCTCTTGGTCGAGGTCTAGCGACCTCGACCGGACGACGGAACTCCGCGCGCCGGAGAGCGCGGTTCGGCCTCCGCCTGAGTCGCCGCTGACGCGGACGTCTTCGCCTCCTGCCGGGGTCGAACCTTGGCCGAGCGTTAGAGCCCGCTGAGGAATTCGATCAGCGTCCGCGCCACGAGCTCCGGTCGACGCAGCGTCACGTAGTGGTCGGAGTCGAGCTCGACGTGGCGGGCGTTCGGCGCCTCCCTGGCGATGAGCGGGCCGATCTCGCGGAAGCCGGCCGGGTCGTGGGCGGCCGTGACGACGAGCGTCGGGACGGCCAGCTCGCCGAGCCTTGCCTTCGCGTCGTCCGGGAGCCTCGGCTCGACGCCGTCCGGCAGCGGGTTCGCATCGGGTGTCGTGTGCCAGAGCCGGCGGATCCGCTCGTCGGCGCCGAGCGGCGCCCAGACCTCGAGATCGATCTCCAGCATCGCCTCGAGCTTGTTCTCGGCGGCGTTGTAGCGGGCTTCGTGGTCAGGGGTGTAGGCGCCGCCGTCGTGGCCGCCGAGGCCCGGTGCGACGGGCGCGAGCGCCCAGAGCCGCTCGGGGCGCGCGAGCGCGATGTCCACCGCGATCCGGCCGCCGAGCGAGAGGCCCACGAGCGCGACCCGCTCGATCCCCAGCTCGTCGAGCAGGCCGGGCACGTCCTCCTGCCACGACCACGGCGCCGACGGTCCGGTCGAGCGGCCGTAGAAGCGGAGGTCGGTCCGGAGCGTCCGGAACCGCTCGGCGAGGAACGGCACGACCGGCTCCCACAGCTCCGAGTCGCCGAGGCCACCGTGGAGGAGCAGCACGGCGTCGCCGCTGCCGGTCTCGTCGTACCAGAGCCTCGCGCCGTTCACCTCTGCCACAGCCACGCCGCGACGTTAGCCTCTCGCCCATGGACTTCGAGCATGTCCTCGTCGTCGGTGCCGGCCAGATGGGCGGCGGCATCGCGCAGGTCGTCGCGGCCTCCGGCCGCCGCGTCTCGCTCCACGACGCCGCGCCGGGCGCGACCGAGCGCGGCCTCGGGGCGATGCGGCGCAGCCTCGAGAAGCTTGCGGAGAAAGGCGGCGCGGATCCCGACGAGGTGCTCGCCCGCGTCGAGCCGGTCGACGATCTCGTGCCCGCCGACCTGATGGTCGAGGCCGTGGTCGAGGACGCGGAGATCAAGCAGGACGTCTTCCGCCGCGCCGACGACGTCTTGCCGCCGGAGGCGATCCTCGCCTCGAACACTTCCTCGATCCCGATCACCTCCCTCGCGGCCGCCACCCGGCGCCCGGACCGCGTGATCGGCATGCACTTCTTCAACCCGGTGCCGGTGCTCAGGCTCGTCGAGGTCGTGCGCGGCCGCGAGACCTCCGACGAGACGGCCGCGGCCATCGTCGCGCTCGCGGAGGAGCTCGGGAAGACGCCTGCGGTTGCGAACGACTTCCCCGGCTTCGTCTCGAACCGGATCCTCATGCCGTTTATCAACGAAGCCGTCTGGGCGCTCCACGACGGGGTGGCCGAGCCGGACGCGATCGACACGATCGCGAAGCTCGGCTTCGCGCATCCGATGGGGCCGCTCGCGCTCGCGGACCTCATCGGCCTCGACACGTGCGTCGCGATCATGGAAGTGCTCCACGAGGGGCTCAGCGACGACCGCTACGCGCCGTGCCCGCTCCTCCGCGAGCACGTCGAGGCCGGCCGATTGGGCCGCAAGTCCGGCCGCGGCTTCTACGAGTACGCCTGAGACTGCCCCAAAAGGGGTATACGCGGCTTCAGCCGCACACGTCCAGGGCCGATGGGCGGGTCGAAGGGGGGATCCAAGGTGCGTACGGCCGGCGATCTGCGGATCTTGCTCGTCGATGACGAGCCGGCCTTGCGCGAGCTGTTGCGGGTGACGTTCGAGGGCGCGGACGTCACGGTCGCCGAGGCCGCGTCGGGCGAGGAGGCGCTCGCCGAGCTCGCCCGCGAGCTTCCGGACGCTCTCGTGCTCGATCTCCGCCTGCCGGGGATGGACGGGGTTTCCCTCTGCCGGAAGCTGCGCCGGGACGAGGCGACATTCCGGCTGCCGATCGTCGTCCTGAGCGGTGGGGACCTGCCGGACCTGCAGCGGGCGCGGCGCGCGGGGGCGGACGAGGTCGTGCGGAAGCCGTTCAGCCCGCTCGAGCTCCTCGCCATCGTCGAGCGCCTCACCGGCCGCGAGGCGCGGCTGCCGACACGGCCCCGCGCCCAGGACGCGCGAGACGAGGAGCTCCTCCTCTACGCCCGTGACCTCCGCCACCTGATCGAGGTCGAGCGCGCGCAGCGGCTCCTGATCACGACGTCCTTCCGCGCCACCGTCTCCGCGCTCGCCGGCGCGCTCGAGTCGAAGGACGTCGGCAGCGCCCGGCACTCGCAGCGTGTGCGCGCCTACGCCGTGACCCTGCTCGAGACGATCGATCCGGCAGCGCTCGACGCCGAGCCGGGAATCGAGCACGGCTTCCTCCTCCACGACGTCGGCAAGATCGGGATCCCGGACGCGATCCTCCGGAAGCGCGGTCTGCTCACGCGGGCGGAGCGGCTGCGCATGCAGACCCACACGCTGATCGGCGAGCGGATGCTCACCGGCATTCCGTTCCTCGAAGGCGAGGGGCTGCGGGTCGTGCGCTCGCACCACGAGCGCTGGGACGGGGGCGGCTATCCCGACGGGCTCGCGGCGCACGCGATCCCGCTCGCGGCGCGCGTCTTCGCGGTCGCCGACGCGCTCGACGCGATGACGAGCCACCGCCCCTACCGGCGCGCGCTGCCGTGGGAAGCGGCGCGGGAGGAGATCCTCCGCCAGGCGTCGCAGCAGTTCGATCCGCACGTCGTCGAGGCGTTCGTCGAGTGCGAGGACGCGCTCCACGCGACGCACGGCACGCGCATCGCCGCCGCCTGAGAACCGCTAACAGAACGAGCACGGGCCGCTGGAACGCGCTGCGCATGCACGCTGCTGCGTCCTCGGTTGCCGCGACAGCGCTGCTATCGCGGCTCCCTGCGTCCTTGCATCGCACGCGCCCATCGCGCCCCATCGGCGCGTCGGTCATTCAGTTAGAGGTTCTGACGCGCGTACATTTCCGCTGTGGAGTTCGAGCTCTCTCCCGAGCAGAAGGAGATCCAGGCGCTGACGCGCGACTTCGTCCGCGCGGAGATCGAGCCGCACGCGGCCGAGTGGGATCGCGAGCACCGCTTCCCGCGCGACGTCTACGCGAAGCTCGCCGAGCTCGGCCTGATGGGGGCGTGCGTGCCGGAGGAGTACGGCGGCGCGGGCGCCGACTTCCTCGCCTACATGCTCGTGATCGAGGAGCTCTCGCGCGGCGACGCCGGCGTCGGCGTCACCGTCGCGGTGCACACGAGCGCCGTCACGCTGCCGCTCCTCCGGTTCGGGACGGAGGAGCAGCGCGCCCGCTTCGTGCCGCCGCTCGCGCGCGGCGAGCTGATCGGCGCCTTCGCGCTCACGGAGGCGGAGGCCGGCTCGGACGCCGGCGCGCTGCGGACGTCGGCGACGCGCGAGGACGGCGGCTGGCGGATCTCCGGCGCGAAGCAGTTCATCTCGACCGCCGAATACGCGGGCACGTTCCTCCTCTTCGCGCGCACCGATCCCGACACGCCCGGCGCGGGCGGCATCTCCGCCTTCGTCCTCGACGCCGACGACGTCCGCGTCACCGGTCACGAGGAGAAGCTCGGGCTCAACTCCTCGACGACGAACTCGCTGGCGGTCGACACGGTCGTCGACGCGGACCGGCTGCTGCACGATGAGGGGAAGGGCTTCCACGTCGCGATGGCGACGCTCGACGGCGGCCGGATCGGGATCGCCGCGCAGGCGGTCGGGATCGCGCAGGCCGCGTACGACGTCGCGCTCGCGTACGCGAAGGAGCGGCACGCGTTCGGCCGGCCGATCGCGAAGTTCCAGGCGATCCAGCACAAGCTCGCCGACATGGCGACGGAGATCGAGGCGGCGCGGCTCCTCGTCCATCGCGCCGCCTGGCTGAAGCAGAACGACCTCCCGCACACCGAGGCCGGCGCCAAGGCGAAGCTCTTCGCCTCCGAGATGGCGAGCCGCCAGACCGGCGAGGCGATCCAGATCCTCGGCGGCTACGGCTACACGAAGGAGTTCCCCGTCGAGCGGTACTACCGTGACGCGAAGATCACGGAGATCTACGAGGGGACGAGCGAGATCCAGCGGCTCGTCATCGCCCGCTCCGTGCTCGGACTGACCGAGCGGGTGGCGGGCGCCTCCGGCTGAGCCGGCGCGTTCCCTCGTTCGAGCTACGGAGCTCTCGCCGAGTCGTACGGAGAAGTACGCGCCGTGAGCGATCGATGCGGTCGATAACTCTTGTATGTCGTCGGTCGCCATCTCGGTCGCCGCGCCCCGCTCGCGGCAGCGGCGCCGAGCGGCCGCGGTGCTCCGGGCGACGCCGTGGGTGCTGGCGGCGGCGGCCGGGATCGCCCTGATCTCGCTGGCGATGCCGCGCTTCGCCGACCGGCTCGAGCCGAACGCGCTGCTCACGACGAACGGCTTCGCCGGCGGCAGCTTTCGGGTCGGCAGGATCGAGCGCGCGCCGGCGGTCCGGTCGCGGAATCGACTCGTCCGCGTCCGCTGCGGCGGCGCCGCCGCGAGAACCTCGTTCTGCTGGGTCGCGCGCCGCTAGCGCGCGGCGGCCGGGCGCCACTCGTAGCGCACGTCCGGGAGCTTCTCCAGCGTCGTCGCGCCGTCGGTGCGCTCGACGGCGACGAGCCCGCGCGCCTCGTAGAAGCCGCACGCCTCGCTCGCCTGGTGCGTCCAGAGCGAGAAGCCGCCGGGCAGCACCTGCTGCGCGAGCTCGAGGAGCGCGGTGCCGATCCCCCGTCCCTGGAAGTCCGGCTGGACGAACAGGTGGTCGACGAGGTCGTCCGCGATCGCCAGGTAGGCGACGACGCGCCCGTCCTCCTCGACGACCCAGGTCTCGTGCGCGGGCAGGAGGCGCTCGCGCACGAACCGGCGCGTCTCGTCGGGCGTGTGGAGCGGTGGGAACCAGGCCTGCGCGCCCCGGGCGGCGGTCAGGACGTCCGCGATCGCGTCGGCGTCCTCGGGCCTGGCGCGTCTGGTCACCGGCCTACTCTAGGGCCATGCGGATCGCTGCCCCTGCGTTCGCCTTCGTCGGCAGCGGCTGCCTGCTCGTGCTCGAGATCGTCGCCGCGCGGCTGATCGCGCCCGACCTCGGCGTCTCGCTCTACACGTGGACGTCCGTAATCGGCGTCGTGCTCGCCGGCGTGACGCTCGGGAACTTCCTCGGCGGCCGCCTCGCCGACCGCCGGCCCGCCGCCTCGACGCTTGCCGTCCTCTACCTCGCCGGCGCCGCCGCCTCGCTCGTCGTCCTCGGCGTGCTGCATGTCGTCCACTCGATCGAGTTGCCCTACTCGACGCCCGCCCTGCTCCAGGTGCTGTGGGTGACGGCGCTGCTCTTCCTCCTGCCGGCGACGCTGCTCGCGATGCCGACGCCGCTCCTGACGCGGCTCTCCCTCGCGGCGGTGGAGGAAGGCGGCCGCGTGGTCGGGCGGATCCAGGCGGCGGCCGCGCTCGGGAGCATCGTCGGGACGTTCCTCACCGGCTTCTTCCTCATCTCGTGGTTCGGGACGCGGCACATCGTGGCGGGGATCGCGGGCGTCCTCGTCCTGCTCGCCGTCGCCGCGCGGCCGAGCTGGCTGCACCCGCGCGGCGTCTCGTCGGTGCTCGGGCTGCTCGCCGTGCTCGCGCTCGCCGGGGCGGCCGTCGGCGCCGGCTGGGCCGCCGGGAGCACGTGCCTGCGGGAGAGCGACTACTACTGCATCACCATCGCCCCGGTGCCGGCGGTTCCCGCGAACACGCGGACGCTCTACCTCGACGGGCTCCCGCACGCGAGCGTCGACCTCGCCCGGCCGGACACGCTCGTCTTCGACTACGAGCAGCTGTACGCCGCCGTCCTCGAGGCCGCTCGGCCGCTCCACAGCCGGCTCGATGCCTTCTTCCTCGGTGGCGGCGGCTACGTCTTCCCGCGCTGGGTCGAGGCGCACTACCGCGGGCGGAGCACCGTTGCGGAGATCGATCCGGCGGTGACGCAGGTCGTCGAGCGCTATCTGGGCCTCCACCTTTCGCCGCGGCTGACGGCGCACGCGGGCGATGCACGGCGCGTGCTCGAGACGCTGCCGGCTTCCACCCGCTTCGACGCCGTCATCGGCGACGCGTTCAACGGGATGGAGGTGCCGTGGCAGTTGACGACGAAGCAGTTCGACAAGGTCGTCGCCGCGCATCTGCGTCCGCAGGGGCTGTTCCTGCTCAACCTCATCGACGGCGTCCACGACGACTTCCTGCGCTCGGAGGTGCGGACGCTCCGGACGGTCTTCCCGTACGTCACCATTGCCGCGTCGACCTGGCCGCCGGGCGTCGTGCGGACGACGTACGTCCTCGTGGCGGCGAAGGCGCGGCCCGCTGAGCGGTTGCCGGTCGTCTCCGCGGCCTCGCTCGACCGCTTCGTCGCGCACGGGCACAGCGTCGTGCTCACCGACGACCACGCCCCGGTCGAGCAGCTCCTCGCGCCCGTCTCGGCTCAGCTCATGCAGGCTCAGATCGCGACTGCGCCCTAGTCGCCCGGCGTAGGCTTCGAGCGTGCCGCGCGACCGGAACGAGCCCGTCCGCCTGACGCGCATCTACACGCGCGGCGGCGACGCGGGCGAGACGAGCCTCGGCGACGGCTCCCGCGTCTCGAAGCTCGATCCGCGCGTCGCCGCGATGGGCGACGTCGACGAGCTGAACTCGCTCCTCGGCTGGGCCGACGCCGGGCTGGAGCGGATCCAGAACGAGCTCTTCGACCTCGGCGCCGATCTCTCGGTTCCCTTCGCCGACGGGGACGGGAAGCTCCGCGTCGAGCAGGCGGCGATCGACCGGCTCGAGCGGGAGTGCGACGAGGCGAATGCGTCCTTGCCGGAGTTGAAGAGCTTCGTCCTCCCGGGCGGCTCGGACCTCGCGGCCCGGCTCTTCCTCGTCCGCTCGGTCTGCCGGCGTGCGGAGCGGACGGTTCTCGCCTGTCCGGACGTCAATCCGCTCGCGAGCGCCTACCTCAACCGGCTTTCCGACCTGCTCTTCATCCTCGCCCGCGCGGCGAACGCGTCGGCCGGCGTGGACGAGCCGCTCTGGCAGCCCGGCGGGGAGCGCTCCGCCTAGGCGGAGCGTCCGGCTACTTCTTCGGCGGCGGCGGCGGCGGCGGCGGCGGAGGCGGCGGCGGGGGCGGAGGCGGAGGCTTCGGTCCCGGGGCGCCACCGGTGCCGCCGGTCGTGACCGCGTTGCTCGTCACCGTGCCGTCGCTCGCGACCGTGATCGGCCAGCTCCACTGGTCGAGGTCGCCGTCGCCGTCGTAGGCGGTGACGAGGATCGAGTACGTCCCCGGCGCGAGGCTCGGCAGGTTGATCGTGATCAGCGTCTGGTACTTCGTCGAGGTCGAGCCGCCATACGTGTCCACGTAGTTCTGCGGCTGGCCGCTCGTCGCGCTCGTCGAGACCGCGAGAGCCTGGCCGTTCAGCGTCGCGCTGGGCGCCTGAGCACCCGTCGTCGGGATGGCGGAGTCGTCCATCGCGACGATCGAGAGCTTCGAGTTGGAGACGACGGCCGGATCGGCGAGCAGCGACTCGCACTTCGTTCCCTTGGCGGCGCAGTTGATCGGGCCGGGGCCGGCGTTGACCGTGCCGACGCCGCCGTTCGAGCCGACGTTGACCGTCCACGTCCACTGATCCCAGTCGTTGTCGCCGTCGTAGACGAAGAGGCGGATCGTGTGGTTGCCCGGAGCGAGGCCGCTCGGCAGGCTGACGTTGATGAAGTCCTCGTTCTTCGTGGCCGTCGAGCCGCCGAACGTGTCGACGTAGCTCGGCGTCTGGCCGCTCGTCGGCGCCACCGAGACGACGAGCTGCCGGCCGCCGTCGAGCACTGCGGTCGGAGCCTGCGCGGCCGAGGTCGGCAGCGCGGAGTCGTCCGCGTAGAGGACCTGGAGCTGAGTGGGGGAGACGACCGTTGGGTTCGCGATGACCGACTCGCACTTGTGCGTCGAGCAGAAGCCGGCCGCCGGAGCCGGGTACTGCGCGACGACGGCGAGGTTCCCCGTGCCGGTGCTCGGCAGATAGGGGAGGTCGCCCCCGAAGGAGATCGCGACGCTGTACGGGCTGCCGCTCAGCGTCGTCGCCTCGTTGACGACGACCTGGCACGACGCGACGCCGGACGCGTTCGTGACGCCGGAGCACGTCTCGCCGGTCGAGAGCGTCAGGGTCACATGCTCGTTCGCCAGCGGATTGCCGAGGTTGTCGAGGAGCTTCGCGGCGAGCGTCGCCGTGCCGCCCTGGGAGGCGGAGCTGTCGCCCACGTACGTGACGCTCGTCGGGATCGTCGTGACGAGGAGCCCGCCCTTGCCGGTGGTCGAGAGGTACTGCGCCTGACCGGCGAAGCTCTCGGAGACGGGCCACGATCCGGTCGTCGCCGGCGCGGTCACCGTCTTCGTGGCGACGCCGTTGCCGTCCGTCGTCGCCGTCCACGGCGAGCCGTCGGGCAGCGTCATGGTCACCGGCATGTTGGCGAGGGGCTGGTGGGTGATCGAATTCGTCAGGGTGAAGCTGATCTGCGCGGGCTGCCCGGCATTCGCCGTCGTGTCGCCGGAGTAGACGATGGTCGTCGGGACGACGTGGACGTTGAGCGTGCCGCTCCCCGTCGTGCCGACGTAGGGCAGCGAGTCGCCGAAGGTGGCCGTCGGCGTGTACGCCTTGTCCAGGGACGGCGTCGGCGCGGTGATCGTGTCGGAGACCACGCCGTTCCCGTCGGTCGTTCCCTGATACGACGTGCCGTCGGGAAGACCGAGCGTCACCGTCTGGCCGGAGAGGACGTGGCCGCTTCCGTCGGCGAGGATGAAGCTGATCGTCGCGGACTGGCCGCCATAGACGTCGGTGCTGCCGTTGTACGTCAGGGTGGTCGGGATCGTCGTGACCTGGAGCGAGCCGTAGCCGGTGCTCGACAGGTAGCCGGTCTCGCCGCCGTAGGACGCGGTCGGGGTGTAGCTGCCCGGGGTCGCCGGCGCGGTGATCGCCTGGGTGGCGACGCCGTTCGCGTCGGTCTCGACCGGGTAGTTCGTGCCGGCGAGGCTGAGCGTGACGTTCCGGTTGGCCATGAGCTGTCCGGACGCGTCCTTCAGGACGAAGCTCAGCGTCGCGGGCTGGCCGGCGTTGACGCTCGCCGTGCCGTTGTACGTCCACTTCGTGGGCTGGACGGCGACGACGGTCAGCGTGCCGGTGTTGCTGCCGGCGAGGTATTCCCCGCTCGGCCCGTCGCCGGCGAACGAGACGGACGTCGCATAGCTGCCTGCGCCTTCGGAGACCGTCACGCTGCAGGACGCGTTCCCGGTTGCGTCGGTCGCGCCGGTGCTGCACGTCTCGGTGTTGTTCAGCCCGAGCGTCAGCGTCTTGCCGGCGATCGGCGAGCCGGTGCGGTGGTCGGTGAGGTTCCCGGTCAGGGTGACGCTCGCTCCGGCCGGCACCGGGCTCGGCGACGCGGTGATCGTCGTGTCGGTCGGAACCTGGAGGACCGCGATCTGGCCGAAGCCCGTGCTCGGGTCGTACGTCGTGTCGCCGCCGTAGCTCGCGGTGACGGTGAACGTGCCGGGGGCGGGGAACTGCGCCGTGCACGACGCGATGCCGTTCCCGCCGGTCGTGGCGATGCAGGAGGTCGCGGCCGTGTCGTTCGCGATGAGCGTGACGGTCTCGCCGGCGGGGACAGGCAGCCCGGTGTTCCCGTTGAGCACCTGGGCGGAGAGCGTCGCGGTGTCGCCGACGTACGTCTGCGTGTCGTGGAGATACGTCGTCCGCGACGGCGTCGCGGGATTGACCGTCAGGATCTCCGTCGAGCCCATCGACGACTGGTAGAAGATGTTCCCCTCGTACTCGGCCGTGATGATGTAGACGCCGGGGCGAAGGTTCGTGTCGATCGAGGCGGAGCCGTCCGCGTTGAGCGTGACGGTGCCGATCGGAACCGAGCCCGTGAGGCCGACAGTCTCGACGCCGAACAGCACGCTGCTGGAGAGCGACTGCGTCGAGGTGCCGACCTGCGCGACCTGGGCCGTGATGTGCACGGTCTGGTCGGAGCGCAGGATGTTGGGCGTGGCGGTGACGGCCGTCGTCGTGACGACCTGCGGATTCTGCTTCGCGCTGACGTTGAGGCTCGCGGTCGGCGACGCCGGACTGACGGAGACGGCGTTCCCGCTGCCGTCGATGAACTTCACGCCGTCGAACTCGGCGTCGAGCGGCAGCGTCCCGGTCGGCCAGTCCGACTTCGTGAGTGTCGCCTGGCCGTTCGCGTCGAGCGTGCTCGTTCCGAGGAGCGTGTGCTCTCCGCCCTCGAGGTTGTAGAAGCGGACCGTGCCGCTCGGGCTTGTGAGCCCGTCGAGGGAGGTGACCGTCGCGGTGAGCGTCGCCGGGTCACCGGACGTGATCGCCGCGGGGCTCACGGCGAGGCTCGTCGATGTGTTGTGCGCCGCGATGGTGCCGACGTTGACGGGCGTCGTCTGCGAGCTGCTGCCGGCGAAGCCGAGGCCCGGCGTGGGGGTGAACGACGCCTCGAGGTAGTACGTGCCGGCGGAGAGATAGGTCGTCACCGAGCCCTGGGACATGATCCCGCTGCTCGAGGAGAAGTTGCCGCTCGCGAGGGGTGTGGCATTGCTGCCGTCGGCGTTCGGGCTCGAATAGAGGGTGTACGTCCCGATCGGCGGCGCCGAATTGCCGGTGACCGTGATCGTCACGGTCACCTGCTGGGTCGGTGCGATCGTGCCTGTGATCGGCTGCTGCGTCGAGGCGTCGACGATCGCCAGCGACGTCGAGGTGTGCTGGTTCATCGCCGCGAGGGCGCGGCCGATCCCGAAGGACGCCGCAGCCGCGGTCGCGATGACCGTGACCAGCAGGATGAGCAGCCGCCGCCGCCCCGAGCCTTTGTGGTTCGCCGCACGCATCAGGGTGAAGAGAGCGTACGAACAAGCCGGGTGTTGGGCCAGACCCGAAAGAGGGAGCGGACGAAAGATCCCTCTATTGGGTGATCGAGGCCGGCTTCGTCAGCTCGACAGCTTCTGGACGGCGCGCCAGTTGAAGTCGATGACGGCCGCGAGACGCTGGTCGGAGTTGCCGGCGATGGTCGGCAGGTAGAGCTCGATCGTGTAGTGGACGACCTGTCCCGGCGCGAGCGTGACGAGCTTCGTGTACTGGTCTGTCCAGAAGTGGAGCGGCGGCAGCGGCGTCGGCGCCGGCGTGCCCTTCTCCCAGACCCCCATCTCGAGGTCCTGCCAGAGCTGGTTCGGCTGCCCTGTCGCCTTGAGCGAGAGGATGTACGGGACCCCCGTCGTGTTCGTGATCGTCATCTGCTCGTACGTCCCGTCGCCGGGCTTCTGGTTGACGACGTAGATCCGGCACTTCCGGAGGTTGCTGAAGATCGAGATGCCGGGGGTGCCGCAGCTGCCGGCCGAGGGCGTCGACGACGTCGGGGGCGGCGGGGGAGGCGGCGGTGGCGGTGGCTGGCCTCCGAAGCCCTGGTTCGGTCCGGGGAGAGGCCCGCTCGGGAATCCGTTGGGCGGCGTGAGCGCTCCGCACGCGACGCACGGCTTGACCGGGCCGACGTGTCCGACCGGCCACGTGTAGCTGTTGACCCGCTTTTGCGCCTGGTGCTTGTAGAACGGCACTCCGGTTGCGCCGAGGCGCCCGGTCAGCGCGATGCCCGGGCACGTGACGCCCGGGCGCGGCGGGTAGCAGTTGCCGGTGGCGAGCCAGCCGATCGGCGCGGGGATGAAGCCGCCGAGATCGCCGGACTGCTCGTACTCGAGGAACTTGAGGTCGGCGACGGACGCTGCGATCGCGCTTCCCCCGAGCGGAGTGACGCTCGTCACGACGGTGCCGTTCGGCAACGTGATCGGGTTGACGTAGTCGAGGCTCTGGCTGACGAAGAGAGGGTTCGGGCGGCGGAGCACGGGCTCCGTCTTCTGGCCGCTCGCCGCCGACGTCGCCGCGACGGTGACGAGGAGACCGACCAGGAGGACCGCCCGCAGCCTGCTCATTCGACCCGGCGCGCGTTGACGACTCGCGCCCAGAACGTCGCGAGGATGAGGACGGTGCAGATGAGGCCGATCACGACGTAGAGAGCGACGATGCGCCCGGCGACGTTCGAGTCGTCCTCGAGCGAGACCCCGAGCACTGCTTGCGCGGTGTGGTCGACGATCAGCCGGCCGAGCTTCTCACGGTGGTCCGCGTAGACGTAGCGCGTCTCGACCGCTCCGCCGGCGATGAGCGTCTTCGCATCCGCCGCGGAGAGCGGCTTCGGCGTGAAGTCGCCGGTCGTGACGATCGGTGCGCCGTCGGCGTTGTAGACGGTCAGGTCCGCCCAGACCTCCTGGGAGAGCCGGCCGAGAACGTTCGCGAGCGGCGTCATCGCGAGCACCGCTCCCACGGGCTTCCCGCCCGACATGACCGGGCTGATGGTCACGAGCGTCGCGCCGCCGCGCTTGAACGTGATGATCTGGCTGAGCCGGCCGCCGCGCGACCCGTGCGCGTGCTCGAACGCCCACTTGAGCGCGGGGAGGCCGGCGTGCGAGGAGACCGGCAGCGGCGCGCCTTTCGCGCGGACGGCGAGGAGGACGCGGCCGTCCGGGACGACCATGTCCACCATCGGCACGGTCGAGTTCGCCTGGATCGGCGCGACGAGCCTGTTCAGGTCGTGGCCGTCGAGCGCGGCGAGGTCGGCGGCGACGCCCGGCGTGAAGGCGATCGCACGGACGGCGGCGAGCTGCTCCGACTCGACGTCGACGACTCCGGCGTCCGCTCCGGCTCCCGCGTGGAGGAGGCGGTTGTCGAGGACGGCACGCGCGCCGTCGGTGGCGCGCTGCGAGGCGAAGGAGACCGTGAGCGCGGCGACGATCACGCCGATGAGGAGGTGGAGCTCCTTCTTGCGGTAGAGCGGCTCCCGCGGCGCGGCGCGGCGGTCCTCGGCGGTGGGACGCTCGGCGAGGTCCACGGCGGCGCCTTAGAAGTTGCCGGTCGTCGTCGGCAGGCAGCCGTAGGTCGCGCTCGTGCAGACCGGCGCCTGGTCGGTGACAGCCGACGAGAGGATCGACGAGGCCGGCGTGTACGTGCCGCTGCCGCTCGAGCTCACCGGAGTTCCGGAGCCCGCAGCGCACGCGCCTGCGCCGCCGACGGTGATCGTCAGCGTCGAGCCGGTGAGCGAAACCGTGCTCGTGTTGCAGTTGACGATTGCGTTCGCTCCGCCCATGCCGCCGCCGGAGAGCGTGAGGCCGCTGATCACGCCGGCGTCGTTCGCGTCCGTCGAGCCGTGGCAGCCTGCCGAGTCGTTGAGGACGATCGCAGCCGGGCTCGCCGTGTCGACGACACAGACGTCGCGGGTGCCGCTACCCGTCGTGATTCCCGTCGGCGCCTGGTTGAAGACGATCGTGATCGTGTCGCCCGTGTCGACGTGACCCGAGGTGCCGCTGCCCCCGTTCGCGAGCGTGATGCTGGTGGCGACGAGCCCCATCTGCGTCGCGGGGAAGCTCGCGGTCGCGGTCCAGTTGGTCGCCGACGTGCTGACCATCTGGTAGCAGTAGTAGTGGCCGTCCACGGGATCCGGCACCTGCGTCACCATCGCCCCCGAGGCATGGGAGGCCTTGGTCGTGCTGTTCGCGCCGCGGGTGACGAGCCAGGTCGTCGTCCCGGCCCCGCTGTTGACGGTCATGTTCTCGGAGTCGATGTTGATCGTGTAGCCGTTGGTTCCAGGGAACCCGCTCGCCGAGGTGACGTTGACGCTGATCTGCGTGACCGCGGCATTCGCCAGGTGGGAGGCTGCCGTGGTGCCGTTGTAGCCGCGTTGGACGGTCCAGTTCTTGTTGCCCGCCCCGCCCTGAGCCGTGACGAGCATCTGCTCGGAATCGATTTGGATCACGAAGTTCGACGTGAAGGCGAAGCTCGCGTTGTTCTTCATCACGATGGCGGTGACCGCGTTGTTGATGCCCGCGTTGAGGAGGTTCGGTGTTTCGATGTTGTGACTCGCGGCGATCGTGGTCGTCGCCGGATTCGAGGCGGTGTAGCTCGACGTCCCGGCCGAGGCCATGTTCGCGACGAGGGAGTAGCCGGTCGTCGGGCAACTGGAGGACGAGCCGTTGTCGAGGAAGTTGAGCGTCTGGCCCGTGACCGGGCCGTGCGTCCCCGGCGTCCACGCGAGCTGGGCGTCGTAGCCGCTCGGCGTGACGCTGAGCCCTGTCGCCGCGCCTACGAAGCCGCCCGCGAACGTCGAGGTGTTCTGCTGGGTGTCGGCGGTGAACGAGGCGAACGTCCCGCCGACGATCGCGCCGGACGTGAGCACGAGGACGGCGGCTGCGATGAACCATGGCGAGTGCCGCAGCCGCCAGAGGAGCGGCTTCATGCCGGTGCGCCTCGCCTCCGTCCCTCCCAGATTTCCCAGAGAGTGAGGAGCGCGAGGATTGCCGCAGGGACGAGCAGGAGGAGCAGCCGGCCGTAGGTCGACTGGATGTCGAAGAGGATGTAGCCGATGTAGGGGACATGCCAGACGGCCTTCCAGCCCGTCCCGACCGCCGGGATGCGCCAGTCGTCCGGGCCGCCGTTCGCGTCTCCCTGGGTCACGAAGTACGCGCCGCTCGAGTCGTGGCCGATCGCGACCACGCGGTGGGTGATCTTCGTGTTCGGCTGCCCCGGCTCGGAGAAGACGATGATGTCGCCCTTCGGCTTCGGCCCGGCCTTGACGTGGGCGGCCGCGATCGGCCGGTAGAAGACGACCGAGCCGGTCGGAATCGTCGGCGACATCGAGCCCGACCGCACGACGAGTGCCTGGTACGCGAAGAGGCGCGGGCCGATCGTGATCGCGGCGATGCCGAGCACGAAGACGGACACGAGCACGATCACGACGCCGCCGACGACGCGCTTCGTCCAGCGCCAGGTGCGGCTCTGGGGGCGTGCGTCGTCGGGCTCGGGGCTGATGGTCTGCGGCTCCATCACAGCTTCCATACCAGTTCCGGTCATCGTTGCCTAGTCCTGTCTCGGCGTCGTCATCAGCTTTGGGCGTGCCACCGGAGCGTGAACAGGGCCTCCGTGCCCTGCAGCGCGTTGCTCGCGTAGCTCGGGAACTCGTACTGCGTCTCGAAGTAGCGCGTCGCCGCCGCCGCCGGGCCTGAGCCGAGGTCGATCGCCTGCAGGAGCGCGTTGTAGTTCCCGGCGAAGTAGCCGAGGTCCGAGACCGGATCGAACCCGCACGACGAGGCATAGACGATCGCCCCGCTCGGGTGCCAGACCGCGGTCGTGCCCTTGTAGCCGCGGGTCACCGTCCATGTCGTCGTCCCGGCACCGGCGGTGACCTGCATCTCCTCGGAGCCGACGATGATCCCGTAACTGCCGCTCGAGGGGAACCCGGCGGGGGAGGAGACCGTGATCGACGTCGCGCTGTTGTTGATGGAGCCGCTGAGCACCGTCCCGACGGCCGGGTAGAAGCACTGCTTTGCGCTCGCGTCGGAGTTGTCCTCCTGGAGGTAGAACTGCGCGTCGTCGGCGAGCTCGACGATCGCCGCGTTCGTCTTCGTGCTGCCGCTCGTGCCGCCGACACCGCGCGTCACCGTCCAGGTGTTCGTGCCCTGGCCGGCGGTGACCGTCATGTACTCGACGTTGCTGAAGTCGGGGTTGTAGACGAGGATCCGGAAGCTCGTGTTCGGGTCGGTGGGGAAGCCGGCATTCGACGAGACGGTGAGCGTCGTCGCGCCCGCCGTGAGCGATCCGTTCAGCGTCGTCGCCCGGTCGAGGAGCTCGACTGGCTCGCTGCTGCTGTGCGAGACCGCCGTCGTGCTGTTGGCCCCGCGAGTGACCGTCCAGGTGTTCGTGCCCTGGCCGCCGGTGACCGTCATCTGCTCGTTGTCGACGATGATCGTGTAGTTGCCGGTCGTCGGGAAGCCGGTGTGGGACGAGACCGTGATCGACGTCTGGCTGTTCGTGATCCCCGTGCTGAGCTGGGTCGTGCGCGGCGTGAAGCACGGATCGCCCGAGCCGACGCCGAGCGGCGGGAACCCCGTGGGGGTCGTACTCGTCGTGTCGTTGTACGTCGTGACGCCGTGGCCCACCGAGTCGAGGAGCTGCTCGTCGCCCTCGATCGTCGAGCGGTAGATCTTGTAGCCGCCGGTCTCGCCGGAGACGGACGGCCAGTTGAGCGTGACCGTGTTCGTGCTGGTGTTGGGCGAGCCGAGCGGCACCGTGTAGCTCGCCTCGGTGCCGGCGACCTGCTCCGTCCCGCCGACCACCGCCGTGATCTCGTAGTAGTACGTCACTCCGCCGACGAGGAAGCCGCCCGTGGTCGCGGCGCCGGAGAAGGAGGAGACGGTGGTCGTCTTCGACGCCCAGGACGCGTCGGCGGTGACTCCGCGCAGGCAGCTCGGCATCCATGTCTCGAGATCCGAGGCGCCGAGCGCGCCGCCGGCCGCGAGCTGGACCGTCCGCGAGATCGCGGTGCCCGGGTAGTTCTCCGTCGACGACGAGTACCCGAGCAGCGAGTCGCACGCCGTGTTGACGTTGTTCGAGCTGCCGCTGCCGGACGAGCTGCAGGCCGCGGTCACGACGGCCGCGCCGTTCAGGTGGGTCGCGGCGGTCGTGCCGTTGACGCCGCGGATCACCGTCCAGGTGTTCGTGCCCTGGCCGCCCGTGACCGTCATCTGCTCGCTGTCGATCTGGATCGTGTAGCTCGCCGCGCTCGGGAACCCGGAGAAGCCGAGAACGGAGATCGACGTAGAGCTCGTGGAGGTGATCGCCGCCGTGAGCGTCGTCGAGGCCGAGTTCGCGGTGTTCTTGAGGACGAGGACGCCGGTCGCGACGGTGCCGCCTGTGTTGTCGGTCTGGGAGCTGTAGCTCGCCCAGACGCTGCCGACCGTGACGGACGCGAGCGCGCCGATCCCGAGCACGACCCAGAGCGCCGTCTTCGTCCGGCTCTCCGGATGCCAGCGGCGCGGGAGTCTCGCGCGCATTACTGGTCGATGTGCCAGGTCAGCCCGAACGTCGAGAACAGCCCCTGGATGTTGTTCTGGTTCGAGCCGCCGTTGGGGATGTAGATGCCGACGTAGAAGACGCGCGTGTCAGGAGTCGCCCCGGTCGAGCCGGACTTGCCGAGCTCGACGGTCGGGTTCGAGGCGAGTTGCCCGTTCCCCGTCAGCGGGGGCATCGTGATCGCGTGGCCGGGCCCCTTGGCCGTGTCGAAGTTCGAGATCGTGCTCGACGGGTTCGACCCGTTGAGGGCGGTGAAGGCCGTCGTGTCCTTGACGGACGCGCTGCTGTCGTACGAGCCGAGGCTGCCGGAGCAGTTGAAGAGGCCGATCGGGATGCTGCCCGTGTTGAGCGCGACGTTGTACGTCGCCGACGCGTTGCACGTGGTCGACGTCCCGTTCTCCGAGAACGTGATCGTGTCGTTGTAACGGATGTTCCCGTTCAGCGTCCCGACGTTGAGGTTGTACGAGACCGGAGTCACGTTCGCGCCGTTCGAATGGGTGGCGGCAGTCGTCCCGTTCGCGCCACGCGCGACCGTGATCGGGTTGCTGCACGAGCCGCCGCACGTTACGGTCATCTGCTCGTTGTCCACCATGACAATGTCGTTGTTGTGGAAGGCGGTCGGGGTGGTGACGTTGATCGTGCTCTGGCCGACGCTCGTGATCGCGGCCGTGAGGGTGGTCGCTGCGGTGTCGGCCCCGTTCGTCGCCGTCGCCGTCGCCGACGTGAGCACCATCGTCGTCGGCGTCCGGCACTGGCCGTTCGAGTCCTCGCCGCCGCCCTGGTCGCCGGAGGGCGAGCCGCGCCCGAACCAGCAGTAGTGATAGGTCGAGCTGCCGTACGTCGTCTTCTCCTGGATCCAGAGGAGCGCCGTCGTGCAGAGGGGGGTGAAGGTCGGCGAGTCGAAGTTGAAGCCGTTGCTGATCGCGCTCGCGGTCTGCTGGTCGAAGCAGTCGGTGTTCGGGACGCCCTCCACGGTCACGAGGTTGTTGTGGCTGGCGGCCGTCGTTCCGTTGTAGGCGCGCGTGACGGTCCAGTTGACGTTGTTCACGCCGCTCGTGGCCGTGACCCGAACCTGCTCGTTGTCGATCTGCGCTGTGAATGGCGCTGCCGGGAAGGTGCTGCCGTTCGTGACCGTGATCGAGGTGGCGCTGTTGGTGATGGTGCCGTTGAGCGTCGTCGACGGCGCGCCGATCGTGTCGCTGCTCTGGTCGGTGACGCGCGTGCCGGTGCCGTACGTCGTCCCGGCCGTCGTCGGGCTGGCCGGGCAGGAGCCCGTCGCGCCGATCGCGTAGCCGCCGGAGATCGGGATCGAGGTCGCGCCGGGCTGAACCGGCTGGGCGGCGCAGAACTCCTGGGACTGGAGGCCGGCCGCGAGGTAGATCTGGTCGTTGGTGGCGATCGGCCCTTCGACCGCGCTCACGGCGAAGCTCGTGACGCTCTGACCCGTTCCGATCGTCGCGCCGTTGGTGATCCCCGTCGTGAGCTTGGCGTTGACGTACGGAGCCCAGAGCGAGAAGAGCGAGGCGTTGAGCGTTCCCGTGTTGACGATCGTCACCTTCCCCCAGCCGCCGGGGTACTGGCCTGCCGTGTCGATCACGCCGGGCGCCTGGTTCGTGAGCGCGAGGATCGCGTCGCACGTCTCGTTGTAGTTGTCGAGGGACGGCGCGTTCTGCGACAGGCACGCCGTGTTCGTGTTCGTGTTCGGCGTGTCGCTCAAGGTCAGCGTGCCGGCCGTGACCGTGCTGCCGGGGTTGGAGGTCTCGGCGCTGAACGACGCGAACGTGCCGCCGCCGGTGAAGAAGGCGATGAGCGAGATCAGCATCGCGAGGACGAGGAACTGCTTCGTCCGGTTGAACCGCTCCCGGAGGGTGCGCGGCGCCGCCGGCAGGGCGGCGGGTGTGGCGGAGTTGCGGTTGCGGATCTCGGCGACCGCGCCGGCCAGGCCCGCGATCTGCCGCGCCGCGGAGCGCCGGTCCGAGGCCGAGCGGCTCGCGAGGTAGGCGAGGACGCCCAGCCCCACGAGGGGGATGAGCCGGTCGAGTTGCTCGAACCGGCTACGGCGGTGGTGGTCGGAGGCCTTGCTCATCGTGATACCCGGAAAAGGCGTGAGGCGCCGCCGCCCCGAAGGGTGGCGGCGCCTCTGTTCATGGAGCCGAACAGGAGCGGATTCGGCTCAGATGTCATGCCTGATCTCTCGCTTCGCTTCCGTTAGGCCTGATCCATGTGCCAGACGAGGTCGAACGTCGTCGACGCTCCCTGGTCGTTGTTCGTCAGGTCTCCCGGCCAGATCTCGACGAGGAAGTACCTCGCGCCGCCCGAGAGGTTGCCGGCGTAGCCCGAGCCGGTCGGGTGGTTGATCGTGCTGTCGACGCCCAAGAGATCCCGGGTGTTGTTCGTGCCGCCACCCGAGGAGAGCGTCAGCTGATCCCAGTTCGCGGGCGTGGCGTAGTCGCCGACCCCGCTGAGCGGGAAGTTGGCGTTGTCGGGGTTGCACCCGTTCGTGCCGGTCGTGCCGTAGGCGCAGCCCTCGGCCCCGCTGACGTCGCCGTTCGTGTAGTCGATCGCTCCCGTGAACGAGCTGTTCGTCTCGGTCACCGAGAAGTCGAGGTCGTCGCAGAGCGTCGGGGTGATCCCGCCGGTCACGACGCACTTCGTCCCGGACGTCCCGTTCAGGGCCATGTACAGGTCCTTGCCGTCGATCGTGCCGGCGTTGCGCAGGGTCAGATGCGCGATGAACGGCCCCGGCGACTCGACATAGTCGCCCGACGCGTACGTGTGCAGAAGCGTGCAGCCGTGCAGGGCGACCGACGTGTCGGTCGCGCTCTGCCCGCCGTTCGCGCTGCAGATGTCGCTGTTCGTGCCGTTGGTGATCTCCACCTCGGAGTTGTCCGCGATGCCGAACATCAGACCGAGGTTCGGCGACGCGCTGCCGTCCCAGCCCTTGACCGCGATCGACGTGATGTACAGCGTCTTGAGGTTGAAGCCGCTGCTGAAGTTCGCAAAGTTCGAGAGCGTGCCCGTGACCGGGATCGACGTCGCGGCCGCCGGCACATCGGCGGTCACGGTGAGGCCCGTATCGGGGTTCGCGTTCGACAGGTCGGTCAGCTCGATGACGGCTCCGCTCGGGATGGAGTGGGTGAGTCCCGTCGTGAGCGTGAGGGTCGACGGGGTGTTGTTCGCGGGGCCCGACGACGAGTTGGACCCGTCCGTCGTGAAGGCGGGCGCGGTGTTGACGAGACCGTTCGTCGCGAACTGGCTCGACGGAACCGTGAAGAGGATGTCGCAGGCGTGGCCGGTGCCCGGCTGTGCACCGCCGACCGTCGCCGGCACCTTCGAGTTGTTGGGCGCCGACTCCGACGTGCACTCGGTCTGCCCGTTGACACTGTCGTGCAGGTAGAGGGTGCCGGTGGCGAACGTGTTGCCCGGGTTCGCTGTCTCGGCGGTGAAGCTTGCGAAGGTACCCCCGCCGCTGAGAGCGATGGCGATGACGCCGATCGCCAACAGCAGCATGAAGTACTGCTTGACGTGCTTCCTTGACATTTTTTCTGCTCCTTAGCTCCGTACGGCGCTTGCGAGAGAGTTTTCGAACGCCACGGCCGGCTCAGCCGCTCGCGGAGTGGCCGCAGTGCGAGCGGATTCGTCGGTCTTATGCGTCTTCCTTCTCCTGGGCGTAAACAGAATGTCGTGAAAATCGGACGGAGCCACTCCCTCATTCGGGGGATTACTCGCCGGATCACTCGAAGGCGGTAGGGGCCTACACTGAGGCAGGGATGGCGACGACGGACTCCGAACGGGCGCCCGGCGACTGGCGCGAGCGCTACGCGGCGACGCCGGAACGCCAGGGTGAGCTCTTCTCCACGATCTCCGGGATCGAGAACGAGCCGCTCTACTCGCCGGAGAACGTCGAGCTCGACTACGAACGCGACCTCGGCTGGCCGGGGTCGTATCCCTTCACGCGCGGCGTCTACCCGTCGATGTACCGCGGCCGGCTCTGGACGATGCGGCAGTTCGCCGGCTTCGGCACGGCGGAGGAGACGAACGCGCGGTTCCGCTACCTCCTCGAGCACGGCCAGACCGGCCTCTCGACCGCGTTCGACATGCCGACCCTGATGGGCTACGACTCGGACCATCCGCGCTCGCTCGGCGAGGTCGGGCGCGAGGGCGTGGCGATCGACTCGCTCGCGGACATGGAGACGCTCTTCGACGGGATCCCGCTCGGCGAGGTCTCGACGTCGATGACGATCAACGGGCCGGCGGCGATGCTCCTCGCCTTCTACGCCTGCGTCGGGGAGGAGCAGGGCGTCCCGCTCGAGCGGCTGAGCGGCACCGTCCAGACGGACATCCTCAAGGAGTACATCGCGCAGAAGGAGTGGATCTTCCCGCCGGCGCCGTCGATGCGGCTCGTCGTCGACATGGTCGAGTGGTGCACCGAGCGGCTGCCGCGGATGCATCCCGTCTCGATCTCCGGCTACCACATCCGCGAGGCCGGCTCGAACGCGGCGCAGGAGCTCGCCTTCACGCTCTCCAACGGCTTCGCGCTCGTCGAGGCGTGCCTCGAGCGCGGCCTCGACGTCGACGCGTTCGCGCCGCGCCTCTCCTTCTTCTTCAACGCGCATCTCGACTTCTTCGAGGAGATCGCGAAGTACCGGGCGGCGCGGCGGATCTGGGCGCGGCAGATGCGGGAGAAGTACGGCGCGAAGGATCCGCGCTCCTGGCTGATGCGCTTCCACACCCAGACGGCGGGCGTCTCGCTGACGGCGCAGCAGCCGGAGGTCAACCTGATCCGGACGGCGATCGAGGCCTTGGCGGCCGTCCTGGGCGGCACGCAGTCGTTGCACACGAACTCGTTCGACGAGGCGCTCGCGCTGCCGACCGAGCACGCGGTGCGGCTCGCGCTCCGGACGCAGCAGGTGATCGCGCACGAGACCGGCGTCGTGAACACGATCGACCCGCTCGGCGGCTCCTACTACCTCGAGCAGCTGACGAGCGAGCTCGAGCGGCAGGCGTACGAGTACTTCGAGCGGATCGACGAGCTCGGCGGGGTCGTCCCGGCGATCGAGCAGAACTTCCAGCAGCGGGAGATCGCGGAGGCGAGCTTCCGCTACCAGTCCGAGGTCGAGCGCGGCGAGCGGGTCGTCGTCGGCGTCAACCGCTACCAGCTCGAGGAGGAGCAGCCGATCGAGCTCCTCCGCATCGACCCGGCGCTCGAGACGAAGCAGGTCGAGCGCGTGCAGGCGGTGCGCGCCTCCCGCGACTCCGCCGCGGCAGAGACGGCGCTCGCGCGTCTGAAGGACGACGCGGCGGTCGAGGGGCGGAACCTCATGGAGCCGATCATGGACGCCTCCCGTGCGTACGTGACGATGGGCGAGATGTGCGACGCGCTGCGCGAGGTGTGGGGCACCTGGCGGGAGACGCCGGTCTTCTGAGCCGCCGCCCACGGACACGTCCCGAGCGGCCACGTCCAGTCGTCTGACAACGGGCCATGACCCGCGCGGACATGGCCCGTTCGAGAACCGCCTGCTAGCGGCCACCTCGCCGTCCTCTTCGGACATGTCTCGGTGTCTGACACCTGGACATGTCCCTACAGGGCTTCGACTAGGCTCACGGCGATGGCAGGGAAGATCCGCGTCGTCGTCGCGAAGCCTGGCCTCGACGGTCACGACCGCGGCGCCAAGATCATCGCCCGCGCGCTCCGCGACGCCGGCATGGAGGTCATCTACACCGGCCTCCACCAGACTCCCGAGCAGATCGTCGAGACGACGATCCAGGAGGACGCGGACGCGGTCGGCATCTCGATCCTCTCCGGCGCGCACATGACGCTCGTGCCGCGCATCTTCGAGCTCCTTCGCGCGGAGGGAGCGGACGACGTCGTCGTCGTCGTCGGCGGCACGATCCCGGACGACGACGCGGACGAGCTCCGCACGCTCGGCATCGCCGGCGTCTTCGGGCCAGGCGCCCCGACCGGCGAGATCGTCGACTTCATCCGCGGCGCAGTCCCTGCATGACGGTCGTCGTCGACCGCGAGGACACCGGAGTCGTCCTCGTCACGATCGACCGGCAGGACGCCCTCAACGCCCTCGACGTCGAGACGCTCACCGAGCTGCGGGACCGCCTCCGTGAGCTCTCCGAGGACGAGACCGCGCGCGTCGTCGTCCTCACCGGCGCGGGAGAGAAGGCCTTCGTCGCGGGCGCGGACATCAAGTACATGGGGAGCCTCGAGCCCGGCGGAGCGAAGGGCTGGGGCGCGCTCGGCCACGAGGCGGCGCGGCTGCTCGAGGAGATGCCGAAGCCGACGATCGCCGCGATCAACGGCTTCGCGCTCGGCGGCGGCTGCGAGCTCGCGCTCGGCTGCGACCTCCGCTACGCCTCGAGCCGCGCGCGGCTCGGCCAGCCGGAGATCGACCTCGGCATCGTCCCCGGCTGGGGCGGGACGCAGCGGCTCGCGCGCGTCTGCGGGCTCGGCGTCGCGAAGGAGCTCGTCCTCACCGGTCGCATGGTCGACGCCGAGGAGGCGCTCCGGATCGGTCTCGTCAACGCGATCGCCGACCCCGTCCTCGAGCACGCGCTCGAGGTCGCGGGGAAGCTCGCGGAGAAGAGCCCGGTCGCGCTCCGCGTCGCGAAGCGCCTGCTCAACCTGTCGCCCGGCGCGCTCGAGCGGGAGGCGGAGGAGTTCGGCGACCTCTTCGCGAGCGAGGACGCGAAGGAGGGCCTCGCCGCCTTCGCCGAGAAGCGCCCGCCGAAGTTCACCGGCAGGTAAGCGGTCCGTAAAGCGGGCGAGGATTCTGCGCGCGCGGCGCGTAGGTCCGGGCCCATGCGCGTTCGCATCCTGCTCGCAGCTCTCGCGGTCGCCGCCACGGCGTCTCCCGCTGCGCTCGCCTCCGGCGGCAATCCGCAGACCGCCGGCCTCCAGGTCGCGCTCCGCGCGCAGGGTCTCTACCACGGCGCGATCGACGCGGTCTCCGGACCGAGGACGGTCGCCGCCGTGCGCGCCTTCCAGCGGATCCACCGGCTCCCGGTCACAGGCCTCGCCGACGCGCGCACCCGCCGCGCGCTCGGCCCGCTCGGCCGTCCGCTCTTCGGCTCGCGCATCCTCCGGCGCGGCGACTTCGGCTGGGACGTCGCCGTCCTCCAGTTCATGCTCGTCCGGCAGGGGATCTCGGTGCCCGTCAACGCGTACTTCGACGGGCCGACGCTGCGCGGCGTCCGGACGCTGCAGCGGCGACTCCACCTCCGGGTGGACGGCGTCGTCGGCTCGCGCACGCTCGCCGCGATCGTGCGACGGGAGCCGGTGCCGGTCGCGTCGCGCCACCTCGTCGCCGCGAAGCATCCGAGCCCCCGCTACGGGATCCACGTCGTGCGAGCCGGCGAGTCCCTCTCGGCGATCGCCCGCCGCTACCACACGACGGTCGCGAGGCTCGCGCGCCTCAACCACCTCGACCCGTCCCATTACCTCCTCGTCGGGACGAAGCTCCGCGTCCCGACGCGGCATCGCGTCAGGACCGTGCGGACCGCCGCGATCACCGGCAGCGTCACGCCCGTCCGCTCGCTCCTCGACCGCTGGGCGGCGCGCGACGGCGTCGACAAGCACCTCGTTCGCGCGCTCGCGTGGATGGAGTCCGGCTACAACAACGCGCTCGTCTCGTCGGTCGGGGCCCGCGGGATCATGCAGCTCCTCCCGTCCACGTGGAGCTACGTCGAGACGGTTCTGATCGGGCACAAGGTCCGGCACACCGCGGCGGGCAACGTCCAGGTCGGCGTCGCCTATCTCCACCATCTGCTTGCCGACTTCCACGGCAACGTGAGGCTCGCGCTCGCGGCGTGGTACGAGGGCGAAGGCGCGGTGCGCAGTCACGGGATCTACAAGGTGAGCAGGCCGTTCGTCGCCGACGTGCTCGCCCTCTCGCACCGCATGTGAATCACGGTCCCGCGCGGCTCACTAGAGTCCCGGCCGGATATGAAGATCGCCGTTTGCGTCAAGCACGTCCCCGAGGGGACGAGCCGGATCGATCCCGGCACGAAGCGCCTCGACCGCGCCGGCGAGGGCGCGCTGAACCATTTCGACGCGAACGCTGTCGAGGCGGCGCTCCAGATCAAGGGAGACTCCGACACCGAGGTCGTCGCCGTCTCGCTCGGGCCGCAGAAGGCGCTCGACTCGCTGCGCAAGGCGCTCGCGATGGGAGCCGACCGCGCCGTGCTCGTCTCCGACGACGCAGCCGCGGGCTCCGACCTCGTGGCGACGAGCCGTCTTCTCGCCGCCGCGCTCGCGAAGGAGGAGCCAGACCTCGTCCTCTTCGGCCAGCAGGCCTCGGACGCCGACGGCGCCGTTCTCTGGGCGGCCGTCGCGGAGCGGCTCGGCCGGCCGGTCGTCTCGCAGGCGATGGAGCTATCGGTCGACGGCGGCTCCGTCCACGTCAAGCGGCAGACCGAGCACGGCTACGACACGCTCGAGGCGCCGCTGCCCGCGGTCGTCGCGGTGAGCGACGCGATCAACGAGCCGCGCTACCCGTCGCTCAAGGGGATCATGGGCGCGAAGAAGAAGCCGCAGGATGTCCTCTCCCTGGGCGAGCTCGGCGTCGATCCCGCCGAGGCGGGCGACGCCGGCTCCCGCACGACGGTGCTCGCGCTCGGCGACCCGCCCGCGCGCGCCGACGCGAAGAAGATCGAGGACGACGGCAACGCCGCGCAGGCGATCGTCGACTTCCTCGCGGAGAAGAGGCTGATCTAGTGGCCACACTCGTCTTCCTCGAGCACCACGGCGACGAGCTGCAGAAAGGCGCGCTCGGAGTCCTGACGAAGGCCGTCGAGCTCGGCGGCGCCGACGCGGTGATCGTCGGCGAGGGAGCGAAGGGGCTCGCCGGCCAGGCGGGGAAGTACGGCGCCGGCAAGGTCTGGGCGTGCGAGGACGCCGAGGTCGCGCAGCCGCTCCCGCAGCCGCGCGTCGACGTGCTCGCCAAGGCCGTCGCGGACGGCGGCTACGACACCGTCCTCTTCGCGAACTCCGTCCTCGCCGCCGACGTCGCCTCCGGCCTCGCGGCGCGGCTCGACGCCGGCCTCAACTGGGATCTCGCGGACGTCGAGCTGCAGGGTGGCGACCTCGTCGGCAAGCGTCCCGCGCTGCAGGACTCCGTCTACGTGGACGTCGGCTGGACGAGCACGCCGCGGCTCGCGCTCTTCCGCGCCGGCTCCTTCGACGCGAAGGAGAGCGGCGGCGGCGAGCCCGAGGTCGTCGACGTCTCGCCGGACTACGCCGCGCACTCGACGGCGGTGAAGCTCCTCGGCCAGGACGCCGCGGAGACGGGCGGCGTGAACATCGAGGACGCCGACGTGATCGTCGCCGGCGGCCGCGGGCTCGGCGCGCCGGAGAACTTCACGCTCGCCGAGGAGCTCGCCAAGGCGCTCGGCGGCGCGGTCGGGGCGACGCGCGCCGTCGTCGACGCCGGCTGGTACCCGTACTCCGCACAGATCGGCCAGACCGGCAAGACCGTCTCGCCGAAGCTCTACTTCGCGCTCGGCATCTCCGGCGCGATCCAGCACAAGGTCGGCATGCAGAGCTCCGGCACGATCGTCGCGATCAACAAGGACGCGAACGCGCCGATCTTCGAGTTCAGCGATCTCGGCGTCGTCGGCGACGTCCACGAGATCGTCCCGAAGCTGACCGAGCTCATCGCGCAGCGCCGCGGCTCGTGAGCAAAGCCTCCGACTTCCCGCCGCCGTTCGACGCCGCGGAGTTCGTCGCCGAGCCGACCGACCCGGCGGACGAGCGGATCGAGGTCGGCGTCCTCATCGTCGGCGCCGGGCCGGCGGGGCTCGCCTGCGCGATCCGGCTCGGCCAGCTCCTCGAGGAGAACCCCGACGTCGCGGAGCGGCTCGGCGAGGTGCCGGTCGCGCTGCTCGAGAAGGGCAAGCAGCCGGGCTCGCACCTCCTCTCCGGCGCGGTCGTCAACCCGCGCGCGCTGCAGCGCCTGTTCGGGAGCCGGCTGCGGCTGCAGGATCTGCCGTCGTACGGCGAGGTGCCGGGCGAGGCGGTCTACGTCCTGACGAAGCGCGCGGCGCTGCGCATCCCGCCGCCGCCGCCGATGCGCAACCACGGCAACTGGATCTTCTCCCTGTCCCAGCTGGGCCGCTTCCTCGCGGAGCAGGCGGAGGAGGGCGGGACGATGATCCTCCCGGAGACGGCGGCGCAGAAGCTCCTCGTCTCGCACGGGCGCGTCGTCGGCGTCCGCACCGGCGACAAGGGACGCGGCCGCGACGGGCAGGAGCTCGGGAACTTCGAGGCCGGCTCCGACCTCGTCGCCAAGGTCACCGTCCTCGCCGAGGGGACGCAGGGCCACCTCACGGGCGTCGCGCTCGACCGCTTCGACCTGCGCGGCGACGAGCCGCAGGTCTGGGAGCTCGGCGTCAAGGAGGTCTGGAAGGTCGCGAAGCCGCTCGAGCACATCGTCCACACGATGGGCTGGCCGCTGCGGCTCGGCGCGAAGTACCGCGAGTTCGGCGGCTCCTTCATCTATCCGATGGGCGACGACATGGTCACGATCGGCCTCGTCGTCGGCCTCGACTACCGCGACTCCGAGCTCTCCGTCCACGACCTGCTGCAGGAGCTGAAGACGCATCCCAAGATCGCGGAGATCCTCGAGGGCGGCGAGCGGGTGCAGTGGGGCGCGAAGACGATCCCGAGCGGCGGCTTCCACTCGCTGCCGCGCAAGCTCCACGCGCCCGGCCTTCTCCTCTGCGGCGACGGGGCCGGGATGGTCAACATCCCGCGCCTCAAGGGTGTCCACTACGCGATCGAGTCGGGGCGACTCGCGGCCGAGGCCGCGTTCCGCGCGCTGCAGCGTGGCGAGACGCCCGCGACCGCGCTCTCGTCGTACGACGACGCGGTGCGCGAGAGCTTCATCTGGGACGACCTCCGGGAGGTGCGGAACATGCGCCAGGTCTTCGGCCGCGGCTTCTTCGTCGGCGGCGCGCTCGCGAGCGCGATGACCGTCTCGAAGGGCCGGATCGAGCTCGGGAAGCTGCGCGCCGAGCCCGACGCCGAGCAGCCGCTCCTCACGACCGGCCGCGCCGCGAGCTACCCGGCGCCGGACGGGAAGCTCACCTTCGACAAGCTCTCCTCCGTCTTCGCCTCGGGCAACAAGACCCGGGACGACCAGCCGAGTCACATCCGCATCGAGCGGCAGGTGCCGGCGGACGTCGCGCGGATGTGGGCGAGCCTCTGCCCGGCGCAGGTCTACGAGGTGGGTGCGGATGACGGCGACGGGACCGTCACGGTCGAGGTCGCGCCGTCCAACTGCGTCCAGTGCGGCGCGATCACGGCGAAGGGCGGACGGCTCACGCCGCCCGAGGGCGGCTCGGGGCCGGAATACACCGTCACCTGATTTACAGGCGATTTACCTCGCGCCGCCGCGAAACCTTCACAATCGAGACATGCGGAATCGGCGTTTCCTTCTTCTCTCGGCCGTCCTCGTCGCTCTCAACACGGCGCTCTGGCTGACGCCAGAGGGGCTCGCGCTCCGGCAGGCGGCGCTGCCGCAGCTGTTCGGGAGGAACCTCATCCGCGCCGACGTCGTCGACACGAACGGCGAGTGGCGGATCGACCGCGGCGTGATCACCGCCGTCACCCCGACGCAGCTGACGCTGAAGGAGGCGGACGGCCGCATTCAGCCGATCGCGATCTCGAGCTCGACGACGTCCGTCGTGTTCGGGGCGAAGTCACTGGCGCTGTCGGCGCTCGGGCCGCGCTGGCACGTGCTCGTGACGTGGCCTGCGAACGGGACGGCGGACATGGTGAAGGTCGAGAGGCGTCCTGCGCGCCTCGGCATCGGCGGCGGGCGCGGGCGCTCCCGCAAGTAGCTCCCTTATCCTGAAAGCGTGAGCGCGAGCGCGACCGGGGGCGTTCTCCTGCTCGTCGAGGACGACGATGCGATCGGACGCCTCGTCAAGCAGTACCTCGAGCAGCAGGACGGGTGGCGCGTCGTCTGGCTGCGCTCGGGCGAGGACGCGATCGGCGAGCTCCGCCGCCATCCGGTCCGGCTCGTCGTGCTCGACATCGGGCTGCCGGGCATCGACGGCTTCGAGGTCTGCCGCCGCATCCGGGCCGGCTCGAAGGTGCCGATCGTGATGCTCACCGCGCGGGACGAGGAACCGGATCGCGTCGCCGGTCTCGAGCTCGGCGCCGACGACTACGTCTCGAAGCCGTTCTCGCCGCGGGAGCTCTCCGCCCGGATCAAGGCGATCCTCCGCCGCGCCGAGCAGCGCACGGAGGACGAGGTGCTCTCCGCGCGCGACGTCGTCCTGCGCCGGGACTCCCGCGAGGTGACCGTCGCGGGGAACGTCGTCGAGCTGACGAGCAAGGAGTTCGACCTCCTCGCCTGCTTCCTCGAGCATCCGGGGATCGTCCTCTCGCGCGAGCGGCTGCTCGACCTCGTCTGGGGCATGACGTACCCCGGCGGCACGCGAACGGTCGATGTCCACGTCGCGCAGCTGCGGCGGAAGCTCGGCGACGCGGAAGGGATCCGAACCGTGCGCGGCGCCGGCTACAAGCTCGTCGCCACGGCCTGATGCGCGGCGGCCTCCGCTCGCGGCTCTTCCAGGCGATCGGCGTCGTCGTCCTCATCTGCGTCGCCCTGACGATCGGGGTCGGTCTCGTCCTGACGCGGCGGGCCGTCGAGCGGGCGACGCTGCAGGACCTCGCGCACCAGGCCGACATCGTGGCCGCGATCCAGAAGAAGTCGGTCGGGCTCGTGCAGATCCCGGCGTCGTTGCGGGCGCAGCACGAGCAGGCGCTGCGCACCGCGTCGGTCGTGCCGCTGCCGGCGCGCGCGAAGCTGCTGCGCCACGAGGGCGTCGCCGGGAGTCTCACGTACCACGGCGTCCGCGAGTACTTCGCGGCTCGCTACGTGAACCCCGGCTACCTCGTCCTGCTCCGCCCGCAGAGCACGGCCGGCTCGCGCTGGTCGCCGTTCGTCTGGGGCCTGCTCCTCGCGGCCGCAGCGGGCGGCTTGCTCGCGGCGCTCGCCGCCTTCCTCCTCGCGCGCCGCATCTCGCGGCCGGTCGACCGGATCGCCGCGGCGGCGCGGAGCCTGACGCGTGGCACGCATCCCGAGCCGGTGCCCGTCGAGGGCGCCTCGGAGATCGCCACGCTCGCCGTCGCGTTCAATGCGCTCGTCGAGCAGCTGCAGCGTGCGCAGGAGGCGGAGCGGAACTTCCTCCTCTCGGTCAGCCACGAGCTGAAGACGCCGCTCACCGCGATTCGCGGCTACGCGGAGGCGGTGGAGGACGGCGTCGTCGACCCGCGCGAGGCGGCTACGACGGTCACCGCCGAGGCGCGGCGGCTCGAGCGGCTCGTCAAGGATCTCCTCGACCTCGCCCGGATGAACCGCACCGACTTCAGCGTCCACAACAGCGAGATCGATCTCGCGGAGGTGGTGGAGGACGCCGTCCGCCGCTACCGGCCGCAGGCGGACGGGTTCGGCGTCAGGCTCACCGCCGTCACGGACGGCGTCGCGCTCGGCATCGCCGACGCCGACCGCGTCCTCCAGGTCGTCTCGAACCTCGTCGAGAACGCGCTACGCCTGACGCCGCCCGGCGGCGAGGTCCGCGTCGTCGCGGCGCCGGGAACGCTCCGGGTGGAGGACACCGGCCCGGGCCTGCGGGCCGCCGACCGTGAGCACGCCTTCGAGCGCTTCTACCTCCACGAGCGCTACGGGCGGGAGCGTCCCGTCGGATCTGGCCTCGGGCTTGCGATCGTCAAGGAGCTGACGCTCGCGATGGGCGGCAGCGTCGACGTCGAGAGCCGTCCCGGCGAGCTGACCGTCTTCACCGTGCGCCTGCGCGTGCCCGTCGCGGCCCGCGAGGAGCTCGTGTCGCGCTAGCCGTTCTCCTCGAACGTCATCGCCACGGCGACGTGGCTCCCCTTCTTTGCGTTTCCCTGCGTCAAGCTCACTGCCAGGTGGCACTTCGCGACCTCGAGGCCGATCGTGTCGCCCTTGTATTTCGCGGAGCGGTCGCCGAGGTACAACGAGCCCGGCGAGCCGACCGGGCACCCGTCCTTCTCGTGCGGATCAGAGGACGCCACGACGACCGGGACCGCCTTCAGCGCTTGCGTCGTGTCGCAGGTCTGGAACGTGCCGGCGGTTGGCGCAAGCTTCACGGTCACGGCGTCGAGCTCGACGACGTTCGGGCCGCCGACGGTCACGATCCTGACGGCGATTCCGCCGAAGCCGCCGAGCACGGCTTCTGACAGGCAGTTCGGCGGGCTCTGGCTGACGAAGACTCCGCCGGCTCCGGTGGCGGAGATGAGCTCTGCGGCCTTGCCGCCCTTCTTCCCGACCACCGTGTACTTGACGTGGACGGCGAAGCTGGCGAGGGGATGGAGAGCGGTGAACTTGTCGCTGACGTCGCGGTTCCCGGTCGGCTCCCATACTCCGATCAGCTCCGGCTCGCCCTTGACCCAGGCGTAGTGCCCGTACCAGATCTCGCCCGGAGCCCAGGCGTAGAGGTGGCCGCCCGTCTTCCCGGACACGCAGCCGCCGAAGACGCCGCCCGTGGAGAAGTTGACTTTGAAGTAGCTGACGGGCTGGACGCCGGGACCGTTCGACTTGCAGTAGTCGTCGAAGTTGATCGACTCCGACCCCGAATCGAGCCGTGCCGTCGACTCGTCCGCGGTGGCGACCGTGAACGTGATGCCATGGGTCGCCGCGTCGGAGGACGAGTTCGGCGTCCACTCGCCGACGTAGGCGAGCGTGCCGGTCGCGGACGCCGCGCCGGAGCCGGCGGCGGCGAGGACGAGCGCCGTCGCGGCCAGGCCGAGGAGGACGAATCGCCGCAGCATGTGCGCTTCGTAGCACAGTCGTCCGCGTGGTACAAGGCCGCGTGGAGCTGCATCGGAGTGAGGTAAATCGGGCGCGCGAGCGGCTCGCGGGCCGCATCCACCGCACGCCGATCCTGCGCTCGACGGCGGCCGGCGGCGTCCAGCTGAAGGCCGAGCTCTTCCAGAAGACGGGCTCGTTCAAGGCGCGCGGCGCGCTCAACCGGATCGCCGCGCTGAGCGAGGAGGAGCGTCGGCGCGGCGTCGTCACGTGGTCGGCGGGGAACCATGCGCAGGCGGTCGCGTGGGCGGCCGCGGAGGAGGGCGTCGACTGCCTCGTCGAGATGTGGGAGAGCGTGAGCGCGTTCAAGGTCGAGGCGAGTCGTGCCTACGGCGCGACGATCGACACCTCATCGCCCGACCCCGCCGCCGCCTACGAGCGCGTGCAGGAGATCGTCGCCGCGGATGGACGCGTCTTCGTCCATCCCCACAGCGACCCGCTCGTCGTCGCCGGCCACGGCACGATCGCGCTCGAGATCCTCGAGGACGTGCCGGAGCTCGACACCGTCGTCGTCGGCGTCGGCGGCGGCGGGCTCGTCTCCGGGATCGTCGTCGCGCTCGAAGGCCGTGCGCGCGTCGTCGCCGTCGAGCCGGAGCGCTCGCCGGCGCTCAGCGCCGGGCTCGCGGCGGGCGAGCGCGTCACCGTCGGCACGGACACGATCGCCGACGGGCTCGCTCCTCCGTTCGCCGGCGAGCTGCCGCTCGAGCTCTGCCGCGACCGGATCGAGGCCGTCCTCGTGAGCGAGGAGGAGATCGCGGACGGGATGCGTTTTCTCTATGCGCGCGCGAAGCTCGCCTGCGAGCCGGCGGGCGCAGCCGCGCTCGGAGCCGTCCTCGCGGGCAAGGTCGAGGCGGGACCGAACGTCGCCGTGATCGTCTCCGGCGGCAACGTGGAAGCCCGCAAAGCCGCTGCTATCTTGGGAGAGCAATGAGAGTCGGCATCCATCCCGAATACGTCGTCGCGACGGTGACCTGTTCCTGCGGGAACACGTTCCAGACGCGCTCGACGAAGCCCGAGCTGCACGTCGAGATCTGCTCGCAGTGCCATCCGTTCTACACCGGCAAGCAGAAGCTCATGGACACGGGCGGCCGGGTGGAGCGGTTCCAGCGCCGGCTCGAGCGCGCCGGCCAGGCGCGCCGCGGCTAGCGGCTCCCGGGCCATGGCAAACGTCGGAGGCCAGGCCGTCCTCGAGGGCGTGATGATGCGCGGCCCCGGCAACTGGGCGGTCGCCGTCCGGACTCCCGCGGGCGACATCGCGCAGGTCTCCCGGCCGATCTCCTCGCCGATGGCGCGCCATTTCGTCTGGCGCCTGCCCGTCGTCCGCGGCGTCATCGCGTTGGGCGAGTCGCTCGCGATCGGCTTCCGCGCGCTCGCCATCTCCACCCAGTACGCGGCGCGGGTGGAGGGGGACGACGGCGAGGTCGAGACCGAGCTGTCGCGCGGCGCCCTCATCTTCGCCTTCGCCGTTGCGATCGGCTTCGCCGTGATGGTCTTCAAGGTCGGCCCGGCACTCATCACTGACGCGCTGCCGATCCGGAGCGGCGGCTGGTTCGTGATCGTCGAGGGACTGATTCGCGTGACGATGTTCGTCGCCTACCTGTCGCTCATCTCGCTCCTGCCGGACCTCCGGCGCGTCTTCCAGTACCACGCTGCCGAGCACAAGGCGATCAACGCCTACGAGGCCGGTGAGCCGCTCGAGCCGGAGGTCGTGCAGCGCTACTCGCTCATCCATCCCCGCTGCGGCACGGCGTTCCTGCTCTGGGTGATGGTCATCGCCGTCTTCGTCTTCGCCTTCTTCGGTCGGCCGGCCTGGTACTGGCTGATCGCGACCCGGATCCTTCTCCTGCCGGTGATCGCCGGCCTCGCGTACGAGCTCATCCGCTTCGCCGGCAAGCACTCGGGGAACCGCGTGCTGATGACGATGCTTGCGCCGGGGCTCTGGCTGCAGCGCTTGACGACTCGCGAGCCGTCCTTGGATCAGCTCGAGGTCTCGATCCGCGCGCTGCGCGAGGTGCTCGACCTCGAGCGCGCAGGCACGCCGGACGCGCAGCGCGTCGAGGTCATGGCCTAGGCACCCGGGCTTTTCCGACACGTCTCGGTGTCAGACACCGGGCGTGGCCGCTTTGGCTAGTCCCGCGCCTCGACGGTTGTTCACCATTCGCCGCAGTGCCGCCGGCGCTCCGCCGGCTTCGGCGATGGCGAGAGACGCATTTACGAACGGAAAGTCGTTCGAGATGCCCAGGCTCGACGCGTAGCTGCTCCACCGCCAGTCCTCAGGTTGGATGCACAAGCCGGCTGCTACCGGATTCGCAACGACGTACGCATACGCTCCCATGAGATCGGGCCCGTCGTTGATTCTCCGACTGCCGTAGCGGCGTCGCACAAACTGCCCTTCTCGGCCGTGGCGAGCGTTGAAGTGCCTGCTATACGCCAGGTTCAGCTGTTTCATCCCAAGGGCGAGGGAGTGGTCCGGGACGTCAACGATCAGGTGGACGTGCGTGCTCATCTGACAGAAGACGAGACACGTCCATGCGTACGCGCCGAGCATTCTGTGGAGGAGCCGAACCCATGCGATGCGATCGTCGACGTCGACGAAGTACTGCTCGTGCCCGGTCGCGTTCACCCAAATGTGTCGTAGTCCCGGTGCCAGGTCGCGGGGAGGCGGAGGCATGACGGTGAGGGTGCCTTAGCCTTGCGTCTTCCACAAGACGCACTTCCGGCGCTGGCCCGTTGGGGCATGTCTAGGTGTCTGACACCAGGACGTGCCCCCGACGGCCGTGTCGGAAGCGAAACCGAGGAGGAGCGAATGGCTACGGACAGACGCGCGGAAGTCGTATGGCAGGGGAGCCTGATGGACGGCTCCGGGACGATCGTCTCGACGACGAGCGGGGCGATCGGCGAGCAGTCCGTGAGCTGGCCGAATCGCGCCGAGGACTCGCCGTCCGCGACGAGTCCCGAGGAGTTGATCGCGGCTGCGCACGCCGCCTGCTTCTCGATGGCGCTCTCGCACGGGCTCGCGCAGGCGGGCAACGCCCCCGGCGAGCTCCGTACCTCCGCGACCGTCACGTTCCAGCCCGGCGAAGGGATCACGCGGATCGCCCTCACGGTCGAAGGCAGCGTCCCGGGCCTCGACGCCGGCGGCTTCGAGCAGGCCGCACAGACGGCGAAGGAGAACTGCCCTGTCTCGAAGGCGCTCGCCGGCGTGCCGGAGATCTCCTTGGAGGCGCGGCTAACGTAACCGTCGCGATGGCGACGGACTTCGACAACCTCGTGGCGGATCTCGAGCGCTCCTACGAGGAGCTGCAGAGCCGCCTGTCCGATCCGGCCGTCTACAACGACCACCGCGAGGCGGCGGACGTCGGCCGGCAGCTGAAGGCGCTCGAGCCGGCGTACAAGCTCGCGCGGGAGTGGACGGCGGCGAGCGAGGATCTCGCGGCCGCCCGCGCCGACGCCGACCTGAAGGAGCTCGTCCCCGAGCTCGAGACGCGCATCGCCGGCCTCGAGGAGGCTCTCCGCGTCGCGCTCGTCCCGAGCGACCCCGCCGACCGCAAGGACGTGATCGTCGAGGTGCGGCAGGGAGTCGGCGGCGACGAGGCGGCGCTCTGGGCCGGCGACGTCTACCGGATGCTCGCGCGCTACGCCGAGCGGCGCGGCTACAAGGTCGAGGAGCTCGAGGCGAGCCCGTCGGACGGCGGCGGCTACAAGGAGGTCACGTTCGCGGTCAAGGGCGACGGCGCCTACTCGGTCTTCAAGTGGGAGGGCGGCACGCACCGCGTCCAGCGCGTCCCCGAGACCGAGAGCCAGGGACGCATCCACACGTCGACGGCGACGGTCGCGGTGATGCCGGAGGCGGAGGAGGTCGAGATCGAGATCGACCCGAACGACCTCAAGATCGACGTCTACCGCTCGACCGGGCCAGGCGGGCAGTCCGTGAACACGACCGACTCCGCCGTCCGCATCACGCACGTCCCCACCGGCGTCGTCGTCGCGATGCAGGACGAGAAGTCGCAGCTCCAGAACAAGGACAAGGCGATGCGCGTCCTCCGGGCGCGGCTCTACGAGCGCGAGCTCGAGCGGCAGCGCGCCGAGCTCGACGCCGAGCGGCGCTCCCAGATCGGCGGCGGCGAGCGGGCGGAGAAGATCCGCACGTACAACTTCCCCGAGAACCGGCTCACCGACCACCGCGTCAAGCTCACCGTCCACCAGCTCGACCGGATCCTGGGAGGCGAGCTCGACGAGTTCACCGAGGCGCTCTCCACCGACGAGCAGCGCCGCGCACTCGGGGAGTGACGACGCGGGAGGCTCTCGCCGAGGCCGAGCGCCGGCTCGCCGCGGCCGGCGTCGAGACGCCGCGGGTCGACGCGGAGTGGCTCGTCGCCCACGTGCTCGGGACGACGCGCTCCGGTCTCGCGGCCCGCTCGGACGAGGAGGTGGAGGGACTCGAGCCGCTCCTCTCCCGCCGCGAGGCTCGCGAGCCGCTCGCCTACGTCCTCGGCGAGTGGGGCTTCCGCCGGCTCACGCTGAAGACCGACGCGCGCGCGCTCGTGCCGCGGCCGGAGACGGAGACGCTCGTCGAGCGTGTCCTCGCTCTCGTCGACGGGATCGAGCGGCCGCGGATCCTCGACGTCGGCGTCGGCTCGGGCGCGATCGCGCTCGCGCTGAAGGACGAGCGGCCGGACGCGGACGTCGTCGGCGTAGACGTCTCGCCGGACGCCCTCGCGCTCGCCCGCGAGAACGCCGCCCGGCTCGGTCTCGAGGTCGAGCTTCGCGAGCAGGACGGGGCGGAGGCGGCGGCCGAGGGCTGGGCCGTCGTCGTCGCCAACCCGCCGTACGTCGCGAGTCTCGACGGGCTCCAGCCCGAGCTCCGCTGGGAGCCGGAGATCGCGCTCATCGGCAGCGGCGAGCACGAGCGCCTCGCCCGCGCGGCGCAGGCGCGTGCGATCGTCCTCGAAGCGGGAGACGACGAGGCGCCGGCGGTCGCCCGGACCCTCGAGTCCGCCGCCTGGCGCGACGTCCGCGTCACTTCCGACCTGACGGGAAGAGAGCGCGTCGTGGAGGGACGGAGATGAACGACGCGGTTGCCGCGCTCCGGGCCGGGCAGGCCGTGATCCTCCCGACGGACACCGTCTACGGCCTCTGCGCGCTGCCGGGGCACGAGGAGGTTCTCTACGAGCTGAAGGGCCGCGACCGCTCGAAGCCGGTCGCGCTCCTCGCGGCGGACGTCGCCGCGCTCCTCGCCGCGGTGCCCGGTCTCGACCGGGCCGTCCTCGAGCGCTACCTGCCGGGCGCGTTCACGCTCGTCTTCGACGGCGTCGGCGTTCGCGTTCCGAACCTGCCGCAGCCGGCCGCGGCCGTCGTCCGGGAAGTCGGCGTCGTCGCCGCGACGAGCGCGAATCTCTCCGGCGGCCCCGACCCACGGACGGTCGACGACGTGCCCGAGGAGATCCGCGCCGCGTGCGGCGCCGTCGTCGACGCCGGCGAGCTACCGGGCACGCCGTCGACCGTGATCGACCTGACCGGAGACGAGCCGCGCGTTCTCCGGCAGGGCGCCGGCCAGCTCCCGGAGTAAAGTCCAGGCGTGGCCACGCAGCAGGCGACGTTCGAGGAGCTCCGGCACGCCGGGCTCGACGAGGCCGATCCCGAGATCGCCGCGCTCCTCGCGAAGGAGCTCGAGCGCCAGCGCGGCCAGATCGAGCTGATCGCGTCGGAGAACTTCACGTGGCCGGCCGTCCTCGAGGCCGTCGGCTCGGTGCCGACGAACAAGTACGCCGAGGGCTATCCCGGCCGCCGCTACTACGGCGGCTGCGAGGTCGTCGACGAGATCGAGCAGCTCGCGATCGACCGCGCGAAGGAGCTCTTCGGGGCGGAGCATGCGAACGTCCAGCCGCACGCGGGCGCGCAGACGAACATGGCGGTCTACGCGTCGGTGATGGAGCCGGGCGACACGCTCATGGGGCTCGCTCTGAACCAGGGCGGCCACCTCACGCACGGCCACAAGGTCAACTTCTCCGGCCGGCTCTACAACGTCACGCACTACGAAGTCTCGCGCGAGACGATGACCGTGGACTACGACGACGTGCTCGCGAAGGCGAAGGAGGCGCGGCCGAAGGTGATCGTCTGCGGCGGCTCCGCGTACCCCCGCACAGTGGAGACCGACCGGTTCCGCGCCATCGCCGACGAGGTCGGCGCGCTGCTTTTGTGCGACATGGCGCACTTCGCCGGCCTCGTCGCAGCCGGGCTGCTCCCGAACCCCGTCGAGCACTGCGACTTCGTCACCTCGACGACGCACAAGACGCTCGCCGGCCCGCGCGCGGGCTTCATCCTCTGCCGCGAGGAGCACGCGAAGGCGCTCGACTCCGCCGTGATGCCGGGGATGCAGGGCGGGCCGCTCGAGCACACGATCGCGGCGAAGGCGACCTGCTTCCGGATCGCGATGACCGACGCCTTCCGCGACTACCAGGCCGCGGTGCGGCGCAACGCGGACGCGCTCGGCGAGGCGCTGCTCGAGGGCGGCCTCGCGCTCGTCACGGGCGGCACCGACACCCATCTCCTTCTCGTCGACCTCCGCGAGTCGGACTGGACGGGGAAGGGGGCGGAGGAGCGGCTCCACGAGATCGACGTCACCGTCAACCGGAACACGATCCCGTTCGACGAGCGCTCGCCGTTCGTCACCTCCGGCGTCCGGCTCGGCTCCCCGGCGATGACGATGCGCGGCTTCGACGAGGACGATTTCCGGGAGGTCGGCGCGATCATCTGCGCCGCGCTGAGCGACGCGCCCGATCTCGACGGGCTCCGCTCCCGAGTCGCCGCGCTCTGCGCGAAGCGGCCGCTCTACGACGGCTTCCGCGGCTACACGACGTACGTCGCTTGAGCGAGCCCCGTCTCACCGTCGTCAGCCATCCGCTCGTCCAGCACAAGCTCGGCTACCTCCGCGACAAGGACACGCCGACCGTCCACTTCCGCAAGCTCGCGAACGAGATCACGCTCCTCCTCACGTACGAGGCGACGAAGGACCTGCCGACGACGACGGTCGAGATCGAGACGCCACTCGAGCGGACCGAGGTGCCGCGGATCTCGGGGAAGAAGGTCGCCGTCTGCCCGGTGCTGCGCGCCGGGATGGGGATGCTCGACGGCGTCCTCTCGCTCGTTTCGAGCGCGCGCGTCGGCTTCATCGGCATGTACCGGGACGAGGAGACGCTCGAGGCGATCCAGTACTTCGTCAAGCTGCCGCTCGACCTCGCGGAGCGCGATGCGATCGTCCTCGACCCGATGCTCGCGACCGGCCACTCGAGCTGCGCGGCGATCGACATCGTCAAGGAGGCGGGCGCGCAGTCGGTGACGCTCGTCTGCATCGTCGCGGCGCCGGAAGGGATCGAGGAAGTGCACCGGCAGCACGCGGACGTCCACGTCGTCTGCGCCGCGGTCGACCGGGGTCTCAACGAGCGCGGCTTCATCGTGCCGGGGCTCGGCGACGCCGGCGACCGCCTCTACGGGACGAAGTAGCGCGCAGGCAGCTGCGTCCCCGCGGCGAAGTACGCTGACGTCGTGCTTCTCGGCCTGAGTAGCCCGCATCTCAGCGTCCTAGACCAGCTCTCCGACCACCTCGACGTCATCTGGGGCGCGCTCGTCGCTCTCGTCCTCGTCATCCTCCTGACCCCGGCGGTGGGAGGGATGGCGCGGCGGCTCGGCGTCGTCGACCTGCCGGGCGGCCGGCGCATCAACGTGCTGCCCGTGCCGCGCCTCGGCGGGCTCGCGCTCTTCCTCGGCTTCCTCGTGCCGGCGCTCGCGTTCCTCCACACCGGCCGGGAGAATCGTGGCCTGATCCTCGGCGCCGCCGTCGCCGTGACGGTCGGGATCATCGACGACTTCCGCGGGCTGCCGTGGTTCGCGAAGCTCGGCGGCCAGATCGCCGCGGCCGCCGTCCCGACCGGCTTCGGCGTCTGGGTCGACCGCTTCACGCTGCCGTTCATCGGCATCCACACGCTGCCGGAGGCGGCGGGGATCCCGCTCACGATCGTCTGGATCGTGGCGATCATGAACATGGTCAACTTCCTCGACGGGATGGACGGGCTCGCAGCCGGCGTCGCCGCGATCTCGGGGCTGACGTTCAGCGTCATCGCCCTGTCGCTCGGGAAGGTCGACGCCGCCGTGCTCTCGGCGATCGTCTTCGGCGCCTGCCTCGGCTTCCTCCGCCACAACTTCTATCCGGCGCGGATCATCATGGGCGACTCGGGCGCGCTGCTCCTCGGCTACGTGCTCGCGACCGTCGCGGTGCAGGGGCTCTTGAAGACGGCCGCCGTCGCGGCGTTGTTCTTCCCGCTCCTCGTGCTCGCCGTGCCGATCGTCGACACGACGTTCGTCGTTCTCCGGCGACTGCGGCACGGGCAGAAGGTCTTCGAGGGAGACCAGGCGCACCTCCACCACCGGTTCCTGCGGCGCGGCTTCTCGCAGCGGCGCGCGGCGCTGACGATCTGGGGCTGGTGCATGTCCCTCGCCGCGGCGGCGTTCGCGACGCGCTTCGTCCCGTTCCGCGCCCACGGCGTCTGGCACCCGTGGTGGACGGTCCTAGCCGCGGGGTTCGCCCTCGTCGCCGTGCTCTTCTCCGTCTACGTCGTCTACGTCCTCGAGATCGTCAAGCTCGCGAACCCGATCCAGCGCCGCCGTCGCGAGGACGACCCGCTCAAGAAGATCGCCTAGTCCGCTTCGGACACGTCCGGTGCCAGGCACCGGACGCGTCTCCGACGGACACGTCCGTTGGGAAAGGCGCTGGTAGTGGTGGTCTCAGGGGCGGCGCTGCGTCCGATCCGGCCATGTCCGGTGCCTGGCACCGGACATGGCCCGCTAGGAGGTGTCCGCTTCGGTTCGCTCGACGAAGTCGGCGAGCAGGGCGTTGAACGGCTCGCCCAGCCGCTGCACCGAGTGGCCCGCGCCGGGGAGGACGGCCCGCTCGGCGCCGAGCCTCTTCTCGAGGACGTCGCACACCGCCTCGAACGCCGCGTCGTGTGCGCCCGAGACGACGAGCTTCGGGAACGGCGCCGCCGCGAGCTCGTCGAGCGGGATCTCCGCCTCCGACGGCGGCCGCTCGACCATCAGCGTCCGCGCGCCCTGGAGGAGCGCGGGCGTGAACTCCCCCGGCGGAACCGGGGTGCCGGCGAGCTCGAGGAAGCCGCGGAGGAACGCGGCCGGGTCGCGTGGCCCGTCCTGCCAGAGCCTCGCGGCCGCGGCGTCGAACGCGTCCACCGCGGGAACGCCGCGGGCGATGCCGAGCGCGGGAGGCTCGATCACCGTGAGCGAGCGGACGAGCTCCGGCCGCCGGGCCGCCGCGAGCAGCGCGATCACGCCGCCGTACGAGTGCCCGACGACGTGCGCTTCCGGCTCCATGAACTCCTCGAGCCAGACCGCCTCGTCCTCGAAGTCGACGCGCTCGACGTCCGGGCCGGGCGGGAAGCCGCGCCGGTTCGGGAGGACGAGCTCGAACCGCTCGGCGAGCGGCTTCTGCGCGCTCCACGTCAGCTCCGCGTTGACGACGGAACCGTGAACGAGCAAAAGGCGAGGTCGTTTACTCATGCGGGGTTTCGGTGTCACAAAGTACCCCTGGGACGGGGGAGGGGACGCTGCTATTCTCGCCCCGGATGCAGGGGACTCCACGCTCGACTTTCCAGCCCGTCGAGGCGGGCGCAGTGCTGGCCGGAACCGTCGGCGTTTGCGGCGGCGCCGGCGCGCTCGTCGGCTGGGCGGCCGGGAACGTCGGCTACGGCGCCCTCGCGGGCGTCGTCGTCGGGATTCCCGCTGGGGTCGCCGCCGTCTACCGCCGCTTCAAGGGCTACTTCTCGTGATGAGCGGACTCCTGTCCACGCCGCGCCCTGTGCCGGGGCGCCGCCTTCCCACGCTCGCGGGAGCGGGAGTCGTCGTCGTCGCGCTGCCCGTCTTCCTCGTCGCCGGCTTCCCCGTCGCCGGCTGGGCGCTCGCCGCCGTGCTCTGGCTCGCGGGAGAAGCGCTCGCGCTCTGGCTCGGGCGGCTGCCGACCGGAGCCGACCACCTCGGCATGTCCGGCCTCGTCGCGCTCGCGCACTCGTTCCGCGGCATCGGCGTGATGATCGTCCTCATCGCCGTCACGCTCGGCGACCGGCACGTCGGCATCGCCGCGCTCGCCGTCTACGCGCTTGCGTACACGCTTTCGCTCGGCGTCTCGCTGCTCGAGTACTTCAGCGGGGAGAAGACAGCATGAACGCGCTCGCGGCGACGTTCAACCCCGCCAACGAGTTCGAGCTCAAGCAGTGGATCGGCATCCATCTCGGGCCGCTCGACATGTCGATCAACAAGGCCGTCGTCTACCTCGCCATCTCGGCGCTCCTGACGATCCTGCTCGGGATCTTCACGATGCGGAGCAAGCTCGCGCTCCTGCCCGGCAAGCGCCAGACGGTCGGGGAGGCGATCTACGAGATCGCGCAGACGCAGATCGCGGAGCAGGGTCTGCCCACGAAGGCGATCGGCCGCTGGTTCCCGTACGTCGCGAGCCTGTTCCTCTTCATCTTCACGATGAACATGGTCGGCTTCATCCCGCTGCCGCTGACCGGCGACAAGTGGCACGGCATCCCGACCTGGGGGATCTACGCCGTCACGTCGCAGCTCTCGGTGACGCTCGTCCTCGCGCTCCTCAGCGTCGTCTTCACGCACATCGAGGGCGTCCGCTACAACGGCCCCGGCTACTTCAAGAGCTTCGTCCCGTCGGGCGTGCCCAAGGGGATGATCGGACCGATGGCCGTGCTCGAGACGATCTCGCACGTCTTCCGCGTCATCAGCCTCAGCGTCCGGCTCTACGCGAACATGCTCGCCGGCCACATGCTGATCCTCGTCTCGATCGGCCTGCTCTTCATTCTCAGCGGCATCACGTTCTGGATCGTCGCCGCCGTCTCGATCCCGATCGGGATCGCCTTCTACATCTTCGAAGTCGTGATCGTCGTCACCATTCAGGCGTTCATCTTCGCCGCGCTCACCGCCATCTACATCGGCTCGGCGATCGAGCCGGCCCACTAAGGAGGAAACCGTGCTTAACCTGCTCGCTGCAACTTCGGACACCATCAAGGCCGCGCAGGCGCTCGGCTTCGGCCTCGGCATGGGCCTCGGCTCGCTCGGCGCCGGCATCGGCATCGGCACCGTCTTCGCCTCGATGATCCAGTCGGTCGCCCGCCAGCCGGAGCTGCGCGGCGAGCTGCAGGGGATCATGTGGCTCGGCTTCGCGCTGACCGAGGCGGTCGTGTTCTACGGCCTCGTCGGCGGCTTCCTCGGCTTCGTGCTCGTCAAGTAGATGCTGCTCGCAGTCTCCAGCCCGCTCACCCGGATCATTCCGGGGCTGATGATCTGGACGATCCTGTTCTTCCTGATCGTCTTCTTCGTCCTGCGGAAGCTCGCCTTCGGCCCGATCCAGAACATGCTCGACCAGCGGCGCGAGCACATCCAGCGGGCG